>Ga0111538_10002577_pt1 | contig 25426 bp, 15 predicted proteins | sample SoiMethybrSBSTD1_FD_79669 | JGI IMG/M metagenome (GOLD analysis project Ga0111538, IMG submission 79669) | Bulk soil microbial communities from a Populus tree surrounding site in Tennessee, USA - Soil MetaG P. TD hybrid SBSTD1 (version 2)... | ecosystem: Environmental > Terrestrial > Soil >...
GCCCACCACGACAGTGTCGCCCTCGCGAACAACATCGTGATCAAGCCTCGCGAGAAGTAGGCGAAGCCGACCGAGACAAAGCGGGGCACGTTCGCAGACGCGGACGTGCCCCGCTTCTCGTTATGCACGATGCCATGAAGCAAAAACGAAAGGGCCCCGTGTTTCCACGGAGCCCTTTCTTACTGCTTACCGCTTGCTCGATGAGCTGAGCTTACGGGACGATCGTTACAGAGACACCAGCGGTCACGACGGCATCACCCTGCGCGTCGACGCCGACGGCCATCACTGGCACGGCGCCGGCTGCCACAGGAGCCGCCGGATCCCACGTGAAGCTGTAGGTGTAGGTCCGGTTCGTCTGCGTCTGAGCAAGCACCGCAGAACCCGTACCGATCTTCACCCAGTTGCCCGCACCGTTCTGGTAGTAGAAGTCAACTCGGCTGAACGGATCGGCCGATGAGTTGAGGGCAACGTCCGCGATGGCCGACAGCACCACCGAGGTCGCCGACGTCGTCGCGACGGACTGTCCGTCGAGGTCGACATCCGTCTTGCCCGCTCCGTAGTTCGGAGCCACGTCGAGGAAGCTGAGAATGGCGCCCGACGGGATGTTACCAACGTGGCCCTGTCCAGCGGGCGTGTTGCAAGGCGCTGCGTTCGCGCCAAATGCGCCCGAGGCCAGGCTTGTGGTGTTCGTTGACGGCACCGACGTCTGGTCGGTGACCGACAGGGTGATTCCAGTCGGCTGGTTCGCAGCAACCAGGAACGAGCCGGCCGCGTTGATGCAGCGGATCCAGTTCGCAACGGCGTAGCCGAAGTTCGTCGACGACTGCTCGAGCGGCGAGCCGAAGCTGCCGATCGTGTTCGACGGATACTGGAGGTTGAAGCCCGGGTACGCCACGACACCGAAGATGGATCCGAGGTCGAGGTTATCCGTCACCGTCGTGGTGAACGTGTTGGTAGTCGCACCCGCGATGACAGCCGGGAGCGAAATACCACCACTGAACAGCGGGAGCGTCGCGTCGAACCCGTTCACCTGAGCCGTGATGAGCGTGACCGAGTTACCAGCGGCGTCCTGGATGCTGATAGTCGTCGTGTAGTAGCCGTCCGTGGCCGGACCACCCGTGGCGCTGAACGTCATGTTCTGCGTGCCAGGCGTGGTGCAACCCGTGCCCGATCCGATGACGCAGTCCACCGTGTTGTTGGGGTTCAGACGGGTCATGATTACGCGCATCGGCCCGGTGAGGCTGAAGCCCGACGCGTTGTCCGACGCCGTCGTCGCCCAGTTCGGCAGCGCGGCGTTGTAGCCTGTGTTCGCAACCGGACCCGTGATCGTAGCCGTCGGCGGGGTGAAGTCCGCGCCGAACGACTGCACGAGATCCAAGCAGGAGATGTTCCCGAGCCCGTCCTTGAAGACGATACGCGCCGGGTACGCGGTGCTGACCGTGGTCTCAGCAAGCTGATTACCGGTCGTTACCGCAGTGAGACCCGTGAGGACTGCGCTTTGGATCGTGATGCCTGTGCAAGCGGTCGAGGCGGTCGTAGCAGGCAGTGTGCCGCCAGCAGCCGGCACGTTGATGGTGACCGAGACCGCGTCAGCGCCTTCCTCGGTGTCGTTGCCCGTGCCCGCTGTAACCTGATTCAGCGTGTTGAACGAAGGCAGGCCGAGGATGTTCACGCTGTTCGTGTTCGGACCCAGCGTGGAGGCCGCGTTCACCCATGGAAGCGTCATCGGGGCGATCGCGATTGCCAACTGAGAAACGCCGCCGTTGGCCGGGGGTGCGCCGGGGGCGGTGTTGTCCAGACGCAGGACCTGAAGGACCGGCATCGCGGCATTACCGCCCACAAGCGGGTTGGCCGGTGAACCATAGTTCAGCAGAACCGAACCGGAGGGCGCTGCCATCGGCTGGCCATTGCTGACCACCGCGGATCCGCAAGTGATGCTCTCACCGCCACTCGGCGAGAGATAGCGAGCAACCTGCGTGTTGGTCGAGCTCCACGCAGTGGTTCCCTCAGTCCATTGCGTCGTGTTCGTGCCCGCACTGAACGTGATGTTGAAGTTCTTGCCGAACAGGTTGCAGTTCGCAGAGGCCACCGTCGTACCAGCAACGTACGAGACACCCACGAACTGGATCGTGATGGCACCACCGATCCACTGGAAACCGGTGCCGGGGTTGATCGCCGAAGCCGGATCAGAGCCGTTGTTGTTCGAGACAACAGCGGTGATTCCGCTCGCGTTGTTGAAGATGAGGTTCGAACTTGGCGTAGCCGTGTCCGTGCCGCCGACGAGAATCGCGCGCGCGCTCAGCGTGTGCGCACCGTTGGCGAAGTTGGCAACGCCGGTCGCAGCGTTGAACGACGCGGTGTTGATCTGGCAGCTGACGATGACGGCTTCCTCGTCGCCGAGGGCCGCCGCCTGACGCATCGCTTCGGACTGCGCGCCAGACAGGTTCTGCGTGCAGGCGACGTTGCCGTCGATCCGCACTTCAACGCTGCTCACGATCTGCTCGCCTGGATCGACGTTCAGGTTCACGTCGATGCTGCCGGCAATGTTGTTCACATTGACGGTGTTACCCGGCGTGCCGGTGACCGTGATGTTCTGGACGCTGATCGTCGCCGGAGTCGGCGCACGGACCGTAAGGGCCGCCGCACCCGAAACCGTGGTATTCGCGGTCGAGGTGGCGGTGATCGTTGCGGCACCCGGAGTAACCGCGGTCACAACGCCAGTGGCGTTGACCGTGGCAACTGCGGTGTTGCTGGACGACCAGGTCACCGTGCGAGCGACGCCCGCATCGGCATCAACGTTCGCGACGAAGCCCTGCGTGTCGCCTGGCTTCAGGATCGCGCTTGTCGGCGAAACCGTGACGCTGCGAACCGCCGGAGCAACCACCGTGATCGTGACAGTGGCCTTGCGATTCACGTCGGCCGTCGCCGTAGCCGTGATGCTGGCCGTACCCGCGGCAACCGCGGTGACCAGGCCCGTTCCGTCAACCGAAGCGACGTTGGCAGCGCTTGAGGCCCACGTGGCGGCCTCGCTGGCCGACAGCTGGACCTTGGCGCCGACAGACACCGCGGTCACCGGTGCGCCCGAAATCGTGAGCGGCGCCGGAGGCGGTTCTGTGACGGAGACGTCGTCACCGCAAGCGACGAGGCCCGCGAGCCCGCCGAGTGCGATCAACGACCGAAAGAGTTTCTGCATCCTTTCCCCCTTCTGGAGTGTGAAGTCTTGCAATTACGACGAAAAACCTGGCTTGCAACTTCCTGGAGTTCTCGGCATTCGCCGGCCAGGTACTGCACCTGCTAACGACAGAAGTGCCGCCAAAGAACGCAGTGCGCCCCTTGTCTCAATGACAAAAGACCCTACCACGAGTTAGGCCGTCACTTCTCGCCACCTGCACAGACAAGCGGCTCATTCACCGATTTTTCCGGCTGTGATAATAGGAGCGCCCTGAAGGGGGGTCAAGTTAACACCGGTTACTTAGGCTGTTCCCAGTCCTAGAGATAGACCACCTCGGACCATGCCCTCGTGACACAGTGCAACCGACTTTTCATTCCCATTTCCTAACCGTTACGGAAACGACGGTTTTCCACACGCTACCGGCTTTCGCCTCGGGAAACACCTCCGTCCCGACCGCCTTGACGAGCATCATCCGCAACGCGTCACGCGCAGAAACAACAAACGCATAACGCGTGACGGTCCCATGACACCGGCAACCATTCCTTCCCCGATCCAGGACCCTATTGCCAGCTTCCTATTATTGAGACCATGGCGGAGCCCAAGGTCTACGATCGATCGACAGAGATTAAGAGTCCCCAATCAAGGGACTTTGCTCAGGAGCTGAACCCGGAACAGTTCGCCGCTGCCACATTTGGTAACGGACCGCTGCTAATCGTTGCCGGAGCCGGGACTGGGAAGACGCGAACCCTGGTATACCGGGTCGCCCACCTCATTCAGGAGGGCGTGTCCCCGGAGCGGATCCTCCTGCTGACCTTCACTCGACGCGCCGCGCAGGAAATGCTGGCCCGCGCGGTCCAGTTGGTCGGCGGCACGAGCCGCCAGGTCCACGGCGGCACCTTTCACGGCACCGCGCATCGCCTGCTCCGCCGATTCGGACCCGCCGCCGGCCTCGCTGGCGACTTCACGATCATGGACCAGGGCGATGCGGCGGACCTGATCCAGCTTTCCCGGGCACAGTTAGGCTACGGCGATGCCAAGCGTCGTTTCCCGCGCAAGGAGACGCTGCACTACGTGTACTCGCGCCACGTCAACACCGAAGTGCCGGTGCCGACCATCCTGGCGGAGGAGTTCCCGAGGTTCGTCGAGTTCGAGAACGACTTCGCGAAGATCTATTCGGACTTCACGCTACGGAAGACCGAGCGGAACCTGGTGGATTACGACGACCTGCTCGTCTTCTGGTGCCTGCTCCTCGAGCACCCCGCGTTAGGCCCCAAGATCGCCGCGCTCTACGACCACGTGCTGGTCGACGAGTACCAGGACACGAACGTGCTGCAGGCGCGGATCCTTCGCGGCCTGTGCGGCGGGCATCGCAACCTGACCGTCGTCGGCGACGACGCGCAGAGCATCTACTCGTTCCGCGGCGCGAGCTTCCGGAACATCCTCGAGTTCCCGCGTGAGTTCGACGGCACCACGATGGTCGCGCTGGAGCAGAACTACCGCTCGACGCAGCCGATCCTCGATACCAGCAACACGCTCATCTCGCGGGCCACGGAACGGTTCACGAAAAACCTCTGGACGCATCGCGAAGGCGGCGAGCCACCCTGGCTCGTGACCACGAACGATGAACAGCAACAGACGAAGTTCGTCGTCGAACGGATCCTCGAGCTGCACGAGGAGGGCATTCCGCTGTCGGAGATGGCGGTGCTCTTCCGTGCCGCGTACATGTCGGCCGATCTCGAGATCGAGCTGACGAACCGGAAGATCCCGTTCGAGAAGTGGGGCGGTTTGAAGTTCCTCGAGGCCGCGCACGTCAAGGACGTGCTGGCGTTCCTCCGAGTGATCGAGAATCCGAGGGATGAGGTGAGCTGGTTCCGATTGCTCCAGCTGCTGCCGGGAATCGGCGAGGCAACGGCCCGTTCGGTCATCGACAAGATGGCCGCCAGCGAATGGGCGCTGGAAGCGTTCGAGCGATTCCTTCCCCCACCCCGCGCTCGTCAGGCACACGCGCGCCTGGCCGAGCTGCTCACACAGTTGCGATTCCGTCCTTCGGGCGGCAACGAGGTCTCGTCAGATATCGCCCGGGTTCGCGTGCTCTATGACGACATCCTGCGCGAACGCTACGATCGGGTCGAGCCTCGGCTCTCGGACCTGGACCAGTTGCAGACCATCGCCGGCGGCTATCCTGATCGTGGTTCGTTCCTCTCGGCCATCGCCCTCGAGCCACCCCAGGGAACGCAGGACCTCGCGACCGGTTCGCCCGAGGAGGAGGAAGACGCGCTGGTGCTGAGCACGGTGCACAGCGCCAAGGGAAAGGAATGGGACGCGGTCTTCGTCATCTGGGCGGTCGACGGCTGGTTCCCGATGGCGCGCGCGTTAGGCGATGACGATGAGCTGGAGGAGGAGCGGCGGCTGATGTACGTGGCCATGACCCGCGCCCGAGACCACATGGCAGTGACGTATCCGCTGAACGCGTACTCCACGCGCCGGGGAGCCGATTACACGATCGACCAGCTCTCGCGATTCATCGATCCCGGTGTGCGCGACACCATGCAGCGCGTGGTCCCCAAGTTCGACGAGCCCGCGGCGCCCGCTCCCGAACCGGTGGCGCCGCTCGATCTTCGTGAACTCATGAAGCGGCGCTTCGGTGGGAGTTGATTGCCTGGTAGGCTCCGGCTCGATCCCAGAATCCCGTGAACAGCTGAAACACAGAGGCGCACAGAGGCGCTCCGAGGAACCACCTAACGAACCAGGCGCCTGATGCCGTCACGAAGGTGCCTGACGTTGAAGTTGATTAACAGACCAGTCCTACAACCGCACAGCTGCAGGTGTGAAAGCAATTGCGATTCGTCAATCTCCTGCAATCGCCTGACCGATTTTGTTTCGACGATAACGGAATCTTCGACAAGTAGATCCAGGCGAAGACCCGTACCAAGGTTCACTCCGTCGTAGTGAACCGGGATCGGTTTTTCGGAGATGACTTTCAACCCCCGTTTTCGCAATTCATGTTCGAGGGCTCGGCGATAGATGCTCTCGAGCAAGCCTGGGCCCAGTTTGCTATGGACACGCATGGCCCCCCCAATGATTTGTTCAGTCAAGGCATCTGTTTCCATGCCTCGAGGGTACGGGTCACCGTCACCGTAGCGTCATCTCAGTGCGCCTCTGTGCGCCTCAGTGGTCAATGCTTTTCACGGAGCCTTGATCGGCAACAGAGCCGAGCTTTCGCTACTTGCGAAAGAGTTTCTCGAGCGCCGCGAACGGCTCCGGCGCGTCTCGGACGGCAGCTCGCACGACGCCGATTGTCTTCCTGACGTCTCGATCATTGCGGACCCAGACCGAATCAAACAGGTCGAGCCGCTGCGCGTAGACGCGACGCGCAAGCAGCGACGCGTTGTCGAGCTGTATACGCCCTAACGCCGCTGTGTTTATTCCGCGAAGCTGCGGGCCCACGGAATCAACCAGGATTCGGCGAGCCCGCGCGTACACCGAGTCGCGCGCGACCACACGCGCAGCGCTGTCGCCGGGCCACGCCGCATACGCCGAGTCAATAGCCTTCGCGGTATGCTCCCAGAACCCGCCCAGGACCTGGTCATTTGCCCAATCCTCTACCACCAGCTCTGCGGCCCCCGTCGCGTTGCGTGAACGGAAGAACGCTTCGGCGCCGCGCGCGCCGATGAAGTTCGCGAACGATTCGCTGAACTCCGCGTTCCCCTTCACGAAGAGCGTGTTGTGCGACAGCTCGTGGATGACGGTATTCACGAGAAACGCCGTATCCCCCCGGACCGTGGTCGAGAGCAGCGGATCGTTGAACCAGCCTAACGTGCTGAACGCCGATGCCGGGCGGAGATACGTGTCGAATCCGCGCCGCTGGAAGTCGTCTCGCGCCCGCCTGGCATCGTCAGGCTTGAAGAAGCCCTTGTAAGGCAGCCGCCCGACGATCGGGAACCACCAGCGGTACGCGTCGAGCCGGTCTCGATAGGCAGCTGAGAGCACCAGGACCAGAGTGTCGCGGTCGAGCTGCGCGAAGGTCGTGAAGCTCTCGCCGGCGCTGAGCCCGAGTGAATCCACTGCGTACTGCCGTGCAGCGATCACGAGTCGGAGACGCTCTTTCAGGTCAGCACTCGTGCGCTTGTCTGCGATCGCGTCTTCGATCCGCTCACGACGGCTGAGGATCTTCGCTTCCTCCCAACCAGCTCGTATTAGATAACGGCCAAGCGGCGTGACAACGATCGCCGCGATGACAACTGCGAGGCCGATCAATACCCACTTGAAAATGCGCCGAATTGGAAAGGCTTGCATGACTCAACCGATTTGATGACAACGGCTTAACAAACGCAAGGGTTTGCCGCTGATTCCGCCGGACGTTAGTTTCGTCCCTGATGAGCTTCGTCCACCTGCACTGCCATAGCGAGTACTCCCTGCTGGATGGGGCGAACCGCATCGAAGACCTGATCCGACGCGCCCTCGAGCTCGAACAGCCGGCGCTGGCCATCACCGATCATGGCAATCTCCACGCAGCCTGGGAGTTCCAGGATAAGGCCCGGAAAGCCGGTCTCCGCCCGATTGTTGGCATGGAGGCCTACGTGGCCCCGGGCGACCGTCGCCAACGCGGCCGGACTGGCCCCGACGTCAAACCCTATTTCCACCTCGTCCTCCTCGCGACCGATCGCACCGGGTACCGGAACCTGGTCAAGCTTTCCTCGCTCGGATACACGGAGGGCTTTTACTCCCGGCCTCGCATCGATCGCGAGCTGCTGGAACAGTACGGCGAAGGATTGATCGTTTCTTCGGCCTGCATGGCCGGCGAGCTGGCCTCCCATCTTCTGGCCGACCGTCCTGACGCCGCCCGCGAAGCGGCTACCTGGTACGCCGAACGGTTCCCCGGCCGGTATTACCTCGAAGTGCAGGCCCACAAGAGCGAGGGTCAGGAAAAGCTCAACGAACGCATCTTCGGGCTCGCATCGCAGCTCAACCTTCCGGTCATTGCGACCAACGACTCGCACTTTCTGAAGGCCGAGAACCACGACGCGCACGACGTGCTGCTCTGCATCGGCCTGGGCAAGGATCGCGAAGATCGCGACCGGATGCGGTACGACCGCGGCCTCTACTTCAAGAGCCACCTGGAGATCGCCGAGCACTTTCCGAATCGACCGGACGTGCTCGAAAACACGCTGCAGATCGCTGATCGCTGTTCGCTGTCGTTGTCGAAGCAGATCTCCGTCCCGTCATTCCCGCTCCCCACCGGGGCGACGAGCGAGAACGAGCTGTTGGTGAAGCTGTCGACCGAGGGCGCGAAGGCGCGCTACGGCGATCCGCTGCCCCAGCACGTGAAGGAGCGGCTCGACTACGAGCTCGATGTCATCACGAAGGCCGCGTATGCCGGCTACCTGCTGATTGTCGCCGACTTCATCCAGGCGGCGCGCGATCGCGGAATCCCCGTCGGGCCCGGGCGAGGTTCCGCCGCCGGGTCGCTGGCCTGCTATGCGTTAGGCATCACCGACGTCGACCCGCTCACCTATGACCTCCTGTTCGAGCGCTTCCTGAACCCGGAACGCGTCTCGATGCCGGACATCGACGTCGACTTCTGCTTCGAGCGACGGGGCGAAGTCATCGACTACGTGCGTGAGAAGTATGGCAAGGACGCGGTCGGCCAGATCGTGACGTTCGGGACGCTCAAGTCGCGAGCCGCGGTGAAGGACGTCGGCCGGGTTCTCGGCTTCACGCCGGCCGAAACCGACGCGCTGGCGAAGCTCATCCCGAACCAGCCCAACTACTCGCTCAGCGTGAAGGAGGCCGTCGAGAAGATCGGCGAAGTGGCCAAGCTGTATCGCGACGACGAGCGCTACCGCCGGCTCCTCGATTACGCGATCGAACTGGAAGGCCTTTCCCGGCACACGGGCGTGCACGCCGCCGGCGTCGTCATCGCGCCCGGCCCGCTGGACGAGTATGTGCCGGTGATGACGCAGGAAGTGAAGACGCGACGGGACTACGGCAATGGCGGGTCTGAGGCCACAGGCCCCAGGCCACAGGCCACAGGCGCCACAGAATCACGGGTCATCGTCACGCAGTACGACATGAACGCGCTCGAGCAGTCCGGGATGCTCAAGATGGACTTCCTCGGCTTGACGACGCTGACCGTCATTCACGACGCTCTGGACTCCATCGAGACGCGAACCGGCCAGAGGCCGATCCTGGCAACAATAGACCCGGCCGATCCCGAGACATACCGCATGCTGCGACTCGGCCGGACCGTCGGCGTGTTCCAGTTCGAATCGCCGCTGGCCACCGACATGCTGCGCGCCATGCGCTGCGACCGCTTCGACGACCTTGTCGCGTCGAGCGCGCTGATGCGCCCCGGTCCGCTCGATGCCGGCATGCATCGGGTCTACCAGCGCCGCAAGCGCGGCGAGGAACCGGTCACGTACGCGCTGCCGGAATTGCGTTCGATCCTGGAGCCGACGTACGGCGTCATCACCTACCAGGAACAGGTGATGCGTATCGCGCAGGTGCTGGCGGGTATCTCGCTCGCCGAAGCCGACGTGTTGCGAAAGGCCGTGGGAAAGAAGGACAAGGAGCTCATCCAGGAAGAGCTGGGCAAGTTCACCACCAAGGCCGTCGCGCGCGGATACAAGCAACACGTCATCGGCGAGCTGGCTTCACAAATCGAGACGTTCGGGCGCTACGGCTTCAACAAGTCGCATTCCGTCGCTTATTCGATCATCTCGCTGCAGACCGCGTGGCTTAAGTGTCACCACCCCGCCGACTTCATGGCCGCGCTGCTTTCGTCGGCCATCGGCGACACGGACAGCGTGGTGAAGTTCATCAACGAGTCGCGGGAACTTGGCCTCGAAGTGCTGCCGCCTGACGTGAACGAATCGGGTTACAAGTTCACCGTGATTGGCGACAACCGGATGCGCTTCGGGCTCGGCGCGATCCGCAACGTCGGTCGTGGCGCCATCGAATCGATCCTCGCCGCACGTCGCGAACGGCCATTCGACAGCGTGTTCGACGTGGCCGAACGCGTCGACCTGAGGCTGTGCAACAAGCGAGTGTTCGAAGCGCTCATTCACTCTGGTGCGCTCGATGGATTGAACGGCCATCGCGCGCAGCACCTCGCCGTCCTCGACACGGCAATCATGGAGGCGTCGCTCAAGGCCGCTGAAAAAGAAGCGGGGCAGGCTTCGCTATTCGGCGCGCTCGAGCCGGTGGATGGGAGACTTGAGATGGGAGATGGGAAACCGGCCGCCCTCCCAAACCTCGCGCCGCTCTCCGAAAACGAACGGCTTACCAGAGAAAAGGAGATCCTGGGCTTTTATATCTCCGGTCACCCGCTCGAGCCTTTCCGGGCTGAGTGCGAACTCTTTGCCACGCACACAGTTTCGCAGCTCGGACGCTGGGAGGAGGGGTCGGTCTCGATTGGTGCCGTCGTGACCGCCATCAAAAAACAGGTCTCCAAGCGGACTGGAGCGGAGTTCGCCCGGTTGACAGTCGAGGATTTCTCCGGATCTTCGGAGATACTGGTCTTTCCGGAAGCCTGGGCGGCACTGTCGCACCGGGTACAAAGTGATGTCCCCATGCTGATCAAGGGTGGCTATCCACGGCGGGACCAGGGCATCGACAATCCAACGTTCATTGTCGAGACGGTGCAGCGCTTCGAGGAGCTCCGGGTGAGCGGCCAGGTAGCGGTATCGATCGATTTGGCACCAGCACATCAAGTCATGGATGACCAGGCGACAGAATCGGCGGACCTGATGCCGGACGTCTTCAAGGACGTGCGCGCGGTGCTCGATGCGCACCCAGGGTCTGCGCCTGTCGAGGTTCGCTGGAAGGACCAGGCCGGCAGTGCTGCCCGGTTGCGGTCGCGCAGCCTGAAGGTCGCGGCAAACGGCGCCGCACTCGCGGAACTGCGCGCGTTGCTCGGCCCTTCGCGGGTCAAGCTGGTCAGGGTCGGCTGAGATGGCCTCTACTCCGACTCTCGAGTTCGAGAAACCGATCTTCGAACTCGAGAAACAGATCGATGAGCTGAAGAAGCTCGCCGGGGACCAGCAGCTTCACGTCGACGAGGAGATCGCGCCGCTGGAGAAGAAGCTCACGGCGCTGCGGCAGGAGGTCTATCGCAACCTGTCGCCGTTGCAGCGCCTCCAGGTCGCGCGGAGCGCCAAGCGGCCATTCACGCTCGACTACATCCGGCTCTGCTTCACGGACTTCATCGAGCTGGCCGGTGACCGGTTGTTCCGTGAGGACGCTGCGATCGTCGGCGGGTGGGCGCGACTCGAGGGGGAGACCGTGATGGTGATGGGTCACCAGCGCGGGCGCGACACCAAGGAGAACCTGCGTCGCAACTTCGGCATGCCTCATCCCGAGGGATACCGCAAGGCGCTCCGACTCATGAAGCTGGCCGAGAAGTTCCACGTGCCGGTCTTCACCCTGATCGACACGCCGGGCGCCTGGGCGGGACTGGGCGCCGAGGAGCGCGGGCAATCCGAGGCGATCGCGCGGAACCTGTTCGAGATGAGCCGCCTCCAGGTGCCCATCATCGCGACGGTGATCGGAGAGGGAGGGTCGGGCGGCGCGCTCGCGTTAGGCGTGGCGGACCGCGTCCTGATGATGGAGAACGCCGTCTATTCCGTGATCACCGCCGAGGGCTGTGCCGCCATCCTGTGGAAGGACGGCAAGAGCATGGAAATGCGGGAGCGCGCGGCCACCGCGCTCCGCATCACCTCACCGGAGCTGCAGGACCTGAAGGTGATCGACGAGATCATCCCAGAGCCGGTCGGTGGCGCGCACACAAACCACGAGGCCACCGCGGCGGCGCTCCAGGAGTCCCTGATCCGGAACCTCGAGGACCTGCGTCGCCACAAGCCGGACAAGCTGGTGCGGCGGCGACGCGAGAAATACCTCCGAATGGGTGCGTGGGCTGAGTAAGACGGATGTGGGAGGTGGGATGTCGGTGTGTCCCGCTCGACATGCCCATCTTCGTCATCGCGGCCGAACGTAGTGCCCAGCTTCGGCTCCCGTGTGTATCCTCTGTAGGCTCCTCCCACATCCCACGTCTCACTTCCACACGTAATCATTTCGCAACGTAAGTGCTCATCGAGGTCTGTTTTAAAGGGAATAGGAAGGAGTTCTTCCTCTGGGAAGGGGAAGATCCGCCTGCCTTGAAATCACCCGTGATCGTCGAGGCCGATCGGGGTGAGGATCTTGGGCACGTCCACGCGATCGGCGACCTCGCGCAGGTGCGAGCCAAGGGCACCAGCCACGGTCCGGGAGAGACGCCGGTGACACAAGTTGCCCGGCGCGTGGCGAGCAACGATGAGGTCAAGCGGCTCCACGAATTGCGTGAGCAGGACGAATCAGCGCGTCGGAAGGCGGCCGAACGCGTGCGCGCCAATAACCTGGCCATGAAGCTGTCGGACGCCGAGTGGCGATGGGATCGCCGGAAGCTCACGATCTACTTCACCGCGGAAAAACGCGTCGACTTCCGCAACCTCGTTCGCGAGCTGGCATCGACCTTCCGCACGCGAATCGAGTTGAAGCAGATCGGCGTCCGCGATGAAGCCAAGCGGCTTTCCGGCATCGGACGCTGCGGACGCGAGTACTGTTCCGCGTCATGGCTGCCCGAGCTGCGACCGGTGAACCTCGGCGTCGCGAAGGACCAGCGACTCTCGCTCAACCCAAGCCAGATCTCGGGAGCATGCGGACGGCTGATGTGCTGCCTGCGGTACGAGCATGAGTTCTACGTCCAGCAGCGCAAGCGATTCCCCAAGGAAGGAAAGGTCGTCGCGACCAACAAGGGACAGGAAAAGGTCGTGGTGAACGACATCTTCCGCGAACGCGTGACGCTGCGCGCAGAAGACGGTGAGACGCGCACACTCGCCCTCGCCGAACTGAAGCTCGAAATGGGCGGCGGTAGTGCGATCGAACGACTGCCGGAGATCACCACCGAAGAAGAGGCGTTCGGCGCCGCGGTCGAGGGCATCCCGGAAGAGGTCATCCGACTGCAGGACACGGTGGAGCTTCCGGCCTGGATCCCTCGCGTGCCTTCGCCCAAGCTGACACCGACGTCGTCGCGCCAGCTGCCGGTGGCACCGCCATCCGTGACGCCTGACGCGGACGCCGAGCCCGATGAGGAAGACGAGATCGACGACGCGGCACCCGAAGCGGCGACTGCTGACGAGGCGGCGCGTCCAGAGCGCCGGCGACGCCGGCGTGGGCGTCGCGGTGGCCGGCGAAACCGTGGTCACGGTAGCGGTGGTGGTGGCGACGGTGGCGGCGGGCAGTCGCCTAACGATACGAGTGGGCCCGGAAACAGCGGTCAGCAGGGAGACCGCTGATGGGTCGATTCTACCTCACAACTGCAATCGATTACGCGAACGGCGATCCCCATATCGGGCACGCCTACGAGAAGATCGGCACCGACGTGATCGCCCGGTACAAGCGGCTCGCCGGCGACGAAGTGCACTTTCTCACGGGCATGGACGAGCACGGGCAGAAGGTCGCCCAGGCCGCCGCCGAAAGGGGCGTGTCGCCGCAGGAGTTCGTGGACAACATCGCGGATCGCTTTCGCGCGATGTGGTCGAAGCTGGGCATCTCCAACGACCAGTTCATCCGCACGACCGATGCGATGCACAAGGCCGGCGTGCGCGCGTTCATCAAGCGCATCCACGCATCCTCGCCCGACGACTTTTATGAGAAGACGTACGAAGGCTGGTATTGCGTCGGCTGCGAGTTGTTCAAGCGCGAGAACGAGATCGCGAACGGCAAGTGCGTCCTGCATCCCACCCGCGACCTGGAGTGGACGCAGGAGCGCAACTGGTTCTTCCGCCTCACGCACTACGCCGAGTTCCTCAAGCGTCTCTACGCCGAGCGTCCGGATTTCATCCAGCCGGAGTCGCGCCGGAACGAGATGCTCGCGCTGCTGTCCGCGGGACTCGAGGACATCTCCATCACGCGGTCGAAGCTTACGTGGGCGATCCCCTTCCCGGTCGCGTCGACCAACGGCGAGACGCAGGGGACCTGGGTCTGGTTCGACGCGCTGCCTAACTACCTCACCGCCACCGGCTATCCCGATGCCACATGGCGCGAGCGCTGGCCGGCGGACCTGCACGTCATCGGCAAGGACATCAACCGGCTTCACACGATCGTCTGGCCGGCGATGCTGCAGGCGGCCGAGCTGCCGTTGCCGCGTCGCGTGTGGGCGCACGGGTTCGTGAACTTTGCCGGCGAACGGTTCAGCAAGTCGGCTGGCGTCAAGCTGGAGGTGGGCGAGGCCGCCGATCGTTTCGGCGCCGACGCGTTCCGCTACTTCCTGATGCGCGAGGTTCCGTTCGACACGGACGGCAACTTCAGCTGGGAGCGGTTCGAGGAGCGTTACGCGTCGGACCTGGCCAATGCGTTAGGCAACCTCGCCAGTCGCTCGATCGCGATGGTGGAACGGTATCGCGAAGGAACCGTGCCGCGTGGGCCGCGGACCGCCGTCGATGCGGCGGACGGTGGCGACATCGAGGCGTATCACGCGGCCATGAACGGCTCGAACGGTTTTCTGCTGCACGAGGGGCTGCAGGCCGTGTGGCGGATGGTCGCCCGCGGGAACGAATACGTGGATCGTCAGGCGCCGTGGAAACAGGCCAAGGACCCAGCGCTCGCCCAGGCCCTCGACGAGACGCTGGCTTCGCTCATGCGCCAGCTCGCGCGATTCGCAGTGCTGCTCTACCCGTTCATGCCGACCAAGACCACCGAGTTGTGGCGCCAGGTTGGTGGCCCGGGCGAACTCGGTGAGCAGCGGTTCGCGAGCCTGATGTCGCTGGACGCGACGGGCTGGCGGGTCACGAAGGGAGATCCTCTCTTCCCGAAAGACCGTGACTAGTGACTAGTGACTAGTGACCATCACTGCCTCACGATCTTGTAAACCGTCCCGCTCTGCACCAGGACGTAGAGCTCTCCGCTTGCATCCCTGCCGAACGACGTGACCAAGCCGGGTGATGTGATGTTCCAGTCCTTCTGCTGCACCGCGGTGCCGCTGAGGAGGACGAAGCTGCGCAGGAATCCCGAGCAATAATCCGAGTAGAAGTACTGTCCCTGCACCTCCGGGATCAGCTGGCCGCGGTACACGAAGCCGCCGGTGATGGCACAACCCTCGGAGTGCGGGAACGAAACAACGGGAGTCCTGAGGCTGGCGCCATTACATCCCGACAGCAGGCAAAGCGGACCCTCGGCGAGGTTCCATCCGAAGTTCGGGCCCGCGAGACTCGTCGGCACCGCATCCACTTCCTCGAAATCGTCTTCACCGACATCTGCTATGTACAGCGTCGACGTCGGCACATCGATATCGAATCGCCACGGGTTTCGGAGCCCGTACGCCCAGATCTCCCCGCGCTTGCCCGCCTGCCCGACGAACGGATTCGACGCCGGGATCGTATACGGCAGCGCGTTCACGTCGATGCGAAGCACCTTGCCGAGCAGCGTATTGAGGTTCTGCGCATTCCCCTGCGGATCGTAGCAGCACCCGCCGTCGCCCACACTGACATAGAGGAAGCCATCGGGGCCGAACGTCAGGCCGCCGCCATTGTGGCTCTTCTTGAATGTGTGCGGGATCCTGATGACCACCGTGCCAGTCGTGCCTGCCACGTTAGGGTTGGCCGAGACCTGGTAGCGCTCGAGGACGAGATCCTGGGCCGGGTCCATGTAGAAGATGAAGAAGAACCCGTTCGTCGCGTAATTCGGATGGAAGACCAGCCCGAGCAGCCCGTGCTCATCGTCCGGATCGGTGACCGCAAGGAGCTTGGCGCTCACGTCGAGGAACGCCGGTCCGACCAGCGTTCCGTTCGAGATGATCCGGATCTTTCCCGTTTGCTCGACGACGAAGAGCCGCGCATCCGCGGGAGGTGACGCGAGGTGCACCGGACGATCGAGGCCCGACGCCACGGCGCTCAACGCCAACGAGACCGGCGCGGTGTAGGCGACAATCGCCGTGGTGACGACGCCGATCGTGACCGTGACGATCTGCGAAGATGGAATTGGATTGTAATTCGTGGCAAAACTCGAGACGTTGGTGGCGGTGACTGTGTAGGATCCCGCTGGCAGCGCGGCGTACGTCGTGGTCGCGGTCGGAGTCTGGTTGAAGCCATTCGGACCAGTCACCGTGACCGCCGGGCTCACGCCCTGCGGGAGTCCGGATATCGCGACAGTGAGCGCGCCGTCGATTGCGCCGTACGTGAGCGATGTCGTAGCCGGCGTCGTGGAGGCAAAGACGGTCACGGCCGAGGAAGCCGGGGTTGCCCGGTAGGTTACGCTGCCATGCACGACGTTGGCCGCCGTCACGCCATACAAGCCGGGCTTGAGCAGCGTGAGGAGCGTCGTTGCCGTAATCAGGCGATTGAAGCCATCGGGCCCCGTCACCGTCACGGCGCCGCTCACGGCGGCGGCCGCCGTCTTTCCAAATGCGGCGGGCAACCCTCCGACGTTGACGGTCAGGCGGCCGGTGGCGAGTACGTAGGTCACGATCGTGCCGGCTGGTGCTGAACCGGCCGTAACAACGACCTGCACGATAGGCACCGTAACGCCGTAGCGATCGTCGGTCGTGGTCACCTCGGACGCGGCGACGTTGTACGTCCCCGGTTCGAGGACGTTGATCGTGGTTGTTCCCGTGATGGCGCGCGTGAACTGGTTAGGTCCGGTGACGGTAACGGCGGCATTCGTGCCGGACGGCAGTCCGGAGACGGTCACCGAGAGGCTGCCGGTGGCCAGCGCGTACGTCACTGTGGCTGCGGCCGGCGTCGTGCTCCCGACCACTGTGATATTCTGCGACGGGGGCGTTGCCGCATAACGACCGTCGCTGGCGGTGACGTTCGCCGCGGTGACGCTGTAGGCGCCGGGGGTGAGGTTGGAAAGCGTCTCCGTCGCCGTCAGGGAACGCGTGAATCCACCAGGTCCGGTGACCGTGACTGTCCCATTGGTGCCCGTGGGGAGTCCTGTGACCGTGACGGTCAGGCTTCCAGTCGCTGGAGGCGGGGGAACCGTGACACCGCCGTCATCATCGCCGCCGCCGGAGCAGGCGACGATCGATACGACCAACGCCTGCGACACCAGTCGGATCGACCGGTGGATGAGCCCCCGCATGTTGCCCCTCCAGGTGGTGCTGGGAGGGGGCCTAGCATACCGCGCCGGACTCAACGGCGCGAGGGCACTCAGTCGAGTTAGCAGGGGTGTGCGTTTAGCCGCCGGGAGTTCCGCGAGCCTTCAGACGGCAGACTTCAGACTTCAGGGCAGGTGAAAGACTTCAGGTGACAGGACTCATTCCCGCTGCCAGAAGTCTCTGCCCTGCCCTGAAGCCTGAAATCTGAAGTGTGAATTCTTACTTTTTTCCGCCGCCGCCGCCGCCGCCTAACACACCGTCAAAGCCGTTACCCATGCCGAAGACCTGGCCAACGACCAACGCGCCCACCACCGTCAGTCCGGTAATGGTCCACGTCTTCTTGTGATCGAAAGCCTTGGTGCGCACCGAGGAGACCGCGCCGCGAGGGACTGATAGGCGCTCGAGGCTCCACGTCATGGATCGACCACCCTGGCCCACAACACTCTCCACGGCCAGGACGAGCGCCGTATCGGTGGACTCTATCGAGCGACCGTCGATGGCTCCAATCCGAGGCCCGATCAGCGGCGCCATTTGCACAGAGCCAGCGTCGGACAACGCGAGGCGAACCTCGACACCAGGAGGCGGTGTGGAGCCCTCGATCGGCTTGTAGCTGTAGCAACCCGCCACGGACACGCCAACGACAAGAATGACAGCGGCGTGGCGAAGAACCCTTTCGAAAAAACTCGTGAATCGCATTCAGGCTTCAGGAAAGTTGTCTTGAAGAAGCAGGGGGCAGAGGAGAGACAACCCTCTGCCCCCTTCACCACTAATCACCAATTCCGCTTACGGCTTCTGGCCCTTGCATGCCGTGCCGTCGGCCGACAGGGAGCTGACCGGGTCGTTCGCGTTCCGGCGTGGCTGCGAGCCAGGCACCGGAATGTTGTCCGGGTTCGACGTGCGCTCGGCGATTGGATACGTGAACCGCGCCGGGATGTTCCCGCCGTACGCCTGCGATGCCGGCGTCAGGTTCGGATAGCAGGTGCGCTTCCAATCGTTGTACACCTCGTAGTTCTGGAACAACGCGATGTACTTCTCCTCGAGGATCCTGGTGAGGAGCGTCGTTCCGGAGATGCCGCCGACCGGCGTGCCACCGTACGTCGCGATCAGTGCGTCGACGGCGGAGCGAGCCAGCGCGAGGTTATTCGTGCGATACGCCGACTCGGCGATGATCGCCAGCGTCTCGAGGTACGTCACGATCGGCTGATGATACGCCGGATCAAGTCTCGTTAGGCCGAGGTTGGAGTGCCTCGCCGTATTGAGACCCTCGCCGGGCGCTGCGCCGCCGTAGGTTCCGTTCCCGTTCAGCTGGAGGTATTCCGGCCGGCGCGGGTCGTTGCGCGTGTTCATCAGGTCGACCAGGAACTTCCCCGGCCGCATGTAGCTGTCGCGGTCGCGGGCGATGAACTGCCACCAAATGTTCTCCTCGCCCGAGGCTCCGCTGTGGTACTCATTGAGGTCTCCGGCGGCGGACTGGATGCCCAGCGTGCACGAGCTCAGTGCTGCGCCCGTGCAGAGCTGCGCCAGCGCCTGCTGGTACGCCGTTGGGTTGACCTCGGCGGTGTGCAGGTAGAGACGTGCCTTCAGCGTCTTGGCGACGTGCCCCCACGCGACGGCATCGCCACCGAGCGACAGATCGAGATCGCCAACGCTTCCCTGACCAGTGGCCAGGTCGGCGATGGCGCCATCGAGGACCGTCTGCAGGCTGGCGTAGACGGCTGCCTGCTGGTCGAGGACGGGCTGCGGGTGCGCACTCCCGTCGATCGCCTCGCTGTACGACGCGTCGCCGTACATGTCGGCGAGGAAGCTCATGACCAGTGCTTCCCACACCTTCGCGATGCCGCTCATGACCCGGTTTCCTGCGTCGTCCGCGTCTGCCTGGATCGTGCGCAGGTCGATGAGTCCACCGCCCGTATACGCCGACGAGTATTCCGTGAACAGCCCTTCCGTGATGGAATACTGGTCATAACCGCGATACTGGCGGTCCGTGCCGGCAAACTGCTGCATCCACATTGCGAGGACGCGGGCAGCGTGCCCGTTGAGGATGTAGTACGAATTGACCTGCGAGGCGATCAGGAGCTGCGAAGCCTGCGCCGTCGTCGGCCGGTTTGGGTCTGAATCGAGCTTGTCGCCGCTCAGGAAGTTCGAGCAGCCATTAGCCGCCACTGCAAGAGCGGCGACAACCAGTGTCTTCGTCATGCGAGACATGTCTTTGCTCCTGGATTAGCGGTTGAAGGCGAGTGAGAACACGATCGAACGCGCCTGCGGATTGTTGAAGTACTCGTTGCCGCGCGACGACGTCGCGCCGCCAAGGTTCGCTTCAGGATCGATGCCCGTGTAGTCGGACTTCGTCCACAGGTTTCGACCCGCGAGGCGGATGTCCATGCTCGAGAAACCGGTGCGCTGGACCCAGCCCGCGTTGATCGAATACTGGACCGAGACCTCGCGCAGCTTGAGGAACGTGCCGTCCTCGATGAACTGCGAGCCCGGGCCGACGAACCAGTTACCAAGGTTGCCGAACCACGAGTCTTCGTCGAGCACAACCGACTTGCCGACGCCAGGACCCGTGACCGGGCCCGGGAGCCATGTCGAACCGAACACACGCTCTTCGCCGCGAATTTCACTCGTCTTGTGGGCGCCGAACGCCAGCAGCGCGCCCTTGGTGCCGTTGAAGATCTGTCCACCGTCGCGATAGTCGACGAGCGCCGAAACGTTCAGCTTGCCCCAGAGGTTGAGGCTCGACGTCAGGCTGCCCGTCCAGTTCGGATTCGGGTCGCCAACGACGTGCTGTTCGGAGTCGAAGATCGGGAAGCCATCGTCGCCGATGTACATCGCCCCATCGGGCGCGTTGTTCGCGTGGCAGAAGGCGTTCACGTCAAAGCCATCGACCACGTTCGACTCGGCCGAGTAGCGGCAGCGAGCGAAGTCCCAGTCGATGAACACGCCGTGCGCGTAGCCTTCCTTGATGCCGCCGTTGAACGTGCCGCCTAACAGGAACTGGTCGGAACCGCGGAGGTCCGTGACCTTGTTCTTGTTCTTCGCGTATTGCGCGCCGATGGTCCACGCGACGGCCGGCGTTGTCAGCGCGCGCCAGTTGAGCGCGACCTCGAAGCCCTTGTTCGTGAGCTCGGCCGCATTCTGCACCTGGCTGAAGTAGCCGGTCGACGGCGGGACGGGCAGTGACAGAATGACGTCCGTCGACTTCGCGTTGTACATCGTCAGCCCGAGGTCCACCTTCGAATCGAAGAAAGCGAGATCAGCGCCGAACTCGAGTTCCCTGTTACGCTCCGGCTTCAATGCATCCTGGCCCTTGGCCGCGGCGAGGAAGATGCCGGCGCTTCCGTTCTGCGAGTTATTAAGGCCCACCGTCCACCCGTCGCCGAACTGACCGACGGAGTAGCCGCTGAACACCTGGTACGGCGTGGGCTCACGTCCCGTCTCACCGTACGCGGCCCGCACCTTCAGGTAACTGAGCATGCCCTGGCCGCTGCGGATGTTCATGAACTTCGAAGCTTCCCAGGCGGCGCTCGCCTTGGGGAACCAGTTCCGCCGCACCGACTTGCCGAACGTCGACGATGCGTCATTGCGCGCGCCGGCTGTCAGGTACAGCTGATCCCACAGGTCCACTTTGCCCTCGGCGAAATACGACTCGAGGTGCACCAGCGACTCGTAGTCCAGCGGCAGCATGTTGCTGGAAATCGTGTTGCTCAACTGGAACAGGTCGGGCGAGATAAAGCCCACACCGCGAACCTGGAGCTGCTCGTACTTGCGGCTGTTCAGGTTCTGGCCAACGGTGAGCGACGTCTTCGTCCAGTCGTTGAAGTCCTTCGTCGCCTGCGCGATCAGGTTGTGGTCGACCTGGAACACCGTGTAGTTGGCGCGGTCGATGCTGCCCGAGGGCTGCGACGAGTTGGACGGCGGGAGGCCCTCGATACGCGCGTCCGACGAGTAGTCGGTCCCCAGCGTGTATTTCAGGGTCAGCCAGTTCATCGGCGCGTAGTCGATGTTGATGTTCCCGAAGCTCCGTCCGACGTCAGACGTGTTCTGCAGCTCGTAGATGATGAAGTACGGGTTGTCGTAGCCACGCGTATCGTACTGAGACGTCGCCGTGGGCTCCGGATAGCGATACGACCGATGCAGGCCGGTCACCGGGTCGAGGTACGTGCGGTTGTCGTACTCGGGCGAGGTGCGGAGCCCGCCAAGCAGCAGGCCCGAAAGGTTCGAGCCCTTCTGGATGAACGAGCCGTGCGTATCGGCGAAGTTTACCGTAGCACCGATGTGGAGCTTCTGGTTCAGCTCCAGGTTGCCCTTCACCAGCGCCGTGAACCGGTCGTATTCGTCGTTAGGTCCGACGATGAAACCGTCCTGGTTGGTGTAGCCCATCGACAGGTAGAACGCCGAGCGATCTGTCCCGCCCGAGAGGCTCAGGGAGTTGTCGAAGGTGTTGCCCGTCTCGAACAGCTCCATGAAATGGTTGTGCGTCGCGGTGCCGGGGGCGAGGCGTGGGCCGAAGGACGCGCCGGTGAGCCGACACCCTGGACCACCGCACGTGGCGGCTACGCCACCGGAGCCCTGGCCGAACAGCGTTTGCAGCGGGTAGTCCTTGTTCACCTCGTCCTGCGAATAGCTGACGCGGTAGTTCCACTTCGGCGCACCGGACTGGCCGCGCTTGGTGGTAATCAGGACGACGCCGGCGCCCGCGCGCGCACCATAGATCGCCGCGGCGGCGGCGCCCTTCAGGATCTCGACCGACTCGATGTCGTTGGGGTTCAGGTCCGACATCCGGTTCATCGCCTGCGTGCCGGCGGTCGGTTCGGTCGTGACGATCGTCGAGTTGTCGACCGGGACGCCGTCGACCACGAAGATCGGCTGCGACGTACCTTCGATCGATTTCTGCCCGCGGATCATGATGAAGCTCGACGCCCCGGGCTCGCCTGACGACGACGTGACCACGACGCCCGGCGCCTTTGCCGCGAGCGCCTGCACCGTGTTCAACTCGTTCGACTTGACGATTTCCTCACTCTTCACGGTGCTCACCACTGCGCCGAGCCGCTCGATCGAGCTGGCCGTGCCGGCGCCCGTGACGACGACTTCACCCAGACGAAGCGGATTGACCGTCAGCGTGAAGTTGACCGTGACCGTGCCTGACGAGAGCGTGACCTGCTGTGTCGCTGCCTGGTACCCGATGGCGCGAACAGTCACGTCCACGCGCTGGTTCGTAACACGTGCTGCCGGAACGGCAATGGAAAACACGCCATCCTCGCGTGTCGTCGCTCCGAGGCCCATCCCAGCCAGCACGACGCTCGCGAACGCGACCGGTGCACCACCTTCAGCGGCGGTGACCTTGCCCGTTACGCTAGCACCCTGCTGGGCCATTGCTCCTGGAGCCGCAACGATCGCGGCGAGGAACACGGTGAACAGACGAGTCAGGTGTCTCATACGGCGGGAACCTCCTGGTTGGATCCGCCTTGGCAGTGAGTGCCTCGCCATGAGCGCGCCGATGCGCGCGTCCAATGCGCGGCGATTGAGCAACCGGCAATGCGATCTCTCGATCGCGTGAGGGGCTGTAGCACTGGCGCCGCCGCACGTCGGTGGCGCACGACGTCAGCGATTGCCCGCTCGATTTGGCGCGGCGGAGTTCTCACACCGCGTGACCCTCAAAACGTGTTTGCGTACTGTCCCTATAGTCGGTTGCACGACCGGGCGATAATAGAAATCCGTATCGGGGGTGTCAACCGTAGGCCATCGTTTTGCAACGCTTCGTCACGCCCGTACGGCAGCGTGAGTCAACGAGATACGCCTCGTCATCCGGGCCGTCAATGCGCCCCGGGAATGCAACGAAAGTCCTATATGAGCGGCCTCAGGGCGGTGGAGGCGGGGGCTCGCCGCCATTGCCGCCAGACCCACCCTTGATCCCGAAAATCAGCACACCGACGGCAACGAAGCCTGCGGTATACAGGATTGCAGCCCTCATGGTGCGCTTACGGTCGAGCTCGCGAGTCTCGAATCGGGTCACCGCGGTTCTGGGAATCACCAGCCTCTCGCCCGTCCACACAACCTGGCGCGGGTCGCTGCGACGCTGCGTCGCACTCATGGCGACGAGATAGGACGTATCTGTGACCGTGAGGATGCGTCCATCGAATCGCTCGATGTTCTCGCCAACCAGTGGCGCGATTCGTTGCGACCCTTCCGCGGTCAGGTGGCCTCGATAGGCACCGCCCACCATGACGTCACCCGTGGTAGGTACGTATCGATAACACGCGCTCAGTAATTGCAGCGCGAGGAGAGGCATGGCTGTTGCGCGAAGCGCGGGGCCGCGAAGCATGGCCCACTAATAAGGCGGCAACGCTCGGCCCGGCAAGTGGCGGCCTCACGTACTCTATGGGGTGAAGCGACCAGCGATTAGCGACGAGCGATCAGCAAGCGATTGGCGAACAGCGAACAGCGTTCAGCAAGCGGTTAGCCGATTATTGGACTGCAAACCTTGCTCGGCGCTCACTTCCCGCTTGCCGGTCGCTGATCGCTGGTCGCCGATCGCTATTTCTTGAAATCGACCTTCGGCGCCTCACGATTCGCGGCGTTGGTCACCTCGAAGTACTCGCGCGGCTTGGCCCCGATGATCTTGGCCGTAATCACCTGCGGAAAACGCCGGATGTAGGTGTTGTGCTTCTGGGCCGCCTCGTTGTAATCGGTCCTCGAAACGGCGATCCGGTTTTCAGTGCCGGACAACTCGTCCTGCAGTCGCAGGAACGCCTGGTCCGACTTGATCTGCGGATACGCCTCGACCTGGATGTTCAACCCGCGCACCGCCGCCGTCAGCTGATCGTTGGCGTTCGCCATCTCGCCAGCGTCCCCGCTTTGAATCGCGCTCGTAATCCCGGCGCGCGCACGAGCCACCTGGGTGAAGACCTCCAGCTCCTGCTTTGCCTGGCCCTTCACCGTTTCAACCAGGTTCCCGATCAGGTCCGCGCGACGCTGCAGCTGCACCGAGATCTGCTGCTTGGCGGCGGCCGCCGCTTCGTCGTTCGTCTGGATCGTGTTGTAACCGCACCCGGAGATGCCGAAAGACACGAGTGCAACGGCAACTATGCGACGCATTTTTTGCTCCTTGAAAGTTTTCTCGATTTCGAAGACACCGTATCGCCCATCGCCCATCGCCCATCCCCCATCTCAAGGTGGCCCCTGCGAATCCACCCAGTTGACCAGCTTTCCAACACTGACCAGGTAGTCGGCGGTCAGCGACGGCGCGTCAGCCTCGCTCACCTTCGCATCTCCCCGCGAGTGGCCGAGCACACGCCGAAAGGCCGTGGCGGAAATGCCCGTGACGATCTCCACGCGATCGATCGCGGCGCTCGATTCCGCCGGCGGTACTTCACCCGCCAGCCGCAGCGTCGCGCGCAGCATTGTCATGATCGAGGATGCGCTGCTTTCGAGTATGGCCAGCAGCGCTTTTGGCTCCGAGCCTGACGAGAGCACGGCGTGGCGCAGGCGGAGCAGCTTGCTGAGCGTTTCGTGTTCGAGCTGCAGCCGGAGGTCCTCCCGGCGCACCACGGGCGCCGAGCCCGGGAGTGCTCCGTGCAGAATGCGATAAAAGGCGAGGATGTCCGCGTACTCCATCGGAAAGATGTCCGATGAGGTGTGCCACTCTCCCACGGTGAGGGTGAGCGGCGGCGGATGGCCCGCTTCGCGCCAGGCGCGCGCGACCGCGGCTTCGCGGCGCAGCGATTCCATGTCGATCGCGTCGACGAGGACCAGGACGTTCAGGTTGGCCTGGCGAGACACCTGTTCACCGCGAACGGTCGAACCATACAGCGCCACGCATCGGAGCCCCTCGCCGTGAACGAGCGCGAGCTGCCTGACGAGTTCTTCGAGTGTCATGTTCGCCATGAGGTCACCAGCTTCCGCTCGAGCCACCGCCACTGAACCCGCCGCCGCCACCGAAGCCGCCAAACCCTCCCCCACCGCCAAAACTGCCGCCCCCAAAGCCTCCGCGCCCGCCCCCCCAGCCACTGTGCCTTCCGGAGGACTGTGCGGCCGACATGGCCCAGAGCAGGTTGAGGCAGCCGCCGCACCCGCCGCGATTGTACCGGGCCGACCTTCTGAGGCCCGAGAGAATGAAGAACGCA
>Ga0111538_10002578_pt1 | contig 25423 bp, 23 predicted proteins | sample SoiMethybrSBSTD1_FD_79669 | JGI IMG/M metagenome (GOLD analysis project Ga0111538, IMG submission 79669) | Bulk soil microbial communities from a Populus tree surrounding site in Tennessee, USA - Soil MetaG P. TD hybrid SBSTD1 (version 2)... | ecosystem: Environmental > Terrestrial > Soil >...
GCCATCTCGTGCAGGATCGTGTTGGCCCGCTGCTCGTACTCGAAGTCGGTGACCGGCGAGCGGAACACGTAGTGCTGCTCGGCGTGCACGATGCAGCCGAAGTTCTCCATGGCGCCGGCGTTGAATTCGGGGGAGTACACCTGGTCGTACTTGGGCAGCGGGTAGCGGATCCCGAAGTTGGCGTGGAAGAAGTCGAAGCCCTGCCGGGTGATCAGCATGATGTCGTCGGCGTCGAAGTAGCGGGCCATCGAGCGGCGGCAGAACGCGCCGAGGTCGATGCCGTCGTGCGTTTCGCGCACCTCGTGGTACGGCCCGGCGCACAGGGCCGTGACGTAGGTGCTCATCCGCGGCGAGCGCTGGAACACGACGGTGCGGGCCGTCTCGACGCCCTCGACCGGCCGCTCGGCCTCGACCGGCATGTTCGAGATCACCTTCCAGTGCGCGGGCACGGTGGCCCGCCAGGTGAACTCGGCCTTGAGGTCGGGCTGGTCGAAGCAGGTGAACACGCGCTGGGCGTCGGCCGTCTCGAACTGGCTGTAGAGGTAGATCTCCTTGTCGACCGGGTCGACGCAGCGGTGCAGCCCCTGGCCGGTGCTCGAGTACAGGAAGTCCGCGTCGACGACAAGGATGTTGTCGGCCGCCAGGGCCGGCAGGGCGAGCCCGTCCTCGGGGCCCCACGCCGAGACGTCGACGGCCTCGCCGTTGAGCGTCGCCGAGCGCACCGACTCGGCCGCCACCTCGATGAACGTGCCCACGCCCGGCTCACGACAGGTGAAGCGCACCTCGGTTACCGACCTGAACACCCGCTCACCGGGGTAGCCGGCACCGTCGGTGAGGTCGAGACTGATGTCGTAGGCCGTAACGTCGAGCAGTCGGGCCCTTTCTGCGGCCTCGACCTGCTTGAGGTTGCGTACTCCCGCCACGGTGTTACTCCCCACATCCCACTGAGTCCCCCGTGCACGTCGACGGGTCTGAAACGAGTGTTGCACGTTGGCCGGCGACGCGCTGAGCCGGTACTGATTGTCCTATGACCTTTGCCGATATGTGGTTCGACCCGAGGTGTCCATGGGCGTGGATCACCTCCAGGTGGTTGCTCGAGGTCGAGAAGGTGCGCGACGTCACCGTCCGATTCCACGTCATGAGCCTCACGCTGCTCAACGAGGGCCGCGAGAACCTGCCCGAAAGCTACAAGGCGTCGCTGGCCAAGGGGATCGGCCCGGTGCGCGTCTGCATCGCCGCCGAGCAGGAGTTCGGCGCGGACGTGCTGCGCCAGCTCTACACCGAGCTCGGCACCCGTCGTCACCTGGAAAAACGCGACTTCGACGAGGAGACGATCAAGGAAGCGCTGGTCGCCGCCGGCCTGCCCGACCGGCTCGCCGCGGCCGCCGATTCCACCGAGTTCGACGAACCGCTGCGCGCCAGCCACGACGCCGGAATGAAGCCCGTCGGCCTCGATGTCGGAACACCGACAATCCACGTGCCCGGTCCGGACGGGCAGCAACTGGCCTTCTTCGGCCCGGTGGTCACCCCGGCGCCGAAGGGCGAGGTGGCCGGCCGGTTGTGGGACGGGTGCCTGCTCGTCGCCGGAACGCCCGGTTTCTACGAGATCAAGCGCACCCGGGACGCACAACCCATCTTCGACTGAGTCGCACCCGTTGTGCGCACGATCACCGTGAACCCTTCGTTTACCTACGGACGTAGGACGGGGCAATCCCGAGGAGGCGAGCAGTGATCACGATGACCGAGCCGGTTTTGGTCGAGCCGGGCCTCATTCAGCCGGTTCCGGTGCGGCCGCACGCGGAAGACGTCGTCGACAGCGCTCCGGCGGCCCGCTGGGCGGTCGAGGAGCACGCCTGGTCCGAGGCGCTCTCCGACGACGTCATCGCGCTCGTCGCTCCGTCGGTGGTGGTCTGCGCTCAGCTCGCCGTTCAGGCCGGCTAACTTAGCGGCATGACCGTCGCACATCCCATCGAGCAGGGCTGGATCTCCACCGGCGGAACCGGCGCGCAGAACTACGACGAGTTCGCGTCCGACACCGAGATCACCGAGATCATCGCCGCGAATCCGGCGAGCGCCCTCGCGGTGGAGATGCCGCACCGGGCGCCGGACTGCGTGGGCCGCCCGTTCCGCGACTGCCTCCCGGACGCGGTGGCCCGGTTCGCCGACGCCCAGCGGCGTGGCCGGTACGCCCCCGCGACGGACGTTGCGGCGCTGTACCGGGTCAGCTCGCCCGACGGCACCGCCGGTTACGGGGTGTGGTGCATGGTCGACACCGTCCAGATCTCCACCAGCGCCGACGAGCCCGGCCTGGTGATCCGCAACGAGGACGTGTTCGTCGAGAAGGTGGCCGAACGCGTCGCGCTGGCGCAGGCCGTCGGCGCGTTGCTGTCGCCCGTCCTCCTCCTGCAGACCGCTGGCGGCGCCGACCTGCACGCGGCGCTGGCGCGGGCCGCTGCGGCGGCCGGCGCGCCGGCGGTGACCGACCGCGACCCGGCCGGGCGCACCCACGAGGTCTGGGCGCTCGGGCCCGGCGCCACCCGCGACGAACTGCTGGCCCTGGCCGGCGACGGCGAACTCGTGGTCGCCGACGGCAACCATCGCACGCTCGCCGCCCAGCAGGCCGGGCTGCCGCGGTTCCTCGCCGTGATCACCACGCCGGCCTCGGTCACCATCCAGCCGTACAACCGCCTGGTGACCGACGTCGCCGTGGGCGAGCTGATCGCGTCGCTGCCGGGTGCGATCCGGGTGGAACCCGGAGACGCCGTCCTGAGCGGCACCGTGCAGCTCTACACCCGCGAGGGGACGTGGGCCGTGTCGCTGCCGCGCGATCCGGCCGCCCGCGTCGTCGACAACCTCGACCACGCGCTCGTCGAGCGCATCCTGTTCGGCGACGTGCTGGGCCTCGACCCGGGCGACAAGCGCATCACCTACGTGGGCGGCGACTACTCCGACGTGTGGCTGCGCGGCGAGGTCGACGCCGAACGGGCCGACCTGGCCGTGCTGATCGCCGCCGTCGGGGTCGACGAGTTCGTGGCCGTGAACCTCGCGCGGGACAAGATGCCGCGCAAGAGCACCTGGTTCACCCCGAAGGCCCGGGCGGGTCTCGTGGTGGCGTCGGTGTCGCCCTGACAGACTCCTTGGTATGCGCGTCTACCTGGGGTCGGATCACGCCGGCTACGAACTGAAGGTGCACCTGGCGAGCTACCTGCCCACGCAGGGCTTCGAGGTGGTCGACGTCGGTCCGAACGCGTTCGACCCGGAGGACGACTACCCGGCCTACTGCTTCCACACCGGCGCCCGGGTGGTGGCCGACCCGGGCAGCCTCGGCATCGTGATCGGCGGGTCCGGCAACGGCGAGCAGATCGCGGCGAACAAGGTGCCCGGCATCCGGGCGGCGCTGGCCTGGAGCGTCGAGACGGCGCGGCTCGGTCGGCAGCACAACGACGCGAACGTGGTCGCGATCGGGGGCCGGATGCATCCCCTGGACGAGGCGACGGCGATCGCGACGACATTCCTGTCGACGCCGTTCTCGGGTGACGAGCGGCACGCGAGGCGGATCGCTCAGGTGGGCGAGTACGAACTGGACCACAAGCTCCCGGATCTGCCCGGCTGACCTCCGCGATCTCGGAATTTCAGGAGCTCGTCGCCGAGTCCTGAAATTCCAAGATCGCAGCTAGTGACCGGCGCCGGGGCGGGGGAGTTCGTCTCTCGGGACCCAGCCGCGGCGGACGATCGGCAGGTCGGCCTCGGCGGCGGCCAGGTGCTCGTCGCCGGGCCGCGACGCGTCCCGGGCCCGCATCGCCGCAGCCACGTTCACCTGTGACGAGCCGCCGCCGACGAGCCCACGCAGGCCGCGCTCGGTGCTCGGGTCGTCGCCGTGCTGCTGGCCGTGCGGGTCGGCTGTCGGCTCCGGATCGTGAACGCCCGCGGTGAGCGCGAACGAGCCGGCGAGTTCGGCCAGGTCGGCCGGGCTCGGGCGGTGCTGCGCGCCCGGCCTGGGCCCACTCGGTCCGCGGCTGCGCCGGCGGCTCGGGCGCTGGTCGCCGTCGGGTTCGGCGGGGGGCCGCGGCTCGCGGTGGACCGTAGCGGGCGTCGGCGCCGCATCCGCTGCCGGCCCGGCCGCGGGCTCTGCCGGCGGAGCGTCGACGGGTTCGGCGCCGCGCTGAGCCGGCGGAACGTCGACGGACTCGGCGCCGCGCTGAGCCGGCGGAACGTCGACGGACTCGGCGCCGCGCTGGTCCGGCGCGGGGCCGGCTGACTCCGTGTCGACCTGCGCCGACCCGGGTTCCCCGGCGTGGGCGTCGCCGGGCCAATGCCGGGCCCGCCGCAACCGGCGTCGCCGTCGCTCACCACCCATGGCCGCACCCTACGGCACACCCACGAATTCCCGCGATCTTGGACTCCCGTCGGGCCTCCAGCACCGACAGGAGTCCAAGATCGCGGGAAAGGTGGCCGGTCAGAAGACTTCGATGCTCGACGGGGAGCGGGGCCAGCCGAATGCGGTGCTCGCCGTGGCCAGCGCTCCCGGGCGGGCCTGCCGTACGCGTCCCGCCGCAGCCAGCGTCGCGAACGACACCCCGCCGAGGTAGGCCGCCCCCAGATCGGCGACGTCGCACGCCAGGTCGACCTCGGCGCGGTCCTCGGCCGGCACGCACGACCCGGACCCCGACGGCCCGTCGGACCGCAGCCGCCAGCGGCCGGCGTTCTCGGGCAGCAGCGGGTCGTCGATCTCGATCACCAGGTCGACGGGGATCTGGTAGCGGCGGCGACTGAGCGCCGCCGGCACGTCGGTGATCCGCACCCACAGGGAGTCGGACTGCTGCCCGCCGAGCGTGCGCGGCTCGTCGACCATGTGCAGGATCGGCTCGTCCCAGGAGCCGGCCCAGAATTCCACGGTGCGGGACAGGTCCACCGACAGCAGGAACCGCCACAGCTCGGTGTACGCGGCGGGTGTCGTCGCCACGAGTTCGGCCACCGCCACCTCGGCCGCCGGGCCGCCGGGCCCCCACTCGGGCCGCATCCGCCACCGGGCGTAGCCCTCCGGCCCGCCGGCGCCGTCGTAGAGCAGCACCCGCATCGCCGACGCGCCGCCGCGGTTCTCGATCGGGTCGTTCAGGATGAACGTCCACCAGGCCTCGTCGCGGCTGGACCAGCCGACGCGCTCCGGCCGGGCCTGCTCGTACAGCTCGACCATCTCCTTGCGGGCGTCGGCGGGCGTCGCCTCGCGCAGCGTCCCGGTGGGGGCGCCGAGCCGCGGGAGCAGCCGCGCCTCGCGCCGGTCTGCCGACATCGACAGCCGGCGCGCCGCCGACGCGTACCCGAAGCGCTGGTAGATGCGGCCCTCGCTGGCCCACAGCATCGCCAGCGGCTCGACCCCGGCCTCGCGCACGTCGCGCAGCTGGCGGTGCATGAGCCGGGTGAGCAGCCCGCGCCGGCGGTACGTCGGCGCGACCGCGACGAGCGTGACGTGCGCGGCCGGCACGATCGCACCGGGAACGGTGACGTCGCGGGTCTCGGCGCCGGCGGTCGCCACGAGCTGCGCACCGTCGGCGAAGACGAGGGTGCGCTCCGCCTCGAACACCGCCTTGCCGACGCCCGTCGCGTCCGGCACGTACTCCTCGCCGAAGGCCCGCCGGAACACGCGCAGCACGTCGTCGAACTCATCGGGGGAGGCAAGGCGCAGCTGCAGATCCTCATGCGGTGACGGCACGTCGTCTGTCTATCGCGTGCCCGCACGGACCGCCACCCGTTTGTGAGGTCGCTAGGCTGGGTGCGTGGACCTCGTGTGCGGGCCGGTCAGCCCACTGCCGGAAACGCACCAGCGCTACCGGCTGGTCGCCCACATCGGGTCCGGCGGCCAGGCCGAGGTCTACCGCGCGGTGCGGGTCACGGGCGGCGTGTCGTCGGCGCCGATGACCGTCAAGGTGTTCCGGGTCGACCCGCGCCGGCCGCTGGCCGACGAGCTGCGCTCCTGGGACAAGGGCGACGCCGTCCTCATGGACCTGAACAACCGCGGCGTCACCGGCATCTGCCGCCGCTCCGACGGCTTCTACGGCCCGCCGCCGCACCGGCCGGGCGAGCGCCCGACCACGGGCGATGCGGTTCCGTACCAGGTGTACGAGTACCTGCACGGGCTCAACCTGCGCGAGTACGTCACCCGGCAGGGCCGCTGGCCCGGGCCGCGGGTCAACGCGCTCACGGTGCTGCGCACCCTGGCCGGCGTGCTGCGGGAGCTGCACCACCCGCAGATCGGCGGCGCCACGCCCGTGCTGCACATGGACATCAAGCCGTCGAACGTGATGGTGCTGGAGGCCACCGGCGAGGCCCGCGTGATCGACTTCACCGGCGCGCGCTACTACCGGGAGGCCGAGATCACCCAGGTCTCGTACACGCCGGAGTCGGGCGGGCCGGAGGCGTTCGGCGGGGTGCGGGCGGTCACCCCGGCCTACGACGTCCACGGGTTCGGTGCCGTCGCGTACTTCCTGGTCACGGGCGCGTACCCGCGGGTGGAGTCGGTGCGCGGGCCGCACGGCGAGTCGTCGGCCCCGCCGTGGTCGACCCTGCGCCGCCACCCGATGCTCGAGCGCACGACCCGCCTGCGCGACCACCTGCACGCCCCGGTGGCCGACTTCCCGGGCGAGCGTCCGGAGACCCGCGAGCTCACCGGCTGGGTGGAGAAGCTCGCCGAACTGGTGCGCTCGTACGGCGTCCCGGACACCGGCGTCGACTGGCACGAGCCGGGCGAGGCGCAGACGTCGCCGCGGCGCGCGTCGGCAACGGTCACGGCGTCCGCAAAGGTCGGCGCGGTCGCTGCGCCGTCTGTGCCACCAGCGCCGTCGGCCACGCGCATCGAGCGGCTGCCGCAGGCGGCCGCGAGCGCGGAGCGGCCGCGCGAGACGGCCGGCACCGCGCCGATGAACCTGGACCGCGACGGCGACCGCGCCGCCTCGGCGCCGACGAGCGGGCCGCCGGTGCGGGGCCGGGCATCGGTGCCGCCGCCGCGACCGCCGCGCGCCGACACCGGGGTGATCGTCGACCCGCTGAGGGCCGATCCCGCAGGGCCCGACCGGCCGTGGCGCGGGACGAGTGAGGACCCGCGCACGTTGAAACTGGGCTGGGAGTACTCCGGGATCGGGGCCGCGTTCGCGTTCGTGTGCTGGGGCATCTGGGCGGCGTCGAACCGGGGTGACCTGGTCGGCCCGGTGATCGCGTTCATCGTGGTGCTCGTGGTGGCCGGCGGCGTGTTCGCGCTGTCCCGGCTGCTCGGGCGGCTCGTGCTTGTGCAGCGGATGGGCCGGGTGCGGCGCACCGCCCGCGCCGCCCACGCGGCCGCCGGCGTGTTCATGGCGCTGGCGGGCCTCGCGTACCTGAAGCAGACCCCGTGGGTGGTCGACCTCCTCACCTGGTTCAAGGGCCTGTTCTGACGATGCGGTTCGAGAACCTGTACAACTTCCGCGATCTCGGCGGCCCGGAAACGGGCGACGGCGCGCGGGTGCAGCCGCAGCGGCTGTACCGCAGCGAGTCGGTCGCGTACCTGTCGGCCGCCGATGCGGCCCGCCTCGTCGACGAGTACGGCCTGGCGACCGTGGTCGACCTGCGCGGTGAGCGGGAGGTGGCGCGGTGGGGCCGCGGGCCGCTCGGTGACCGGCCGCTGCGCTACGTCCACGTGCCGATCACCGACGTCACGCGCGGCGAGGGCAGCATGTCGTCCTACTACATCGACATGCTCGTGCGGCGCGCCGACGACGTCGTCGGGCTGCTCCGGCGGCTGCTGGAGCCGGGTGCGCTGCCGGCCGTCGTGCACTGCGAGGCCGGCTGCGACCGCACCGGCGTGGTGGCCGCCGCGGTGCTCGGCCTGGTCGGCGTGCCCGACGAGGCGATCGTCGCCGACTACGACCTCACCGAGCCGGCGCTGGCCGCCATGAACGCCCGGTGGAAGGCGAACTACCTGGCCCGCGGCAACCCGCCGGAGAAGTGGATCGACGAGGTCTGGGCCGAACGCGAGCGGGCGATGGTTGAGACGATCGAGGCCGTGCGGGAGCGCTGGGGCGGCTGGGTCGGGTGGGCCGACGCGCACGGGTTCACGGAGCAGGAGCGCGAACAGCTGCGCAAGCTGCTGGTCGAGTAGGCACCGCCGGCTCGACCCGATGGTCGACCTACCTTCGAGATCTTGAGTCCGGTGGTCGCTTCGGCGACCACAGGACTCCAAGATCTCAGCTGCCGCGCTCCCAGCCGCCCTGCCGGTCAACGGCACGCGCCGTTGCGGTGTCAGGGCATCGACGGGCGACTTTCGGCCGGTCAACCCGCCGGGTCAGCCGATCGATGGTCGGCCGCCGGTCCGTATATTGGCGCTGTGGATGCGCGAGGTTACCGACTCGGGGTCGACTTCGGTACCTCGAATACCGTGGCGATGCTGTCGTGGCCGGGCGGTGCGGTGCGGCCGCTTCTTTTCGACGGGTCGCCGGCGCTGCCGTCGGCCGTGTATGCCGAACCGGGTGGCGGGCTGCTGATCGGCCGCGACGCCGTGCACGCCGCCCGGGTCAGCCCGGAACGGTTCGAACCGAACCCGAAGCGCCGCATCGACGAGCCCGGGGTCCTGCTCGGCGACGTCGAGATCGGCATCGTCGACCTGATCGCGGCGGTGCTCGGCCGGGTCGCGTCCGAGGCGCGCCGGGTGGCCGGTGGGCACATCGGCCCGGCGACGGTCACGTACCCGGCGGCCTGGGCGCACACCCGGCGCGGCATCCTCGTGGCGGCGGCCGAGCGGGCCGGCCTGGGCGCGGTGTCGCTGGTGCCCGAACCGGTCGGGGCCGCGAGCGTGTTCGTCGGGCTGAGCGACACGACGGTCCGGCCGGGCAGCGCGTTCGTGGTCTACGACCTGGGCGCGGGGACGTTCGACGCCTCTGTCGTGCGCGCCGTCGACAGGGGCTTCGAGGTGCTCTCGACCGAGGGGCTGCCCCAGAGCGGCGGCCTGGACATCGACGCGGCGATCGTCGGCTACCTCGGCGCGGTGTACTCGGCGCGCGATCCGGAGCTGTGGGGCCGGCTGCGCCGGCCGCGCACATCGGCCGAGCGGCGGGCGAACCGCCTGCTGTGGGAGGACGTGCGGGCCGCCAAGGAGATGCTGTCCCGGGCCTCGACCACCATGATCCACATTCCGCTCGCCGACGAGGACGCGCCCCTCGGGCGCGACCAGTTCGAGCAGTTGGCCCGCCCGATCCTGGATGCCACAGTCAACGCGACGCGCGCCGCGATCGCATCCGCGCAGCTGACCCCGGCCGGCATCGCCGGCATCTTCCTGGTGGGCGGCGGCAGCCGGATCCCGCTGGTGGCGACGCTTCTGCACCAGGCGCTCGGGGTGGCGCCGACGGTGGTGGAGCAGCCGGAACTCGTGGTGGCGCAGGGCAGCCTCGGCGCCGCCGACACGCTGGGCGCTCCCGGTGGCGCGCCGGCTTTCGGGCCCGCACCCGGCGGTGCGGCGCCGGCTTTCGGGCCGGCGTCCGCCGGCGGTGTTTACGGCTCGCCGACGGGCACGTACGGGTCGGCCTCGGTGCCACCGGTGTCGGCGCCGCCGGGTGGCCCGGTGTCGGCGCCGCCGGGCGGCCCGGTGTCAGCGCAGCCGGGACGGCCGGTCTCGGGTGGCCCGGTGTCGGTGCCCCCGGGAGGTCCGGTGTCGGCGCCGATGTACGGGTCGGCGTCGGCCCCGCCGTCCGGTCCGGTCTCGCCGCCGAGCGCGCCGGTGTCCGTGCCGCCGAACACCCCGATGTCGCCGGCTGCCTGGGGCGCCGCGCCGACGTCCGGCACCGCGCCGGTGTCGGGCGGGGCGCCGGTGTCGGGCGGCGGGCCGGGGTACGGCGGCGGGCGCGCGTCGGTGCCGGGGGTCGCGGCATTCGGCGCGCCACCCCCGCAGGCCGGGCCGTACGCGCCGCCGGCGCGACCCGGCGGCCTGGGTGCGCCCGGCGGACCCGGCGGTTCCGTCCCGAAGCGCAACCGCGGCGTGCTGATTGCGGCGATCGCCGTCGTCGTGCTGCTCGTGCTGGGCGGCGGCGGGTACGCGCTGAGCAAGCTCGCCGGGGACGACGCCAAGGGCGGCGACAGCGCCAGCCAGGACGGCGGCGGCAGCAGCGGCTCAGACAGCGGCTCCGACAGCGGGAGCGGCCAGACGCAGGCCGACCTCGCCCACCCCGACACGGACTGGAGTTCGTCGGCATCGCAGTACGAGGGTCAGGCCGACAAGACGATCTCCTACGACTGCCCGGCCAACGGCACGATCGGCACCGTATGGGGCTCCGAGCCGTACACCACCGACTCCTCGGTGTGCACCGCCGCCGTCCATGCCGGACGGATCTCGCTGGAGGACGGCGGCCGCGTCGTCATCCAGATCAGGGAGGGCGACCAGTCGTACGAGGGCAGCACCCAGTACGGCATCGTCACCACGTCCTACGGCCCCTATCCCTGGGCCTTCACCTTCGCCGGATGAATCGATTGATCGGTTGGACTCGCCTGATCGACGTGCGTCTCTTACGCTCGGTCCACGCGTACTGACGAAACGGCAGGTGGTGCCCGATGAGCGCTCCCCACGTCAGCCAACCCAGCAGAAGGCCCGGAATCTTCGCGATTCGCGACGTCAACTCGTTGATCACCGAGACCACCGAGACCGGGCACGAGCTCAAGCGCGCCGTCGGCGCAACCCAACTCACCGCGATGGGTGTCGGCGCGATCATCGGCACCGGCATCTTCGTGGTCATCGGTCAGGGTGCCGGGATCGCCGGTCCGGCCGTCATCCTCTCGTTCGTGCTGGCCGCGGTGGCCTGCACGTTCTCGGCGCTGTCCTACGCGGAACTGGCGTCTTCGATCCCCGTGTCGGGTAGTGCCTACACCTACAGCTACGCGACCCTCGGCGAGATCGTCGCCTGGATCATCGGGTGGGACCTGATCCTCGAGTACGGCGTGTCGGTCGCCGCGGTCGCGGTCGGCTGGGGCGGCAACTTCAACGTATTCCTCGACGCGGCGTTCGGGGTACAGCTACCGGCGGCGATCGCCAATCCTCCCGAGGAGGGCGGCGTCTTCAACCTGCCGGCCGTGCTGGTGGTCGTCGCGATCACCCTGCTGCTGGTGCGCGGCGTGCGGGAGAGCGCGGCCGTGAACCTGGTCATGGTCGGCGTCAAGTTGCTGGCGTTGACGTTCTTCATCATCGTCGCGTTCACGTCGTTCAGCACCAAGAACTTCACCCCGTTCTTCAGCGAAGGTGCCGGAAGCGTCACGTCGGCCGCGGCGATCATCTTCTTCGCGTACATCGGGTTCGACGCGGTGTCGACCGGCAGCGAGGAGGCCCGGAAACCGCAGCGCGACCTGCCGCTGGCGATCATCGGCTCGCTCATCATCTGCACGATCTTCTACGTGGTGACCGCGGTGGGCGCGATCGGCATCGCCACGCCCGACCAGATGAAGGACAGCGAGGCCCCGCTGGCGACGGCACTTGACGAGGGCGCCGGCATCAGCTGGGCGGCCTGGGTGCTCGCGCTCGGTGCGCTGGTCGCGATCACCAGCGTGGTTCTGGTGATCATGTACGGCCAGACCCGCATCTTCTTCGCCATGTGCCGCGACGGCCTCATGCCGGAGCGGATGGCGAAGGTCCACCCGCGCTTCGGAACGCCGGCCGTGCTGACGCTGGGGCTGGGCGGTCTGATCGCGGTGCTGGCGGCCTTCGTGCCGCTGGGCGTGATCGTCGAGTTGGTCAACATCGGCACGCTGTTCGCGTTCGTACTGGTGAACATCGGCGTGATCGTGCTGCGCCGCACCCGGCCCGATATGCCGCGGCCGTACCGGGTGCCGTGGTCGCCCGTCGTGCCGATACTCGGCATCGCGTTCGCCGTCTACCTCATGAGTGACCTGCCGCTGGAGACCTGGATCCGGTTCCTCGTCTGGCTGGTGATCGGCATGCTGATCTACTTCCTGTACGGGTACCGCCATTCGCGGCTACGCCGGGCAGCGGCGCAGGGCGCGACCGTGCGGAGCGCCGCCGACCCGGAAGTCGACCAACCCGCCGACGGCACCGGGCCGGGGAGTGAGCGTCATGACTGAGCCGGCGCCCGTCGTCGTCGGCTTCGACGCCCGCTCTCCGGGCGCCGACGCGCTCGCGCTGGCCCGGGCGTACCGCCGGGTGACCGGGGCCCGGTTGATCGCCGTCGCGGTGCACCCGGCGCACACCGCGATCAGCCCGGGCCGGGTGGACGCCGAATGGATCGCCGACCGGCACCGGGCGGCCGCGGAGATGCTGGCCCAGGCCCGCGACGTGTGCCGGGACGAGGACGTCGAGTACCGGATCGTGGCTTCGTCGTCGGCGGCGCACGGCCTGCACGACGTCGCAGAGGAGACCGGTGCCGGGCTGATCGTCGTCGGCTCGCACCACGAGGCGCGCGAGGCCCGGATGTTCGTCGGCAGCACCGCCGAGCGGCTGCTCTCGGGAAGCATCTCCCCGGTCGCGGTGGCGCCGGCGGGCCTGCGCCACCGCGAGTCGGTGGAGCTGACGCGCATCGGCGTCGCGTACATCGAGGAACCGGAGGCGCAGGCCGCGCTCGCCGCGGCCGCCGCGCTGGCGCAGGCGGCCGTCGCCCATGGCCGGACCGTCGAACTGCGCCTCTATACGGTGGTGGCGAACCCGTCCCAGGTGATGCCGACGCTCGTCGCCGACGCCGAACGCGCGTTCGTCGCCACCGCCCGCGAGTACTACGACACCGCGCTGGACGCGGCGATCAAGCGGCTGCCGGCGGAGGTCCCGGCCGCCGGCCAGGTGCTCACCGGCGACGTCGTCGATATGCTGGCCGATCTCGGCCCGGACGACGTCGACGTGCTGTTCTGCGGCTCGCGCGGGTACGGCCCGGTGCGGCGGGTGCTGCTGGGCGGCGTCTCGTCGCGGCTGGTCCGTCGGGCCCGCAGCCCGGTGGTCGTGGTGCCGCGCTGAACCCTGGGAAGAGGCGCGGCCGTGAGGAAGAGGCGCGCCCCACCGGGACGGGTCCCGGTGGGGCGCGTCGTGTGTCGGGTCAGATCGTGACGTCGACGTGGTCGCCGTCGACCACGTGTGGAGCGCCGTCGCCGGCGGGGGCTTCCGTCGTGCGCTCGGCCTGCCGCTGCTCGATGTAGCGGGAGATGAACCCCCACGGGGGCATGCCCTCTGGGGTCACCTTGCCGCTCGCCGAGATGTAGAAGCCGGTCGCGCTGGCGATCGCGGCCCGGTCGCTCGCCGACAGGCCCGGCATCACCGGTGCGCGCTGGGCCTCGTCCGGCACGTCCTCCGCCCGTTGCGGGGTCGCCGGGCCGGCCGGTGCCGGTCCCGACCCGTTCGCCGACGGCGGCGCGGGTGCCGCCGGGGAGGCGCTCGTACCGCCGGCGCGGTTCCCCGTCGTCATTCCGACCGTGACGTCGGCTGCCATCGCTGTTCGTTCAACGCGCATGTCGCTCTCCGTAGCTCTTTGGTCCTTCCCTGGTGAAGAAATGGTTCCGGGCCACAGTGGCAGACCGGGATCCGCACGGGTGCGTACCCGGTGCACAGGGGGTGCGGATCGGGTGCGCGGCGGGCGATCGGCTGCGGATTCACCGGAACGGCCGATGGCGGCCGCCCGGTGGGGCGACCGCCATCGGCCGTGGGTGGGACACGAATCAGCAAGCGTTGGACCGGAAGCTGGAGACGGCCAGCCCGCCGAAGCCGCAGGTGAACGGAACGAACCGCTGGTCCTGGTTGAGGTAGCGCTTGAACCAGGAGACCAGGGCCCGCGACAGCGTCCCGTTCGGGGTCTGCGGGAAGAAGTGGCTGGCGCCGGCGAGCTCAACGTAGCCCTTCTGCCCGGCCAGGGAGTTGTAGAACGGGATGGAATGGGTGGCCACCGGCGCGACCGTGTCGGCCTGACCGCCGACGATCATCACCGGCTCACTGACGTTGTTCCAGGTCTTGTCGGTGTTCCACGGCGCCATCGGAACGCCGGCCCGGATGTTGCTGGAGGCCGCGAGCGCCTCGAGCGTGCCGCCGCCGCCCATGGAGTGGCCGGCGACGCCGCGCCCCGAGCCGTCGGCCCGCGAGCGCACCGCGGAGGGCGCCGACGAGCTGACGGCCCAGTTCAGCGCCGCGATGAGCTGCTGACCGCGGGACGCCGGTTGGTCGAGCGTGCTGTTGGTCTCGATGCCGATCACGACGAAGCCCCACGACGCGAGCCGGGGCCCGATCCAGGACAGGCTGGACCAGCGCGCGGTGAAGCCGGGCGAGATCGAGACGACGGGGTACGAGCCGGCCGTCGTCGGGTAGTACGCGACGCCGCCGCCGAAGCCGCTGACGAAGCTCGAGATGCTGCTCTGGGACACCGAGAAGCTGCCGTTCCCGGTGATGTTGGACGCGGTCGGGGCCTGCCCGATCTCGTCGGCCGACGCCGGCGCCGCGACGGCGAGCCCGCCGCCGATCAGCGCGAACGTCATGGCGGCCGTGGTCAGCCCGCGGCCGAGCCGCGTGCGCAGGAACCGTCGGGTCGTGGTTTCGGATTCGGGGGTGTTCTGCACTTCGGCACTCCCTGGGGGTAGGAGGACGGGGTGCGGACAGTCTGGGTAAAACCCGCTGGTCGGCGCATCGGCAGAATTACCTGTCACGCAGCGTGATATCGCTCGCAGCGAACGGACGCGGGGAACAGATTCGCTCGCCGGGAACTTGAGCCAGTAACGCTCAACTAATCTGACTCTTGACGAAGTAGGTGCTGCGTGATGGCAACTCTTCCCGTACTTCCGTTGACCGACTCCGTGCTGCTGCCCGGCATGGTCGTCCCCGTCGTCCTGGACGCCACGACGCAGGCCGCGGTCGACGCGGCGCGCGCCCACGGCGGCGCCGCGACCGAGAGCCAGGTGCTCGCGGTGCCCAGGATCGACGGCGAGTACGGCTCGTTCGGCACCGTCGCGACGATCGAGAAGGTGGGCCGGCTGCCCAGCGGCGAGCCGGCGGCCCTGATCCGCGGCACCGCCCGGGCCCGCATCGGCGCCGGCGTGCCCGGACCCGGCGCGGCGCTGTGGGTGGAGGCGACGCCGATCGACGAGCCGGCGCCCGCCGGTCGGGCGCGCGAACTCGCGCGCGAGTACAAGGCCCTGATGACCTCGGTGCTGCAGCAGCGCGGCGCCTGGCAGGTGATCGACGCGATCGAGAAGATCACCGACCTGTCGGAGCTCGCCGACTCGGCCGGCTACGCGCCCTGGCTGACACTGGAGCAGAAGATCGAACTGCTGGCCGCGCCCGACGTGACGGCCCGGCTCGAACTGCTGACCGGCTGGGTGCGCGAGTATCTCGCCGAGCAGGAGGTCACCGACCGGATCAACACCGACGTGCGGGAGGGGCTGGAGAAGTCCCAGCGCGAGTTCCTGCTGCGCCAGCAGCTGGCCGCTATCCGAAAGGAGCTCGGCGAGGACGAGCCGGACGGCTCGGCCGACTACCGGGCCCGCGTCGAGGCCGCCGACCTGCCCGAGAAGGTGCGCGAGGCCGCTATGCGCGAGGTCGACCGGCTCGAGCGGGCCAGCGACGCCTCGCCCGAGGCGGGCTGGATCCGCACCTGGCTGGACACCGTCCTGGAGATGCCGTGGACGGTGCGCACCGAGGACAACACCGACCTGGCCGCGGCCCGCGAGGTGCTCGACGCCGACCACGCCGGCCTCGCCGACGTGAAGGACCGGATCCTGGAGTACCTGGCCGTGCGCAACCGGCGGGCGGCCCGCAACCTGCAGGTCGTCGGCGGGCGCGGGTCCGGCGCCGTGCTGGCGCTGGCCGGTCCGCCCGGGGTGGGCAAGACCAGCCTCGGTGAGTCGGTGGCGCGGGCGCTCGGCCGCAAGTTCGTCCGGGTGTCGCTGGGCGGCGTCCGCGACGAGGCGGAGATCCGCGGGCACCGGCGCACGTACGTCGGCGCGCTGCCCGGTCGCATTGTCCGGGCCCTGCGGGAGGCCGGCTCGATGAACCCGGTGATCCTGCTGGACGAGGTCGACAAGATCTCTGCGGGCTTCGCCGGTGACCCGGCCGCGGCGCTGCTCGAGGTGCTCGACCCGGCCCAGAACCACACGTTCCGCGACCACTACCTCGAGGTCGACCTCGACCTCAGCGACGTGCTGTTCCTCGGCACGGCGAACGTCGTCGAGACGATCCCCGGCCCGCTGCTGGACCGCATGGAGCTGGTGACCCTCGACGGCTACACCGAGGAGGAGAAGGTCGCCATCGGCCGCGACCACCTGCTGCCACGCCAGCTCGACCGCGCCGGCCTCACCGCCGATGAAGTGCTGATCGACGACGGCGCGTTGCGGCTGATCGCCGCCGAGCACACCCGCGAGGCGGGTGTGCGGCAGCTGGAAAGGGCGATCGCCAAGATCCTGCGCAAGGCCGCGGTTCGGCTCGCTCTGCCGGCCGAGCGGCCGCTTGACCGCGGTGCCTCGTCCGTCGGCACCGCTGGCGGCCGGACGTCGCCGGGTCCCATTCACGTCGACGCGGGAAGCGTCGCCGAATACCTCGGGCGGCCCCGGTTCACGCCGGAGTCGGCCGAGCGGACGGCGGTCCCCGGCGTCGCGACCGGCCTCGCCGTGACCGGCGCCGGCGGCGATGTGCTGTTCATCGAGGCGACCGCGATGGAGGGTGAGCCCGGCCTTACCCTGACCGGTCAGCTCGGCGACGTGATGAAGGAGTCCGCGCACATCGCGCTGTCGTACCTGCGCTCGCACGGCCGGGCTCTGGGACTCGACCCGAACGCGTTGGCGGGCCGGCGGATCCACCTGCACGTGCCGGCCGGTGCGGTGCCCAAGGACGGGCCGAGCGCCGGTATCACGATGGTGACCGCGCTGGCCTCGCTCGTGGCCGGGCGGCCGGTGCGGCCGGAGTTCGGCATGACCGGCGAGGTCACGCTGTCCGGTCGCGTGCTGCCGATCGGCGGCGTCAAGCAGAAGTTGCTCGCCGCGCACCGGGCCGGCCTCACCGAGGTCATCATCCCGGCGCGCAACGAGCCGGACCTCGACGATCTGCCCGCCGAGGTGCGCGAGGCGCTGACCGTGCACACGCTCGCCGACGTGGCCGACGTGCTCGCGCTGGCACTGCGTCCGGCGGAGGCCGCTTCGCCGGCGCTGGCCGCGGCGTGACGCGTCAGTGCGCGTAGACGGTGTTCAGTAGGTCCTGCAACAGCTCGACGCTGTTCTCCGGCGGCTCGGCCTGTACGCACAGCTCATCGATGGTGGCGGCGTACAGGTCGACGTCGTCGCGCTTGTCCAGGTAGAGCGCGCCGGTGAGCTGCTCGATGTAGACGACGTCGGGCAGCTCGTTGTCGAGGAAGCGCAGGATGGTGAACGCCCCGCCGGCTGCGGCGTGGCCGCCGACGCGGAACGGCAGAACCTGGATCTTGATGTTGGGCCGCTCGGTCGCCGCGATCAGCGCCTGGATCTGGCCGCGCATCACCGCCGTGCCGCCCATCGGACGGCGCAGCGCCGCCTCGTCGATGACCATCCACAGCGTCGGCGCGGTGGGCTTGTTGAGCAGCTGCTGGCGCTCCATCCGCAGCGCGACGCGGCGCTCGATCTCGTCTTCGGGCGCGGCGGCGTAGCCGAGCAGGATGACCGCCCGGGCGTAGTCGGGCGTCTGCAGCAGCCCGGGAATGAACTGCACCTCGTAGCTGCGGATCACCGTCGCCGCGGCCTCCAGCCCCAGGTAGGACTGCAGCCAGTTGGGCAGCACGTCGCCGTAGCGGTTCCACCAGTTGGGCTGGTTGGCCTGCCGGGCGAGCAGGATCAGGACCTCGCGCTCGTGCTCGTCGACCATGCCGTACAGGGTCAGCAGATCAGCGACGTCGCGTTCCTTGAAGCCCACCCGCCCGAGCTCCATGCGACTGATCTTGGACTCGGACGAGCGGATCTCCCAGCCCGCCTTCTCGCGGCTGATGCCGCGCCGTTCCCGGAGGCGGCGCAGTTGTGCCCCGAGCACCATCCGCAGGACCGTAGGGTCGTCGGATGCGCCTAGCTCCGGTGGTTGTGCAGCCGTCACCTTTCCGCCTCCCAGGGACCCGCCAGTTCCCGCCGGTCAGCATGCCATGACCGACCGCGAGCGGGATCACCCGGACGGACAGACCGCCCATACTCACTGATTGTCACCAAGATTGGGATCTTGATCCGCGATCACGGCATCGACCTCGAGATACGTCCGAAGGCCGACACGGGAGCCGCCGCGACGGCCGCCGTCGGGGCCTGATCGTCGACGGCGATCACGTTAACCTGCAGATCATGACGGTGGCCGTCGAGCCGTACTCCCGGCAGTGGGGCGAGCGCGGGGCGGAACTGGCGGGCGAGATCGCGGCGGCGCTCGGCTCGCTGGCGCTGCGCGTCGAGCACATCGGCAGCACGTCGATTCCCGGGATGGCGGCCAAGCCGGTCTACGACATGCAGGTGAGCGTCCGCGATCTGGCCGAGGCCGCCGACGCGTTCGACGCGCCGCTCGCCGCGCTCGGGCTGTACCGCGCGCCGTACGAGGCCGACCATGTGCCGGCCGGGCGGCTGGATCCGCCGGAGCGCTGGGCGAAGCGGCTGTGGAACCGGCGCACCGGTGGCGAGCGGATGAACCTGCACGTGCGCGTCGCCGGCTCGCCCAACGAGCGCCTGGCGCTGCTGTTCCGGGACTGGTTCCGGGCGCACCCGGAAGCCGTCCCGGCGTACGGCGACTTCAAACTGCGCCTGGCCGACGCGGTCGCCTCGATGGAGACCTACACCGACGTGAAGGACCCGGTGGTCGACCTGATCATCGTGACCGCGGAAGCGTGGGCCGACCGGACCGGTTGGAAGCCCTGATATACTTGGCGACATGTCGTACACGCGCGCACTGGCCGCACGAGCTGCTAGCTCGTCGGCCGCCGCTGCGTGAAGTTCGTCTGAGAAAGACAACCCGGCGTCCGATGGATCGCCGGGTTTCTTGTTGTCTGCGCGCGGTCCTTCGGTCTCCCCTGCATCGATTGGATCGCGCCATGCACACCTCAGAGACAACAGTCACCACATTCGTCGAGTTCTTCCGCGAGCGCGGGCACGTACCCGTGGCGGGTGGCACGTTGCTTTCGCCGCCCGGCGATTCCGTGCTGTTCACCACGTCGGGCATGCACCCGTTGACGCCGTACCTCGACGGGATCGAGCCGCACCCGTTGGGCCGCCGGCTGGTGAACCTGCAGCGATGTCTGCGAACCACCGACCTGGACGAGGTCGGTGATCCGACCCATCTCACGGTGTTCGAGATGCTGGGCTCGTGGTCGCTCGGCGACTACCCGCACCCGCAGAGCTTGCGCTGGGGGTACGAACTGCTCCGCGACGGGTTCGGCATCGATCCGCGGCGGCTGCACGTCACCGTGTTCGGCGGCGACGAGCAGGTACCGCCCGACACCGGATCCATCGAGGTGTGGACCGAACTGGGCCTGCCGATCGAGCTGACCATCGAGGACAACTGGTGGTCGAACGGACCGACCGGGCCGTGCGGTCCGGACAGCGAGATCTTCGTGTGGACCGGGGACGGCCCGCCCACCGGCCCGCCGAGCACCGACCCGCGGTGGATCGAGGTCTGGAACCACGTGTCGATGCGGTACCGTCGCCTTCCGGACGGGTCGCTCCTGCCGCTCGAACAGTCCAATGTGGACACCGGGATGGGCCTGGAGCGCATGCTGACCGTGCTGCAGGGCCGCCGGTCGGTCTTCCACACCGACGTGTTCGCGCCGTGGATGTCGGTGGTGCCGCGGCTCTGGCCCGACCTGGACCTGCGATCGGAGCGCCTGGTGGTGGACCACCTGCGCGCCAGCGTGGCGGTTCTGGGCGACGGGGTCCGGCCGTCGAACACCGGGCGCGGTTACGTGCTGCGTCGCCTGATCCGCCGCAGCCTGACCGCGTTGTGGCGCGACGACCCGACCCGCTCGGTGGGCGACCTGCCGACCGGACCGGTCGAGCACACCCTGGACCACTTCCGGCAGGACGTGGATCCGGTGGTCGTGCGCCGGACGCTCCACGACGAGGAGCGGCGCTTCCGCTCCCTGCTCGAGCGTGGCCGCGACGTCGTGTCGCGGCACCGGAGCCGGTCGGGCGAGCCGCTGCGCGAGGACGACTTCCGCTACCTGCACGAGACGCACGGGTTGCCCCGGGAGTTGGTGGTGGGCATTCTCCAGGCGGAGTGAGCGCGCCCGTTACGCGCGGAGCATGGGCATCAGCGCATGGTCGACGAGCCGGTCGGGGTAGTCGGCCGGAACCTCGCCACCGCAGACCTTGGCGCGGTACATCAGCATGGCCGGGCCGATGTCGGTGAGCAGTTCGACGTCGGCGTCGGGACGGACCTCGCCGCGCCCGATGCCGCGGCGCACCACCTGCGCCATGGCCGCCCGGCTCGGGTCGAACACCATGCGCTGCACCAGTTCGTGGAACACCTTCGCGTGCTCGTGCTCGATCTCGTTCATGATCGCCCGTAGCGCGCAGCCGGGTGCGGAGTACATGGTGGTGTGGATCCGGTTCATCAGCCACGACAGCTCGGCCTGCACGCTGCCCAGGTCCGGGACGCCGGGCGGCGCCGGCAGCGAGTTCTCGATCGCCGCGACGATCAGGTCTTCCTTGGAGGCCCACCGGCGGTACAGCGCCGCCTTTCCGGTCTGCGCGCAGGCGGCGACGCCCTCCATGGTGAGCCGACGCCAGCCGACCGCGCGAAGCTGCTCGAGGGCGGCTTCGAAGATGGCGCGCATGAGGACCTCACCTCGGCGGCGGGTGCCGAGGTGATCGACCGGCGGGGGCGGGACCCTCATCGTTTCCTCCGTCACACATCTTAAAAGACGGTTGCGTTCACTAACACCCCCTGGATAGCGTTCGGCCTTGTGAACGCATCCGTTCACTACCGTACGCCATCGGGGGTTTACCGTGCCAACCTCGCAGCTCACGGCACCACCCGCTCCGGTCGAGGTCGGCCCGAGTGAACGCCGCAAGCGAATCGCGTTGTTCGTCATCGCAGCCACCCAGCTCATGGTGGTTCTCGACGCGACGATCGTGAATATCGCGCTGCCCCACATCCAGACCGCGCTGTCCTTCTCCACGACCGAACTGTCGTGGGTGCTCAACGCGTACACGCTCACCTTCGGCGGGCTGCTGCTCCTCGGCGGACGCGCCGGCGACCTGCTGGGCCGCCGCCGCGTGCTGATGACCGGCATCTTCCTGTTCATCCTGGCGTCGCTGCTCGGCGGCTTCGCCCAGGAGTCGTGGCAGCTGCTCGGCGCGCGGGTGCTGCAGGGCGTCGGCGGCGCGATCGCCTCGCCCACCGCGCTCGCCCTGGTGACCACCACGTTCAAGGAAGGCCCCGAGCGCAACCGCGCGTTCGGCGTCTTTGCCGCCGTCTCCGTGGGCGGCTCGGCCATCGGCCTGCTCGCCGGCGGCATGCTCACCGAGTGGCTCGACTGGCGGTGGGTGTTCTTCGTCAACGTGCCGATCGGTATCGCGATCGTGGTGCTGGCGCCGATGTTCGTCGACGAGTCGGAGCGGCACTCCGGCCGGCCCGACATCGCCGGCGCGCTGACCTCCACGCTCGGCATGGCCTCGCTTGTCTACGGGTTCATCCGGGCCGCCAGCGACGGCTGGCGCGACTCCGGAACGCTGGCCGCCTTCGGCGTTGCGCTGGTGCTGCTCGCCGCGTTCGTGCTGATCGAGTCCCGCACGAAGGAGCCGATCACCCCGCTGCGGATGTTCGCCGACCGCAACCGGTCCGGCTCGTACGCCATCATGCTGAGCCTCGCCGCCGCCATGTTCGGGATGTTCTTCTTCATCGTGCTGTTCGTGCAGAACGTGCTCGGCTACACGCCGATCCAGGCCGGGGTGTCGTTCCTGCCGATCTCGGCCGCCATCTTCGTCTCGGCCGGCCTGGCCAGCCGGTTCCTGCCGCGGTTCGGCCCGAAGCCGTTCCTGCTCACCGGAATCCTGCTCGCCGGCACGGGCATGGTCTGGCTCACCCAGATCGAGACCAGCTCCACGTACTGGACGGGCGTGCTCCCGCCGATGCTGCTCTTCGGCCTCGGCATGGGCCTGAACTTCGTGACGCTGACGCTGACCGCCGTGTCCGGCGTGGCCCCCGAAGACTCGGGCGCCGCCTCGGGCCTGCTCAACGCGACCCAGCAGGTGGGCGGCTCGCTCGGGCTGTCGATCCTGGTGACCGTGTTCGGCACGGCCAGCCGCAGCGAGGCCAAGGAGCAGGTGCCGCACTTCCTGGCCAACGGGTCGCCGGAGCAGAAGGCGGCCTTCGCGCAGAGCCACCAGCTTCCGGCACCGTGGGCGCACGAGGTGCTCGCGTACGGCATCTCGCACGCGTTCATCGCCGGCGCGGCGCTGTTCGCGGTGGCCCTGAGCGTCGCACTGTTCGTGATCCGGGTCCGCAAGCAAGACCTGGAGCGCCTGCGCGGCACCGGCGACGCCGCCCCTGCGGCGGCCGTCCACTAACCGCGCCCGACCGATCGGCCGGCCGTGCCCCGAGTGGGCACGGCCGGCCGCCGCCGCACCGCGGGCGCGGGGAAACGGGGTGCTACGCGGTGAAGAAGTCGGCCAGCACTGGGGCTAGCGCGGCGGGCTTCACCAGATGGGTCTGGCCGGGCAGGGTCGTGTAGGTCGCGCCCGGCAGCGCCTTGGCCAGCGCCCGCATCGCCGTGCGCATCCAGGCCGGGCTCTTGCCGCCGTCGATCACCGCCACCGGCAACCGAACGCCGTTCCAGCGCCCCTGCGGGTACGGCCGTCCGCGTTGCAACGGCGCGGTGTACGACGTGTCGTACGGCAACGTGTGCGCCACCGCCTTGAGCCTCGGCCACGCCGGCATCAGCCGCATCATCGCGACCACCACGCCCGGCAGCCCGACGCCCACCCGCATGAACAAGGAGACAGCCCTACCCCGATCGCCGGCCGCCACGAGAGCGTCCATTGTGGACTCGTAGTCGTCCGGGATGATGCGCCGGCTATCGTCGACCACGTACGGCAGCTCGTACAGGGCGAGCCGCCGTACCGGAAGACCCGCCTCGACGGCCTCCAGGGCGAGCGCGCCACCCGACGAGATCCCGTACAGGTACGGGGTTTCGCCGGTCTCCTTGGCCAGCGCCCGCAGGTCGTCGATTTCACGGTCCACTGTGTACGGTGGCGTGTCGCCGCTCTCGCCGCGCCCGCGCCGGTCGTAGGTGTAGACGGTGAACCGTGACGCCAGCAGTGAAGCGAGCGCGTCGTTCGGGCCCTGGCCCCGGTAGCAGAGCGCGCCGTCGACGAGGATCAGGGCCGGGCCGCTGCCCTGGCGCTGGAAAGCGATGCGCGTTCCGTCCGAAGAAGCCACGTATTCCGTGCTCATGCGACGGCCCGCCGCGCGTCCAGCGCCACCGCGGTCAGCCAGGTCCAGCCGAGTGTCACGGCCACCCCGAACGAGATGTTCAGCACCGGCGACGCCGACCCGGACGCGATGCCCACGAAGGCCGCCGTGAACACGACGCCCGTCGCCGCGCTGTAGACCGCCCAGCCACGCCGGCCCGCCCGGCCGAACCGCCGTGCCAGCACCAGGCACGCGGCGATCAGCCCGAGGAACCCGACGCCGCCGGCCATGAAGTGCAGCATCCCGTGCCAGGTCACCGTCGCCGGCGGCCCCGGCGGCGTGCCGACAGGGAAGCCGTCCATCGGGTCGGCCACGAATACACCGGCAGCGACCAGGCCCGCGCCGTACAGGGCGACCAGCCGGCGCGCCGAGCGCAGCCCGCCCGAGCCGGCGATCGTCAGCACGCCGGCGACGATGAACGTCGAGATCTGGATCCAGCCGAGTGAACCGTTGCTGAGCAGGCTCAGCGGGTGCCGGCCGAGATCGAACCCGTCGCGGGTGAGCGCCTGGGTGAGGCCGGAGGCCAGGTAGAGCGGCCCGGCCGCCGCGAGGCACGCCAGCCGCGCGCGGTGCGTCCGCACCGTCCCGAAAGCTCCACTGTGGACGGAGGAAGCGGCGATCGTCGTCATTGGACTGTCCCTTCTGGACTGAGTTTGTCGAGCCAGCGCTGCCAGGCCGGCTCGGTGTCGGTGCCGTCGAAGATGTGGTGCGCGGCCACGAACTGGCCACCGAATCCGCGCAGGAAGCGGTACAGCGCACCGGATGTGCGGATGCCGAGCGTGTGCTCGTTGCGGTAGTACACCGTCCCGTCCGCGGGGGACAGACCGGGAACGGCCACGCGTACCGCGTCGCCGTCGAGAGAAAGCGCCGCGGACAGCGACCTCCACGCGGCGGCCCAGTCGGCGACCGGCGGACCGAAGACGGTGAGCGGGCGGGCGGTGCGCCCGGCGAAGTGGTTCAGGTACTCGGCCAGGGTGCGGTGGAACATCCCGAAGCCCAGGGTCATCGCCTCGTATTCGGCCTCCCAGTCGTCGCCGGGGAGGAAGCCGCTGGTGACGGCGCGGATCACGGTGCTGCCGCCGGCCCGGCCCTCGACGAGGAACTCATAGGCGACGAAGCGGCCGTCGGGCGCGGGAACGCTGCCGTACGCGAGGCGGCCGGGCGGGTCCCACGCGGTGACCGGCTGCTCCGGCGTGTAGCCGCCGAATGCGGTGCGCACGACGCTGCCGGCCTCGACCTCGCTGCGGCCCATGAACCAGGAGTCGATCCCCGGACCGGTGGCGATCGCGTCCCAGACCTGTTCCGGCGTCGCCGTCACGGAAAGCTCGGTGACGTTCTCGAAGGACTTGGTCACGACGTCTCCTTGGGGTGCACCGCGACGATGACGCGGTATGTGCGGCCACGCTCGGCGGTCTCGTCGTGGTACCGGCTCACCAGCGCGGTGACCGCCTCGGTGAGGTCCGTGGCGAAGGCGGCCCGGTCGGCGGCCGAGGCGAAGCGCACCTCGCCGTCGAGGGCGAACGTTGCGACCGGCTTGCCGGCCCGGGCCGCGCCGGTGATCAGCGCACCGACGTCGCGCACCAGGCGCGCGGCGAGGGCGAGCAGCCAGCGGGCGGACAACCGGTCGGGCGAGCGGTCGGGGTCGGGCGCGACCTCCGCGAGCACCGCCGGCGAGATGACGTACGACGCCGCCGTCGCGCGGAGCACGCGCTCGGTCATGTTGCCCTTGCGACGCTCCTCGACCAGCTCCACCAGGCCGTGCCGCTCCAGTTCGCGCAGGTGGTAGTTGACCTTCTGGCGGGCCAGGCCCACGCGGGCCGCGAGCGTGGTGGCCGAGCCGGGCTCGGCGAGCGCGGCGAGCAGCCGGGAGCGCATCGGGTCAAGGGAGACTCCGGCGACGGCCGGGTCGTCGATCACGGCTACTTCGAACATGCGAAGAGCGTGTCACCGACAACTAGATCTGTCAAGACAAGAGTTCTTGTCGGAGCATCGGAGCCAGGTCGCCACGGTCGGAGACCTCGATCGAGTCCAACTCGAGCC
>Ga0111538_10002580_pt1 | contig 25423 bp, 27 predicted proteins | sample SoiMethybrSBSTD1_FD_79669 | JGI IMG/M metagenome (GOLD analysis project Ga0111538, IMG submission 79669) | Bulk soil microbial communities from a Populus tree surrounding site in Tennessee, USA - Soil MetaG P. TD hybrid SBSTD1 (version 2)... | ecosystem: Environmental > Terrestrial > Soil >...
CGATGACCGCCGCGGCCGAGCGCCGCCGCGACCGCCGCCGCCGAAGTGCGGCTGACCTCGGCTTCGGCCGAAGGTCCCCCGGCGACCACCGCGACCGAGTGACCGCCCAGGCTCACGTCTCTACCCGCGCCGCCATCAGATCCAGCTTTATCCCGAGCGCTGCGGCCAGGTTGAAGATCCGCTCGTCGCGATAGAACTCACCGTACACGATGCGACGGAGGCCGGCGTTCGCGATCAGCTTGAAGCAGCCGAAGCAGGGCGAAGCCGTCACGTAGATGTCGGCGGCATCGATGCGGACACCGTTACGCGCGGCCTGGACGATCGCGTTGGCCTCGGCGTGGATCGTGCGCACGCAGTGGCCGTCCTCGAGCATGTGGCCGTCGTCGTCGCAGTGAGCGAGCCCCCGCACCGACCCGTTGTAGCCGGTGGTCAGGATCATCTTTTCGCGCACGATCACCGCGCCGACATGCTTTCGGTCGCAGGTCGATCGCGTCGCGACCTCGCGCGCGATCGCCATGAAGTATTCGTCCCAGCTCGCCCGGTTCCGTTCGCTCATCGGCGGGCATACTAGCGGGTCCGCCCGGGCGAACGAGGCCCCATGAACTGGCCCGCTTGACCGCCGAGCCGCCTCGTGGCTTCTTCCCGCCGTGCGCAGGCTCGTTTTTTCCGGATCGCGGGCGGCGCTCGCGTCAGCCGCAGGCCTTTTGCTGGCAACCACCGGGGCCCTGGCCGCCCTCGGCTCGGGGAGCGATCGCTCGGCCGCCGAAGCAGCGATCGTTGCGCTGACCGCGGTGCCCGCCCACCAGAAGCTCGCCAGCGAGCCGATCGCCCGAGCTCGAAGCGCTCTCGAACGAGCCAGCGACGCGCGAGTCGCCGGGGATCACGCGCACGGGTCGCGGCTCGAGGGTGTGGCCCGCGAATGGGCCGAGACCGGTCGTGACCTGGTTCGGGCCGCGGAGGCGGAGCGAAAGGCGCAAACGCTGTTCGCCAAGGCCACCGAGCTCGAGACCAAAACCGTGCGGGGCCGCGCCCTTCTGGAGGAGACCTTGGCGCGCCGCGAGCGCGCCCGTGAAAAGCTGCGCGAGCTCGAGTCCCCTGCTGCGGCGACACCCGTGCCCGTGCCCGTGCCCGCGGCCAAGCCCACTCCCGCGCCCGCGGCTAAGCCCGCGCCCGCGGCTAAGCCGGCGCCCGCACCCAAAGCTCCGCCAGCGACCAAACCCGCGCCCGCCCCCAAACCCGCGCCCGCCGGAGGATCCAAGTGACCCGTCGGGGTGCAGCCAGCCTCGCAGCGCTGGTAGCGATCGGCGTGGGCTGCGCATCGATTCCTCGGCCGCGCGTGCTAGGCGAAGTCGACGCCGTTCAAAAGACTCCCGCCGCGCTGGAGTCGAAGCGGCTCGCTCCCCAGGCATACGCGCACGCCGATCAGCTGCGCCACCGCGCCGATCAGGCATTCGAGAGCGGTGACCGTGCGGGCGCTCAGGCACTCGGTGAGCACGCGCTGGCGGCCTACACCCACGCCTTCGTGCTCGCTCGCCTGACCAAGGCCGAGCAGCAGCTTTTCACCGCCGGTAAGGCCGTGACCAAGGCGGAAACCGAGCTGACGAGGCTCGACGAGGAACAGAAGCGGATCAGCGCGGAAGCCGACGATCTCGAGCTGCGCGTGAAGGTGGCCCGCGACGCGATTCCACTGACGCCGAACGCGCCAGCGTCGGTCGAGCGCGAGGCAGCGCGTCGCGACGCCGCTCTGGCGCTTTCCGGCCAGGCGCGCCTGCTGTGCCTCGCGGCGCGGCTGCTCGACGCCAAGCTCGAGGGGCTCGCCACTGCGACCGCCAAGGTCGATGCGCTGGAACAGAAGTTCGGCGCCAAGGGGGCGGCGGCTCCGATCGACGAGGCGATCGTGGTGCGTTCGACCTGCCTCAAGCTGCTGACCGAGGCGCGCCGCCCGACCCAACGCAGCGCTCCCGCAGCAGGTCAAGAAGACGCGCTGTTCGCCGAGCTGACGCAGGTCAATACGCTGATGCCGTACCGCGACGATCGCGGGATCGTCGTCACCCTGCGCGGGCTGTTCGGCAAGAACGAAGCGCTCTCGAACGCGGGCTCCGAGCAGCTCGCCCTGCTCGGGCGCGTGGCCAAGGCGCATCCGGCCTTTCCGGTGCTGGTCGTAGTACACGCGAGCCAAGGGGCCCCGAATGCGCGCGACTCCAAGCGCGCTGAAACGATCGCGCAGGCGTTGCGATCGGCCGGCGCCGCGCGGGTAGAAGCCCAGTCAGCCGGGGGCGCTCAGCCGGTCAGCGATCCGCAGCGTCCGGGTGCAGCCGCCCGCAATGAACGCATCGAGATCGTCTTCATTTCGCCGGCGTGACTGAAATTGGGGGAGCTCGCGGTGGGCTTATCGCGCCGCCTGGCTTCAGTGACGGCGGAATCGCGGCCGCTCCAAAGCTTGATCTGGACGAACACGCGTTTCGGCCGCAACTTAGTCAGGGTCTTGGCCGTCTGATTACTTTGACATGGCCCCCTCGGCTCCACGCGACTCGCTCTTCAACGAAAGGATCGTCTGGACCGGACATCCCCAGGCGATCACTACTCCCCCGGTTTTTCGCGCGGCAGCAATCGTCCTTTTCATCTCGGCGGCGATCTCCACGTCGTTCTCCTTCGTGCTGTCCCTGGCGCTCAGCGCCTCCCCCGCCGCGTCGCTGCTGTTCGCTGCCTGGTGCACCGCGCTCGGGCTGTTGTGCCTGCAGCTGCCGCGGATCTGGCTGAGCAAGGTGCGTTACATCGTCACCGAGCACCACGTGATTTCGCAGCGCGGGCCGTTCCGTCGCACGATCGAGCGCCGCGCGATCAGCTTTGCTCGCATCTTCTGGAACCCGAAGGCGGCGGGTATCGGAGACATCGACCTGGTGCGCGCCGTCCCGACCGGTGCACTGCGGCGCCGGCTCATGCTCCGGCTGAGCGGCGTATCGTGCCCGGACCGCGTGTGGGCGATCATCCGCGGCGAGGAAAAGGTCGCGCCGCTCGGCCATGGCGAGCGCCCGCTGGCGCAGCGCATGGATGCGGGAGAACGGGTGGTCTGGTCGGCCCAGCCGCGCTCGAACCTCCGCGCCTATCTGCCGCACGGGCCGCGCGAGTGGGCGCTGATCGCGATCTCGGCGTTTCTGTTTTTGGCCTTCGGGCGCATGTTGTGGAGCGCGATCCCTGCGCTCGAGAAGATCCATCGCGCGGGCCTCGCGGCAAACTCGGTGGCGTTTCTGGCGCTGGTCTTCGGCATCGCCACGACCCTGTTGTTGGTGGCGTCGGTCGGCGCCTTCCTGCTTTACGACACGGTGATCCGGCCGGGGCGGCTGGTGCGCGAGACGCGTTATCTCATCACCGACAAGCGCGTGTTGATCCAGCGCGGGCTCGAGGAGTTGCACCTGGATCGCTCGCGGATCGTCGACGTGATCGACGCGCCCGCGGGCGAGGGCGTGCGCAACGTGTTCCTGGTGCTCGACGGGCCTCGAGCGCGAGCGCTGGCCGCGAGCGGAGCGTTCGGCGAGACCGAGCGCGGCCCCAACCTGCGCCCGGTCTTCGAATCGGTGGTGGATGCCGAGGGCGTCGCCAAGATTCTGCGCACCCCGTCGTTGCCGCGAGCGGCCTGAGCCCGAGCCTCAGCGGGCGGGCGCTTTTCGAGCAGCCCGCGGCGCCCGCTCGTGCTTGAGCTTTTCGAGGTCGCGCTCGCAGCGTGCCCGCAGGCGCTTGGCGTTGCCGACCCAGACGTGCGCGTCCGGCTCTGCCTGCTCGAGGTAGCGGTCCCACTCGAACAGCGCGACCTCCAGATCCAGCTTCTTTTCGGCCGGATGCTCGGCTGCCCGCGAGTCCGCCATCGCGCCGAGCGCCTTGTAGTAGTGGACGTCGTAGGCGGGAACGAAGAACACGCTCGGCAGGTCGAGCACCGACGCGCCGCCGATGCCGAACATGCGGATCTGCGAGGCGCGGCCGACCGCCTCGAGCGCCGAGGGCAGGTCGCCGGCGCGCTCCAGCGCGACCCCGAGCCCCCACAGCGCGAGCGCCTGAGTCTCGGGCGAGCTCGAGTCGTCGAGCGCACGCCGGTAGTCCTCGATGGCAGCGCGCAGGCGGCCCGCGACCATGCTCGATTCACCGCGATTCATTTCCTGCACGGCGTGGAGCTCGCCCTCCCAGGTGCGCTCGAGGGCACGCGTGTAGCCCTCGAACTCGGTCGCCGGGTCGCCGGCGCGGGCGGATGCGATCGCGAGCTCGAACCAGGCGCGGGCGGCGAGCGGCGAATCGGGCGCCTCGGTCAGCGCGCGCCGCAGCGCTCGCCGTCCCGACTCGTCGCGCCCGATGTCGACGAGCGCGCTGCCGTACAAGAACCGGAGCCGTGGATCGGGGAGCTTGCTCACCTGGGCGAGCTCGAGCTCCGCCACCACCGCCCGCATGAAGTCGGTGTACATGCGCTGGCGATCGCCGTCCGCGTACGGAGCGTCGCTCCGCACCTCGGCCGCGTAGTCGGCCATGCGTTCGGCGGCGACCAGCGTCTGCTCGGCGCGGCCGCGCTCGGGATCGCGGGCCTTCGTCCAGACCGAAGGGCTGGCCGCCGCCGTGCCACTGAGCAGCATCAGCGCGGCGCTCGGAAACCACGACTTCACTTGGACCTCGCGCGCGACCCTTCGAGCAGTTGAAGCTTTTTCCGGGCGTGGTCGGCCCACGGCCCGCGCGCGCCCGCGCCGGCGATGAAGGCGCTCCAGCGCTGCTTGGCCTCGTCGGGGCTCAAGCGCTCGAGCAGGATCGCCGCCAGCGCTTGCCGCTCGCCGGAAAGCAGCACGGGGACACCGTCGCGAGGCGGGCCCTTCGCGGGCGGCGTTGCGCTCTGGTCATCGAACAAACCTTCCGGCGCCGTCACCTCGGCGATCAGGCCGCGCGCTTGCTGCGGGTGCCCCTGGCGATCGAGTGCCAGCGCGAGCGCGCCCAGCACCAGCGGCTCGAGCCCCGGCTGCTGGCTGCGGCGGCGCGCCTCGTTCAGGTAACCGATGGCTTCGTCGAGAGCAGCGGGACCCGAGGCCATTGTCACGACGCTGGCTTCGATCAGCACGCGGACGCGCCGCGCGTCGTCGAGCAGCCCCGCTCGCGGGACGAGCGAGCGATAAGCGCGAAGGGCTTCCGCCCCATGACCGGTGACGGTCGCGGCCACCGCGTAGTCGTGGAGCGCGGCGGGGACTTCGAGCTCGCGGCGAGCGCGGGCATCCACGCCGCCGAAGCGTTCCCACGCCTCCGCGTGCCTGCCGAGGGCGACCAGCGCCCGCGCCTCGAGCACGCGCGGCGCCGCGCGATTCGGCAGCGCGCGATTCGCCGCTTGCGCGGCCTCCAACGCCGCTTCCGGGGTGCGCCGCAGCCGCGCATAGCCGCGCGCCAGTGCGCTGCAGTAAGCGGCGAGTCCGGGCGTGCGGGCGCGGTCCCAGAGCCGCTCGGCGCTGCCCCGCGGCGCGCTCGGTAAGCACTCGGCAGGGCGCGGGCTCGCCAGCGCGGCGGCCGCCAGATTGGATGCGCCAGCCGCTCGAGGCAGAGCAGCGAGCGTCAGAACCGAGAGGACCAGAGGCAATTGCCGCAACGGCGTGAGCTTCCCACAGGACGTCCGGAGACGCACTCCGAGCTCACGGCGCGGCGGCGCGGCCGACAAAAGGGTTGTGAAGAACGATGGTTTCCCGCCGCCGGGGACCCACGCTCACCAGGTAGAGCGGTACCCCCGCCCCCTCCTCGAGAAAGCGCACGTAGCGACGGGCGGCGCGCGGGAGATCGTCGAGCACCCGTGCTGCTTCGAGCTTCTCCTTCCATCCGTCGAGCTCCTCGAACACGGGCCGGACTTTTCCGGGCTCGTCGAGGAGATCGATCGGCAGGTCCTCGACCCGGCCTTCCGGCGTGTCGTAGGCGACGCAGACCCGGATCCGCTCGAGCCCGGTCAGGACGTCGAGCTTCGTCAGCGCGAGGCCGTCGAGCCCGTTGACGCGAGCGGCGTAGCGGAGCGCCGGCAGGTCGAGCCAGCCCGTCCGGCGCGGCCGGCCGGTCACCGATCCGAATTCCGCGCCCACTTCACGCAGGTGGCGCCCATCCGAATCGTCGAGCTCGGTCGGGAACGGCCCGGCACCGACGCGCGTCGCGTAGGCCTTGGTGATGCCGATCACGGTGCGGATCCGGCTCGGACCGATGCCGGCCCCGATTGAAGCGCCGCCGGCCACCGCGGAGCTCGATGTGACGTACGGATAGGTGCCGTGGTCGATGTCGAGCAGCGTTCCCTGGGCGCCCTCGAACATGACGCGCGCGCCGTCCTTGATCGCGCGATCGACCAGGGCCGATGTCTGCGCGAGCATGGGCACGATCCGCGGCGCCAGCGCACGCAGCGGCTCCACGATCGAGGCGACTTCCGGCACCTCGCCGCCGAGCGCGCGCAAAGTGGGTCCCCAGGCGTCGAGCGCGACACGCACCCGCTCGCCCAGCCGATCGAGATCGCGCAGCTCGCCGCAGCGGATCCCGGTGCGCCGCACCTTGTCCTCGTAGGCAGGGCCGATGCCCTTCTTGGTGGTCCCGAGCGCACCGGCGCGGGCCTCGCGCAGGCCGTCGATCGCGACGTGGTACGGGAGGATCAAGTGGGCGCGGTCGCTCACGCTGAGCCGCTGCTCGAGCCCCTGATGACCGCGCCGTTTCAGCTCGTCGATCTCGCCGAGCAACACCTCGGGATCGATCACCATGCCTTGCCCGAGCACGCAGCGCGTTTGCTCGCGCAGGATCCCGCTCGGCAAGAGCCGCACCACCAGCTTTTCATCGCCGACCACCAGGGTGTGGCCGGCGTTGGGACCGCCAGCGTAGCGGACCACCAAGTCCGCGAACTCGGTGTAGATGTCGACGATTTTGCCTTTGCCTTCGTCGCCCCACTGGGCCCCCACGATCAGCACCGCGGACATGCTTTTACCTCGTCGCCTTCGATGGAAATGACTAACCGAGCAGGGTCAAGAGCTCGCGAAGCAGCTGCGCCGCATCGCGGGCGTCGAGCTCCGCCCGCGAACCGTCGGTGACGCGCACCAACGCCGCCCGCTGATTCTCGACGTCGAGCCAGTGCGAGAAACGCCAGGCCTCGGCGTAACCGAGCGCGTCGTTTGGGGGGGCTGCGGCGCAGCGGATTCCGGCGCCGCGCAGGGCTCCGAGCACACCGTCGGCGTCTCCGGAGACCAGGACTCGCGCCGGCTCGCGTTCCCATGCCTCGGCGGTCTTGAGCGCCCAGCCCAGGTTGTCGAGGTCCACGGCGAAGCCCGCGGCCGCCCGCGGCACGCCGAAGCGCTCCAAAAGCCCGTCGTAACGGCCGCCCGAGCCGACCGCGGCTCCCGGGCCTTCGGCCAGGATCTGGAACATCGTGCCCGTGTAGTAGTTGAAATTCCAGGTCTCGCCGAGGTCGATCACGAGCTTGGGAGCGAGCGACCGCTCGGCCACCTGGTTCGAGAGCGCCCGCAGCTCGGCGAGCGGCCCCGCCGCACGCGTCGGCCCGAGGACCTTCTCCGCATCTTTCCAGAGGGTATCGCCCGACCCATGCAGCATGGGGAGCGCGACCAGAGCCGCGAGATCGGCTGGGCTCACGCCTGCCTGCTCGCCGCGGCGCACCAGCTCGCGCTCGTCCTTGACGGCCAGCACCTCGACCAGACCCCCGTGCTGCGCCGGATCTATTCCCTGCAGCAGGGACGCTGCGACCATGGCGTGCCCCATGTCGAGCGTGAACTGATCGAGACCCGCGGCGCGGATGGCCGCGGTCGCCACGCTCAGGATCTCGAGATCGCCCGCCGGACCTTCGCTGCCGAGCAGCTCGATTCCCGCTTGGGGGATCTGACGGTGGCGGCGCGCTCGCTCGCGGCGACGGCGCAACACCGAACCCTCGTAGCAGAGGCGCGCGGGGGCTGGCGCTGCGGCAAGACGCGTCGCGAGCAAGCGGGCTACCTGGGGCGTCATGTCCGGCCTCAGTGCGACCACTTCACCCGTCTCCGGCTCGACGAAGCGGAGCACCTCGTGCGCGTCCAGAGAACCGAGGCCCTTCTCCAGCACGTCCGCATACTCGAACACCGGCAAGCTCACGCGCTCGTAACCGTGGAGCTCGAAGGCCGAGGTCACCCGCCGCAGCAGGGTCGACTGGCGCCGTGCCTCGGAGGGCAGCAGATCGCGCATCCCGGCAGGCAGCGGGTGTAACAAGATTTCGAGAGCGCCGGGCTGAGCCACGCCACTGCGGTTGGCGCCGGGTCGCTGGGAGGGTCGGGTCGGCGGGGGCAAGGGGCGGGAGCTTACCTCACGGTCGGCTCAGCGCGAGCAGCCGCGATTCCCGCTGTGGCGTCCCCCCGGGCGCGCTAAGCTCCTGCGCGATGGGACACGCGCACTCGGATTCACCCCCGATCGACGTTCGCGAGCGAGGCGCCGAGCGCGACGGCCAACCTCAGTTCAGCGAGCGCCGGCTGTTCATGCAGCTTCTGGTGTTCGACGCCACCGGGCAGCTCGGAGCGTCCGAAGCGGCTAAGAACCTGGCTGCCGCGCTCGAGCGACGTCGCGCCGCGGCCGTCCTCTACGCCGACGTCAACAACCCCGGCGGCCTCGGGCTTTTGTCGTGGAGCGAGAATCCGGGGGACTTCGTGAGCCGGGTCCGCCCCGTGTTCGCCGAGCAGGAAATCCGCGGGCTCAAGCTGCGCCACGAGCTGACGATGCTCGGCCGCACTTACTCGAGCGGCTTCGAGCCCGACCTCGACTTCTGGCTGCTCGATCGTCCCCGTCAGACCGTGCTCAACGAGGCGTGGCCGTGGGCCGTGTGGTACCCGCTGCGGCGCGGCGGCGCTTTCGAACGCCTCGAGCCGAAGGAAAAGGGCGCCATCATGCGCGAGCATGCCGGCATCGGTAAAGCCTACGGCGCCGCGGATCTGGCCCACGACATCCGCCTTGCGTGTCACGGCCTCGATGCCAACGACAACGAGTTCGTGATCGGGCTGATCGGGCGCGAGCTTCATCCACTTTCTCACGTGGTCCAGGCGATGCGACGGACCCGCCAGACTTCGGAGTTCATCGTGCAGATGGGCCCGTTCTTCGTCGGACACGTGCTCTGGCGCAACGCGGGAAGCTGAATTCGACGGTGCCTCCGCGCGTCGTCGTGTTCGACCTCGACGGAACGCTCGTCGACTCCGGCGCCGACATCGCGCAGGCGACGAATGCCGCGCTGCACCACCACGGCCTGCCGGAGCTCGAGCTCGCAGAGATCCTGCGCTACGTCGGCGACGGCGCGCGCTTGCTCGTCGCGCGGGCCGCCCGGCTGGATCCCGGAAACGGCCGCGTCGAGCCTCTGCTCGCGACGTTTCTCGACCACTACTCGGCGCACGCCGTGGACCAGACGCGCGTCTTGCCGGGGGCTTTCGAGGCCCTGGACGCGCTCTCAGATTTCACCTTAGCGATCTGCACGAATAAGCCCAGAAGAACGACGGAAATCGTCGTCAAAGAGTTGGGGCTCGCCGACCGGTTTGCGGGGCTGATCGCGGGCGGCGATCTCCCGCTTCACAAGCCGGATCCGGCACCGCTCTACGAGCTCGCGCGTCGCTTCGACGCCCGGCCGGAGGAGCTCGTGATGGTGGGCGACGGCCCGCAGGACGTCGAGTGCGGCCGGCGCGCGGGTGCCCGCACCGTCGGCGTCCTGGGCGGCATCGCCGACCCTGCTCGCCTGCGCGCCGCCGAGCCCGACGCGTTGATCTCGACGCTCCACGAGCTGCCCGCGCTGGTGCGCGGCTGGGCTACGCCAAGAGCAGGTGATACGCCGCGCTGATCTCGGCGAAGCGGCGCATCAACACCGCGCGCTGGTCGGGTGTCGCGGCGGGATGGCGATCGGGATGCAAGCGCACGGCCAGAGCTCGAAACACTCGCATCAGCGTGCTGCGGTCGACCTCGCGCTTCAAGCCGAGCGTGCGCAGGGCGCGCTCGCGCTCCGTGTCCGATCGCGGTTGCGGCTCCGAGCGTCCTTGCCGGTCGCTCGGGGCGCTGGCGCGGCGCGCGCGATCGCGAGCACGCGGGCGGCCGTGCAGAAACTCGCGCGGTGAGAGCGGCGTCGCGTCGCCGCCACTCGCTGGATGGCGCGGAACGTGAAAGCGGATGCGCGCGTCAGCAAGCGTAAACAGCTGCTCGAGCCGCGCCCGCAGCTGCCGGCGCAGCGCGGCGGCGATGACCTCGGGCGCCACCAGACCCCGCTCGACCAGGAGCTCGCCGGTGCGGCGCCGCGGAACCTCGATCAGCCGCCGCTGGAGCCAGCGAGCCGTGTCGGCATTGAGCCAGCCGTGCTGCCCGAGTAGCTCGCCGAGCCGGACCGCACGCAGCGAGGTTTCGACCCCTTCGACCAGGCCCTGGAGCAAAAACAGCCGATGCACGCGGCCCGCGGATGTTCCGCGATCCTCCACGAGCTCGACCGTGCCGCTCGCTCGCTCGCGGTGCAGCGCGCCCAGTACGTCGCCGAGCGTGGTAGCGCCGAGCCGGCCAGGCAGCAGCATGCCCGAGCGGGTAACAGAGCCGCTATCGAGCGGACAAGTTCGGCGTCAGCTCGCGGCGCCGAGCTCCGCGAGCGCGGCGGTACCCAGCGGTCCCGAGGTGTCGATGGCGCGCGTGCGCTCGAGGTGCTGCATGGCGAGCTCGCGGTTGCCCTGCGACAGGTACCAGCGACCGAGCGCGAGGCGCGCGTTGCCCTCGAGCCGCGCCCGCGCCGCGGCTTCGATCCGCCCCGGTGACGCGAGCACCACTTCGAGCGAGCGCTCGAGATCCGAAACTGCCCGCAGCTGCCGCCCCAGGACCCGCGGCAGCGCCAGGCCGATCTGGCCACGACGGTGAAAAGCGCACGCCGATGCCAGCGGATCGGCGTCCTGGTCCGGCAAGGCGGAGGCGAGCCGGTGCAGGGCCGGCACCAGCTCCTCCAGAAAGCCGGCGTCGCGCGGGCGGTGCGCGACCAGCCGCACCAGGTGCGCCTCGGCGATCAGCACCTCGCCGAGCGGAAACGGCTTTGCCCGCCCCACGATCTGTTCGAGCTCGCGCGGATCGCCGCCGTCTTTCTCGATCGCGAACAGCCGGACCAGGAGCAGCGCCCGCGGGCGCAGGAGCTCCAGCACCTTGCGCGGCAGCCGCGAGAGCTCCGCCACCGGGCCGACCACCGACAGGTGCCAGACCAGGTCGTTGGCCGCGGCGGCGTCGCCGTTGCGCGCCCGTTCCAGGAGCTCGCTCGAGCGGGCGCCGGCGCCGAGCTGAACCAGCCGCTCGTCGCTCAGCGGCAAGACCCGCGGGTGACCGAAAGCGCTGGGACCGCGTGAAATCGCCCTCAGGATGTCCTCGGCGATCCGCCTCAGCATCAGGTCGCGAAATGCGGTGATGAAGCGCGCGACCGCGCCGCGGCCGGCGCGCAGGGCTTGCACCGAACGCGGCGTGTCGCCGATCCGTATCACCAGATCGAAGAACAACAGGGCTTCGATCTCGGTCAGGCGCGCCAGCTCGCGAGCGCACGCCTGGAGGTCGTCGAGCGTGAGCTGGCGCGCGTCGCCTTCGAGCGCCAGGGCTTCGGCCACGGCGGCCAGTACTCGGCTTTCCGTCGGATCCGAGGCCTGGGCGCTCGTCACGCCGGCCCCGAGCAGTCCGAGCTCGAGCGCGACCCGCGTCGTCTCCTCGTCGACGATGTCGGTGGTCAGCTGGTCGCGCCCGAGCGTGGGATCGATGCTGAGCACGTCGGCGAGCGTGTCGAGATCGCGATCGTGGGGCCCGCCGGGTCCGGCTTCGACCAGCCGCCGGATCACCGCCACCGGCAGGTACTTCTCGTCGCGCAGGCGGCGGATCAGCCGCAGCCGCTCGAGGTGCGAGTCGTCGTAGTACGAGACCGTGCGCCCGCCCTTGATCGGCTTCGGCAACAGCCCTTCGCGCAGGTAGTAGTGAATCGTGTCCCGCGACACGCCGCTCGCGCGCGCGAGCTCCGCCATTCTCATGCGACGCCGGGCCATCAGCGCTGCTCCCGCGCTCCGACCTCGACCTCGGCCGCTGCGATGCGCGTGAACGGCGTGCACGCGTCGTCCGAGCTGGCCGTGCACACCACTGCACGAGCCTCGACCCGCAGCTCGCCACGCCCGCTCCGCGTGGCGGCCAGCGCGAGCGGCAGCGTGGTCGCGCGATCCGAACGCCGCAGCGCCTGCTCCGGCCCCACGCGCGAGCGCAGGGGTTTCGCGAATTCGGGGACGCTGACCACCACCGCGTCGGCCCAGGCGAGCCGCCCGCTCTTGACCGCGACCTCGAGCTCGCATTGCACGCGGCCCGGAGAAACTTCGCGCCGGCAAACCAAGGTCGCCCGCAGCGGGTCGTTTTGCCGCGGTTCGGCGGCCGCACCGATGCCGCTCATCAAGAGCAGCGCCGGTCCCAGCCGGCGGGTCCACTTGCGTTCACGCGGCGCTCGGCGGTGCATAGAAGTCCACGAGGCTAATCTCTTGGCTCAGCGCTGCCTGGACGCGCGAGCGCTCGCCGCGAGCATCGCCACCGATCTGAAACGGCGTCGCTGGATCGACCTCGATCGTCACCGCTTCTACCAGCCAGTCGAACAAGACGTCGGGATCTTCGTACTCGCCGCGCCAGAGCGCGACGAAATTGCGCACCAGGCGCACCGGCGTGATCGTCGAGACGCGTAAGCTCATCCGATCCGGACGTTCCTCGGCGTAGGGAAAGGCACGAAACCCGAAGCCATAGTACGGAATCGTCGAGGCGGCGGCGATGCGCATCGGCCCCTCGTAGAGCACGCCGCCCTTCGGGATCGGACGCCCGACGACCTTGCCCCGAGCGCCGACGCGCACCGCTTCCGCGCCATCGTTGGTGATCCGGCAGTGAGTCATCGGCCTCAACAGGTAACTCGGCAACGAGCGCGTGGCGGCGGCGATCGCGTAACTCAACGCGCCGGGCGCCACCGCACGCAGCGGTGTCCGTGAAAGGCGCGTCTTTACCAGGTCGTAGTCGTTCAGCACCACAGCATCGGCACCGAAACCGCAAAACGGCGCGATCATCCCCTCGACTTCGATCAGGCGCACCGACCGGCTGCCGGCATCCTCGCGCAGCCGCTGGATGTCGGCGGCGAGACCCCTGCCCTTCGCTTTGCTCGCGCCCACCACCCAGGCCAGCGCGTTGCCGGTCCCGAGCTTCAGCAAGCCAAAGCGCGGCAGCGGGCGCCCCACCCGTCGGGCCTCGCGCACGACTTCCGTGACCATCACCGTGAACGTGCCGTCGCCGCCGCCCGTGAGCACCGTCCCGTAGCCCCGATCGACCAGGGTACGAGCGATGTCCGGCGCGTCCTCGAGCCGCCGCGACACGAAAAGGTCGCCCCCCTGGAGGATCTGGTCGAGGGTCGAGATCACCTCGGAGTCGACGTTTTTGGCGTTGCCGTTGACCACGACGGCAATCCGCTGGGTGCCAGAGGCTCGCATTTCCCTCGGTCTATCACGGGTAGATTCGGCAATTTTGGACGGGCGCCCGGCATGTAATAGTCTTCGGGCGCTCGAGGCTCGTTCCACCGCCGGAATTGGCAGGCGCCATGGGGGCGCCCGGAACAGGGGCACCGTGCCCAAGATCGGCAAAACCATTAGCAAGTCACGTATGCAAAGGGCTCCAGCGGGGCGCCGCGAGGCGCCAAGGCCCCCGTCTACTCGGCCGCCGCCCAGCCGTTCCGGCTCCGGGGGCCCGGCTTCGGTCAGGGGTGGCGCGAAGGCTTCTGGCAAGAACAAGAAGGGCAAAGGGGGCAAGGGCGCTGCCGGTGACGGCAAGCGCCGCCTCGGCCTGAGGGGTGCTGCTCCCTGGGCTGCTCGTCACGCGGCCAAACACGCCGAAGAGGCGCGCGCCCGCAACGCCGAGCCGCCGCGCCCCGGCAGCGCTCGCGCCACGCTTCGCACTCCGACGGAGGCCGAGGAGATCAAGGCGCGGATCGGCGAGCTCCACGCGGCGCTCGGACGCGTCCGGGCGCTGCGGAAAAACTTGGATAAGGGCTTTTACGGCCTGGGCGAGGAGCTGCTCGGCATTCAAAATAAGAAGCTCTACGAAGCGAAGGGCTATGCTTCGTTCGAGGCCTTCGTCGAGCGTGAGATCGACCTCGGCAAGACCACGAGCTTGAAGCTCACGCGGATCCCTGCGCTGTTCCAGAAAGAAGCCGCGCTCGCCCTCGGCATGGACCCGCTTTTCCGCGCCATCGACGCGATCGACGAGCCCCCTGGCGCTCCCGTCCCTCGCTCCTCGGCGACGGCCTCCCCCTCGCCGCTCCGAGCGCCGCTGCCGCTCAAGCCGCCCAAGTCGAGCTGAGATAAACCGCGCTATACAGCGCCATGCGCTTCATCGACGAATGCCTGCTCGACGTCGAAGCGGGTGACGGCGGCAACGGCGTGGTCGCCTTTCGCCGCGAAAAGTACGTCCCCTTCGGCGGCCCGGCCGGCGGCGACGGCGGGCGCGGCGGCGACGTGGTGTTCGTCGCCGATCCCGGCTTGAACACGCTTTACGATCTGAATCACCTGCGCAAAGTCCGCGCCGAACGCGGCGAGAACGGCGCCGGCAAGGATTGCTACGGCAAGGCCGGCGACGACTACGAGCTGCGCGTGCCGCTCGGCACGGTCGTCTACGACACCGGCGCGGGGACGCAGCTCGGCGAGCTCACGCAGGCCGGCGATCGGCTGGTCGTGGCCCGCGGCGGTCAGGGCGGTCGTGGCAACAAGCACTTCGCGAGCTCGGTCGAGCAGGCGCCGCGGCGCGCCGAGCGCGGCACGCCCGGCGAGCACAGGGCGCTGCGGCTCGAGCTCAAGTCGATGGCCGACATCGGCCTGCTCGGCTTTCCGAACGTCGGCAAGAGCACGCTGATCCGCGCCGTCAGCCGCGCGCGGCCGCGCGTCGCGGACTATCCGTTCACGACGCTCGAGCCGCACCTCGGCGTGGTCAGCGTCGGCGACACGCGGAGCGGGCTCGGGAAAAGCTTCGTGATCGCCGACATCCCGGGCCTCGTTCCCGGCGCGAGCACCGGCAAGGGGCTCGGCATCCGCTTCCTGCGGCATCTCGAGCGCACCCGAGCACTCCTGCACCTGGTCACGATCAGCGACGAGCCCGACCGCTCGCCTCTCGACGACTACCGTGTGATCCGAAGCGAGCTCATGGCGTACAGCGCGGAGCTTTTCGCGCGCCCCGAGCTCGTGGTGATGACCAAGGCCGACCTACCGGATGTGCGCGATGCCTACCCGGCCGCCCGCGAACAATTCGCGGCGCTCGGCATCGAGCTCGGCCTGGTGAGCTCGGCCACTCACGCCGGGCTCGATGAGCTCAAGGTTCGCCTGGCGCAGCAGCTCGACTCACGTTGACGTTGACGTGATCGTCGACGGCGACGGCGACGAAACGCCCACAAACGTCGACGCTCCAGAAGCCCGAGCGAGCCAGTCTACCGGGCCTGCGCGCACTGGTTTTCCTTGCGATCGCCCCGTCGCCTTCTGATGATTGGTCACATCTGCGGGACGAATTCAGTGAGATGTGTCTTCAGGACCAGTCTCGGAAGCCAAAAGCGCGACAAGATTTGGTGAGCCCTTGACGGCATGGCCGTCGGCGGGACGTCAGCTGACTCCCGGTGCGCCTAGATCGATCCGCATCGCGAACGACCGTCCCGCCGACGCCGAACACCGGCCAAGGCTCACCAAAAAAATCGTCCAGTCCGAGCACTGAGGAACTCTGCTCCGGAGCGGAAGACGCGCCCAGTTTCAGCTCGCTCCCGCGGGTTCCAGGCGGCTGCCGCGCCAGGTCGCGGCCGTGGATGTGCAGGGCCACCGCTGGCGGGAGTAAATGTAACAAGCGATGTGCTGTCTAAAACCTTGTCTAGAACCCACGAAACGCCCACAAACGTCGACGCTCCAGAAGCCCGAGCGGGCCAGTCTACCGCGCCTGCGTGGGCTTGGTTTTCCTTGCCATCGCCCCGTCGCCGTCGCCGTCGCCGATCACGTCAACGTCAACGTTTACGCCAATCAACCGCCGCCGCCGCCGCCCTCGTAATTGTCGAGATCGTCGAAGTCGTATTCGCCGGCGGCCAGGTTGTCGAAGCGCGTGTATTCCGACGTGAACTTGGTCTTGATGCTGCCGGTTGGACCGTTGCGCTGCTTGGCGATGATGATCTCGGCGATGCCTTTGTCCGGGCTGTCCTTGAAGTAGTACTCGTCGCGATAGATGAACATGATGGTGTCGGCGTCCTGCTCGATCGCGCCCGACTCGCGCAGATCGCTGAGCTGCGGCCGCTTGTCCTTGGTGGTGCGCGTCTCGACCGAGCGGTTGAGCTGGCTCAGCGCGAGCACCGGCACTTCCATCTCCTTGGCCAGCTGCTTCAGCCCTCGCGAAAGCTCGCTGATTTCCTGCTCGCGGCTGCCCGCGTCGCGGCGCCCCTGCATCAGCTGCAAATAGTCGATCACCACTAGCCCGAGGCCTTGTGCCGGCGCCTCCTCGCTGCCGCCGCGCTTGAGCTCGGCCTGCAGGCGCCGGATCTTCGCGCGCAGATCGAGCAGCGTGAGCGCGGGCGTATCGTCGAGCCAGACCGGCAAGCGGCTCAGGCGCGACGCCGACTCGGTGAGCTTGTTCCAGTCCTCGCGGCGCAGCTCGCCGCTGCGGATCCGCGACACGTCCACGCGCGCCTCGCACGCCAGAAGGCGCGACGCCAGCTGCTCACGCGGCATTTCCAGACTGAAAAACGCAACGCCGCTGCCCGGCTCTTCGACCGGAGCATCGAAGGCCGCGGCCGGATCCGTCACCTCGACGCGCCGCGGTTTGGCGACGTTCACCGCCATGTTGAGCACGAATGCCGTCTTACCCATGCCGGGCCGGCCGGCCACGATGTAGAGGTCGCCTTTGTGCAGGCCCGCCATCTTCTTGTCGAGCAGAGAAAATCCGGTGGGGATACCGGTGATCTTGCCGCCGCGGCGCGCCGCCTCCGCCAGGATCTGGAATGCGTCGTGGATCGCGTCGCGCACCGGCACCACCGTGGTGCCCTCGGGAATGCGGGCGATCTCGAACACCGACTGCTCGGCCTGATCGATGAACTGTTGCACCTCTCCGCAGTCGCTGTAGCCCTCCGCGGCGAAACGCTGGCACGTCGCGATCAGCTGCCGGAGCCGCCATTTCTCGCGGATCACCCGGGCGTGCGCCTCGGCGTGCGCAACCGCCGGCGTCGCGTCGACGAGCTGAGCCAGGTACGGCGTGCCTCCGATCTGCTGGAGCCGGCCGCGATCGCGCAGGTAGCCCGCAACCGACACCGCGTCCACCGGACGGCCCCCGGTGGTGAGCTCGACCACCGCTTCGAAGATCCGGCGATTCGCGTCGGCGTAGAAATGTTCCGGCTGCAGGATCTCCTGAACGCGGTCGAAAGCGTCGCCCGAAAGCAGCACCGATGCCAGCACCGCCGCTTCGGCGTCGAGATCACTCGGCGGTATTCGCCCGCCCACCGGCTGCAGCTGCGGCGGTTGATCGCGGTCGCGCCGCGTCCGCTCGTTGGCCAGGTTTACCATTCCCAGCTCCCGTGCCCGATCCGCCCCACGCGCTCGAACACCGTCCCGCCGACGCGGTTCGCCGGCAAGGGCTCACCCAACCAACCGCCCGCGAGCACGACGGCCGAGCCCAGATCGCAGGTTTGGCGAGCCCTTCGCGGCCAAATCCGGCGGCGGGACGACGCTTGGCCACGCTGAGCGGCTTTCGCCGAGACGCTCAGCCCACCGCTGGCGAACGCCGCGGGAGCGGTCGGGAGCTCACGCCGAAAATCAGGCACGGGCATGGGCACGGGCACTGGGGAGGCACGAGACATTCGCGTGGCTCGCCGGAAGGTTACTGCGCAGATCCTGAGCGAACCGTTCAAGGCGCGCAACGGCGCCTGGGTCATTGTCTGTCACAGGCACTTTCTCTCCCAGGTTTTTGTTTTGGGGCCCCGGCCCCAAAACGCGTGACAGGTTCTTGTTTTGGGGCCCCGGCCCCAAAACGCGTGACAGGCTTTTGTTTTGGACTTCCGTTCCCAAAACGTTCGTCCCCGAGTTTTTCAGACTCGTTCCACGACTTATCAACAGACCCTCAAATGCGCGAAACCCCGGCGCGCGTCGACGCACCGGGGTTTCGGGGGACCGAATTCTTAATTCGAATCGAACGCCGCCGTCAACCGCGAACGTTACTTCTTCGTTACTTCGACCTTCAGGTTGACGGTGATCGACTGATGCACTTTGTACGGAACCTCGACTGCGCCGAGCGCGCGGATCGCCTCTCCGAGCTGGAGCTTCCGCTTGTCGAGCTCGATGCCGTGGTCGGAGAACGCTTCGGCGATGTCGCGCGTCGTCACCGAGCCGTACATCTTGCCTTCGTCGCCCACCGCGCGCTCGAACTTGACGGTGATCGCGGCGATCTTGTCGGCGAGCTGTTGCGCCGTCTCGAGTGCCTGTTGAGCGCGCACCCCGGCGAGCTTCTTCAGCTCGTCGACGCGCGCCAGATTGGCCTTCGTGGCCGGTGCGGCGAGCCCGCGCGGGATCAAAAAGTTCCGCGCATAGCCCGGGCGCACCCGGACCACGTCGCCGCTCGACCCGAGATTTTCGACGTTGTCCTGCAGGAGGACGCGTATTGCGCTCGACATGGGACCGCTCAGGTGTTGGAAGTGAAGGGCAAAAACGCGATCGTGCGCGCGCGTTTGATCGCCGTCACGAGCTCGCGCTGGTGCTTGGCGCAGGAGCCGGAGATGCGCCGCGGCACGATCTTGCCGCGCTCGGTGACGAAGTAGCGCAGGGACTGGGCGTCCTTGTAGTCGATGACCAGGCTTTCGTCGGCGCAGAACGTGCAGCCGCGGCGGCGCCCGCCACGGCGCAGCCCCAGGCCGCTCATGCCCATGCCCATGCCCATCCCGTCTTTGTCTCCTCGGTCGCGAAGGCTCTCTTTCATGACTGCTCCTCGTCGTCTCCCAGCGCATCGACCGGGTTCTCTTCCATGTCGTCTTCGTACTCACGGCGGGCGCGTTCGGCGGCCGCGCTCTCGTCGAGCCCGAGCGCGCGTTCACGCGACTCCTCGGTCTCGTCCTCGGCGGGCGGCTGAATCTCCTCGAACTTCACGTCGTCGGGATTGATCTCGACGCCGGCGAGGTCGACCTCGTCGCGCAGCTTCACGGTTTGATACTTGAGCACGTCGTCGAGCATCTTCAGGTTGCGCTCGAGCTCGGTGACGATGCCGCCCTTGCCGAGATAGCGAACGTACAGGTAGACGCCGCGCTTGAGCTTGCCCACGGGGTACGCGAGCTGGCGGCGGCCCCAGGTCTCGACCAGGGTGAGCCTCCCCGCTTCACGGGTGACCACCTCTTCGACGCGGCCCGCGATCTTCGCGGCGCTTTCCGCGCTCACGTCCGGGCGCAGGACATAGATCGTTTCGTATTCTCGGACGCGCGCTGCGCTCGCGCTGCTTTCGACTGCCATCTTTTGGCTCCTTTTGGCCTACGGCCCCCGGCACATTCCGGGAGCAAGGAGGTTTGGTTCAGCGCTTGGGGCGCTGGTTGGTGGCGTTCATCGCCTTGGCGAGACCGCTTTCGACGAAGAGCTCCACCGCTCCCGCGGCGCGATCGACCAGTGTTTCGGCACCGGCTCGTTCCGCGAGGGAGAAGGCTTCTAGCACAAAAGCCGCCGCGTCACCCCGAAAGTCCGGTGGGGGCCGGCCGATCCCCACCCGCAAGCGCGCATAGGCGTCGCTACCCAGCCGCTCGGTGATGGAACGAATGCCGCGATGTCCCCCATCCCCGCCCCCGAGCTTCAGCCGGAGCTCGCCGAAACCGATGTCGAGCTCGTCGTGAACGACCAGGAGCTCCTCGAGCCCGAGCTTGTAGAAGCTCATGGCCGCCTGCACGCTGCTCCCCGACAGATTCATGTAAGTGAGCGGGCGCAGGATACCGACGCGCTCCCCGGCCAGGTCGATGCTGGTGAAACTTCCGGAAAAGCGCTCCTGACCGTGCGCAGAGCCGCCCTTGCCGAGCAGCTTCTCGACCACGCGAAAACCGATGTTGTGACGGGTGTCGGCGTAGCGATCCCCGGGATTGCCCAGGCCGACGACCAGGATCACTTTTCCTTGGTCTCGGGACCTGGCGCGGCAGCGGGCTGGGCCGCGCCTTCAGCCGCAGGTGCTGCACCCGCAGCCGGAGCAGCGGCCGGCGCCGCCTCCTCCTCGACCTGGACCTTCTCCATCACCACCGCGACGACGGTGCGATCCGCGGGCAAGCGAACCGACACCCCTTCGGGCAGCTCGAGATCGCTCACTGCGTAACCCTCGTCCAGATCGAGCTCGGTGACGTCCTTCACGAGCTTCACCGGAATCTTGGCCGGCAAGCAGCGCACCGGGAGCTTACGGTAGACTTGGCGCAAAACGCCGCCCATCACCACGCCCTTCGGCTTGCCCGTCAGCTCGAACGGCACGTCCACGTCGACCGGCCGATCCATGCCGATGCGGTAGAAGTCGGCGTGGAGCAGATCGCGCGTGATCGGATGGTACTGGTACTCGTTGAGCAGCACCGTCTGCTTCTCGCCGTCCACCTCGAGCTCGATCACGGTGTTGCGGCCGTATTCGCTCTTGATGACGTCGACCAGGTCCTTGGGAGAAACCGCGAGCGTCACCGAGGGCTTGTCGAGGCCGTACGCGACGGCCGGGATCGTGCCCGCACTGCGCATCCGGCGCAGCGCGCCCTTGGTCTCGATTGTGCGCTTCGAGGCGCTGATTTTCCTGAGCTCCATACTCGCGGTACTCCTGTTCCTTCCGGGGGGCGCCCAGATAGCACGCCCCCCCTGGCACCGCTACCGGCCCTTTGTTCGGGTCACTGGTAGCAGCCTCCCGGCATGCCCTTCGGCGTGCAGACAAAGCCGAGGTTCGTGTCACAGAAGGCGCTGGTCATGATCTGCTTACATTCGGGCGCGCAAGGCGGGCATTCCTTCGCGTCTGGCCCCCCTGGGCACGTGAAAAAACAACGCACGCCGTGGTCGACGCGGCGGCTTTCGGCGGCACATTCTTCGGCCTCGCCGCTGCTCGGGTCGACGCAGCGCACGTCCTGCCAAACCACCATCCCCGCCGGGCAGGGGGGCGACTGCTCGCACGACCTCTCATCCCCGTTCGCGTCATCCGACCCGCAGCCCGCGCCAAGCGGGAGCACGCCGAAGAGCCCGCAGATGCTCGCTAGCGCCACCACGAACCGCCGCATGGCTCCGCAACGTGCAACCCGCGCGCCACTTCGAAGATTCGCGCACTTGGCCGCCGCGTGACCCAGCCTGGCACAGCCCCCGAGCGGGCTACACGAACAAGCTGCTGACCGAGTCGCTGCTGTGGATGCGCCGGATCGCCTCGCCGAGCAGGCGCGCGATCGAGAGCTGCTTGATCTTCGAGCAGGCCTTGGCCTCCTCGGAGAGCGGGATCGAGTTCGTGACCACGACCTCTTCGAGCGGCGATTCCTCGATGCGCTGGACGGCCGGCCCGCTGAGCACGCCGTGCGTGGCGCAGGCGACCACCCGGCGTGCGCCGCGATCCATGATCGCCCGTGCGGCGTTCGAAAGCGTACCCGCGGTGTCGATGATGTCGTCGACGATGATGCAATCGCGGCCTTTGACGTCGCCGATCACGTGCATCACTTCGCTGACGTTGGCGCGCTCCCGCCGCTTGTCGACGATGGCCAGCGACGCTCCGAGGCGCTTACCGTAGGCGCGCGTGCGCTCCACGCCGCCGGCGTCTGGTGCGACGAACACCGCCTCCTCGTTGAAGCGGTTCTTCAGATAGTCGTTCAGGAACACCGGAAGCGCGTACAAGTGGTCGAACGGAATGTTGAAAAAGCCTTGAATCTGCCCGGCGTGGAGGTCGACGCAGAGCACGCGCGTCGCGCCCGCGGCCACGAGCAGATCCGCCACCAGCTTGGACGTGATCGGAGTGCGCGGCGCGACTTTACGGTCCTGGCGCGCGTAACCGTAGTACGGGAGTACCGCGCAGATGCCGCCCGCCGACGCGCGGCGCAGCGCGTCGCACACGATCAACAGTTCCATCAAGTTGTCGTTGACCGGCGAACAGGTGGGCTGGACCACGTAGGTGTCGAGGCCGCGGACGTTCTCACGGATCTCGCAGAACGTCTCACCGTCGCTGAAGCGCGAAACCCGCGCCTCACCGAGCGCGGTGTCGAGCACCTGGCCAATCTCGGTCGCTAGCTCCGGATTGGCGTTGCCGGTGAAGAGACAGACTCGCTTGATTGCGGCCACTCTGACCTCACCTGATCTTTGCGGGAAAAAGGTCCCCGCCGCGAGGGCGGCGTAATGTCAGCCGTTTAAGTATGCGATAATACTGGGCTACTGCCCACGTACCGGGCGGACAACTAGCAGCCGGGCGCGCTCCTGTCAACGCCACGGCGCTCGCCCCGGCCCTTCAAGCGTCGGGATGGTCCTTCGCCCACTCGTACGCGGTGTACGCCGAGATCAGGTGGCAGACCCAGCCGAGCATTCCACCGGTGAAGATCCAGGAGCCCGGCGTGATGATCAGCCAGAACAACCCGCGCAAGAACTTGCCGTTGTAGATCTGCCCTACCCCGGGCAGGAGCAACGAGAGGACAGCGGCGACACCGGGCTTGCTCATTCTAGACACTCCAGTGCACGCGACACGACCGCGGCAGCTCGGCCAAGTTGTGGCGTATCGGCGCACTGTCAAGCGAGGCCGCCACGGCCCGGCGCGACACGGCGCGTTAGCGCCGATCAGCACCTACCAGTGCGAGCGTGCTTCGTTGCCTCCCCTTGAAGCCGCGAGCGAGTCCCGGCAAGAGGCGCCGGCGCGGCTCGAGCGACACCTCGCTCGGCTTTTGCTCTCGGTCGAACCACATGCCACGCACGCGCTGCACGAGCACCGGGTTCGGCCGATAGCCGTGCACATAGGCATGCCAGAGCTCGAAGTAACGGTAGTCACTACCCACGGCCCATGGTGCCTCCGCGGCAACGATCTCTTCCGCGCGCCGGTAGAGCCGTTCGCGCTCCGCCGGATCCGTGGAGCGGCGCGCCGCGGCCAGGACCTGGTCGAGCTCGCTGTCGGAGAAGAACGCCCAATTCTGGCTGTCCTCGTCCTGGATCGCGGCCGTCGACAGCGTCGGCTCGAAGAAGTTGCTGGCGTCCGGGAAGTCGGCCTTCCAGGCCACGTAACCGATGCTGGCGGTTTTTCTACGACCCACCGTGGCCAGAAACGCCGGCCAGCCGACGATCTGGAGGCGAATGCGCAGGCCGATGCTCGCGAGCTGTTGCTGAAAAATCTGGGCGGCGCGCTCGCCCAGGGATTCGACGGGCACGACGTACGGAATCTCTTTCGGATAGCCGCCCTTCCCGCTCACCGGATCGTAAGCCAGGCCAGAAAGCCGCATTTCCTCCAGCGCTCGCTCGAGGTTCGGCGCCTGTACTTTCATGCCGGGCCAATCCCTCAGGATCGCGCCCGGAACGACGCGCCGGTGTTCCTGAATGTGCCCGGGCTCCAGGAGCGCGACCGCCGAGTGATCCAGGGCAAACGTCACGGCGCGCCGGACGTGGCGGTTGTCGAAAGGAGCCACTTCCGTGTTCATGAACAAGCCGTGCGTCGCGAGCGGCGCCTCCCAGCCGCCGAGTCCTTTCCACGCGGGCGAGCGCCGATACAAGAGCGAATCGTCTTCGCTGAACTCGCGCATGTAGTCGAGGTCGCCGCGCTCGAATTTCACGCGCTGCGAGAACTTGGGCATGTTCAAGTACCAGCGAACTTCGTCCAGGTAGGGCTCGCCCCTTTTCCAGTAGCCCGCGTGGCGCGACAGCCGAATCTCCTGTCCGTTCTCGAAGTACACGAGCTTGAACGGACCGGTGCCGCAAGCCAAAGTGGAAAAATTCGGGCTGTAGATCTTGCCCGCGCTCCGGCAGACCGGTGCCGAAATCGGCAGGGCCAGCACGTGCAGCAGCGTTGCGTCGGGTTCGCTCAACGCGAGCTCTACCGAGTATTCGCCCGCGATCGTCACGCCGCTGAGCTCGCTGGCCTTGCCCTCGTGAAACGCGCGATAGCCGGCAACGCGCTCGAAAAACGACGGAACGGGACAAGGCGTATCGGCATGCAACGTGCGCTCCAGGCTGCGCTTGACGTCGGCCGCCTTGAGCTCCGTCCCGTCGTGGAACAGCACGCCGCGCCGCAGTGAAAAGACGTAGCGCTTGCCGTCCGGCGAAACATCGACGGTCTCGGCGAGCTGCGGCGTGATGCGACCGGAATCGTCGTAGCTCACCAGAGAGTCGAACAGCAGATCCTCGATCGCGGAGGATCCCGTGTCGAACGCCACCGCGGGATCCAGCGAGCGCACGTCCGTGTAGAAGGCCGAGCGCAGGATTCCGCCGCGCTGGGGCACGACTTCGCGAACCCGACCGATCGGCGGCTCGGGCTCCGAATCACAACCGAGCAAAAGCAGCAGCGAGCCCGCGAGCGCGGCGCGATCTCGCCGGAAGCGCCGCCACACGCGGGGTTCGATCATGCCGCTCGAGCTGCTCTCCTTCTCAGTCCGCGGGTCGCCACTTCAAGCGACGCCGGGGTTCGACCTGGAAGCTACCCCAATCGGCCCCGGGCGCGCGCGGCAATGAGATCGCCAGCAGATGGCGCAGCGTCGCTCGCGACGGGGTCGGAGAAACTTCTTCGAGTTCCGACTCGTTGCCGACGCTTGCGGGCGCTTCCTCGCCGTCCGCCCACTTTTCCACAAGCCGGGACAGGGAAGCCCACGTCGCCTTCGCACCCTTCGAGCTCTGCCATCGACCGGAATCAGTAACCATGGCGACCCCGGGCTTACGCAACACGCGTGCCGCCGCGAAACGGGCGCAATTCCAGGGGGGCTTTCCACAGGGACCGCGGGCCGCCCGCGGGCCGCCCGTGCCGCACGCGTGCGATCCGCGCGCGGAATCGACGTTTCACGCCCATTTCCTGGCGGCACACGGGTTGCTGAAGCGCTCTCCGCCGCGCGGCGCAACGCCCGGTTGTGCCGTCAACCCCGCGGCTTGGAGGACCACTCGCAATGAACGTCAAGACATCCCTGTTCACCATCGTGCTCGGCTTCGGCGCCATTCAAGGACTTTGCGCCTGCAGCGCCGACACTGGAGCATCCGATTCGACGGACCAGGCGCTGCCGAGGGATCCGATCGATCCGCCCGATCCGATCGAAATCGGCGGCATCGGCGGCATCGGCGGCATCGGCGGCATCGGTGGCATCGGTGGCATCGGTGGCATTGGCGGCGTCGGCGGCGTCACTGGAACGCCTACTCCGCGCGTCATGGACTTCGTCACCGCGCAGATCGTCGAGACTCAGGTGGACATCGAAACTGGTCGTCTCATCACCTACGAAACGCGCAAC
>Ga0111538_10002584_pt1 | contig 25384 bp, 27 predicted proteins | sample SoiMethybrSBSTD1_FD_79669 | JGI IMG/M metagenome (GOLD analysis project Ga0111538, IMG submission 79669) | Bulk soil microbial communities from a Populus tree surrounding site in Tennessee, USA - Soil MetaG P. TD hybrid SBSTD1 (version 2)... | ecosystem: Environmental > Terrestrial > Soil >...
CATCTCGATCAGCGTGACGGGGGCCCCGCCCTCCGTGTCGCCGTTGGCCGCCGTGAGGCTCGGGGCGAGGAACAGGTGGTGCTTCCGCGCCTCCTCGTGCAGAACGTGATGAGGCTGGTAACCGAGCAGCATCACCCTGTTCCGAAGACCTGCCCGGTCGATCGCGGCGTGAATCCTTTGCTCCTCGGCCACACCTTCCGCTGACGGCGACGATCCACCGATGATGGTGAGCTCCAGATCCAGCGAGCCCCGCAACAGGCCCAGGGCCTCGATACCTCGGGGCAACCCCTTCTTCTCCTTGAAGGAGGCCGCCATCAGCACTCGCAGCCGCTCGTTGGGGGTCCACGTGCGTGGCGCAAACGGAATCTCGTGAACGGGCACGCCCAGGTGGTGAACCGCGACCTTGCCTGCGGGGCAGCCGAGCTCCTGGAGGCACCGAGCCATGTGTGGGCCTTCGCACAGGACGAGGTCCACTTCGCGGAAGACCTCGGCGTACCGAGCCGGCCAGCGACCACGCCGCGGTAGGCGATTGACGTCGAAGCCGTAATAGCTCACGACGTGTCTGGCTCGACACGCTCTCGCGACGGGAAGAAATTCCCAAGCCGTGTTGCCGAAATGGGAATGCACCAGCCTCGCCCGCAGCTCCCTCCCCCGTTTCGCCCACGCGAAGTGTCTGCATACGCGCAGCTTTCGGAGGAGCCGGTCGGCGAGCTGCATTCGTCGGCTGTCGTTCTCCAAATTGTGGATTCTCGGGAAGGGAAAGACGTCGAGGTTGCGAGTGGCTTCGCAGAACACGTGACTCTCGACGTGCGCCGGCAGATTGATCACCTGCGTGTAGAGCCAGGTCTGTGTCGGCTCGAGCCAGACGCCCGGCGCCGCCTGCACGACCGTGATCGCCCTCATCTCGTCCCGCACGCTGTCGCATCGCCTAGCGCTTCTGCTCGGTGGTCTCTCCCGCCGAGGGCGTGGTAGAGCCTCTCCCCTTCCAACGCCATGTGGCGCGGGCGCCCGCATCCAGCAGTCGAGACATCGCCGATCCGGCCGAGCTCACGCTTCCTCGTCTTCGGTGCGCCGGAGCTCGACGAGGCAGAGCGCCGCGAGGTTCTGTCGTGTTTCGATTCCGGATGGTTGGGTAGCGGACCGAGGGTCGCACGCTTCGAAGAGGCCTTCGCCAAATACAAGGGTGGGGTGTCGCAGGCTGTCGCGGTCAGTTCCTGCAGCGCTGCGCTACACCTGAGCCTCGTCGTCGTCGGATTCGAGCCGGGCGACGAGATCATCGCGCCGGCGCTGACGTTCGGACCGACCATCAACGCAATGATGCACGCGGGCGCGACGCCCGTTCTCGCCGACGTCGACCCGGTCACGTTCAACATCGATCCGCGCGACGTCGAGGCGCGCATCACGCCGCGGACGCGCGCGCTGCTTGCCGTCCACTTCGCGGGCCGACCGTGCGCGATGGACGCGTTGATGGCGATCGCCGTACGCCACCAGCTCATGGTCGTCGAGGACTGTGCGCACGCGATCGAGACCGAGTACCAGGGCAGACCGGCCGGGACCATCGGCGATTTCGGATGCTTCAGCTTCTACGTGACCAAGAACGTCACGACCGGCGAGGGCGGGATGGTGCTGACCGCTCGAGCCGAAGACGCTGCACGCATCAGGACGCTCGCCCGAAACGGCATGAGCCACGATGCCTGGCAGCGCTTCGCCGATCCCGGCCGCAACCACTATGTGGTCGTCGACGCCGGCTACAAGTACAACATGATGGACCTCCAGGCCGCGATCGGGATCCACCAATTGGCGCGAGTGGATGCGAGTTGGCGCCGGCGCGCGGAGATCTGGCAACGCTACAATCGGGCATTCGCTGATCTTCCACTCGTACTCCCGGCCGACCCCGCGGCGGGCACACGCCACGCGCACCACCTCTATACCGTCCTCATCGACGAACGCGAGTGTGGCCTCGGCCGCGACGACTTCCTCGCCGCAATGGCGGCCCAACACATCGGCACCGGCGTGCACTACCTGAGCATTCCGGAGCATCCCTTCTATCGTGAGTCGTTCGGCTGGCAGCCGACGGACTACCCGCATGCCATGCGGATTGGCCGCCAGACGGCCAGCCTCCCGTTGTCCTCGAAGCTCACGGACGACGACGTCGAGGACGTGATCCGAGCCGTCCGGCGGGTGCTTCGGCGCGAGTGATCTTTCGTGCGTCGGTTCTTGCGCAGCTTCAACAACGCGCTGGTGCTGCTGCAGTGCAGCCCAAACGATCTCGCGCCGGCGAAGCTCGACGATCTCGGGGACATTCGCCCGATGGACATGCTCGATGAGCGCGACGTGCGCACCTGGCTCGACATCCACAACGACGCCTACGGGCGGAGCTGGGATCGCGCACACTATCAGGCATGGATCCTCGATCACGCTCACGTCGACGTCCTGCAGACGTATCTGCTCTACCAGGAGGGATCGGCCGTTGGCGCCGGCTCGACGGCCGTCTTCCGCCGCAATCGCGTCATCGGCCTCGGGCACTACGTCGGCATTCGGAAATCGTACCAGGGACGCGGCCTCGGCAGGCGGCTGATGCTGTTCCGCTACCACACGCTGCGGGAGTACGGCGTGGCGTCGTTCGAGATGGAAACGACCATCGGCCGCCGTGCTTCGATCTGGGCGCACTTCAATTGCGGATTCAAGCCGAAGCCACGCTTCGACGATTGGAACACGCATGATCAGGCCGCGCCGTGGCTCCGGGCGCTCACCCGTGTCCGCCTCGAGCGGCTGTACGAGCAATGGAGGCGGCGATGAGCGGCTCGCATTTGATCCAACGCGTTCCGACGCGCGCCGATTTCGCTCACACCGACCTCCGGCCGGGGCGGATGTACGAGCTCGAGTTCCTGAAAGCGGACGAGGAGCTGCTGACCGCCGTCAAGAAGTGCTGCGAGGCAGAGAAGCGCGCGGCCGCGGAACGCGTACGCAGCTTCGTGCCGTCACCCGACGCCGCACGCAACGTCTCGCCGGAGGCGCTGGACACACTGCTGAAGTCCGGCGTGGCACCGAGCGACAGCGTGACCGACCCACAGATCACCGACTACATCCTCTTTCACACCACCAGCACCCACGCCCTCTTTCTTCAGGACATCGTCTCCCTGCGCGAGACGCTCGACGGTCTCATCACGCGGAGGCTCCGCGAGCTCTTCCCACGTCGCAGGGCGCTCGCGCCGATCATCAGCGGCCAGTTCCTCTACCCGCCCGGATCCCATCTGGCGTGGCACACCAACGCGCGCGTCCCCGGCTGGCGCCTCTACGTCGTGCACGTCGACGATCCCGGACGCTCGTTCTTCCGGTACCGCGACAACCCAACGGGCGAGATCGTGACGGCATGGGACGACGTGTGGAACATTCGCCTCGTGAACTTCGACGATCGCGATCCCTTCTGGCACGCAGTCTACTCGGACACCTTCCGGTTCAGCTTCGGGTATCGCCTCCACGCGGAGCGCCGGCGTGGACTGCTGCCGCGGCTGGCAAGCGTTGTGCGGCGTCTCCGCCTCGTGCGCACGAGCTGACTCCGATCCGGCACCGAAGAGCCGTGGCGCTTGCAATCGCCGTGATCGTCGCGAGCGCCTTGGCGCTCGCACTGTCTCGTCGCGTGCACGAGGATGGTGCGTACGAGTCGGTGCTCCGCACCATCCTCTCACAATACCCGATGCCCGTGAGTGTCTCTCCCGACGGCACGAGGATTCTCCTCAAGACGAGGCACGAAGAGGATTTCGAGATTGCCGTCCACGATAGAGCGTCGGGCGCACTCGTGCGAGGTACGCGCTCGAGGGACACGCAACTTTCCCTCACCTGGAGTCCGGATGGCACGACACTCGCGTTCGTCGCGTCCCGTTCGGGCAATCGGGAGTACCGCCTCCACCTCTGGGATCTGGCGAGCGGTACGGTGTCGCGCTTCGAGACTCCCGTCACACACACCGCCGCGCCCCCTATTCGCTGGTCCCCGAGAGGAGATGCCCTGGCGCTCTTCGTCGGCGGAGGACCGGCAGGCGATCTCGTCCTCGTCGAGACCCGGGGCGAATCGAAGGGAAGCGTTCGGGTGCTGGGTCACGGCGTCTCGACGGCCGATTTCCGCTGGTCCCCCGATGGGGAGAGGCTCGCGTTCGTGTCCCCGGACAATGCCAGCGGCATCACCGTCGCGGATGCTTCTCGGCACGGCGGAGCCGCGAGGTACGTGAGTCTGCCGCCCGGATCGTTGGTGCAGGATCTCGCCTGGTCGCCGGACGGCAACGCCATTCTCGTCACGGCGAGGGAGGCGGCGGACGAATTCTTCCAGCTCGAGCTCGTGCGGCTCGACACCGGCTCGGTGCGCTCGGTCGCACGAGGCGCTTTCGACATTCAGCACCCCTATTGGCTGCCCGATGGCCGGCGCTGGGTTCACGAGGCGCTCCAGCAGGGGCTGAGCGAAGTTGTACTGTCCGATCTCACCACCGGCGATCACCGCACGGTGAGCGATCGAACGGTGCGCAACCAGATACTCGGCGTGTCCGCATCCGGGCACGAGGTGCGCCTCTATTCTTCGTATCTGGATCGTCCTCCAGACATTGCGACCCTTTCCCTGTCTTCCGGCGACACCACCACGCCGTCCTCCCCGGAAAAGACGGGTACGAGACCGGAGCTCTCCGAGGTGGTCGCCGCCGAGGGGGTGCGGGTCCCGATCATCCTGTGGCGGGGGGCATCGGCTGGAACCGACCCCCGGCGCCGGCTCGTCATCGTCGTGCACGGCGGTCCCCACATTCAGGAGCTGCCGATATGGGATGCGCGCACACAGGCCCTCGTCGATGAAGGCTTCAGCGTGGCCGCCGTGAACTACCGCGGTTCGACCGGCTACGGCGCCAGCTTCGAGCGCCACGAAGATGCCCATGCGCAGGCCGGTGACGTCATCGCCGCCGTGAGGCACCTGACCACGTCGCTCGATGTCCTCCCGGAGCGCGTCCTGCTGCTGGCCTCGAGCTTCGGCGCGCTCGTTGCGGCCGACGCCTTACGGCAGGCGCCGGACCTGTTCGGGGCGCTCGTCCTGCTCGCGACCGTCGATATCCCTCGGGAATACTGTCCGGCGGCCCCGGTGCGGCAGGCGGTCGTCGCTTTTCATGGCCAGTACGACTCGGTCCTCGCGCCCGCGCGAGCGCGGGAGACGCTCGCCCACTGTTTCGGCGACGACCTGTCGTGGCGAGTATTCGGTGATGAGGGCCACTTCTTTCAGCGCAGCGGGTCGTGGGCCCGGGTATATGCCCGTCTCGTGGCTCTCGGGCGGGACGCGGTGTCCGGCAGGGACTGAGTGCCCGGGAGACACACACTCCGCGAGGCGTTCGTGGAGCGTTGGGAGCGAGTGTCCCGACGCCTGTTCGTGATCGGGCTCGCCATCCTCCCGGTGCTGATCGTCAGAGGCTTCGGGAACTCCTTCGCGGAGCCGAAGCTGGCGTGTCTGCTCGTGCTGTCGGTCGTCGGGCTGACGAGCCTCGCGCTTCGAGTATGGAGATCGGAGCGGCTCACGGGGACTCCGTTGTGCGCCGGTCTCGGCGCCTTGCTCGTCCTGCAGGTCGCCTCGCCGCGCGTTTGGGCCGATGTCGGCACACATCTTCAGGCGATCGCGCTGACGGCGGGCGCGCTCTCGATCAGCCTCTACGTGGCGAACACGGACCTGCGGATACTCGCGTTCGCGAGGGTGATGCTCCTACCGATCACGGTATCGCTCGTCGGCGCCCTCGCCATGGTTCTCTTCCGCACGCCGCTCTTTTCTGACGCCAACCCGTTCGGCTCCGCCATCGGGCTCAAGAACAGTCTCTCCGTCTTCCTGGCGCAGTGTCTGCCTCTCGTGTTCATCGCGCTCCACGATCTGGAGCAGCGGCCCGGCCCGCGTTCGAGGGCGCTGCGCGCAGGCGTGTTCATCCTCTTGTCGTGCGCGTACTGGGTCGTGTTCTCCAGTCGCACCCGGTCGGCATGGTGGATCCTGCTGTTCTACTTCCTCGCGCTGCTCCTGATGTGGGCGTACACGCGGGAACGAAATCTGGGGCGTACGCTGCTCCGGATGAGCCTTGCGGGACTCGTCGGTGTCGTCCTCCTGATCGCCGTACCCAATGCGCTCGTCTGGACGTCCCGCACACCTTACTGGGACAGCGTAGCCACGCTCTTCTCGTTCACGCACTCGAGCGGGAGGGTTCAACTCTGGCGCGTCGGGTTGCGGATGCTGGCGTCCCATCCATGGCTCGGGATCGGGGCGGGCCGCTATCCGGCGCTCTGGCGGGGCTACATCGGGGACGCAGACGTCGACGCGAGAGTATTCGCCTTTCTGAGGCCCGATCTGCCGATCTTGAACGACTATCTCCAGTTCGCGATCGAGAACGGCGTGGCTTCGATGCTCATTCTCCTCCTCGTCGCCGTCGCCGTGCCTGCCGCCTGCCTCGTCAGGTTCCTGAAGTCGCGACCGACGGACGTTCTCCCGGAAGTCCTTCTCTGTCTCCTGTGCCTCGGCACCGCACTCGATGCCCTCGTCGACTATCCATTCTTGCGGCCGGAGACCCTGGTCGTCTTCACGGTGGCCCTGAGCCTTGCGGTCAAGCGAACGGACACGCGCTTCCTGTCGTCCCTACCGACCAATCGAGGTGCGGTGCTCGCGGCGCTCGGCGCGATCGCCATCTTCGCGGGGGTGGTGTGCGTGCAGCTGACGGCGGGCTTTGTCGCGCGAACGGTGTGGAACCATACCCGTGATGCTCGAGCGCTCGAGGTGGCCTGGTTCCTCTGGCCGTGGGATTCGCAGTGGAACGACACCCATCTCCTCGGCTTCCTTCAAGCCGGCAAGAACGCGAGCGCCGAGCGCTTCTCGAGGAAACGGCTCGCGATCTGGCCCCACGATCCCGAGAGCTACCTGATCGAGGCGAAGCTCAGGGAGTCGTATCGGCAGTTCGATGAAGCGGTGGCAGCCTATCGACGTGCCGTCATCACGGTCGAGAACGGGCGCTGCTACCCCGCCGGTTACGAGAGCTACCTTCGGATGACGGGGCGTTCGGACATTCCCGCAGGCGTCACGCGTCTGACCAGTGCCGAGCTTGCGCGTTGCGTCCCGCCGTCGGCGAGCGACCCCACCGGTGGCGGCCGCTGCGGCGGCCAGCAGAATGCCGTCTGGGTCCAGAGCTGGTTCTTCCTGGGACATCAGGCATCCACGAAAGAGCCGTTGCAGGATTTTCACATCGTCGAGCTCGCGGCGCATCTGCGTCGGGCCGGGATGAGGTACGCATTCATCTTCGCGGGCCCCTTCCAGAAAGACGGGACCCTGCCCGGGTACGCCTTCTCGGATACCGCCAGGCGGACGGTGGAGCGGCTTAGGGACCTCGTACCGGAGGTCACCGTGCTTCCCTGGGTCGGCGGGGTCCAGGACAAGACGGTGTTTCTCGGTGACCCTCGGTGGGTGGATACCGCGGTACACGAGGCGAAGCGGTTGGTGGAGACCCTCGGAGTGCGCGGAGCTCATTTCGACTTCGAGTACATCTCGCCCGCGCTCGAGGAGGTCGTCCGCCTGGTGGAAGTTCCCGAGCCGCGATCTCCAGAGGCCGAGTACGGCGCGAACCTCGTGCGGTTTCACGAACGCGTGCGAGAAGCCCTGCCGGCCGCGTTCATATCGACGGTGGTTCCCAAGACCGTACCCGCCGTGTTTTCGTTCAAAACTCGGCAGACCTACGATGAAGTCCGCGAACTGGCCCGCTACGCGGATCAGATTGCCGTGATCTACTACGACACGGCGCTCCACGATCAGGAGGCCTACGAAGAGAACCTCGTGGCGCAGCTTCGCGATGTCGAAGGATGGAGGAGGGATCTGGGCACAGCGAGGCGCGAGTTTCTCGTCGGACTTGGAACGTTCGTCAACGTCGAGGCCCTACGCAAGTATCGTGATCTCGCGATAGAAAATCTGCCGAACGAGATCGCGACGCTGAAGCGAGCGATCCGGCGCGTTGGTGAAGATTGCCCGGTCGACGGGGTGGCGATCTTCTGTGAGTGGCAGACCGACGAGCCGGAGTGGAACGAATTCCAGGATCTGTGGGTAGCCGCACGTGCCGATACGGCCAGCGTCGCTACTCCCCGCTGAACGTCCGGACTACGGCGCCGGGCTTGCCGCGTGCCGGTATCGGAGGCGATAACGCGGGTGATGGAGGCCCTGCCGGCGGTCGAACCCATGCCGCCGACCGCAGACCTCACGCTGCCGTGGGACGCGCAGACGAGCGGCGATCCGGTGACTGCGCTCGCGGACGCCCGCGCTCGCCATGGGGACACGTTCGTCGTGGACAGCGGCGGGACGCGCTACCTCTTCCTGTTCTCGGCTGCGGGCGTGCGCGCGTTCTACGCCGTCCCCGAGCGCCAGGCGAGCAAGGGCCTGGCCGATTGCCGGATGCTCCTCCGCAAGCTGCCCGAGGAGCTCTTCGTCAGCCGCCGCACGTTCGCGCACGACCTGTTCAGCAACGAGGAGGTCGAGAGCTATCTCGAACACCTCGAACGGGCGATCGATCTGCAGCTGGCTGAGCTGGGCGACGCAGGCACGCTCGAGGTGTTCGCATGGACCCGGCGGCTCGGCCATCGCCTCGGGCTCGCGAGCTGGGCGGGCGAGGAGTCATCGTCCCCGCCGCGCCTCGACGCGCTCATCGTCGACCTCGATCGACTGGACGGCTCGCAGGCGTTCGTGCGTCCGAGCACCATGCCGAGCGTCGGCGCCGCGGGGAAGCGCGAGGAGCGTGCGGCTCTCGCGAGCATCGAGCGCGTGCTCGCCGAGGTGCTCGCAGCGCGCCGCGTACGCGTGGGCGACTTCCTCGAGGCCATCGCCGACCGCTGGCAGGACGCGCCCGAGCCCGAACGCGCGAGCGGCATCGCGGGCGACGTGGTGCTCCTGCATCTCGCCTCGATGTCGAACCTGTTCGCGGCGATGGGCTGGACCCTCGTGCACCTCCTCCAACACGAAGGCGCCCTCGCCCGCGTCGTCGCCGGCGACGATGCCTTCCTTTCGCGCTGCGCGCAGGAGTCGATCCGGCTCGCCCAGCGCTCGATCATGATGCGGACCACCCTCACGACCGTCGAGGTCGATGACGGTACGCGGACGTACCGCGTCGATCCGGAGGTCGTCCTCGCCACCATGCTGCCGCTCACCAACACGAGCGCCGCACCCGGCCTCGAGCGCTACGACCCCGAGCGCTGGGCCGGCAGGCGCCTCGCCGACGAAGCGGCTCTGCCCGCCAAGGAGCTGGTCGCGACCTTCGGCCACGGGCGCCACGCCTGCCCCGCGCAGCGCTTCTCGCTGACCGCCATCGTGCGCACCGTCCGGCACCTGGTCGATGCGTACGTGCTGGAGGCGGGCTTCTCCACCGTCACGCCCTATCCCGACCAGATCGGCGGCGTGGCACGCGCGGCGGAGGCGTGCCCCGTCGCGTACCGGCGGCGGGTTCTGTCCCCTAGTGCGTAGACCCCGGTTCTCCCCGCTACTCTTCGCGATGGAACATAGATGTCTCGCGATCTGCCCTCGGCGCTCGCAGCGGTCGGCCGCCGGCGAACAGTAGAAAAATCTTGACCGGCGGGCACACACAGTCGTATCGGGGTCACATGCGCATCTCCCCGTTGCTCGCGTTGGTGCCGGCCGTCGTGCTGTCGGCGGGTGCAGCCGAGGCCGCGTCGGGTGATCTCGACCCGACCTTCGGGAACAGCGGCGTCGTCTACAGCTCCGTCGGCGCCGTCGCCGAGGGCCGCGCCGCCGTACTGCAGGCCGACGGGAAAATCGTGGTGGCCGGCAGCAGTGACGGCTCCTTGCTGGTACTCCGCTACTTGCCCGATGGCTCCCTCGATGCCGGCTTCGGGAGCGGAGGCGTCGTCACGACACCCGTCGGCGACGTCGCGAGCGCGGCGGCACTCGTGCTGCAACCGGACGGCAGGCTGGTCGCGGCAGGGACCAGTACGAGCGGCGGGCAGGCCTCCGTCACGCTGGCGCGATACGAGGACGACGGCACGCCGGACACCGGTTTCGGCAGCGGTGGGATCGTCACCACGCCCCTGGCCGCCGTCACCGTCTACGCACTCGTGCGGCAGGCGGACGGCAAGCTCGTCGTCGCAGGCACCTCCAACGCCGGCGCCGGTGGCGAGTTCACGCTGGTGCGCTATGAGGCCGACGGCAGCATCGACGGCTCCTTCGGCACCGGCGGCGTGGTCACCACCTCGCTCAGTGCCGGCGCCGACATCGCCTACGCGCTGGTTCTGCAGCGCGACCAGAAGCTCGTGGCGGGCGGCCGGCCATCGGCTGGCGAATTCGCCCTCGCGCGCTATGCCATCGACGGCACTCTCGATCCGACGTTCGGAAGCGGCGGCATCTCCATCACCAACACCTTTACCATTGGTTGCCGGGCCCTCGCGCTGCAACCCGACGGCAAGATCGTCGGCGTCGGGGCGGGGTCTTTCAACGGCTACGAAGTGGCCGTGGTGGTGCGCGTCGAGGCCGGCGGCACGCCGGACTCCACCTTCGTCACCAACCAGCCCATGTTCTTTCCATACGGCGTTCGAATGTACGCCTCTTCGTTTGGTGAGGATTACCAAATCCCTGGTGCCGTCGCGGTCGACGCCATTGGCAGGATCCTATTCGCGGGCGAGTACGCGCACAACGTAAACCCAGGGGTGCCGCACGCGATCTACGTCCGAGAGTTCTTCGCGCACCGGCTGAAGAGCGACGGGACAGAGGATCCGACGTTCCCGCTTTCGACATGGCAGATGGACTCGGGTCCGCACGGTTCCAGCGCACTGCTGTTCCAGCCCGATACGAAGGCGGTTGCCGTGGGTAGCCGAGCCTCGAACGTCGCTGCGTTGCGCTTCCTGACCACGGATTGTGGCAACGGGACCGTGGAGCCAGGCGAGGTCTGCGACGATGGCAACGAAACCGACGGCGACGGCTGCGACGACAACTGCACGCCCACCACATGCGGCAACGGCGTCGTCACGGCCGGCGAAAGCTGCGACGACGGCAACCTCGCCGACGGCGATTGCTGCGACTCGGCGTGCGCCTTCGAGTCCGTCGGCAGCGCGTGCACGGACGATGGCAACGCCTGCCGTGACGACCTGTGCGACGGCGCGGGCACCTGTACCCACCCGGCGACCACCGGCGCCTGCGACGACGGCAACGCGTGCACCACGAGCGACACGTGCGCCGGCGGCACCTGCCAGGGAGGTCCAGCCGTCGAGTGCCCGCTCTGCGAGTCCTGCCGTCCCCTGGACGGCGCCTGCATCATCGAACCGCGCCCGGATTGCGCGCCGGCCGCGGCACCCGAGGTCTCGCGACTCGTCGTGACCGACGAGGACTCGAACCGCCGCGACCAGATCCGCTGGCAGTGGCTGCACGGCGATGCGAGCCCGGCGAGCCTCGGCGATCCGCTCGGTACCCAAGACTACGCGCTCTGTATCTACGACGAGTCCTTGGTCACGCCGACGCTGGCCTTCCGCGCCGCCATCCCCGCTGCCGGGCAGTGTGGCACCCGCGCCTGTTGGCACCCGAACGCCACGGGCTTCCGCTACCGGGACCCGGATCGCACTCCCGACGGCGTGCACACCCTCGTCCTCAAGTCTGGCACGGGCAGCGCCTCGATCCGCTTCAAGGGCGCTGGTGACTTGCTGAGCGACTGGCCCAGAGGGCTGCCTGCGCCGCCGCTGGCGGTTCCGTTGCGCGTGCAGCTCCAGGCTGCGGGGGGTGCGTGCTGGGAGTCCGCGTTCAGCAACCCCCGGACCAACGAATCGGGCCGGTTCGACGCGAGATCGGACTGAACTCTCCGCGCTAGTGGATCTCCGCGCGTAGGAGCCTCGCGACGTCGGTCACGAAACGGTGCACAGAAGCGTCGGCGATGCGGTGGCCGATCATCGAGTCCAGCGCGCCGCCGACGGTGCCGAGCGGTGGCGTGTAGCGTCCGTGCAGCTCGATCTGGGTCTCGTCTCGCGAGAGCGGGTAGACGATCACCTCCGCCTCCATCGACGGGAACAGCGCCGCCGCGCGTGCGCCTTTCCAGCGCAGCCCGATGAACGTCGTGGGCGCGTGGCCCGCGGGTCCCTCGTCGCGCTCCTCGACGCCGAGCACCTCGATGACGACGTCGGTCCCGATCTCGAGCGCTCCGACGCCGACCTTCAGATTGGCGGCGAGCGCATGCGCGCGCCGTGTGGCGCTCGTCGTCGCACGCTCGAAGATACCGCCGAGGTCGGCGCGCATGGCGTCCCGAACGGCGTCGTAAGGATGGTTCACGTAGTCGTAGCAGCGTAGCTCGTGTGGCTGTGCCATGCTCCCCCCGATCTACTGGGACGTTGGATCGTGCCGGGCGGGGGCGAACCAACGCGACGCCGCCTTCACCCAGTGCACGAGCGCATCGGAGGCGGCCGGCGCCAGTGACGCGAGCTTCTCGACCGTGCCCGCCCCGGGCGGCACCGAGAGCTCGGCCAGGCGGAAGCGCGCGGCGGCGAAGATCGCCCACACCACCCACGAGGGCGGCATGTTCAGGCTCTGCGGCCAGAACTCGAGGAACTCCTGGTCCTGCGTGACGTCGTGCACCATCGGGGTCTCGACCACCCCCGGCTCGACGAGCGCCACGTGCACGTTGCTCCCGCGCAGCTCCTCGCGGAGCGCCTCGGTCAGGCCGACGAGCGCGAACTTCGTCGCGCAGTAGGCGCCGATAGGCGAGACCCCGCGACGGCCTCCCAACGAGGCGACGTTGACCACGACGCCGTCGTCCTGCGCGAGCATCCGGCGCACCGCCTCCTGCATGACGAAGAGCGCGCCGAAGAGATTGACTCGGAGCATGGCGTCGAGGTCCGCGGGCTCGATGTCGAGCACGGGCGACGGGCGGAGTATCCCGGCGTTGTTGACGACGACGTCGAGCCGGCCGAAGTGTCCTGCGACGGTATCGAAGGCGGCGCGCACCGCCCGACGATCGGTCACGTCCGTGGGGACGACGGCCACGTCCGTGCGCATCTCGGCGGCGAGCGCCTCGAGCTCGTGGCGGCGTCGCGCCATGAGCGCCACGCGCGCGCCTGCGGCTCCGAAGGCGAGTGCCGTCTCCCGCCCGATGCCGCTCGAGGCGCCGGTTACGACCACGACGCGGTCGCGGAACGTCTCGAACCACGACATCGTCAGGCGCTCTGCCTCACCTGCGTCTCGGCCAGCAGCAGCGAGGCGAGGAGTGCTACGTGTGGGTCGGGGCTGAGTCGGATCGCCTCACGGGCCAGGTCCGCGGCATGGTCCCCGCCGTTTCTCTGCGGACGCCCTGCCAGCGTGACGAGCGCGCGCCGCATCGTCTCGAGCTCGGTCATCTCCAACTCGAGCGCCGCCGCCAGCAGCTGATCGGATGTGGAGCTCTCTCCGAGCCCTTCGGCGGCGATGAGCCGCTCCTCCACCGCGGCAATCGCGTCTTCCCACCCGGTGACGTCGAGGCAGCCGCGGCTGGATGGTGCGGGCGACCTGAGGGCCACCCGGAGCGAGCGCGCGTGCTCCTCCTCCTCGCGGGCGAGCGCCGTCCAGAGGTTGCAGAAGGACGGACGCTCGCGGGCGCCCGCGGCCCAATCCCGGTAGAGTGCGGCCGCCCTCTGCTCCAAGGTCCCGCAGCGACGCAGCAGCGTTTCCAGCTCCATGGTCGGGACCATGAGCAATCTCGCGGCCACGATTTCGGCCCCGTACGCCTGCACCCACGTTCCCGTCGGCGAAAAACCACGTCTCACGGACTCCCAGGGTCGAGAATCTCCGCGCCGGGATGCGGTATCGGAGTGAAGCCCGGCCGGCTGGCACGATGGGTGCTGACGGCCTCACATGATGATGGGGCAGGAGGACGCGCGGGGGTGGCCCGCGACGCAGTCGCTCCGCGAAGACTATGCGGCCCTCGAGCCGGTGTTGAGCGGGATCACCCGCCTCGCCGGCCAGGTACGCGACGGGCACCCCGTGCACCCGTTGCTCCTGGCCGGCGCGCTCACATGCCTCGACGTGTTTCAACGCTGTCACGATCAGAAGATCGAGGGAGAGCTCCTTCCCGCGCTCTTGCGTCGCCAGGACGCGGTCGGCCCGGAGGCCGCGACCGGGGTGACCCGCGAGCATCGGGAGATGCGCGAACGCGTCGCCGGGGTACGGCGCTTGCTGGAGGGCTCCGGGCATTTCAGCGACGTGATCGGCCGGGTCGCCGACGAGTGCGTGGCGCACGTGCGGGCGCATGCCGTCCGCGAGGCAGAGGAGGTGTTCGGCCTGGCGGACCGCGTGCTGCCCGCAGGCGATGCGGGGCTGCTACGGGAGGCGTTTCATCTCATCGACGTCCGCGAGATACTCCCCGGTGAGCGGGAGGCGCTGCGCGCACTCGCCGCCGCGATCGGTCCAGGCCGTGAGGCGGCCGAAAATGTGACCGTGGGAGGCATCGTCGCGGCCCACCTCATGCGGCCGCGGCCGCGATCCGCGCGCCCGGCCGACACGCTGGCGCGCGCCGTCGAGATCATGGACCGTTCCGGCGTGCGGGAGCTGCCCGTGGTCGAGGACGGCCGGCTCTGCGGCATCATCTCGCGCACCGACATGCAGGCGCATCTGGGACACCTCGAATGGACGAGCGTCGAAGCGGCCATGACTCCACAGCCGGTCGTCGTGAGCCCCGAGCAGTCGGCAGCGGCAGTCAGCCGAGTGCTGCTGCAAGGGCACTTCAATGCGGTCCCGGTGATCACCGCGGAGACGACGCTCATCGGGATGATCAGCCGCAGCGACGTCCTGCGCGCCGTCGCCGAATAGGGCGGCGGCGCTAGTCGCGCGGCTCTCGCGGAAGACCCGTTGCGGGGATCATGAGAAGCCCGCGCGGCGCGCCCAGGACGGCCTCCGCGCGACGGCGGCAGAGCTGATCGCACGTCGGTGGCGCCTCGCATCGATCGCTGCAACGCAGCACCATCGAGGGCATGCCCGTGCGCCGCATGAGCAGCTCGATGTCCACGGTCCGGTCCGGATCATCGGCATGGGGGCAGTGCATCGTGACGTGGCGCACGAAGCGTGCCTCCCCCACGGAGCCGCCGAGCCGTCGGAGCAGATACCGCGTGAAGCCCATCGTCCTATCCCTGCGCCGGGCGGTCGCGCCGCTGCATGAGAACGCCCAGCACGATGCCGATCAGGACGACCCAGATCGCCACGGTGGCGGCGGTGATCACCCACTCCGGCACCACGAGGCCGAACGGGCTCAGCTCGAACATCATCGGCGTACCCTCCCAGTCAGTCGACGTGGACGATGTGACCGTCGCGTAGCGTGACCTCGGCGGTCCAGGACTTGCCGCCGCCCGCGAATGCGCCGCGGACGGCGACGACGCCGCTCGGCCGGTACTCGCAGATCAGCAGCTGCGTCTCCAGGTAGTGCAACGGCTGTCCCAGCGATTGCCGGAGCGCGTCCTTGGTGTCGTAGAGGCCGAGCAGCATGCGTTGTCCTCCCCGCAACGCCTTAGCCATCACCGTGCCGTCCGGCCGCAGCGGTCCGGAGGGCCGGCGTTCCCGTGCGTGAGACGCCGGGACGGCGCGCCTTCGCGAGGGCGGGAAAGGCCATGGCGCGATGAGGCTCGCGGGCCGGGCATGTCCGTTGCTCCGTTCGCGGCGGTTCCCGTGACCGCAGACGGAGGAGGCCACATGCCGCATGCACCCGCGAGAGGCGCGATCTTCGGATCGCGCTTCGTCCGCCACCTGTCGCGCCTGGTCGGCGTCTACTGGCGATCGCCCGACGCGCCGTGGGGCATGTTTCTCCTGGCCGTGGCCATCGTCTTCGAGCTGTGGACGGTATGGGGAAGCGTCCGCGTGGCGGACGCGGAGCGCGAGATCCTGGATGCCCTGGCGGGCCGGGAGGCTCCGGCCTTCCTCGGGGCCGTCGCCGTCTTCCTGACCGTCACGATGCTCTACCTGTTCTCGTCGGCGTATCGCATCTACATTCGCCAGGCGCTCGAGATCCGGTGGCGCCGCGCGCTGACGTCGTACTACGTGAATCGCTGGATCGGCCCGCACGCATACATCCAGCCCGAGCTGCATCCCGAGGTGGACAACCCAGACCAGCGCATCCAGGAGGACGTGCGCGACTTCGTCGCCAGCGCGCTCGGGCTGTCGTTGTCCCTGCTGGCCGCGATCGTGACGCTGGCCTCGTTCGGCGGCCTCCTCTGGAGCCTGTCGGAGGACTTCCCGGTTCAGGTCGGTGAGGGGCGACACTTCCACGTGCCCGGATCGATGCTCTGGGTGGCGGTCATCTACGGCCTGCTCTCGATGTGGATCACCCATCGCGTCGGCCGTCGCCTGGTGCCCATCAACTTCGATCGCCTGCGATTCGAGGCCGATTTCCGCTATGGGCTGACGCGATTCCGCGACAACGCCGAGGCGGTTGCGCTGTCGCGCGGAGAGGAGGTCGAGCGTGGCGGCGCGATCGATCGCTTCCAGGGTATCATCCGCAACTGGTGGGATCTGATCCGCGCGCAGCGAACCCTGACGCTCGTCACCGGCGCCATCGGGCAGGCCAACAACGTGGTGCCGGTCCTGGTCGCGGCCCCGGCCTACTTCGCCGGCACGATCACGCTCGGCACGATCGTGCAGATCCGGATCGCCTACGGTCAGGTGTCCGGTGCGCTCGCGTGGTTCGTCTTCGCTTATCAGGAGATCGCCCGCTGGCGCGCGAACGTCGAACGGCTTTCGACCCTCTCCGAAACCATGCGTGAAACCGAGCGACGTTTCGCGGAGGCTCCGCTGCGCGTCGAGACGACCGCAGACGGCGTGCTGCGGCTCGACGGCCTGCGCCTCGAGGAGCCGAACGGCCGCGTGCTGCTCGACGATGCGAGCGCGCGCGTCGAGACCGGAGAGCGGCTCGCCATCACGGGACCGTCGGGTACCGGCAAGACGCTGCTCCTGCGCGCGATCGCCGGCATCTGGCCGTTCGGCGCGGGACGCATCCAGGTTCCCGGAGGCGTGCGCATGATGTTCGTCACCCAGCGGCCCTACGTGCCGATCGGCACGCTGCGGGCGGCGGCGTCGTACCCGGCGCCAGAGGGCAGCTTCGCCGACGGGCAGATCCAAGAGGCATTCCGTTCGCTCGGCCTGGGCGGGCTCGAGGGTTCGCTCGACAGCGCGGCTCCGTGGGCGCAGATACTGTCGCCCCACGAGCAGCAGCGCCTGGCACTGGTCCGCGTGCTGCTGCACAAGCCGGACTGGATCCTGCTGGACAAGTCGACCTCCGCCCTGGACGAGGAGAGCGAGCGCCGCGTCTACGCGCTGCTCACGGAGCAGCTGCCCGGGGCGACGCTGCTGTCCATCGCGCACAGGGCAGGCGTCGAGCAGTACCACTCGCGACGCTGGAGCCTCGCCCCGCGCGACGGACGTGTCGTACTCGAGGCCGCGTGAACGCGGCGGCCTCCTACTGACGCCGCTCCGTCCGGGGGCGGATCGCCTCGTTCAGCGCGAGCTCGTGCTCGAGGGCCTCGAGCGCATCGTACAGCGCCACGCTCATGTCGGTCGCATGCATGCCCACGTGCACGCTCCGGCCGCGGGCGAGTACGATGAGATCGACGGCCTCTCCCGCCGGCTCGGAGTCGGCGTGCCGGATACTCACGTCGATGCCCTCGACGTCGGGATGGAGGCGGCGACACGATCGCAGCCACCCGTCGATTATGTCGTGCCACTCCGGCCGCATCGCGACGTGCTCGGTGGTGATGTCGATGTTCATGCGGCGGCCTCACCCTCGGCGCCACCCGCGAGCCGCGTCAGCGATGCGATCTCGTGGTCGACGGCCTCGACGACGTCGTGGAGATCCGGGAGCGCATCCCAGTCGGCGTTGAAGCCCCACCACAGGCGCCCGTCGTAGCTGAAGAGCGCGACGCCGAGGGCCTGGTTCTGGTAGAGCGGCACGAGCGGGAAGCAGGCGCTCATCCGCGAGCCGAGCACGTACACGGGGAACGACGGCCCCGGCACGTTGGTGACCACGAGGTTGAAGGGCCGCGAGGCGGCGGCCACCCGCGCGAAGAGCGTGAACAGCGTCGTGAACGTGTGGTCGCTCAGCTCCTCGATCGTCTGTACGCCCTGCGCCTGATGCGAACGCTTGAGGGCCGTGGTCTCCAGCGTGACCCGCTGGAGGCGCGCCTGCGGATCGGGCTCGTCGAGCGGCAGGCGTGCGACCAGCATCGCGACCCTGTTGCCCATGTGCGCCCGCTCCTCCTGCGCCCGGACGTTCACGGGCACCATGGCGCGGAAGTCGAGCGTGTCGACGGCGACGCCACGGCGGCGGAGGAAGCGCCGGAGCGCACCCGCCACGATGGCGAGCACGACGTCGTTGACCGTGCCGCCGAAGCGGCCACGGATCTGCTTGATCGTCGCGAGGTCGATGCTCGTCCAATCGAAGCGCCGGTGCGGCCCGATCTCCACGTTGAGCGGCGTCGGCGATGCCGGCCGGAACCCCGCCCCGAGGGCCTCGCCGATTCCCCTCGTGGTCTCGAGCAGGGCGCGGACGGCGGCGCGCGGATCCGTGAGGGCCCGCCGCGTACGGCCGATGGTGCCGAAGACGTCCGATGCGTGCCGTGTCAGCTCGGAGCCCAGGAGGCGCACCGGGCCGGGTACCGGCCGCGCGACCCAGCGCGGCGCCGGCTCGTCCAGCCGGGGATCCGGATCCGGCGTGGGGCGCATGATGGAGCCGGTGAGCTCGACGCTGCCGACCCCGTCGATCATGCAGTGGTGTGCCTTGGTGATCAGGGCGACGCGGTTTCCCTCGACGCCCTCGACCACCCACATCTCCCAGAGCGGTTTCCCGCGGTCGAGCGCCTGCGACATGATGCGACCGGTGAGCCGCTTCAGCTGCCGCTCGTCGCCGGGCGCCGGCAGGTGCGTGTGCCGGACGTGGTAGGCGAGGTTGAAGCGGTTGTCGTCGACCCAGATCGGATGTCCCAGAATCGGCATGCGATCAATGCGCTGCCGGTAGCGAGGAATGCGGTGTAGCCCCGCCTCCATGAGACGGCGCACGCGGTCGATGTCGACGCCGCCGCTCGCACCGGCCAACGGCGCGGCATCGAACAGCGCCACCGCGCCGATGTGCATGTGCGCGTTCTGATCCTCGAGCGTGAGGAAGCTCGTGTCCAGCGCGGAGAGGCGCTCGGCGTGGGTGTACGTCATCGTGGGTCTCCTTTGCCGGCCGATCGGATGCAGCGCTGCTCGCAGTCCTGGTGCTCCGGCCAGAGCTCGCATTCCTTCACGAGGAGCTTGGGGGGGCCGGGCAGCGTCGTCAGCGCGGCGAGCGTCGCGTCGAGCTGTACGCGAACCGGCTTCCCGGTCTTCGGACAGCGAACGACCTGGGCGGGCCTGCAGTCGTAGTAGGTCTCCGCCACGAGCCGCACGGCATAGAAAAGCGCCACGGCCGCGATGATGAGAAGGAGAGTCGGCATCATGAGCGGGTATTGCGACCGCCATGCCATGACGACGCCTTCGAAAGGACGCGGGAGGGCCGTCGTCCGTTCCCAGGGGTGCGAAGCCCGGGTGCCGAGATTCTCGTGCCCGGCGGTCAGCCGCGGGGGGCGGGAGGCGGGTCGTCGACCACGAGGCCGGGATGCTCGCGCCGGAACGTCTCCGCGACGTGACAGTTCCAGCAGACCGGCACGGAGTCGGCGAGGACGACCGGCAGCTCCGCGGGGCGGATCGCGGCCCACGCGAGCATCTGACCCGTCGAAAGACGGACCGCTGGCTTGTGGTCCAACCAGCCGACGTCGCCGAAAGGCTGTCCGCAGAGCGCGCACGCTCGTCCCGCGTACCAGCGCTCGAGGATGGTACGCGCGAGGCAGTCGTGCGGTGCGGCCTCGATCTGGGCGAGACACTCCTGGCCGCACGCCCGGCGCTCCGGCCAGCGTGAGCACGACGAAAGCTGGAGCATCGGGCTCCCGAAGGACATCTGGCTTCCGACGGCGTATCGCGCATCGACGTCCACGGCGGCCGACGTCCCCGTCTCGGGACACGTGATCACTTTCGTCCCGCGGTACCTGAGATAGGTGCGGACGAGCGGTCGCAGCGCGACGTATGCGATGACCAGGACTGCAGCCGCGGCGAAGATGCTCGCGAGCGTCATGGCGTCCTCTTCCTCGCGCGATGGCGCGCGAGCGCGTCTCCGACGATGGGTAGAACGATGCTGACTGCGATGACGGCGAGGGCCGTGAACCATGGTGTGGTCATGTCGGCGCCCATTCCCTACGGCTTTCGGAAGCATGTTCCGTGCCCGGCGTGGCGCGGCTGTTCAGCGCCGCTCGAGCCGGACGTCCAGAGGCTGGACGCCTCCGCCGTGGACCGTGACCGTCGCCGGCCGCTCGGCGAGTGTCTCGTGCCACACACGCACGGGGTACGTGCCGGCGGGTACCCCACTGATCGTGTAGGTGCCGCGCGCGTCGGTCACGGCGGCGTACGGGCTCGCGTGCACGACGACGAACGCGGACATCTCGGGGTGCACGTGGCAGCGGAGCTCCACGACGCCGGGAGCGTCGAACGTGACGCTCTTCGTCTCGCCCTCCGGGTACATGCCGAGGTCGAATCGCTTCGCGGGTGATGCGGAGACCACATTGTGCAGCAGCGGGTCCCGGTTGGGAAAATCCACCGTGGTGCCGGCCGTCACCGTCAGGACATGCGGTAGGAACCGCATGTCGCGCTGCGTGATGACCCCGTGGGGTGCGCCGGTGGCTACCGCTTGCGGCGGAGCGTCGATCAGGACGACCGCGTCGGCAACGCGACCCGCGACGCTGGTGATCGTTCCTTTCACCGTGCCGGTATCGGCGGCAGTCGCGCCGCGCGCGGTCGCGATCAGCAATGCGATGATCAGCGTGCGCATCATGGGCTCACCGCCGCGGCCGGATAGGCGACGTCCACGGTCGCCGTGCGTCCGGCCTCGATCGTCACCGGTACCTCGCGTGTCCCGAGCTCCTCGTGCCACACGCTGACCGTGTAGCGGCCGGTCGGAACGTCGCGGATCTCGTAGGCCCCATCCGCGTCGGTCACCGTGTGGTAGGGATGGTCGGTCACGATCACGAAGGCGTTCATCCACGTGTGCCGGACGTCGCAGGTGATCGCGATGCGCCCGCTGCGGGCGAGCGGCCGTCGGACCCGTCGGTCGGGAGGCAGCGCCAGATTGAAGATCGTCTCGGCGCCGAGACGCGCGTCGGCGTTGTGTAGGATCGGGTCGCTGTTCGAGAGCTCGAGCCACTGGCCCACCTCCGCGACCTGCACGTGCGGCTGGAAGCGGCAGCGACGGTTGTCGAGCGCGTGCGCGACGTCGCGCTCGGGCTTGTCGCCGTTCTGGACGCCCTCGATGGTGACGACCGCGAAGCGGAGCCCACCGTCCCGACCGACAACGAGGCGGTCATCGGGCACCGTCGGGCCACATATGTCGGCGTTCTTGTAGACCTGAAGGGGCGATCGCGTGGGAGCGGGGCCGTCGAGCCGAACGACACCGGCCAGCGTGCCGCGCTCGGCGGCCTGCGACCCGGGCGCCGCGGCCATCCCGACGGCGACGCCGAGCAGGAGAAGGATGGCCGTTTTGCTCACGCCCGGAGTCACTGCGACCGGCGTGCCAGCCGGAGGGCGTTCCGGACGGTCGCCTCTTCCGAGCAGCCGGAAGGCCGGCACGGCCCGGATTCCCGAGTTTGCGACGGCCGCCCGCTTACCGACCGCGCTTCGGCCGCGCCACACGCCGCTTCGGATCGTGAGCGCCATCACGGCTCCCGCTCGTGTACCTCCGACACCGCCACCCCTCACGATATGTCTCCTCGGAAGGCTCGTCGATATGGACTTTCGAAGGTCGGAACAAAGCCGCCAGCCGGACGTCCGGAGAAGGGAGGGCCGGACGCCGGCTGGCCGTCAGCCGAGCACAGAGGCTCGCCAGGCGAGGGTCAGGCCGCCGTCTTGGCGAAGCCGGCGACGCGACGCTCGAGCTCGGCCAGGCTCTGCTCGACCTTCGCCACGCGCCGCTCGAGCCGCTTCACCTGGTCGGACGTGGCTGCGTGCACCTGGCGGAGCACGCGATTCTCGAGCGCCCGGAGCGTCTTGTCGGCGCGGTTCTTGATGCCACGCACGTCGCGCACGATCTCGGCTCGCCCGTTCCTGAGCAGCGCCTGAGCGTCGCGGCGGAGCCGCCCGACCATCTCCTCGCCATCGGCCTGCATGCGCTTCATGGACGCGCGCAGGTCGGCCATGGGTTTGGTGGTCCGTTTCGCCATGTCGTTCCTCCTCTTCGCGATGTCGTCGTCGATCGACGACCTGCTTCGTTTCCCAAGCAGGGCCCATGCCACGTGCCGCACGTCTTCCGGCGCGGTCATCGCGTCGCCGGTTCCCATGCGTCGGAGGGTTTTGGCTACGCTTTCTCAGGAGCCGGAGAGGATCGTGGCCTCGGCGCGGTGATGAGTCTGCGCTCACCGTTCGGCAAAGCTGGCATGCCGTTGGCTCGATGTACGGGGGCAAGACTCGACAGAGAGGAGGAATCTCATGAACAGAAGCTGGGCATCGATCTTGGGAGGCGTGACGCTGGCGTCGTTGACGGCGTTGGCGCTGCCGGCGCTTCCGGTGCGTGCCGCCGGGGACGACGACGTCCTGGCGAAGGTGCAATCCGCGAAGACGGCGGCGGATCACGAGGCCATCGCGAAGATCTACGACGCGAAAGCCGCGGAGGCGACCAAGGAAGCGGCCGGGCATCGCCGCATGGGTGAGGCGTACAAGGGGCTCGGCGCGAGCGCGTCCGGCAAGAGCTACGGGACCAGCACCATGCCGCAGCACTGTGAGGCGATCGCCAAGGCCTACGATTCCGAGGCGGAGAATTTCAAGGCGATGGCCCAGGCCCATCGCGACCTCGCGAAGGCCGCGAAGTAGCGATCTGCGACGGTCGGTTGGGGGCGTCGGTCGTTGGCGCCCCCATGGTTTCTCAGGAACTCGGGCGCGGCGCCCAGACCGGGTAGTCGATCCCCGCCAGTCGGTTGATCGCGAAGCCCTGCGCCACGAGGAGCGCGACACCCAGCATCAGGACACCGAGCTGCCACGGCTCGCGCAGGATGCCGAGCGACACGATCAGCGTCGTGGCTCCGGCCGGCGGGTGTGGCACTCGGCACCAGACCATGGCGCCGCTGGTGAGACCGAGCGACAGCGCCGCAGCCGCGACGTTTGGCCAGGTGACGCCGAGGGCCAGCGCCGGTCCGCGGTCCGTAAGACCGAACAGGAGCAGCGCCAGGTAGCCCGCGAGGCAGCCGATCAGATGCCCGCCGAGCGCGTTGCGCGGCGAAGCGGCCGGCGCTGACGGCGTGTAGAAGAGCAGGAACGCCGTCGGTCCGAGCGACGGAAAGACGAATGGCGCACCCGTGAGCGCCGCGGCCGCAGCCATGATCGCAATCGAGACCACGCCGTTGACGAAGGCGAACAGCCCGAGCACCCATGTCTTGGAATGCCGCGCCTGAAGCGCCGGCAGCTGGAAGCGCCGCGCGACGCCCCAGAGCACGGCCGCCATGTCGCCGCCGATGGGTCCGGGACGCGTCGGTGACGCCGGCTCGTCCGGTGTCGCCATCAGCGAAGGTACCGGTAGAACATCGCGGAGCCGGCGGCGAGCACCACCGAGAGCGCGGCAGAGATCCAGGCGAGGCGGCCGTCGGCAGCGTGGAGCGCGTCGAGCCCGACCGTCAGGAGAAAGATCTGGAGAGAGAGCAGGACGCCGACGAAGATGCCGACGGCCGACGACACGTCGCGAGGCTTCGCCATCACCCGATCTCCCTGCCGAGCGCCCAGATCATCTCATCTGCGCGCACCTCCACGTCGATCCGCCCGAGCGGCCGCTGGGGCGGCCCGGCGATCACGCCACCCGTGCGACCGTCGAACGCGCCATCGTGACAGGGGCAGAGCATCTGCCCGCGCTCCGGACTCCAGTAGACGACACACCCGAGGTGCGTGCAGTGCTGGCTGAAGGCGCGCAGCTCGCCCCCGGGCAGCCGGACGAGGATCGCCGGATCGTGCTCGGTCGGATAGCGGAAGAGGAGGGCCGCGCTCTCCGCGATGGCGCTCGATGCCACGATCACCTGCGGCGCGCCGCGGTTGATCGGCCGCAGCGACGTCCAGGCGGCGACGGCGACGCTCCCGGCTGCGAAGCCGGCGGAGGCGAGCACGAGGTAGCGCGCGAACTCCCGCCGCGTCACCTCGTCCTCGCCCTCCGATGTGAAGGGGAAATCGGCGCGCCACTTCGGGACGGTCGCGTCAGCCACTGGAGACCTCCTCGAGGCCGAAGGGATCGTCCTGCCACGGGCGCGCCAGCCGGCCCATCAGAACATCGAGAGGGCCGGGATCGCGCGTGACGGTGTGGACCTTCGTGCGCACGGCCTGGCGCCCGAAGGTGAACATGTCGTTCAGGAGCCCGCCACGCTCGGCCGCGAACTCCTCCGCCGTCCCGAACCACAGCGCCTGACTCGGACAGACGGAGGCGCACATGGGTGCCAGATCTTGCGACGTGCGGTCGAAGCACATGTCGCACTTCATCATTTGCTCGAGCTCGAGCATGAGCTTCGGCACCCCGAAGGGGCAGGCGAGCACGCAGTTCGCGCACGCGATGCAGCGCGGCTTCAGCGCCGACTGCACGATCCCCTCTTCGTTCTGCTTGATCGCGTCGGCGGGGCACACCTCGGCGCAGGTCGGGTCCTCGCAGTGCATGCACACCATCGGCACCGTCTGCGTCGAGGCGCCGCGGTCGACGAAGTCCAGATGGATCATCGAGTGGCCCCGGTGCGTGCCGCACTCCCCGCACGCCTGCACGCACGCCTTGCACCCGATGCAGCGGCTCTGGTCGATGACGAAGATCTTCTCGGCGAGTGCCGCGAGGCTCACTGGCCGCCCTCGACGACGCCGAGCTCTCGTGTGTCCACGGGTGCCGTGCCCGGCCCGACTCGCTCCACGCGCACCGCGCTCACCTTGTACTCCGGGATCTTCGAGACCGGGTCGAGTGCGCGCTGGGTGAGCTGATTGGCTGCCCGCGCGCCGGGCCAGTGGTAGGGGATGAAGACCGTGTCGGGGCGGATGGTCTCGACCACCGCGGCGGGCAGCGTCATGGTCCCACGCCGTGACGTCACACGCACGACGTCGCCGTTCTGCACGCCGAGGCGGGCCGCGAGGCGTGGATGCATCTCGCAGAGCGGCTCGGGGTACTGCTCGACCAACGGTCCGATGCGGCGGGTCTGCGTCCCGGAGAGGTACTGGCTCACGACCCGTCCTGTCGTCAGGTAGATCGGATACGCCTCATCGGCATCGTCCACTGGAGGTCGGTACTCCGCGACGTTGAATCGTGCGCGCCCGTCAGGGAAGTAGAAGGGACCGTTGCCTTTC
>Ga0111538_10002586_pt1 | contig 25377 bp, 24 predicted proteins | sample SoiMethybrSBSTD1_FD_79669 | JGI IMG/M metagenome (GOLD analysis project Ga0111538, IMG submission 79669) | Bulk soil microbial communities from a Populus tree surrounding site in Tennessee, USA - Soil MetaG P. TD hybrid SBSTD1 (version 2)... | ecosystem: Environmental > Terrestrial > Soil >...
CCTCGCCGTGCGTGATCGTGCGCCGCAGCGCCTGGTAGGCCGACTTGGGGAGCCGCGCCTGCTGCATCTCGTCGTTGAACACGAGACTGCCGAACGCGGCCGCCGGCACCACCGCGCGCCGCTCCTTCCCAGCTGTGATCGACCACTCTCGAATCGCACCAATCGCTTCCCCGAGTGCCACAGAACCCATTGCGCCTCCTAAAGAGTCACGAACACCGTCATCGGTCTCCGCGTGACCTGTTCAAGCTGTGCTGCGCATCACTGGAATGAGGAAGCGGTCTGTGCCGATCTCGCCGGGGCAGGAGCAACCGAATCCTTACGAATGTTAAACGTCCAGATGAACGCGCAGACTGTGTCTGGACCCTCTATCAAGATCGACGCCACTTGCAGGGAGATCAGCGACGGCAGTCATGGCAGCAATCTCGTTGAAAAGACGCAGATCCTGAGCGGAAGCTCAGGCGACATCACCGACATTCGTGTCGGTCCAACTGCCAAGTCGACACAATATTGTCGCTCCAGGAGGTGGCGGTGGAAACGCTCGATGCGGTTCAATCGATCGGCTTAGGAGGTCGACAGGGCGCACGCGGTGGCAGCGACGAAATTGTCGACGCCGGCTGACGCCAGACGAAAATGTAGCCCTCCTCTTCGGTGTCTTGCCCTACTCGAGCCGTAGGGTAGCCGCTGGGGTCGAGGCGACCCCGCTCGGGATAGTTTTAAAGAACTCGTAGTGCAGGACTTCAGTCCTGCCGCGACGGCAGACCTAAAGGTCTGCGCTACTAGTACGACGACCTGACGGCAGCTGAGCGTCTGCGCGACGACTCATCTGGCGGCCGCAGAATCAGGCGAATGGTGTTCGTTGTCAAGCTGCGATACAAAAGGGGAGTGATGGATGAGTCGACCGATTGTCTCGACATCGTGTGCGAATGGATTGATGGGTCGCGTCGTATCGTCGCTCTAACGGGCGCCGGAATCTCCACCGAATCAGGCATCCCCGACTTTCGCGGACCGCAGGGCGTGTGGACGAAAAATCCGAAAGCCGAGCGTCTCTCGAACATCCATTCCTACATGTCTGATCCAGAGGTCCGCAGGCTTTCGTGGCAAGCCCGGCTCGAGCATCCGGTGTGGCAGGCCGAGCCCAATGCCGGGCACCGCGCGCTCGCGGCGCTCGAACGTCGCGGCAAGCTGCACGCGCTGGTCACACAGAATATCGACGGCCTCCACCAGCGAGCCGGAAGCTCGCCTGCAATGGTGATCGAGGTGCATGGCACGGTTCACGAGGTGATGTGTATGAGCTGCACCTGGCGGGGGCCGATGCAGGCGGCACTGGCGCGTGTCCGGGCCGGGGAGAACGACCCGCCATGTGAGCGGTGCGGTGGAATCCTGAAGAGCGCAACCGTCTCGTTCGGTCAACCGTTAGTGCCCGAGGTGATCGATCGCGCGCTGCGCTTCGCGGCTCAGGCCGATCTGCTGCTCGCGGTGGGAACCAGCCTGCAGGTTTATCCGGTCGCTAGTGCCGTTCCCCTCGCCAAAGCCGCAGGTGCACGCGTGGTCATCGTGAACGCCGAGCCAACGCCGTTCGATGATGTGTCGGATGCCCGACTGCCCGGGCCGATTGGCGAGGTTCTCCCCGTACTCTGCCGCGGTTGATCATCGAGTAGTGTCGCGCATACGATCAGTGTTTCCACGTTTTCTTTGCATCCTCGATGGAGATCGTACATGACGACGTCGTCTCAGACAGACCGCGTTCCATTCACTGTGAAGGCCCAGAGCATTGAGGCGTGCAGCTGCAATCACGGCTGCAACTGCCAGTTTGCCGGCTATCCGAACGAAGGCATGTGCGAGTTCATCATCGGATTCAGAGTGGCACAGGGGCGGTTCGGCGACGTGGCGATCGACGGCTTGAATGCCGTCATCGCGGCGAAGTACCCGAAAGCCATTCACGAAGGCAACGGACACGTCGTGCTGTTCGTGGATGACAAGGTCACTGACACGCAGGCGCAGGCCTTCGCGACGATCCTTTCGGGGAAGATGGGTGGGATGCCGTGGGAGGCGCTGGCTGGAACCATCACCCGCTTCGAAGGCCCCATTCGGCAGCCGGTACACATCACGATTGCGGGCGAGCGCTCAGAGGTCCGCGTGCCTGGAGCCATCGATCTTCATCTGACGCCGCTGCTGGATCCGGTATCGGGCGCGGAAAAGGAAGTGCACATCACCTACCCGAAGGGCGGGTTCTTCTGGAACGACGCGCGCGTCGCGACCACCGAGACCATGCGCGTCCAGCATGGCGACTTCAAGTTCGAGTGGCCCAAGCGCTACGCTTCCGTCGCGGAAGTCAGTTGGACGAATCAGTCTTGAGCGACCTCCCATGTCCGTCGATTCCCCAGCCGCGCTCGAACGGCTGATTCATCGCGATCGCCTGCTCGTGGGGTTGGCGCTGGCGGGCATCACCGCGCTGGCGTGGGTTTATCTGCTCAGAATGGCGGTCGGAATGCGGGCCGCAGTTCTGGAAGCCGACATGCACGCGGCGATGGGGATGTCCTCGACACCGGGCTGGGGCCTCGCCGAGCTGTTCGCACTGTTCTCGATGTGGAGCATCATGATGGTCGCGATGATGCTGCCATCGGCGGCGCCGGTCATTCTGCTCGTGGTCGGTACCTACCGTCGTCGGAGTGGTTCACCACCGCACGCACTGACCGCCTCGTTTGGCGCCGGATATGTGGTGGCGTGGGCAGGATTTAGCGCCGCCGCCGCGCTATTCCAAACCTTCCTGCATCAATCCGCGCTTCTGTCGGCCGGGATGGTCAGCCGCTCGACGCTATTTGGTGGGGCGGTGCTTCTGGTCGCCGGTGTCTATCAGTGGCTGCCGATCAAGAACGCGTGCCTGTCGCACTGCCGTTCGCCTCTCGGATTCCTCACGCACGAATGGCGTGAGGGGCCGGGTGGCGCCTTCATCATGGGATGCCGCCACGGCCTGTTCTGCGTCGGCTGCTGCTGGGCGCTCATGACGCTGCTGTTCGTGGCCGGCGTCATGAACCTGCTCTGGGTCGCGGCGATCGCCGCCTTCGTGCTGATCGAAAAGATTGCGCCCCAGGGGCTGCGCGTTGGACGAGCGACCGGACTGCTGCTCGTCTTCTGGGGCCTTTACATTCTGGGCTCGGCCGTCTGATCAGTACATTCCGCCCATTCCGCCGCCACCCGCCATCGACGCACTCTTCTTCTCTTCCGGAATGTCGCAGATCAGCGCCTCGGTCGTCAGGAGCAGCGACGCGATCGACGATGCGTTCTGGAGCGCCGATCGGACGACCTTTGCCGGATCGATGACGCCGGCTTTTACCAGGTTCTCGTAGGTGTCCGTGAGCGCGTTGAAGCCTTCTTCGTCCTTCATCTCGCGCACCTTCTGGACCACGATCGATCCCTCCTGGCCGGCATTGCTGGCAATCCAACGCATCGGCTCCTCGATGGCGCGCGTGACGATGTTGACGCCGATCTGCTGGTCGCCCGAGAGTTTCAGATTCTCCAGCACTTTCGACGCGCGAAGGAGTGCCACGCCGCCGCCCGGCACGATGCCCTCCTCGACGGCCGCCTTGGTCGCGTGCATGGCGTCCTCGACCCGCGCCTTCTTTTCCTTCATCTCGGTCTCCGTCGCGGCGCCGACCTTGATAATCGCGACACCGCCGACCAGCTTCGCCAGCCGCTCCTGGAGCTTCTCGCGGTCGTAGTCCGAGGTCGTGTCCTCGACCTGCGCGCGCAGCTGTTTCACCCGGCCCTCGATCGCGGTCGATGTGCCCGCTCCTTCGATGATCGTCGTGTTGTCCTTGTCGATCGTGACCTTCTTCGCCTTGCCCAGGTCTTCGAGCTTGAGGTTCTCGAGCTTGAGGCCAAGGTCCTCGGTGATCGCCTTGCCACCCGTGAGCGTGGCGATATCCTCGAGCATGGCCTTGCGGCGATCGCCGAAGCCGGGTGCCTTGACGGCGGCGGCGTGCAGGGTACCGCGGAGCTTGTTGACCACGAGGGTGGCCAGGGCTTCGCCTTCGACATCTTCTGCGATGATCAGCAGCGGCTGTCCGAGTCGCGCGACCTGCTCGAGCACGGGGAGCAGGTCCTTCATCGAGCTGATCTTCTTTTCGTGGATCAGGATGACCGGATTCTCGAGGACCACCTCCATGCGCTCGGGGTCCGTCACGAAGTACGGTGACAGGTAGCCGCGGTCGAATTGCATGCCTTCGACGACATCGAGCGACGTTTCCATGCTCTTGGCTTCTTCGACGGTGATCACGCCGTCCTTGCCGACCTTGTCCATCGCGTCGGCGATGATCTTCCCGATCGTCTCGTCGTTGTTGGCCGAGATCGTGCCGACCTGGGCGACCATGTTGCCGCTCACCGGCTTCGCCATTCGCTTCAGTTCGGCGGTGAGCGCTTCCACGGCTTTCTCGATGCCGCGCTTGATGTCCATCGGGTTCGCGCCTGCCGCGACGTTTTTCGCGCCCTCCCGGTAGATGGCTTGAGCGAGCACGGTTGCCGTCGTGGTGCCATCGCCGGCGGTATCCGACGTCTTGCTCGCGACCTCGCGCACCATCTGCGCCCCCATGTTTTCCAATGGATCCTTGAGGTCGATTTCCTTCGCGACCGTGACGCCGTCCTTGGTGATCGTGGGCGAACCAAACTTCTTGTCGATCACCACGTTGCGCCCCTTGGGGCCGAGGGTCACCTTGACCGCATTGGCCAGCTGGTTGATGCCGCGCAGTACGGCCTGTCGTGAGTGCTCGCCGTACACAATTTGTTTTGACATCGCTTCTCCTGTATCGACCGCCCGACCTGAAGGTCGGGCCTACTTCTTCTTTTTGATCTGACCGGCTTCGATGACCGCGAGGACGTCTTCCTCTTTCATGATGAGATAATTCTCGCCGTCGAGCTTGATCTCCTGGCCCGAGTACTTGCCGAAGAGGATCAAGTCGCCAGCCTTGACGTCGGGCGTCTGGCGCGTGCCATCATCTCTGACCTTGCCGGCGCCGGCGGCGATCACCTTGCCTTGCTGCGGCTTTTCCTTCGCGCTGTCGGGGATGATGATTCCGCCGACCTTCTGTTCGCCCTCGTCGAGGCGCTGGATGAGGATGCGGTCGTGGAGCGGTCTGACATTCATGGGCTGCGACTCCAGATTGAGCGTGACTGCGCGGATCGGACTCGGGGTGCCTACAACGGTGGAGAGGGCCAAGCCGACGCCGGTTGGGCGTGAAACCTCTCAAGCCATTCTAGGAGGCCAGGCCATTCGCAGGCTGTGCACAATTGAACAGCGCGGTTCGCCGAGACCAACTCAGCTGGTTCGCGTTGGGAACATCTGAGCGTCGACGAGCATCCAATACACAATGCCTGTGAATTCCGCCCAGCCGCTCGCTGCCGACAGCGATGAGGCCCTTGTGGCACGGATTGCCAGCCACGACGAGGCCGGCTTCGAGTTGCTGATGCGGCGCTACAACAGCCGGCTCTTTCGCGTCGCCCGCGCCATTCTGAAGAGTGACGCCGACGCGGAAGACGTGCTCCAGGACACGTATCTGGAGGCGTATCGCCACATCGCGGACTTTCGCAGTGAGTCGCACCTGAGTACCTGGCTGACCCGGATCGCCATCAACCAGGCCCTGATGCGCCTGCGCCAACTCAAGCGCGAACGGGTGATCGTCCCATTTGCGCGCAAAGAAGACGAATCGGGAACGGAACAGTCCCCCGGCGACATCCCCGACCGTCAGGGGGAATCGCCGTCCGACGCGGCGCTGCGCGGCGAGATTCGACGCATTCTCGAGCGGAAAGTTGACAGCCTGCCGGCAGGCTTCCGCGTGGTGCTCGTCATGCGCGATATCGAGGACATGACCATCGCCGAAACCTCGGAATGCCTGGGCATTCCGTCTGCCACGGTTCGGACTCGTCTCTTCAGGGCCCGGGCGCTCCTCCGCGACGCCCTCGCGCGCGATCTGGATACCGCCGCTGCCGGCCTCTTCAGCTTCGACGGGGCGCGTTGCGATCGCATCGTTGCTGCTGTTCTGCAGCGTCTGCACCGTTCATAGAACCGTCCGCCACCCGGGCTGTCCCGCCCGGGAACATCCGTTCACGTCTCCGCATCCAACGGACGACATCCGATTGGCTGTCGCATGCGTAGTGACACCAGGACCAAATGGACACGAGCGGCCTGTTCGATGTCGAACAGTGCACTCCAAACCGACGAGGAGCAGAAGCATGAAGATTGGAACGGCCATCATCGCAGGGTTGATTGCGTCCGCGGCCATGACCGCGCACGCACAAAGCATCACCGACGCGCAAATCGCATCGATCGTCGTGACCGCCAACCAGGTGGACATCGACGCCGGCATGCTGGCAGCCGAGACGTCCATGGACAATCAGGTGAAGGCATTCGGCAGGCAGATGGTCACCGACCACACGGGCGTCAACAAATCCGCGGTGGAGCTGGTCACCAAGCTGAAGGTCACGCCGGAAGACAATCCGACAAGCAAGGCTCTGAAGGATGGAGGCGCGAAAAACGTGGCCCACCTCAAGACGCTGACGGGGAAGGCCTTCGACAAGGCGTACGTCGATCACGAAGTCGCCTATCACCAGCAGGTGCTTGACGCGGTCGACAAGACGCTCATCCCGGGGGCGAAGAACGCAGAGCTGAAGGCGCTCCTCGTCAAGGTGCGGCCGGCATTTGTGGCGCACCTCGAGCACGCCAAACATCTCCAGTCGATGTCGATGGACCAGTAGGAACGTGGGCTAGCGCGATCGAGGCACGACGATCTTGAGGCCGGTCACATTCGAGCTCTCGATCGTCACCTCGATCGTTCCCGGCGGACGCACAGGTTGCTGACGGCTCGGATCGGTTCGCGGCGTTCCGTCCCGGTCGATCGTGAAGAACTCGTCGTGGACGTCCGCGAATGCGCCGATGCCGCCTTCTCCCGCCCGCAACGTGTATGAACCGGCGGGAAGATCGCTGAAGACAAATCGCCCGTTGGCATCCGACTGGGTCATGCCGGGCGGCCCCATCGCCAGGAAGCGAAGCGAGTCCGCTCCGGGCTGAGCCGCAGTCATCAGCATGACCATCACGCCTGCCAGCTGAGCGCCTGCTTCGTCGATTACGACACCTGACACCTGGAATCCTGGAACGGCGACCAATTGGATGGTGAGGGCGCTCACCGTTTCCCCGGCTCGCACGGTCAGGGGTCGAGCCTCCGAGAGGTCGGCCGTCCCCGGGAAGTATGTCGACGTACCGAGCGATGACGCGGTGCCGCCCATTTCCGATCGCGGACTCGCCATGACGACATATTCGCCAGGGGCGAGGCCGAAGATCCGGAAGTCCCCGAGGTCGTTGGTCTGATTCTGGCCGGACGGCATGAGCATCGGGGCGCCGGCCAAGGCCACCTGCGAGGGCGTCTCTCGAGAGTCGAGGCGCTTCAGCAACGCCGTGACGCTGACCTCGACGAGCGGCTGTCCGAACGGATCGAGGACCCGGCCGGCGAGAACGCCGCCCTTGCGCAGCGAGACATTCAGGCCGTCAAGGATCTGTCCGGCGGAGAGTTCGAACGCCGTCATGGCCGAGGGTGCCATCGGCGGCACAAAGCTGGCCTTCTGAGCGGCGATGCGGTACCGGCCCGGAGCGAGCGCCTCGAAGCGAAAACGCCCGTCGCGGTCGGTGATCGATGATGGCGGAAGGGCAGCACCAGGCGAGAACACGCCGTCGATGACGAGGAAGACGCGGGCGCCAGCGACCGGTACGTTCGTGCCGTCTTCGATCACTTGTCCTGAAACCTGGCCCATCCGTGGATCAGCCTGAGGTTGACCCGAGAGGAGCGTGCCGATGAGAGTCAGGCTCGCGACAAGGAGCGCCATCGAGAACCTCCGGCGCCCATCCTACAACAGGACCGCCAATGCTCAGGTGGCCCTCACCGCCACCCGGTAGCCGGGCATTTCACGCAAGAACACCGAATCGGCGTTTGGTCCATCTGTTGGTGGGTCTTGACCTATATTTTGTCATATTATAATCTATGACAAAGAGGCCTCATGGACATCGAAATCCGCGCCAGCGCTCCCGAGCCAGTCTACGAGCAAATCGTCCGGCAGATTCACGAGGGGGTGAAGACCGGCGCGCTGGAACCGGGCGAGCCATTGCCATCGGTTCGTCAGCTTGCCGGCGACCTGAGGCTCAATCGGAACACGGTGGCGCGCGCCTACAAGATTCTGGAAGACCAGCGCGTGATTTTGACGGCTGGTCGCAAGGGAACGTTCGTACGCCAGGATGCAGCGCACGAGGTTGAGAAGCTCAAGGCGGGCCACGCGGAGCGCGCGATGCGGAACGTGATCGAGGGGTTGAAGGGCGGCGGACTCAGCCGGACCCAGATCTCTGAAATCTTCAAGAATGCCCTGCGTCTCGAAAGCAGCAAGGGATAGCACATGAGTGTTTGGATAGATTTTCTCATCTACACGGTATTGATTCTCACGGTGTGGATTGGAGTACCGGCCCTTGGCTCACGGTTCATGCTTCCACTTCTCGCCGACCGCAACGCGGATTGGCCGGCCGCACACCCCGAGGCCGCAAAAGCCCTGACGGCGAATCGCTGGTTTCTGTGGAGTATGGCCTGGGGCTTGGTCAGCCTCGGCGTGTTGACGGCATTTCAGTTCGGTCTCTGGCCAGATGCGCTCGCTCTGTCAGAGGCTGATCAGTGGATGGCGCTCAAGGACATCAACTCTGTGCTCTTGATCACGGGGCTTCTCGGGGCGGCCGGATGGGCGGCGGCATTCGCGGTACGAGTGCGCAACGAGGTGCCGCTTGGCGAGCACAGGCAGGCCACGCTCGAACCGCGGTGCATCGACGACTTCGTTCCCCGGTGGGTCCGGATCGCCACCTACGCACTGATCGGCGTCCATCTCGCCGTCTGGGTTGTGGTCGGAGCGCTCGAGCGTTCCACGATTCCGGCGTTCTGGTTCCGGTGTGCGGCTCCGTTCGTATTCTCCGGCCTCCTGTTCTTCATTACCCGCGCCGGGGTCAGCAGGCGGCCGAATGCCCTCGATCGCATCGTCGGTCCAGGCTACCGCCGCGAGGAAGTACGCCTCGGCTTCACCCTCCTGATCAATGCGCAAATCATGTTCGGGCTCCGCCTGTTTGGGGAAGTCGCCGGGCCTGATGCATTCGACGCCGACCGTGCCATGCACCTGGGTCTGGTCGTGTTCGTGATCGCCTTGCTCCTCAGATTCTTGCTGGTCAGAACGGCCCCTGAGGAGGGGATGCACTACTCGAACGCTGGCATGCTCCGTTCTGGAGAACAGAATCCACGATACACGATCGGCAGCCGCGCACGGCATCAGTCCTGACGCGTTTCCGGCGGCAGCGATTCGGGCGGGATGCCCAGATATGGCGCGATCTCGCGCAGCTTGGCCTGCACGATCCGTTGATTGCGCGGGCCCATCCGCAGTAGCTGCCGCTGCGCGCTCGACAGGGACTCGAGCGAGGGATTGACATACGTGTACATGACGCTGTCCGACTCGATCTGCGCGCCCTCGACGACCGGCGTTCGTAGCAGATGCACGATCGCGCGCTCGAGAACCGCGTCGACGTCGCCAGGGTCGAGATCCCGGTACGCGTCCCTGATTCGCGGCTTCAGCGTCGCGTACAACCTGGCGGCGCCCCGCGCGTCGATCGCCTCGACCGCAGCCGCGTACGGGTCGTAGCGCTGGTAGCTGCGGGGATCGATGAACGTCCGGCCGGCGCTTTCCCGGGTCAGGAATTTTCCGACCGGCCGCACCTTGCGCAGATTCACCGCCGGTGTCTGCCCGCCGGCGATGTTAAAGACCACGACGGTGAAGTTGCGAACCAGATTCTCAGTCGTCAGCCAGGCGGCGACCGTGGGATGTGAGGACAGGCGGGCGACGAGCTGGCGCACCAGCGCGTCGCTCTCGTCAAGCGGCGGCAGCGGGATGTTTTCACCCGGCTCGGCCAGCCCGCGCGCGGGCGGCGGCTTCACCGCCTGCTCCGTCTGCGTCGGGACGTTGGCCGGTGCCGGACCGCGCCGGAAGACGGTGAAATACGCGATAGCCCCACCGATCAGGAGGACGGCGATCGCCATCGCGATCCAGAGCGGAAATCGCCGCTGCGGGGGCAAGTCGAGTTCGAAGTCTCTATCTGGACGGTCGAGCTTGAGGTCCTGAAACTCCGCCATCCCCGCAGTGTAGGACATCTTCCCGCGCAAGCGTGGAGCTCCTTAAGGATGACCTTGCTCGCCACTTCGTCGGCTATTCAACGGACCCGCGACTGACGGCTTGTGCTGTCGGCGCCGCGCTCCTACGCGACGCTCGCCATGTCGATCTTGCGGATGTCGTCGATGCCATACCGGAGCATCGCGAGCCGTTCCAATCCATAGCCGACGCCGACGGCCGTGTGGAGCTGGGGGTCGCCGCCAAGGTGCCGGACGATCTTGTCCGTGAACACTCCCCAAGCAAGCACCTCGGACCAGCGCCCGTCGTCTTCGACCTCGAGGTCCCACGCCTGGCTGCACATGGGGTACGCGGTCGGCACGATTTTCACCGACCGGCCAGGGAGCAGCAGGTTGATCGATTGCAGCACGAGGCCGGTCATCCGCCATGGATCGAGGTGTTTCCGCTCGTCCAGATACAGCACGTCGGCCTGATGGAAGACCTCGAGGTGCGTCGCATCCGCCTGACACAGCCGGTATACCTTGCCCGCCGCCCAGATGCGCAACGGACTACCTTGGTAGCGGACCGCGAGCAGCAACGGCAATGTGAGGTCGTATCTCAGAATGCGTCCCTCGTCGATGCGATGCAGTTCGAGCGGGTCAAGATATAGCGCATCGTCGCCGACACTGCTTCGAGCGGCGGCGAAATCGATAATCTCGGGGATCTCCGTGTGCGCGAAGTCGGCGTACACCGTCCGAAGAGTGTCGAGCGTCCGGCCGACAGGGTTCTCAGGCACATCCGTCAATTGAGGCTGCGCGAGCAGTTCGACCACTCTGGCGGGGAAGTCAGATCGGATGTCCTCGGGGCGGATCCCGCGCTGTTCTGCCACTTCCATCTCCTTGCGCAACTTCTCGCGAATGCGCTGTAATCGTTTCCGCATCGTCGGTGCATCGACGCCGGCATCCTTTGCCAGGCGTTCGGTGCTCCAGTGGCCGTGATACCGCCGGTCGCAAAGCCGGCGCTCTTCGGTCGTCAGTGTGAGCATGGCTCCCGCGAGCCGCAGCCGCTGCGACTGAGACCACCTCGCTTCGGCTTCATCGAGCACGGGTATCTCTGGAACGTCATCAAGGCACAGCAGGGTGAGCCGCCGCGATCGCCGCATGTTCAAGGCGACGGTGATCACGATGCGACGGAGCCAGCCAGCGAACCTGGTGGGATCCTCCAGGTCTGCGAGCCGCCGAAAGGCTCGCAAGTACGTTTCCTGGGCTGCGTCCTCAGCCAGGCTCGAGTCACGGAGCACACTGACCGCGACCGCATAGACCATCGCCTGAGTCGCGGCGACCAGCCTGCCGTAAGCCTCCAGGTCCCCTGCCTTCGCTCGAAGGACCCAATCGTTCAACGGTTCCATGTCCGGGCCGATTATCGTGCCAATCATCTGAAAGACACTCAATCCCTGGAAGTGTGACCGGAACGAAAAGAATGACGACAGGCGGAAACGTCGTGCGGCTACTTCTGCCGCGAGAGACCCAGCGCGCGAATCCGTTTGTGTAGATTCGTTCGTTCGATCCCCAGAACGCGGGCGGCACCCGACACGTTCCAGTCGGTCCGGTCCAGCGCCTCGAGGATGCGATCGCGCTCGGCCGAGTCGCGAATGCCTTGTAGTCCAGAGGGCCGTGTCGCCTGCGGAAGGCGGATCTCGAGGGGAATCGACTCCACGGTGATGCGGTTCTCCGTTGTCAGGATCGCCATCCGCTCGACGACGTTCCGCAACTCCCGCACATTTCCGGGCCAGCCATACCGCTCGAGGATTGGTCGCACGTCAGCGTCGATCTGCCTGGGTCTGAAGTTGTTTCGTGCGCAGAACTCGGCCATGAAGTACTCGACAAGCTCCCGGATGTCCTCGAGCCGCTCCCGAAGCGCCGGCACACGAATCGGCACGACGCTCAAACGGTAGTACAGGTCTTCCCGGAACGTGCCTTCGGCGATCAGCGTGTCAAGATGGCGGTTGGTGGCTGAAATGACGCGGACGGAGACACGGATCGACTGCTCGCTTCCCACGCGCTGACACTCGCCATCCTGCAGCACGCGGAGCAGCTTCGCCTGTGACGCCTCGTGCAGGTCGCCCACCTCGTCCAGGAAAATCGTCCCACCATCAGCCAATTCGAACTTGCCGCGCCGCGCGGTCACCGCCCCGGTGAACGCGCCCTTCTCATGGCCGAACAGTTCGCTCTCAATCAACTCTGTGGGGATCGCGGCGCAGTTCACCTTGACAAACGCGCGCGACGCGAACGGGCTTTCGCGATGGATGTGCGCCGCCAGCAGCTCCTTGCCCGTCCCTGACTCACCGGCCAGCAGGACACTCACGTCGGAGCGGGCGACCTGCGTCGCCTCGTGCACCGCGTGCTGAAACACGGCGCTCCGCCCGATCATGCGTGGACCGTCGCCGACCAGGTCGCGGAATCGCTGGTTCTCGCGCTGCAGGTCGGATCGCTCGAGGGCATTCTTGACCACGAGCAGCACGCGGTCTCTTGCGAGCGGCTTCTCCAGGAAATCGAACGCGCCGCTGCGCGTCGCGTCCACCGCATCGCGAATGGTTGCGTGCCCCGAGATCATGACCGCGGGCGTCGGATCGTCGTGTTGTTTGAGAGACCGCAGCACCTCGAGGCCGCTCCCGTCGGGAAGGCGGACGTCCAGCAGGTACAAGTCGGCCCGGCTGCGGCCTCGCTGTGCGTGGAACCGTTCGACGCTGTCGCAGATCGTGACGCCGTACCCTTCTCCTTCGAGAATCAAGCGCAGCGACAGGCCGATGTTGGGTTCATCGTCCAGGATGATGATGTGCGGCTTGCGGGTCATGCGCCACCACCGGTGGGCGATCTCGAATCGGCGGCTGCTGGCAGGACCACTCGAAACCCTGCGCCGCCCAGCTCACCGTCAACCAGCGTGATGTCGCCGCTCGATAAGAGGGCGTTCTTCTTTGCGATGGAAAGGCCCAGCCCCATGCCGTGTTTCTTGAAGGTGATGGTCGGCTCGAACAAGGTGCTGGCAGCTTCCGCAGAGAGGCCGGGTCCCGAGTCGTGCACTTCCACCACAACCTGGCCGCTCTGCGATCCCGTGACGGTCAACACTGTGCCGTCCGGACCGCCCGCCTCGGCGGCGTTCTCGAGAAGGTTGGTCATGATGCCCTTCACGAGATCCGCGCTGGCGTGGATACGAGGCCCGCGCTGATCGAGCCTGAGATGATAGGTCGTCGTGGGATGAGCAGCCTTGAGGAGTGAGACCCGCTCGGTGACTAGTGCATTGACGTCCAGGACCTCAGGATTCACGGGAGGCTCGCTCGAGAATTCGGAGAACGCCCGGACTCGTCGCTCCAGCGTGTCGATTTCACTGACGACGATCTGAACCGCCTGATCCATGAACGCGCGGTCGGCGGCGGGCTGCCGGGCGAGCATTTCCTCTACGGTCAGGCGAATCGGCGTAAGCGAGTTTTTCAATTCGTGTGCGGTCTTGCGGGCGAGTGATTGCCAGCTGGCCATCTGGGTGAGATGGACGAGCCGTTCACGGCTCTGCTGGAGCTGCTCGGCCATGTGATTGAAGGCGTGGACGGCACGGCCGACTTCATCACCAGCCGCTTCGCTGCTCATGTCACCTGCGGCTCTCATCTCGCCGTCGCTGCTCACGTTTCGGTCACTGCTCGTGTTGGCCCTGGCGCTGGTCTTTGCCTCGATTCGGCGCGCCCAGTCACCTGCGGCAAAGTCGGTCAGGCCTGCCGTGAGCGCTTGAATCGGCCGGCTGATGCGGTGGGCGATGAAGATCACTGGTGCGAGCGACACCAGCCAGACGATCGCGACGAGCAGCAGCAGGGTCAGGGTGAATCCGCGACGCAAGTCGCGCGCGTCGATCGAGCCCACCAGCTCACGCGTCCGCCTGAACTCGGCGGAGAGTTCCTCCATCCGGATCCCGCGCAGGTTACGGCTGTACACTTCAACGCCGCGATGGTCGATCTCACCGCTGTCGTTCCGACGCCGCATGTAATCCACATGATCACCGCCGGCGCCCGATAATCCAAACCGCTCAGATTCGCCGCTTTCCCAGAACGCCCGAATAGGGTCGGGCCACGCGGACACATCGACCGTCCCGTAGATTGTCGGAGGGACGCGTCCGGCCAGGGCTTCCTGCTTGAGCACCTCGCGCTCACGTTGGTAAAACTGCCTGACGGTGCCCTCGAGTGTGTGTGAAAGACGGTCGAGCTCCTCGGTGGTTGCGAAGCTGAGACTCCGGTCCAGCAGCGACGTGCTGATCCAGATCGTCGCGGTCAGCGGCAGGACCGTGGCGATGAGAAAGGCAAGAATCAGTTTGTTGCGGAGTCGGTGCACTGGAATTGATCGTCTGTCGTCAGTTCGTGAGTCGGAACGGTCCCGCCTCGATCGCGTCTCCCAATTCGTCGGCCTTGCGGCGGCGGCTCAGCGCGTCGATCAGGCTGCGAAGCGTGTATCCCTCGTCTGAACTCGTCGCTCGCTCCGGAACACGGTACTCAAGTTTGATCCAGAACGACGCGTCGCGACCGAGTCGGCCGAGCGCGCCGACGGGGATCGTGAGCTGATCGAGACACCAGGCCTCCGCGTCGATTGACGTCAGGTGCGAGATCGAACGAGAGGTCGTTGCCGGAATCGTCGTCGTCCCCGGATTTCCAATTCGCGTGACGGCGAATCGTTCTTCCCAAAGATCGTAGCTCAGAATGAAGCTGTGACGGGCCTGGGCGATGGTCGAGGTCCCCGGCCTCGCCAGCACGGCGAGTTCGAAATCGAAGCGCACCGATCGGCCGTCTCGCAAACGACTCAGCGGCTCTCCTTGGATGAAGCGGAAGCCGGGAGCCTTGGCGCGCAGCGTGCCGGCGGACGTGCTGATCGTCAGCGACTGGGCCGACGGATGTACGCCGGGCGAGGCGATGAGGGCGAGCGCCACCAGGCTCGTGCGCCAATGCCAGAACCACGTCCCGGCGTCGCTCAAAACCGAACACCCATCATGAACATGGCGCGAAGGTCGCTGGTGTTCACCGGGAAGCCGAGCGTGAGGAACACCTTGTCGTGGTGGTAGCCAAATCCGGTCGAGACCCGCACCTTCATGTCCCTGTCGTGATCCCAGACCGCGCCAGTGTCGATGAAGAATGCGAGGCGGCGGTGGCCGTACTCGATTGACTGATGAAACACGCGGTCGCCGCCGGCGGGGGCGATATCGAACTTGTCCCAGCCCCGAAGCGTTGACGAATCGCCGAGCGAGAAGCGTTCGAAGAGGGGAGCCTCGCCGGTGATACGACCGAGGGAGGCGGTGGCCGTCAGCGTGCTGTCGCCATGCCGATACTCGTAGCTCCCTTCCGCGAAATACCGCTTGTAGACCAGGTCGCTTTGAAGAGCCGTCGAGGCCGATCGAAACTCGAAGCCCGCCTTCGCGGTCTGATTCGAACGGGAGGCTCGCTGATTCCACCGCTGGTCGTAGCCGACGGACACGACGACCGCGCTCGCCATCTGAGAGTCAGGAGAATGGGACAACGACTCCAGCTCGGTGGCGCTGACCCCGCCGGCGACCCGCACGTGTGGATTGAAGGCAAAGGTGATTGACGGCTCGAGCGTCGCTCGAACCCGGTACGCCTCGGGGATGCGTGGATTCGCGGCAAGCGTCGAGAGCGTGGCGTCTTGCCAGGTCTGGTGATATCGCGAGACGCCGAGGCTCAGCCCGAGACGCTCGGTGACGACCTTCCGACTCTCGACGAGCAAGCCGAAGCCCGAGTATTCCTCAATCAAGTCATCGTCGTTCCCGAATGCGAGTTTGACTGTGGCCCGATGGTCTCGTCCGCCCATTGGGATGTCGAGGAGGCCGCTCCAGCCCTGATCGGAGTGGTAGACGAATTTCGACTGCGATGGCGCGAAGTGAAGCCACCGTATCTCCTCTGACTTTTCCACGTGGAAGACCAGGCGGATGCGACCGGTCTCCTTCCCGCGCGAAATCCGCCGGCTGATGTCGTAGCCGGGTAGCTCCGTCGACAGCCGATCGTCCAGCCGTTTCGCTTCTTCCGGATCGAGCGGGCTGCCGACCAGCTTCTGCAGATCGTCACGCAACGCCTGACTCACATTGGTCTCGGGGACGCCGGTGAGCTCGACGCTCTCGACGGGGTAGCGGGCGTTGACGTTCGCGACGACGTCCTGATCCTCGTCCACGCGAGCCACCAGAAAGACGACGCGGACTTGACCGTCAGGGTCTTGAACGCTTCGGACGGCGACGATGACGTTCGGGCGCTCCGCTTCGATTCGTGAGGCGAGCTCGTCGACGCGTTCGCGATTCAGGCCGACGCCAGCCAGCGCGTTGATGTCTTGTCGAAGGCCCGGACTGAGTCGGTCGAATGACAACCCGGAAACCTGGGCAGACTTGACGATGGCGCCGTCGGGCGCGCCCGCCTCCTGCGCGTGGGCGGTCGAGCACAGAATGACGAGCGCAACGAGCAGCATGCCTGGTGTTCTCATGTCGGCGCTCAGAGCAAGTGTCGAGCCGTCACGTAAGTTGTTGATACTGAAGCGGATCGTCGAGAACTACCTGTGACCAGCGTTCACACCTGTGCGACCGGACGCTCCAGGACTCAGCGGCGTGGGTGTGCATTCGTCGGGATGGACGATCACGCGCAGTCTAGATTACTCGGGGGCAAGCCATACGATGCGACAGTGAACTGGAGATAATGGTTGGCCGTGAAGGAATCATCCGATCCCCTCCGCCAACAGCTGGTTCGGCTCCTCGACTGGGAAGAAGCCCATGTGGGTTTCGACAAGTCGGTCGAAGGCATCCCGGCCGACAAACGCGGATCGCACGCTGCGGGGTTCGAGCACACCCCGTGGCAGCTACTCGAACACCTGCGCATCGCGCAGGAAGATCTGCTGGAGTTCTGTGTGAATCCGCAGTACGTGCACGCGCGCACGTGGCCTGACGACTATTGGCCAAAGAGCCCCTGGCCAGCTGACGGGAAGACGTGGGACCAGAGCATTGCGGACTTCAAGGCCGATCGCGAAAAGTTGAAGGCGCTTGCGCGCGACACAACCGTCGATCTCTTCGCCACGGTGCCGACGGGCAAAGGTCAGCAAACCTATCTGCGCACCATTCTGCTGGTTGTCGATCACAACGCGTATCACCTGGGTCAGCTGGTTGCTGTGCGGCGCGCCCTCGGCATCTGGCACTGACGTGCGGTCCCGGAGAGCGCCGCTCTTCAGCGATCCGTATCGCATTCGCCCATGGCTGTGATCGCCCGACCCCCCTGTGATGAAGCCGCGATTCTGGCAACCGTTACGGATCGTCCGGCTACCGGCCAGGGTCAATGGGTTCTGGCGGCCACCATCCTCGGGTCGAGCCTGGCATTCATCGACAGCACGGTCGTGAACGTCGCCCTTCCGGCACTGCAGTCTGCTCTTGACGCGACTTTGTCGGACGCGCAATGGGTGGTCGAATCGTACGCGCTCACGCTGGCGGCGCTCCTGCTGACTGGCGGATCGCTGGGCGATATGCTTGGCCGCCGCAAGGTGTTTGCCGCCGGTGTGTTCATCTTCGCCTGCGCCTCGGTGTGGTGCGGCCTTTCCCACACGATTCGCGAACTCATCGCGGCTCGCGCGCTTCAGGGCGTTGGCGCCGCACTGCTCGTGCCCGGGAGCCTTGCCCTGATCAGCGCATCATTTCCGGCAGCAGAACGCGGTCGTGCGATCGGGACATGGTCTGGGTTCACCGCGATCACCGCCGCGGTTGGTCCGGTCCTTGGAGGATGGCTTGTCCAGCACCTCTCCTGGCGCTGGGTCTTCTTCATCAATCTGCCCGTTGCCCTCATCGTTCTCGCCATCACGATGTGGCGAGTTCCAGAGACGCGTGCGCACCTCAGACATCAACTCGACTGGCCGGGGGTTGGGCTGACCACGGCGGGTCTCGGCGCTCTGGTTTACGGACTGATTGAGTCTGTTCCAGCAGCTGGCGTTGCCGGCACCATTTTGCTGCTCCTCTTCGTTGTTGTTGAATCGCGCTCGTCTGCGCCGATGGTTCCGCTGGCACTCTTTCGGTCGCCCAGCTTCAGCGGCGCCAATCTGCTCACGTTTTTTCTATATGCTGCGTTGAGCGGCGTTCTCTTCTTTTTTCCGCTGAACTTGATTCAGGCTCAGGGTTACTCCGCAACCGAAGCCGGCGCCGCGCTGCTGCCTTTCATCGTCTTGATGTTCCTCTTGTCTCGCTGGTCTGGCGGGCTGATCCAACGGTATGGCGCACGCCGGCCGCTCATCATTGGGCCGTTGGTTGCGGCCGTCGGTTTTTCACTGTTCATCCGTCCAGGAATCGGCGGTTCGTACTGGAGCACGTTCTTTCCTGCCGTGAGCGTCCTCGGCTTCGGCATGGCGATCAGCGTGGCGCCGTTGACCACGACGGTAATGAACTCCGTCGTCCAGGACCGCGCCGGCGTCGCTTCGGGGATCAACAATGCCGTCTCGCGTGTCGCGGGATTGCTCGCGATCGCCGTTTTCGGTGTCGTGCTGTACGCAGGCTTCAATCGAGCGCTCGATCGGGAACTGAGCGCCCTGAATCTGCCGCCCGACATTCGCGCGGAGATCGATGCGCAGCGCCCGAATCTGGGCGCTGCCGTCACAACTGAACCCAGGGGCCGCGCTGCGATCAAGAGAGCATTCGTCACAGGCTATCGAGAGGTGATCTGGACCGCTGTGGCGCTTGCGGTGGCGAGCTCTGCGAGTGCTGCCGCACTCATCAGTCGCGAGAGCGACCGAGAACCAGCTTAGTCGTTCAAATGGGTTCGGTCTCGTGCACCCGAGTGATGTCAACCGAGACGCGCGACCGCTCGTCGGCCGGCACGAACATCGATCGGAATCGGGCGTTCCAGATGATCTCATTGGCCCGATACGAGGAACGGGCATGGACCGTCTGTTCCAGCGCCTCGTCGATGCCCGTCAAGAGAACCAGGATCTCTGCCTGTGTGCGCTCGAGGTCTTCGGGTGTTCGTCCGGCCAGCGGGCTGGCCCCGTCGATGGGGTGGACAATGGTCCACGAGAGGGGAAAGAAGGTCACCTTGTTCCGCTCGAGCGGTAGCGACCAATAGCGCCGCACCGTGCCGCCGTGACCGTCTGGTTCGAGCGCGCTGAACATCATCTGCGCTTCGAGCTCGATGATCTCATTCCGGCGACGGTTCACGATGCGGAACATCAGCCCGCTGCCGTCGTTATACGGCCCGACGACGGCGTGGCGGCTGAACACGAGTGTCGCCGTTGGCCGGGTGAATCTGGCGAAGAGCAAGCCGGTGGCGAGCGCCTGATACATGAGGCCGACAAGAGCCTCCACGGTCACCACGAGATTGGCGGCCATCCCATTCGGACCAATTTGCCCGTATCCAATCGTCGCGAACGTTTGGATGCTGAAGAAGAAGGCCTGACTGAATCGCCCCCCCAGCGTCGTCGCTGCAGGGCCGAGCAGCGCCTCGGGCCCGCACGCGACATACGCCAGCGCGAACACCAGATTCAGCACGAGATACGTGGCGCTCACGACGCCAAAGAAGGGCCACCACGAGATGGTCAGGAGGAGGTGGTATGGCGCCAAGGTCTCAAGAAATCCGAGCCCGGATCGTGCGACATTGAACGAGCCGTCGCGATTGAGGAGACGCTGCTGACTCTCGCGGCTGACGACCGAGCCAAAGCCGAGATCGCGATCGCGCGTCTGTTCCTCGGGTGAGCGTCGAGGGGCGAGCGGGCTGGGTTCGAATGAAGGTTGAGTCACCGAAGCCTGTACGGCGATCAGGCTAACACACCGCTCAGTCCGCCCGGAGGGCGATGACGGGATCGACGCGCGTCGCTCGCCAGGCTGGCAGGAGACACGCCGCAATGGAGACCACGGTCAACAGTAACGCGATCATCGCGAATGTGACCGGATCGGTCGGCGTGATCCCAACGAGCATCCTTTCGAAAAGGTGACTCAACCCCAGCGCTCCCGCCAGTCCAATCGTCAGACCGACCGCCAATTGGTGCAGTCCGCGCCGGAGAATCAGCCACGACACTTGCCGCCGCTGCGCACCAATCGCAATCCGGACGCCAATCTCCTTCGTTCGCTGAGTCACCGAGTGCGCCATGACCCCGTAGAGGCCCATCGATGACAGCAGGAGAGCCATCACCGCGAACAGGCCGAACATGCTGCCGAACGTGCGGTAGGGCCACCGTTCTTCTGCCAGCACCTGGTCCAGTGTCTGGATCGGCAAGACCGGCTGGTCGGGATCGATCGCCTGCACTTCGCGGCGGACCGCTTCCAGCAGCCGGTCCGGTGCGAGAGCGCTCCGAACGAGCAGGGAAGCGCTGCCAGGGCTGTCCTGGCGAAACGGCATGTAGACGACCGCGCTCAGATAGGCATCTTGCGGCGAGCCGTGCAGGATCCTCCCGCTGATGCCGACGATGGTGCGCCACCCGGGAGCCACTGAAGCAGGTGCGGCAGGTGACGTCTCTCGCTCGATGAACCGAAGCCGGCGGCCGATCGGATCTGCCCCGGGAAAGAATTGCGCGGCGAGCCGCTCGTTGACGATGACCGTTTCTGAGCCGGGCGAGCCGTCGAGGTCCTGAAACTCACGGCCGCGCACCAGAGGCACACCCACGACGTTGAAAAACGACGGACTGATCCTGACCGTCGACACGAAGATCGGTCGGGCTCTGGACGCGCCGGCCAGCGCGTCCACCTCGACCAAGCGTTCGCCTCCATCGAGCGGCGGCACGCCGGTGGTCAGGGCTGCCGATTCGATGCCCGGGATCGCCGCCAGACGAGGCTGAAGACGATCGAAGAAGATGCGCCGGCTGTCGGCGCTCAGGTATGTTGCGGACGTGAGCTGCAGACCCATCGTCTTCACGTGGTCCGTGCGAATGCCGGTGTCGAGTGCGTAGAGCGCCATGAAGCTTCGCATCATGAGTCCGGCACCGGTGAGCAGCACGATCGTGAGCGCCAGCTCGGCGACAACCATGGAGGCGCTGAGCCAGCGCACCCGACGAGAGCCGGTGGTGCCTCTCCCACATTCATTGAGCGCGTCGAGGCTGCTCATCTTCGATACCTGTAGCGCCGGAGCGAGGCCGAAGAGTACCGCCGTCACCATGCAGATCGCCGCGGTATAGGCAAACACCGCGGAGTCGGTCGTGAACACCAGCCAGTAGGGCAGCGCGGTGCCCTGCATGGCCGCATCGAAGAAGGTCACACTCGCGCTGGCCAGCACCAGGCCGAGACCTCCACCGAGAAAAGCCAGGACCGTGCTTTCGATCAGAAGCTGCCGCACTACCCGCGAGCGGGTCGCCCCCATTGCCATCCGGACGGCGATCTCGCGCGCCCGATACGCCGAGCGGGAGAACAGCAGACTGGCCACGTTCGCGCAGGCGATGAGGAGGACGAAGATGGCCGCTCCCATGACGGTCATGAACATCGGACGGGCGCGGCCGCCGACAAACGCGTCAGTGAACGTTTCCACGCGGACGCGGGCGAGATCGTTCATCGCGTCCGGGTAGGCTGCCGTCAGCTGCTGGGCCAGCCCATCGAGTTCGGCTTGTGCTTCCCGGCGCGGCGTACCGTCGTTCAGGCGGCCGAAGACACTGAGCAAACGCTCGGTTCGCGGCGTTTGCGCCTCGATCGGAATGAATGGCGCCCAGAGCTCCGTGTTTTCAGGAAACCGCATCCGTTCGGGCATCACGCCGATGATCGTGGACGGCTGTCCGTTCAAGCGCAGGGCTTCGCCGAGGATGTTCGGATCCGCACCGTACCGAGTCTTCCAGACGGTGTAGCCGATGATGACCACGCGGTCGGCACCAGATCGATCGTCGCCCGGCGCGAAGCTGCGACCGATGAGCGGCTGCTGACGGAGGACGCTGAACGTGTTGGCCGTGACCCATGCGCCCGACGACTGTGCGGGTAGACCCCGGTCGTCGCTGATGTTCATCGTCGCCTCGCTGTACGCCGCCAGGCTCTCGAAGCTTCGGCTTCGGGCGCGCCACTCCTCCAACTCGGCATGCGAAACCCCGACTTGTCGTCCAGCCCGGCTTTCCCACGACAGCATGTGCAGGCGGTCAGCGCGTTCGAAGGGCAGCCCACGGAAGAAGACCGCATTGAGGATCGTGAAGCCGGCCGCGTTCGCGCCGATGCCGAGCGCCAGCGCCAGAACCGCCGCTGCCGAGAACCAGCGATCCTTGGCGATGAGTCTGAAGGCAAAGCGCAGATCCTGCAGGACGGAGTCGATCGACGGCAAGCCGCGGGCTTCGCGATGCTGCTGTTGAATGGAGGCGATGCCGCCGATCCGGATCAAGGCGACACGGCGCGCCTCCTCGGGCGACATGCCGCGGCGGACGTGGTCTTCTTCCAGCATGGCCAGGTGCGAGGCCAATTCCTGGTCGAAATCGTGATCGAGCGACGGGCTGGTGAACAGCGCCCGCACCCGTGCGGCCAGTTCAGTCAGGGCAGTGGGCACGTCACCTCCTCGCCGAGAGCAGGCGGCCGATGACGCCGGAGATCCGCTCCCAGTTCTCAGTTTCTGCCACGAGCTGTTTGCGGCCCGTCTTCGAAATCGAATAGAACTTTGCCTTGCGGTTGTTCTCGGACGCGCCCCACTCGGCCTTGATCCAGCGCTTTTGCACGAGTCGAACAAGACACAGATAGATCGTCCCCTGATTCACCATCACGGCTTCCTCGCTGACCTGTTCGATTCGCCGCGCGATGCCGTAGCCGTGCATCGGGCCCATCGCGTCGAGGGTCTGCAGCACCATCAGATCGAGGGTGCCTTGAAGAATCTCGGATTTGCTGTGTGTCATCCCGCCGCTCCTGTGGGTTGCTTAGAGGAGCATAGTCGTTCTTCGTGTGGGATGTAAAGAGGAAGGGGGCAGTCAGCGGGACTGGTCATCGCTGCGACCGTTGGGTGTCCATTCCAGCAGGTCGCCCGGTTGACACTTGAGCTCACGACAGAGCGCCTCCAAGGTCGAAAAGCGGATGGCGCGGGCCTTGTTCGTTTTCAGCACCGACAGGTTGGCGATGGTGATGCCGATCCGATCGGCCACTTCAGTCAGCGTGAGGCGTCGGTCGAGCAGCAGGTGATCGAGTTTGACAAGTATGGCCATTGCTGCGCCTCAGACCGTGAGCGACTGGTCTTCGTCGAGACGGGTGCCCGCCCTGAAGACCTCCGCGATCACCAGGATGATCAGGCCATGGAGGATGGCGAAGACGTTGAGGTCCGGCCAGGCATCGAACCGCAGGCCGTCGGCGGAGAAATGCGTCATGGCGAAGTAGTTCTCAAAGAACACCGTCGCCGACCGCGCGACCTCGCCGGCGATGACGGCAAGCCCGATCCACCGGATCCGGATCGCGTTGACTGGCACGAACGGTTGGCCGTCGCGGAGGGTCCGGAACACGGCCCGAAGCAGGCCGAGCACCCACAGAGCGAGGGAGAGGAAGACCATGAGAACGATCGCATTTCCCACGAGGGCTCCCCGTCGCGGGGGAAATCTCAGCGACCCACGGACGTGCAGGGGGTCCGCTCTCTCGACCCCGGGCGAGGGAGAGGTTTCGACGCTTTCGAAGCCGAATCCCGATGGGCCGCCGACGATTTGCGCGTCCTCGATGCCGAGCGATGGAGCCGTCACCCGATAGTTTCGAGCATCCACTGTGAATGAGACTGGAATGGTCACTTTCCAGCCGGACACGTCGACGAACAGGGACGCAACGACGAGACAGACCATCAGCGCCAGGCCGAGTGCCAACGCGTACCATCCGACGCTCAATAAAACCGTCAGAAACGACGACACGGAACCCTTTCCCATGGCTCTCATGATTCTTGACCTCGCACAATCGTGATACGTGTGTGGTTGACGTGATTTATCGTTATACGATAAATATGAGTCGAAATACAACTAGTAATTATCGATAAACGATAATCTATGAGCGCTAGATCGTATGCGCGACCTTTGAGGGCCGAATCAGCCGGCGGAATCCATCGATTGGAAGAGAGGAGCAACCGCCGCACGAACAATCGCGGTCAGTGGGTGGAACGCTCGCGATGACATGAAAAGCGCACTCGAGAAAGGCACGTGGATTGCTCGGTGGCGCGCCGGAGGCTGCCAATGGACCGAAAGCCGAGCGATATCTCACCCGAGATTCCGTCCGAGTCAGACGAAAGACTAGAGCGCTACCCTTCCGAAGAACCTCAGGGCGAAGTGAACGACGATCCGAACTTCCAGGATCCGGATGAGGATCTCGACGACGATGAGGATGTCGACGACGATATAGAGGATCCAGACCGGATCGTCTGAACCATGGGATGAGCGGCGCCGCGGTTACCGCGGCGCCGCTGGCCTGAAGGTTGGTGTCGCGGCCGGGAGGCAGCCGCGTCCCGCGGCTGAAGCCCGGCTCCAAGTACTCCTACTGGTCACACGAGGCGGCGACCCGTCGCAGGTAACGCACCTGCATGTCCCGGTCGACGAGGACGCCAGTCAGCGCCACACGCTGCCCGACATGCGTGGGCAGGCTGACGCCGCTCGCATCGACGACGGCAATCGATGCCGAGCGCTTCGTCAGAAAGCCTGTCTTCCAGCTCCTCGACTTCGGTGCATCAAATCCGGTCGTGTCCTTCAGACGGAAGCTCTCATCGTTGGTCTCGAGGCATCCGGTAATTGTCACCAGCGAGGTATCCACGACCGAGGCAGACGCTGCGGGCTCGGTGGCATGAGGTATTTCAGTCGTCGCCGCAATGGATGTGTTCAGTGTCGAGGTGGGTATCGTGACGGGCGTCAACATCGCCAGCGCCGGAGGAGTCGGTCGTGACGCTTCTATTGAGCGCGTGCGCGGCGCGACGACTTCGACCGGTTGGTCCGGCGTCGCACCCTCCGTCGTCTCTCCCGCATTCTCAACCGCCGGCCGGCCGACCAGAAGCACACCGGTGAGCACGGCAACGACGCAGAAGACCAGTGCCCACGTACCAATCGAGGACGAGGGTTGCTTCGCTTGCTCAGTGAGAGCGGCGGCATGAGTGTGGACAGGCGGATGCGCCTGGACCGCAGGTACCGCCTTCTTCGTGCGCACCGCTTTCACCGTGCGCATCACTGTCACCGTGCGAACCGACTTCGTGATCCGCGCCGATTTTCTCGCGCGTGTGTTCTTGCTTGCGCGCGTGGATTTCCTGACGTGCGTGCG
>Ga0111538_10002587_pt1 | contig 25377 bp, 25 predicted proteins | sample SoiMethybrSBSTD1_FD_79669 | JGI IMG/M metagenome (GOLD analysis project Ga0111538, IMG submission 79669) | Bulk soil microbial communities from a Populus tree surrounding site in Tennessee, USA - Soil MetaG P. TD hybrid SBSTD1 (version 2)... | ecosystem: Environmental > Terrestrial > Soil >...
ACCGGATTCTTCGGCGACTCAATACGCTTCCGCACAAATCAAAGTATCGTTGACGAACTGCTGACGTTGAAGGCACGTGCTAAAGCTGAAGGCGGAGTAATCTCCGTGTTCTTTGTTGACGATAACTTTGCCATCAGTATCAAACGCACAAAGTCACTGCTGCGCGACATCATCGCTGCCGGTGCGCAGCTTCCCTGGATCGCGCAGATCAGCGCCAACCTATTACGCGATCAGGAGCTGGTTGATCTGATTGGGCGATCCGGCGGGAAAGTCATCTTTATTGGAATGGAGTCGATTGACCCCGTAAATCTGGCTGATGTTAAGAAGGGATTTAACAAGCCCGAAGAATATACGGGCGTGCTCCAGCGTCTTGCCGAGCGAAATATCTACGCCATCACTTCCTTCATCATTGGGATGGATAACGACACACCTGGAGTGGCCGAGCGGATACTGCAACAGATTCGCACGTGGCCCCCGGGCTTGCCGGTTTTCGGTCAGCTCACACCGTTTCCCTCGACACCACTGTACAAGCGTCTACAGGAAGACGGCCGTCTGGTGCGACCAAAACACTGGCTGAAGTTTGAGAAAAACACGATGGCCCACAAACCTCTTAAGATGACCATCGAGCAAACTCACTATGAGCTTACCTACGCGTGGGCCCACTCATACAACGCCGCACGCAATGCAGAAGCCGTTCAGGCGATGAGCCACGCGCCAGTCGGTCCGCGAATTTTTCACCTCATTACGCGGTTTGCGTTTCGCGCCATCTATTTCCCGCAAACAACCAGGCGAGCGTGGCTCAAAGTGTTTTTTGAGAATAGACGCATCGTCTCCGGTCTTGCGAAAGAAGCGATTGGGAGTGTGCTGACTTCAAAGAGAAGAATGCAAGGAAAAGATGATAGCTCCGCTGTGATAAACACTGCCTGAGAGCAAGTAATGCCGGTTGACCATAGAAGACAATGAGAATCGCACGCCTGTTATCCGAGTAACCGATCGAACTCGTCTTTGACAACTCGATAACACTCGCACGCAGCACCTTCCAATTTCGGGCGATCCAGGATCTGTATTCGGCCCCGAACATAGCTAATTGCCTCTATGTCCTGAAGGTGACCCGCAGCCACCGTAACGCCTTCGCGGCGCACGCCCAACATGTCCGCGATCAATTCCTGAGTCATGATCAACTCATCAGTATCCACACGGTCGTGGCTCAACAACAGCCAACGGCAAAGTTGCTCTTCGACTGAGTGCAGCCGGTTGCAAACGGCCGTCTGCGATATTTGGGTAATCAGTGCTTGCGTATAGCGCAGCAACAAGCGTTGGAACTCACCGCCCAAGGCGAATTCTGCCTGCAGCACCTTGGCCTTCATGCGAATAACGTCACCTGCGCTTTGGACCACGGCCCGGTTGGGCATCGTTCCTCCTCCCATGAAGAGAGCAATCCCCACTACCCCATCATTGCCCGTCAATCCCATTTCGGCCGTGGCGCCGTTTTCCATTGTGTAAAGCAAAGAGATAATCGCGGTGGTTGGGAAGTAGATGTAATCCAAATGTTCGCTGAAATCGTAGACGACATCGCCAAGTGAAAACGAGTCTTGTTGAAAGTTTGGAAGCAGGCGTTCGACTTCGTCAGGTGGCAGAGCGGCCAACAGCCGGTTCTTACTGGAATCTATGTGTCTCGAAGAAGCTCGCACCACCTAATCTCCACTTTTGCTTGCGGTGGCACCCAAAAACGGCCGTTGGTTCCGCAAGTTAGGCAGAGCATATCACGCATGTGCGCTAGCACACATATGAACCATGGTGTTGAGCATGAATTAGAGGAGGAATCCCCGACTCGCTTCCAGACTGCTAAATATTTATTTACCGGTACTGGGTAAGAAAGCTTGCAACTGGAAGTACGCCAACATTGCCAACCATATCAGAAATAGGCTCAGGAATATCACGTTCGTTCTTAAGCTGAACGATTTCTCTTCAGCTATCGCGTATGCCCGTAGCACACCGGGTTTAAAGGTTTGAAGGCAATTCTGACAGGACGCTGCATCAGTAAAGCAACGACGACGACAGTTTGGACATTGAGTAAGACTCATAATTTATTCCTGACCCACTCTCTATACCTCGTAATTGGTGATCGTCATCAGATTGCTGCAGGGCGTTAATCGCGCCTCGCTTGCGACCACTTTTTGAACATTGCCTGATGCGATCTCCGGGCGAAGGAGCGCTGAACGGAGGGTGGACCACCGCTGTCTTTGACTGAACCGTTCATCGGTATCCTGTCATCTGCCTGACCCTCGGAGAGCCATGGGTTTAGTCGCGCCCAGCGCACTGGATCAAACTCTGTTTGTGCCTGCGAATGGGCTTCAGCGATCGCTTCTTGCATAAGATACATATCCGTTTCATCAGAGAGATTCTTCTGCTTCATTTCTAGCTGAAGCAAGTGAATGCGTCTGTGCGCTGGATCGCTTATGAAGCAATAACAATGCAGACACAGTCGGTATGTGGTCTAGCGCACGGACAGCCGCGTGTGATTAATCCATTCTGGAATGGATACCGCGATTAAATGGGCGGACAAGTTTTGAAACCAGGAGAATACGATTATGTTGTGGGCAATACTTATACTTTTGTTACTGCTATGGTTAGTTGGATTTTACGGCGGCTTTGTCACTACCAGCCTGATTCACCTATTGCTGGTGGCTGCGGCTGTGGTTCTTGTACTTAATCTCCTGAGGCAGTACCGAAACCCGGCATAGGCGCCTACGTTGCATGAGCCGGAAGAATCGAAGCGTGGATCACGTAGGTCCGCAGCCTCTCGATATCAAAAGGTTTTTCTATGCTGTCATCACATCCAGCCGCCAAAGCCTCTGCGTGATACCGTGGGCTGGCGGAGCCATTCAGCGCCAGAATCTTGACACGATCCAGGAGTGGGTTTTGACGAATTCTGCGAGTGGCTTCAAGCCCATCCAGCAAAGGCAGGCGACCATCCATCAGGATGACTTGCGGCCTTTCCCTCGTGGCCGCCTCTACCGCCTCTAATCCGTCACAGGCTTCTACTACTCGAAAGCCCAACCCCGCTAAGAACATACAAAGCATTTCTCGCGTGTCGTCGTGATCTTCGACCACGAGGATCGTGGGTTGCAAAGCAGATGGCATGGGACAAGAGAAGGGGAGAGCCGGTTCTGATACTTTGGAGTTGGCACGAATAAATGACATCGGAGTTACTTTCAAGTTGGACGTTGAACGCCGGGGAGCTGGTCGACTCTAGTTTGATCGGCAGTTTCCTGGATTTTCTCAAATAGGTCTGTGCGTTAACACACATAGTCTACCTAACAGACGACCTACTGAATTGAGTTTTCACGGGGCCAGTAAACTGCTCTGCTTTATGTGTCAATTATGAAATATAGTACGGATGGACAATATGTTTCGTATATGGTAAATACCTTATGCGAAAGGAGGACCTCGATGATTGAGGTTCGCATTGATCAACTACTTAAAGCGCGCGGGCGAACGTTTTATTGGCTGGCGAAGGAGACAGGTATTAGCCATACGACGTTGTGGCGCTTGAAAAAGGGTAAAGCACTGGGAATCAACTTCATCACGCTGGAAAAGCTCAGTGAAGCACTCGATTGCCAGCCGGGGGATATGTTCCTGTTTATCAAACAGGAAAGGCAATATTCGAGAAAGAGACCTCGAATTGCTGCTCCGCGCCGCAACAAAGTAATCATGTCGAAAGTCGTTTAGTTTGTTTCGGCCAGGACGAAGTTAAACGAGGCGTACGGCGAGCAAAGTTAGGAGAAATGATGAGAACCGCTTCGAGCATGTTCGAGCAATTCACGCTGGGGATTGAAGAAGAGTTTCAGATCGTAGATCCGCACACGCGCGAGTTGCGCTCACACGTTTCCGCAATTCTCGAAGAAGGCAGGATGCTGTTAGGTGAGCACGTCAAGCCGGAAATGATTCAATCGATGATTGAGGTAGGCACGGGGGTGTGCGCCGACGTTCAAGAAGCCCGAGCCGATATCATAAACCTACGCGGAGTGCTCTCCACCCTCGTGCGCAAGCAGGGCTTAATGATTGTCGCTGCCGGCACTCATCCATTCTCGCGTTGGCAAGATCAAAAGATTTACGAAAACGCAAGATACGAGTCGATCGTTGAAGAGAATCAGGTCATTGCACGTTCGCTGCTTACTTTCGGTCTTCATGTACACGTTGGTATTCAGAATCCCGAACGCGCAATTCAAATCATGAACGCGATACGCTACCTGCTTCCACACGTGCTGGCGCTCTCAACCTCATCGCCCTTTTGGCTGGGCGTAAATACAGGTTTGAAATCCTATCGCTCGGAGGTCTTCGCCAGGTTCCCGCGCACAGGCATCCCTGATTACTTCGAGTCGCGAGGTTCATTCGAGCAATATGTAGAACTACTGGTCAAAACCGGTTGCATCGACGACGGAAAGAAGATCTACTGGGATGTTCGGCCGCATCCGTTTTTCCCCACCTTGGAGTTTCGCATCTGCGATATTCCCACGCGGGTTGACGACACGATCGCTATTGCCGCGCTCTTTCAGGCGATGGTCGCCAAAGTCAATAAGCTGCTGGATCGAAACCTCACTTTCCGGCTGCATCACAAAATGCTGATTGAAGAGAACAAATGGCGCGCCGTACGTTACGGCCTTGATGGCAAAATGATCGATTTCGGCAAAGGAACCGAAGTTCCCGTTCGGGAGCTCATTCGTGAACTGCTCGAGTTTGTTGACGATGTGATAGATGACCTCCGCTCGCGCAAGGAGATACGACACATCCGCACGATCCTCGATCGAGGAACGTCGGCGGATGAGCAACTTCGAGTCTGGCACGAGACGCAAGACATTAATGCCGTCGTAGATCGGTTGATTGAACTGACAATGGAAAATGTGCCTCGTGAAGTAACTCCGGCCGCGTTAGCAGGCGTCGTCTGACAGTCATAGTCGTATTCGACATATATCCTGCGTTTGACATATAGTGGTTGTCAGCGTAAAGTTCTTGTGAATCGAGTCTGGCTTACTCCCTTCTCAGCTCCTCTGGAATCGACCAGATCTCCTGAAGTCAACAGCCGCAAACGAGGAGCACAAAAACTGAACGACCAATTAGCAACAACAACAGCCCGAGGTCTTGGAGATGCTAACGGCGGTGAAGACTGGCCGGGAATAGTCTCGCGATTTCAGTTAGTTCTTCTCGCGGGTCGCAGAAGCAAGCAGCTCTTAAACGGTGCGCATCCGCGAATTCCAGCGGATCCACTGAAGCGAAGAAATACGAGCATAGCTCTTGAGGAGTTGAGACGAGGGCTTGTACCTTTCACCACTCCTAATCGGAACGGCTCACAAATTAGTCCCGCTGCTATTGACACGGTCGAGAACCCGACCCGAGTAGAGCAGGCCGCTGATTTTGATTCGCGCAGCCTGATAGGTCAATGAAAGGTCTTAGAGTTTATCTCGATCTCAAGAGAGTTGATCCGCAGGGCGGAGATCTCATCTTCTACAGTCACCTCGCAGGTGGTCCATATTATCGCTGGCGATACGAAGAGCTCCGCGGAGAATGGCTGTGTCGTCGGGTGCATGCGGGCGACCTAACAGTGACAGAACTTGTCTCGGCGCCCTGGAAAGAGATACCCGCCGCGCTGAAGACTAATCTCGATCTACATTATGTGGAATAGCGCTGAACAATTGCTTAGAACGCATCCGCTTCATCATCGTACTTGTCTCTTCGATGAGCCGCGCCGGCAGCGGCAGTATCCATGTATTCGTGAAATCTTATGACTTTCCCATTACACACCGTGAACACATGGGCAAAGTCACCGCCGAACTCTCTACCTGTAGATTTAACCCGCCAAGCGTAATGGCCCAGAGCGACGACTTTGTCTCCGTGAGCGATAAACTCTCTTGGTTCAAAGTGCTGCACCTCTTGAGTGTCTACCAGAGATGCAAAGAATTGCCCCATCTGTTCATGACCTCGCCGTTTCCCCGCAAATGGCACATTCTCTATTTCAGGTAATTGCCATTCGATGTCATCAGAAAGCAGATTCAGTAAGGCTTTGATGTCTCCGCCTTTGAAAAACTCGTACACGTGTTGGACGATGTTCGTATTCCCGTTTTCGTTCATGACGTGGTCCTTTCTCTATCCCGGTCCGAACCCAAGGCTCTGACCGCCTAACTTCACGCACACTTTGCCTATTTGCCTCCTTCATCCTCCCAAGTCTGAGTTGCTTGACGGTCACTTTGAGGCAGTGCGCCAGGAGCAGATGCGTGAAACCCATTTCCGTTACTCGCAATGTTTTCATGTTCGTCGGCACCGCGGATTAGCGAGGCAAGCTCTCGGCGTTCCACGGTTCTACCACGGTTCAAACGGACATACGGATCGTCTACCATGCAGAAGTCCACCGCATCTTCGCCGGGCAAGGGCATGATTTCCTTGAGAAAGCGTGCATCGAGGATCACCGGCTTGAAAACCAGCAATCCAAAGTTTCGCAAACGGGCAATCATGGCATCATGAACGCTGTGGAATAGGGGCACGCGGAGACGTCCTGAATGGTCAAGTGCAAACCAATCACCGTTCGCTCGTCGCATGGCAAAGATATCGCTCATAAAAGTTCTTTCATCATTTCGAATCGAATACCGACACCAAGAGAACAGTACGCTAAGTCATGCCTAACGTCTGTGCGCCACCTCGCATATGCGTTAGCACTAGCGATTGACGTCAAACCTGGACGGTTCGTCGTATGATGGAGCCAACCGGCGGGATGTGAGGATCAATTCATTTTTGAGGGTTCCAATCACCTAAATATTCTCGGTCGTATTTTCGCGTGGTCATCATCTCCTCACGCATCTTGCGGAAATTAGGATCGGTGGGCTTTATCGTCTTGATAAGCTCTGCGCGGTCTTTGAAGGATCCTTCAAATCCGCCCGGTGTCATTGTTAGTAGAACCTTGACCGGAACGTTCCCAAGATTTCCTTGCGCGTGTGGTGTTCCGTGAGGGATCAAGATATATGAGCCGGCGGGCAACTCATACGTTTTGTCGGCGATTTTGGCGGTCAGGACACCTTCCAGCACATAGTAGCTTTCATCGGTGTAGATGTGCCGGTGAAGGCGCGTCTTGTAGCCGGGTTTTTCCGTTAATTCGACAAGCGACCACGCACCATGGGTATCCTCGCTGGAAGCTAAAAACTTTACCGTTCCCGCGTCATAGGTGAGTTCATCAGATTCACCGGACTTGAGTGCGATGATTTTAGGTCTTTCCTTATCTTGTTTCGATTGTGTGTTATCAGACTTGGTTTGGGTTTCTGAGACTTGCTCAGCGCTCAGAAATAGCGCGGAACCAACAAGCACTAACAGAAATATTTTCTTCATAGAGTCACACTAGACTCTTTGAAGCTCGAACACAATTCCTTTGTAGGAGCGATTGCTGTGTCAATAGTCTCTTACTTAGTGTTAATGTGTTGAGACGTTTTAATAAATGACATTAACTCCTGGCGCACGCCTGAATCGTTACGAAATCCTATCCAAGCTCGGCGAAGGCGGAATGGGCGAAGTATTCCTCGCTGAAGATACAAGCCTGCGCCGCAAAATAGCTATCAAGGTATTGCAATCGCCATTCATGGCCGATGATAAAGCGCGAATGCGCCTGGTTCGCGAGGCCCAGGCTGCTGCCGCCTTAGACCATCCCAACATCTGCGCAATTTATGAGGTCGGTAAGAGTGATGGGCATACGTTCATTTGCATGCAGTACATCGCCGGCGAGACGCTGGAAACACTAATCAAACACAAGTCTCTTGATCTCGCGGAGATTCTCGGTATTGGTATTCAGACTGCTGATGCGCTGGCCGAAGCACATGCCCGTGGAATAATTCATCGCGATATCAAACCCGGAAACATCATGATTACCCCGCGAGGATCCGTAAAGGTGATGGACTTCGGACTCGCAAAACCCTTCCGGCCTCCAGATGCCAATCAGAGTGAAGCTGAAACGGTACGACTCATCAGTACTCAGGGAACAGTGATAGGCACTCTGCCATACATGTCGCCCGAGCAAGTGCGTGGAGAAGAGCTCGATGGGCGGAGTGATATCTTTAGTTGTGGTCTGGTCCTTTATGAGCTTCTAAGTGGCCTTCAACCTTTCGCACAGAAAAGTACAGCCGCCACTGCAGCCGCGATTCTTACTTCTAATCCACCGGCACTGGCCCGATTCAATAAAGACGTGCCGGCAGAGTTAGAGCGCATCGTTGGTAAGACGCTTCAGAAAACTCCAGACGAGCGTTATCAAACGATCAAAGATTTGTTGATTGACCTGAGAAGCCTTAAAGACGAATTGGATTTTCAGCACCGGCTCGCACGGTCCTCTACCTCGAAGCCGGTCGAGTTGAGGCCCACCTCGTTAACCGACCCAGATCATTCAGCATTGGCGGCGACTGTCAAGCGCGGCGTTCCGACCGTAGATCCTCCCGACGCAAAGACAAGCAGAGACAAAATTGTAGGTGCACGTTTCAGATGGACGTGGTTAATCGCTTTTGTCCTGATGGCCGTTCTGGGTGGCACAGGTTGGCTGCTATGGCGTAATGCAAACATTCGCTGGGCCAAGCGACAGGTGGCAAAGATCGAAGAATTGGAGAAGGCGGGAAAATATCTCGAGGCTTATGACCTAAGCCTTGGCGTACAGAAATACCTTGGCCAGGAGGAGACAATAAGCCGCCTGATGCCCACGATTTCTGATGTGATTTCAGTGACCAGCACTCCGGCAGGAGCGCAGGTGTATTTAAAACGTTTCGATACGGACCAACCTGCAAAGATGTCGGAAAGAGTTCTGGTGGGAACTACACCGATTAATAATCTCCGGGTCGCGCGTGGCCAGTACATTCTCTATGTTGAGAAGGATGGCTATGCCAAGACTGAATCCGCGATTTCAGGCGCCATCCTGCACGTAGGTAATCTGGTAGTTATCCCGCCGCCGATCACGATCGAACAGCGGTTGTTTCAGTTGAATCAAATGCCAGACCAGATGACGTTTGTGCCGGGCGGTGATTATCGACTCGCCGCCTGGGCCAGGCCAACTGACATGAAAGTGCGACTCGATGATTTTTTCATCGATCGGTATGAAGTTAGTAATCGCGATTATCGCGAGTTTATCAACGCCGGTTGCTATCTAAAGAGAGAGTACTGGAAATATCCTTTCGTAAGAGATGGCAGGACTCTTTCCTGGGAAGAAGCGATTAATGAATTTAAGGACCATACTGGTCTCGCCGGGCCGCGAAGCTGGACCAACCAGAACTTTCCGGAGGGCAAGGCTGATTATCCTGTCACGGACATTAGTTGGTACGAGGCGGCTGCGTATGCGGCGTTCAGAGGCAAGCAACTTCCAACCATCTTCCAGTGGGAGAAAGCTGCGCGCAACGGGCAGGCTTCAGCGCTTGGCAATTACATGCCGTGGGGCTTGTTCTATCCCGGCGATACAATTGAAGGCCGCGCCAATTTTGAGAACAACGGTACTAAGCAAGTTAATAGTCTCGACTTTGGTATGAGTCCATTCGGCGCCTATAACATGGCGGGCAACGTTTCAGAATGGACCGGAAATGACTCGTCGGAAGGCTTTATTGCTACTGGTGGCGGCTGGGGCGATCCGCTCTACACTTTTGCGCAGTACGGAATGTTTCCTGGATTCTACAGTTCCAACAAGCGAGGCTTCCGTTGTGCTTTGACCGCTGCCGGGAACGTAGATCCAGGCGCCGCGCGCATTGAGATAAATCTTGAGATTCCGGTCTACGCAGCTTCCAGCGATGCGAATTTTCGCATCTGGGCCAATGCTTATCACTATGACAACACGCCATTGGACGCCCAGATCGTCGAAGTGAAAGAAACCGATGAGTGGCGGCGCGAAAAGATCACGTTCAATGGAGCGGACAACCAGCGTGCTATCGCTTACCTCTATCTGCCGAAGAATTACCCGAGACCTGCACAGGTTGTGAACATCGTTCCCGCGGGTGACGTAGCCAGTGGTTTACGCTCGTTACCAGCATCAATTGAGGACCGGCTGGTCCCGTTAATCAAATCGGGTCGAGCTGTTTTTGGAATTGTGCTGGAGGGTTATTTAGAAAGGCGAAGACCGGAAGGGTATGTGACACCAAATCCCACCACGGTTGAGTATAAAGAACTGATCGTTAATCGCGTCACGGATGTGCGGCGTGGGCTGGACTATCTCCTGACGAGGAATGACATTGACCCACATCGAATTGCGTTTTTTGGACCAAGCGCAGGAGCCCGCATTGGTCTGATATTAGCCGCCGTCGAAAATCGTTATGCGGCAGTCGTGTTGCAGGGAGCTGGTCTGGGGCCGGGCGATAGGACGACCCTCCCCGATGCCAATCCGATCAACTTTGCTCCACATATTGGCGCCAGGAAGCTGATGTTGCATGGGCGTTACGATGAAGACACGCCGTTCAAAACCCAAGCTGAACCGCTCTTCAAGTTGCTGCGAGAACCGAAACGCCTGGTGATGTTCGAAGGTAGTCACGTCCCGTCAACCGAACTCTTTGTCACCAATATAAACGCCTTTCTCGACGAAGCTCTGGGACCCGTGAGACGCGAATGATAACGAGCTATTTGTCTTCACTCTGCCCTTAGTAAAAGAAAGGGCAAAAGGCTTTCGCCTCCTGCCCCTTGTCTGGCAAGCAAAGTCTGGCCAGCAAACAATTTCGCCTCAGCTAATTATTCCTTGTGCGGCGATGCGTTCCTATTCGGACTGCTATTCGCGTTCGAGTTTATGGGACGAACGCCCGAAGTGTTCTGGTTCCCATTGTTGTTTTGCACCACACCCACATTGGCCGGTGCCGTATTCGAGTTCAGGTTTGCGGTATTGCTGTTGGAAGTGGTGCTACTGCAACCTCCAAGACCAACGACTGCTACCAGACCCATAACAACTAAAGTTCGCTTCATTCTATTCCTTCCTTCGAGGCGTTTATTTAGCGATAGACTTCTTCGCCGCGATTCTTCTTCCAATCTTCCTCGAAGTAAGCGGCGTCTTCAGGATTACGCGGTGTTACGCCCATCATGATTCCGCCCTTCTTGATTCCTTCTTCGTATTTCTTGACGCGTTCTTCCGGTATTCCGGCGCCTATGAGACCGCCGATCAATCCACCTGTCGCGCCGCCCGCGCCGGCTCCCGCCAATCCTGCTGCGATTGGACCGGCAATAAGCAGCCCGAGTCCTGGTAAAGCTAACGTGGTTCCGATTGCTGCGATTGCGGCTAACGTTGCTCCTACTGCTCCGCCGATCGCGGCGCCAGTCCCAGCGCCTTTAAGCGCCTTATTGCCGAGTTCAGTTTCCCGATCGTCGACTGCGAAGTGTTTTTTTCGTGTGTCTTCCGACATAACGAGGTTGACGTCATCTTGTCCGTAACCTCGCTCGACCATGGATCCGTATGCGCGCTCCGCGCTGTCCCTGTCGGGGAACAGTCCGGTAACCATACCTGACTGTGCGGTTCTTGATGCTGATGTTTCTGCCATGTTTCTCCCTTTGACTGATTAATTGCTGTTAAGTGAATGAATCTGTAAATTTCTACGTCACTGCCTTTAGCGCGCAGTTTCACTGCTGCAACTTTGGAGCCGTGCGATTAACTTTTTGAGAAGTTCGACGCTGCGTCAGCGTCGTCTGAAAAGAAAAAACAGAACCGCAACAACCAAAAGAATTCCAATGGTTCCCGGCCAGATAAACCATCCGCCTCCGCTGCTATAACCGCCCGCGACCACGCAGCCAGATGAGAGCAACAGCAATAATGTGACAACGATAATTTGTTTCATACCTACCCCTTAACACTTTCTTCTTCACGTGCTTTGATTTGCTCGACCAGTCTTTCCGGCATCGTCTCCTCACTCAGGGCTTCCAAGTGAGGATCGCGACTTAAATCGGCGCCCACTTTCTCCGCGATCGCCAGCAAGATAGTGATCATCTTTGTGTTTTCCTGTTCGCTCAGCATGTTTAGCTGAAGATCCAAGTGACTCCGTCTTTCGCTAATGCGAGTTTCCAGGTTTTGACTGATGAGAATAAACGTGGAGAGAAAGATTGCTTCCAGTGAAACGATGAGCGTCAGGAAGGTAAAAGGGAACGGATCGACATGCCGTATGCCCGGAATTAAATTCAAAAGAATCCAACCGCCAAACCACACAACATGCACCCACACAAAGGTCATGCTGCCGCAGAAATTCGCGATCCTCTCGGCCAGGCAATCTGTTGCTGTGCGCTGTTTTCGGGCCGCTTCTTCGAGTTTCGTTACAGTGTCTATATTCTGCTCGGTCAACTGCTCGGCAGACGGGCTAGCAGGCCGATTCCCGTTAGGTTTAGTGGCGCTAACCGATGACTTTCCCTTTTTCATAAAGCAGGCTCACGCTCCCAATGACGATGTTTGGCGATAGCGCTAACAAATTGGTCCCCAAGGCCCTCCGCGTAAGCATCGCGCGTGGCGACCAGTCCCGGCCGGAATTCAAGCTTGCCTGTTCTTGAGATTTCGTCAGCAGCAGTCACGATACCGGCGGCCGCAAGAAGCTCCACACCGGCACCGCTCGCAGCGATAGTCTTGCAGTGCTTGTAAGCTTCATTCAGAAAGTTATTCACGTCCGGATCAGCTTTGAGCGAATTCACACTGGATTCGCCGTCAGGAACATAGAAAGCGTCAAACAAGACTGACGAGCCAGTAAGAAAGCTGAAGTCGGCCTTGATTACAGTTCCGTTGATGCCCGTCAAGACTCCAAGATGCGGAGCAACGGTCAGGACGATGGCGCCTGCCGTCATTAACGCCTGCTTCATATCGAGCAGAGCCGCATCATCGAACCCGTCCGCGACGAGAAACGCAATCTTGCGCGTCTTGATTGTGTCGCTCGGAAAATTAGGATTGTCGATCATGCGCAACGCCGGTGACGGTTCCATCTCAATCGCGCGCTTCGGCTGGACCTTCTTTGGATCGACGTCGCCGGGAACGCTCATGTTTATCGGCTTCTCCAGTTTTGCGGGAATGGATGCGCCGAGTCCCGCGGCTACCTTGTTCGCGAGCTCTTTATCGACCTGGGCCAACAGAAACAACATTCGCTCTCGAATCGGAACTGTCTCGACTTTGCCCAACTCGAAGCGTAATGCTCTGATGATGTGATTCTGTTCAGTTTCGGACTGGCTCTGAAAGAAAAGTCGTGCCTGACTGAAGTGATCGTGAAAGCTTGGACTGCGTTCGCGAATCTTCTGCGCATCGATCCTTTCGGCATAACTTGTGAAGCCACTCATGTCCATTCCAGCTTGAAACGGACACCCGCCTCTCAGACTGTTGGGCTCATAACTTGTCTGGCCACGATTGACTGTTTGTCGCATGTAGCCATCGCGCTGGTTGTTGTGTAGCGGAACAACCGGCCGGTTGATCGGGATTTCATGAAAGTTTGGTCCGCCCAAACGAATCAACTGTGTGTCGAGGTATGAGAACAGACGGCCCTGTAACAGCGGGTCGTTCGTAAAATCAATTCCCGGCACTATGTTGCCGAGGTGAAAGGCCACCTGCTCGGTTTCGGCAAAGAAGTTGTCAGGGTTGCGATTCAGAGTCATCTTGCCGATGCGACGCACAGGCACTATCTCTTCCGGAATGATCTTCGTGGGATCGAGCAGGTCAAAATCAAAACTGAACTCATCTTTTTCCTCGACGATCTGAACGCCGAGTTCCCACTCCGGGTAGTCGCCATTCTCAATCGCTTCCCAAAGATCGCGCCGGTGGAAGTCAGGATCCTTACCCGAAATCTTCTGCGCCTCATCCCACAGGACCGCGTGCAAACCAAGTAACGGTTTCCAATGGAACTTCACGAAACGCGCCTTGCCACGATCGTTAACGAACCGGAAAGTATGAACGCCGAAGCCTTCCATCATTCGCAGGCTTCTTGGGATCGCGCGATCTGACATCACCCACATAATCATGTGCATTGATTCAGGCATTAAGGAGATGAAGTCCCAGAAGGTGTCGTGGGCCGACGCGGCCTGCGGTATTTCGTTATGTGGTTCGGGCTTAACTGCATGGACCAGATCGGGAAACTTGATCGCGTCCTGGATAAAAAAGACAGGAATGTTATTGCCAACCAGATCGTAGTTTCCTTCTTGCGTGTAGAATTTCACCGCAAACCCGCGTACGTCGCGTGCAAGATCTGTTGAGCCTCGAGATCCGGCGACGGTAGAGAAGCGAACGAAAACAGGAGTTTTGACAGATGGGTCCTGAAGGAAATGCGCCTTCGTGTACTGGGCCATCGATTCATATACCTGAAAATAACCATGCGCTGCTGAACCGCGCGCATGCACAACGCGTTCGGGAATCCGTTCGTGATCGAAGTGCGTGATCTTTTCACGCAGAATGAAATCCTCTAACAGGCTCGGACCGCGGTCGCCTGCTTTGAGCGAGTTCTGATTATCGTTTACGCGAACACCCTGGTTAGTTGTGAGGAATTCGCCGCCGCTGTCTTCGATATTCTGCGAAAGGTCGTCTAACTTACTGTTCTGATCGCCGTAACCGCCGTTCGTTGGTAAATCCGCATCGTGAGGTTCTTTCTTCGCGTAAGCCCCGCCGGTTCTTCCGTTAGTTTTCCCCTTGTTCATTGTTCTACTCCCCTCGTTCCTTAACGCGCGCCGGCCTTCTTAGCCTTTGCAGCCGTGTTTGTTTTTCCAGCCGTTCTGGACTTCTTGGCCTGGGCAGCTTCGATTGCGTTCTCAACTTTCTGCGTCTCCTCTGGTGGAGGAAGCACCGCCGGCATTCGCAAAGCCTCCATCCAGAGTTCACGCGTCCACCCGGCCGTGTGATAGAGATGCTCATCTTCTTCGCTCTCGATTTGTTGATAGGCGGGCGTTAAGAGAGCGGATTCGTCGGCGTTTGCTTGCTTTGCGAGTTCGCCAAGCAATTCCCAGTTCAAATGGTCTTTGGTTTCAGCCAGCACGACACATTCCGCCGCCACAATTTGCGCGGCTTGAGGATCAGCGCATCTCGAAGCCAGTTCCATCGTCTTCACCAGGGAAGTGCCCAGATAGCGAACGACTTTACGACCCGGAGTTTCAGCATCAGGGTCAAGGCCCAGTGCCTTCAGTATCTCCGACACAACTTGAACATGGTTTTTGGTTTGCTCGAGATATTTATTCCATTCTTCCCTCAAGTCCTTATTAATAGCGAGACGTAGAGCGGTCGTGTATATCTGCACGCCGCCTTTTTCGGTTTCGAGAGCCTGGTACATCAGATCGACAGGCACATTTGCGAGCAATGTATTGTTTGGCATTTATCCCCCTTGTTGAGTCGAACTCAAATGAATCACTTCACGCGTCAAATTGCAGTCACGTCCTGAAGAAGCAACTTCGATGCCTGACGCCCTCTATGTGAGGAATTAGGTTTATTTTGGCTTTAGCTCCGAAGGGATTAACGAATCGTGGATATGGATGGCAGCCATCGCGCCTTCGGCTGCGGCAACAATGGCTAGCTGAGAATTTGGGGTGATGTCGCCTGCCGCGTAGACACCGGCGACACTGGTTTGTCGGGTCTGATCAACCCACACTAAACCGCAATCTTCATCGAGCTTGCAGCCGACCATTTCGTGCAGATTGCTTGCGGGTTCGGTCCCGAGGTTGAAGAAGAGTGCGTCGCACTCTAACGCGTCGCCATCACTGAATAATACTCGTCGTAATTGCTTCGACTTCGAGTCTCCATCCAGAGCCTTGATGCTTTGATCTCGCACATTAATCTGGAAAGCAGCGAGTTTGGCACGATCGTCCTTATTAAGACCGTCCTTGTCCTCATTGATCACCGTTATCGTGTTTGTCCAGGTCAGCAAACTTAACGCGAAACCAACCGTCTTCGTGCCATTGCCAAGCACGGCAATTCGTTTGTCGATGCATTCGTAACCATCACAGTCCGGGCAGTGATGGACGCTGACACCATAGAAGTCGCGAAAGCCGGGGCAGTCAGGTGTCACATCGCGAAGTCCAGTTGCGAGTAAGACACGTCGAGCATCGAATGTGCGGGGATCGTCATTTCCGTCACCTGCGTAGACACGGAATTGTTCGCTTGAGATTCGCTCGATTCCGGTGACGCACGCTTCGATGATCAATCCGCCATGAGTTGTTACTTCATCACGTCCGCGTGCTAAGAGTTCAGCAGGGGAGATGCCGTGATGACCCAGGAAACCATGCACGCCGTGGGCATATTCGTTACGCGGGCTGTTATGGTGAAAGGTAAGTATGCTGCGACGGTAGCGAGCGAGGAAGAGCGATGCGGAAAGACCCGCTGGTCCGGCGCCGACAACGATGCAATCGTACAAATCTTTTCCCCCAATCATGTCCACGCAACCGGCAGTCCATTGACTTATGCTCTCGGTTCGCGTAGTGTCAGTCTCGAATCGAGTCTGCTTACCTCCTTTCTCAGCTCTTCTGGAATTTCCCGGATCACCTGAAATAACAAGCCAATTCTTCTCATGTGCGAGATTAACTCCGCGCAAGCTGAGATCTAAACTTTGCAACTTGCGTCAGAACTGATGCATCGTAGCAGCCAGTTACTCCTTCTCTCGCGCATCGACGGTGATGCGCCCCGCGCAGCAAGTATCAGCGCCGGACGTTTGGATAGTTCGAGAGCAGGTCTCTTTCAAACTTTTGAAGCCGCTCACTAGAGCATCCGAACCCGGTCCTTCGTCACGGCAACCGTTTCGCCGAAGCCAATCCGATTCGCAGCTTCTTTTCACTCCCAAAGGGGAAAGGTCTATCTATATCTATGTCAACGAAACTTTTTGTTGGAAATCTCGCTTTCCAAACTACTAGCCAGGATCTACAGGAGCTGTTCGCTCAAGCCGGCACCGTCGAATCAGCAAGTGTAATCGAAGATCGAGAAACCGGGCGCTCTCGAGGATTTGCGTTCGTGGAGATGTCATCAAACGCGGAGGCTGCGGCAGCTATTGACCAGTTCAATGGCAAAGAACTCGGCGGCCGCGCTTTGAAAGTCAACGAAGCCAAGCCACGCGAACCTCGCAATGGCTCAAGCGGACGGAACTTTGGCGGTAACCGCGGTGGTTTTGGCGGTGGTAGCCGTAATAACGGTGGTGGGGGTTATCGCGAACCTCGCTGGTAAACAATGACGTCTGGCAGCTTCTCTTCTATTTACTTGTGGTCAAACTTACGAGGCTAGAAGAGACTGCCGGTCTCTTATCACCATCGTTGCGCTTTGATAGCGTCATGAAACTAAGGAACATTATGAACTTTTCTGAATTGGGACTTGCGCCCGCTCAACTGAGCGCATGCGAGTCTCTGGGCTACAACACCCCGACTCCGATTCAACGTCAGGCGATACCCATCATTCTCAGCGGCCGCGACGTGATCGGCTGTGCCGAAACCGGCACAGGTAAGACTGCGGCATTTCTGCTTCCAATCATCCAAAGGCTCAGCGCCAGTTTTCGACCTGGACTGCGCGTGCTAGTGCTTGCGCCGACGCGTGAGCTGGCGCTTCAGATTGATGAGAACTACAGGGCTTTAAATCAGGTGAAGACCAACCGCAGTGTCATCGCAATCGGCGGCGCAAATATTCGAACACAGCTTGCTCAACTGCGACGTGGCGCCGCCGTCCTGATAGCTACTCCTGGACGCTTGCTCGATCTAATAGAACGTGGTGCGGTCGGGCTGTCTACCATCGAAGTCCTGGTGCTTGACGAAGCCGATCGCATGTTGGACATGGGATTCTGGCCAGCCATTCGCCGCGTGCTTTCGCTACTGCCCACCACGCGCCAAACGCTCTTGTTTTCAGCGACGATGTCTTCGAGCATGGAGCAGCTCGCCCGTTCTACAACAAAGGATCCGGAATTCGTTGAAGTAAGCACTCGCGGTCGCGTAGTGACGCTGGTGGAGCAGGTTGCATATCAGGTACCGCTGGAATCCAAGACGGTTCTCTTATTGGAATTGCTTGAAAAACAGCCGGAACGTTTTGAACGAGTGCTGATCTTTACCCGTACACGTCGCGGAGCCGAGCGGTTGTCGCATGTGCTTCAGGCACGCGACCACAGAGTCAAGCGGATTCATGCTGATCGGACGCAGTCGCAACGTGAAGAAGCGTTACGGGCGTTCAGCGACGGCCGGGCACGTGTGTTAGTCGCAACTGACATAGCCGCACGTGGATTGGATATCGACGCCGTCTCACACGTCATAAATTACGACGTGCCGGCAGCTCCTGAAGATTATGTGCACCGAGTGGGTCGCACCGGTAGAGCTGGAAGTCACGGTCAGGCGATCTCGATGGTAGCGCCGGCGGATGAGTCCGCAATGCGTGCGATTGAGCGACTAACAGGGCAAACCGTCAAGCGTTTATCACCCAAAGGTCTTGCTGTACCGGCTTTGGCTACAAGCCCTGTCAAATCACCCGCGCGTGCATCATCCCCACGTAGCTCGATTCGATCGTTTCGGCCACGACGCAGCGTGAGCTATGCGTGATGGAAGTCGGGTAATTTGATGGGACGTACGCGAGGAAAAGGTGATGTCCGATCTGAAAAATTCAACTAACCGAGGAACCGTTGGCTTCGCCGAGCGGAATACTGAGCGTCAAGCTGGTTCCTCGAGCCACTCTGGTTGATATGTCAATCGTTGCCCCAATCAGTTCCGCCCGCTCGCGTATCGCGGCAAGCCCGATGCCATGATTGTCTGAGACAGCGGTGTAATCAATCCCTCGACCGTCATCCTCCACAACAATGGAAGCGTTGTTTCCCTGCAGAGAGAGTTTGATTGAAATTCGTTGTGCCTGAGCATGTTTGAATGCATTGGTGGTGGCCTCCTGGACAATGCGATATGCGCTGGTCTCCACCATTTGATTGAAACGTGGAAAATCCGGGTCAACGTCGATCTCAAAAACAACGCGAGACCTGTCTGTCAACATGCTCAGATCTCGCGTAAAGCTTCGCAGTGCCGTAACTAATCCGTAGTGTTCCAAAATTGAAGGGTGCAAAGCGCGAGCGGTCTGCCGCAGAGTTTCCTGCGTTAGTTGGATGAGATTATTCACTTTGGAGAGATCATGCTTAAGAGACGCTTCTTCAGGTAAGGAGCGATCGAGTTTTACGCTGAGCTGTTCCAGATAAATGGACCCCGCTGAAAGGTTCTGGCAGGCCTCATCATGGAGTTGTCTTGCGAGGCTTCTTCTTTCGTCTTCACGAGCGAATGCGAGTCGTTCGGCCAGGTGCCGCCGCGATTTCTCGGTGCGCTTCTGTTCGGTAATGTCTGTGGCGACAACGAGCGCGGATGCGACTGCACCGTCCTGGATTACTGGAACATAACGAATTCGATAGCTGCGGAGATTAACATCAGACGCCTCGAGATTGCAGGTCGTCCCCGTGTTGAATACATCCTCGAGACATTGTTCAGCACGTGCGCTCGACTCGGGCTGGAGAAAGCTGGAAAGTTGCTTGCCGAGAACCTGTTCTGGAGTGAACCCGGGAGCGGTGTGATTGACATAGCGAATGTTGCCAAGCCTATCCAGGATGGCTACATGATCCGGAATGTTCTCCAGAAGATTACGTAACCTTTCTTCTGAATCTCGTAAAGAAGCTTCCGCTGTTTTGCGATCCGTGATATCAATCAAGTACCCACGCAATGCCTTTCGCCCGTCTTTTCCGTGCACGACGCTTACAAGGTCACGTAACCAAACTGACTGACCATTAGCGGCTATCATTCGGTATTCGAATTCATATTCACTTAGATGTTTAGAGGACTCGGCGCAGAAGTCGATCGCATACTGGCGGTCCTCCGGATGCAGGTGCCGCACCCAGAAATCTCTTTCGTACCATTCAGCGGTTTCATAGCCGAGCAGTTTGGTGACTTGCGGGCTGACATAAGTAAAGCACCATGACTCGCCATCGGCTTCCCAGGCTATGGCGTTGGTCGTTTCAACGAGCCTTTGAAATTGTTCCTTGCTGTCTCGCAAGGCCTCTTCGGCCCGCTTGCGCTCGGTTATATCGTTGTGGGCAACTACTGCGCCGCCTTCTCGGCGCTTTAAAGGTGTCACCAGCATTAAAAACCAGCGCTGGCTGACGGGAGAATGGCAGGGATATTCCAGTCGAAAATATTCTGAGGATCCTTCGCAGACTTCTTTAATGCCGGCCAGCGCTCTTTGAGCTAGCTGGTCACCTGAAGCTGCCGCTTTTCGACAGACTTCCAGATAGTTAAGACCGGCACCAATGCGGTCTTCATGTATCACACCATTATTTCTAGCGAAATCGTTCCAAACTGAATTGACCGATATGATCTTGCCGTGCCGATCCAGGACAGCCACGTGCGTGTCAAGCGAAGATAGGATGGCCCGATTGAAATTCTCGATTTCGAGCACTGCATCTTCGACGCCGCTGACGTCAGTGTCATCTGAGACCATCGGAATTGAATCAGTCGACCTCATTTTTCCTAACCATTAATTCATAACGACTCAGCACCAAGCGAAATCTGCTTACGAATCATGACTGCGGGTATGTCGGAATGCATAAAGAGGGAAGTCTGCTTTCGCGTAATATTCTTAGTATCTGCAAGTCGCGGGAGTCGAACAAGAAGCGATAGAAATCAAGGTTGCCGGCGTCTTCGGTTTATGCAACTTCCACTATAAGGTAGATACGTGCGTCACTGCCAGTCGAAGTTGAAGTAACGGCGGCATTCACACGGAGACATGAGGGCTGCGTAAGTCAATCTGCCGGTGCTCTCTGTGAGAGTGCGTCCTTAAACAAACTGTCAAAGGACATAAGAGATTCGGGACGACGAGATCTTTTAAACTCGACCACCCAGGACCGAACCCCCTGTGGTGCTTTGTTACGCACGGCAGGTTTGATCCTGGATCGAGTCGTTGGAACGTTACGTTGCGCGTTCTTGATGAGCTTGACTGGTTGCATCGGATTTCGTGTCGCTGTCTTGCTCTCGACAACGAAGACTAGTAGCCGGCGTAGCCATCCGCATAGCCGTGCTCGAATGCCTCACGGAAGTAACGCTTGTACACTTCGCGGTCGCCGAGACTGGAACTGTAGTCCTTCGTTGCTTTCTGGTAGGTACTCTGGCGTTGATAGCCATCGGCATTGCGCGCCCTGCGATCTTCGCGGCCCTGTTTGACACCCTCGCCGAACCCAGCGTTCAGAGCAGTTTGACGCAAATGGAACGAGCCGCCGTAGTTGCCGTAACCGTCCTCGTTGCGATCGGCGCGATCCCGATTACGATCGTCGTTACGATCCCGACGCTCTCGGTTGCCCCGGGCATAACTTTCGGCGTTATATCCATCCTCGAAGGCTTCACGGAAGTAGCGGCGGTAGAGCTCGCGGTCGCCGAGACGTGGGCTGTAGTCTTTCGTGGCTTTCTGATAGCTGCTTAGGTTGCGGTGCTCGGTGCGGCTGCCATTGCCGCGATCTTTGCGACCTTCCTTGACTCCTTCGTCATAGCCGGCATTCAGAGCGGTGCGACGCAGTTCCACAGAGCCGCCATAGTTACCGTAACGATCCCAGTCGCGACCACGTCTATTTTGGTTTCCGTCGTGGCGATCTCGATCGTAACGATCGTCTGGATTTTGCGCTTGAGCAGTCGTGCTCAAGACGATCCCTATTCCAAACAGCAACGAAAACACCAGGAAGGCGCCTGCGATTCTGTTTTTCGATTGATCTCTTTTCATCATTTACTCCTGTTCAAGATGGCCCCGTAAAAGAAGCTTACAGAAAGACCAGCTTCTTGAACTGCTGAAGCAGGCTCTTCCCTCACTCCTGTCACTGTCTCTTATCGCAGTGGATTAACGGGACGGATCACCATTAAACGTCATCTGGCACGACTTGTATGTGCAGTAGCACACATACCAATTAAAAACGGTGGGAAATCGTTTCTGGCCGAATTCTTTTCGTATTGCGACTATCGTGGCCCACTCGATCGAATCGTTAGTTCCGTGCCGCTAGGAAGCTCCAGATTGTCTTTGCCCTGAATAAAAACCGAGCCGGCTCCGCCTGCGGCGCCAACGATTCCACCAATCGCTGCTCCTTTTCCCCCGCCGGCGATGGCGCCGATGACAGCACCAACAGCGGTGGCAATGCCTGCACGCTGGATCGTTTGCGTGGTACGGTTGGCGCCTTGCGCGCTTCCTTCGTTGTCAACCTTGATCGCGTCGCCATTTAACATTCGAACGCTCTCGAGAATTCCGGCGAACCTGTAAGTTTGTCCGTTCGGCAGCCGGATCGTTTCGAAAGTCAGCGAAATCGCGGCCCGGCCACTCAGGCGCCCACCGTCATCTACATTGCCAACCGTTCCTTCGATAACTGCCCCTTGTAATTGACTGGGATCGCGTACGGTCATGGTGAACAGGTCCCCGCGCTGCGACAGCTTTGTGGTTAGGTTATTGTTCAGTATGGCCACTAAAGTCTCACCATCTCGCACGATGAATTCACCACGGCTCGCACTGGCATTCCCCAGAACGGATCGCGAATCGTTGTAGACGTTCCACTCTGCGACATCGGCAGTGCGGTTATAAACACTCTCTACGACAACTGGTTGAGTGAGCCGATCGGAATAGATCTGTCGCCGCACTCGCAGACTGTTATCGTTTTCAGTTGCATCGAAAGTGACATTAAAATCATTCTCTTTGTAGCCGTTCGAACTCACTACTAACTGTTCTCCACGCAACGTCGCGGTTACCTTAGTCGATCTACTGTTCGGAAGTTGTTCCTGTCGCTCACGGGCATCCGCCTCAAATGTTGCTTTTGGCGCTAGCGAAGAAGCAATAGTCATCGTTGTACCGCGGCGCTCGATCATCAGCATTTCCGGAGATTGAAGTCGCGCGAGAATTCGGTCGGCGACTTCCTGACGTTCGAAGGGGCGCAAATTCTGAGTCGCGTGTTGCGCCTTGTCGCGCGGGTTGTCACTGCGAGCGGAATCCAATCTAAAGGTTCCGGTCAGGCGATTAGTGCCTTTGTATCCGGTTTGTGAAGATGAATTGTCTACCAAACTCGGCGAGATGTTATACGCCTTAGCCAGGAGGTTTAGATTCGCGCGCAATGTTGACCAATCGCTCTGGGCGCGCTCTGTAAGCGGATTGTCTCGTATGAAATTGTCGATGGGTTGGGCCTGATCGAGCAGATGCTGGACGTCGTCCGAAACCAACTGCCTGGCATCGAAGCGAATGCGGATTTGATCGGTCGCCTTTTTGAAACCTCGGAGAGCGTCATTCATGTTGCCCTCGATTCGGGTGCGATCATAGGGCCGGCGGTCAAAAGCATCCGTAAGACTCACACGAAATTTATCGCCGCCATTTTCGATCTGCAGAATTAGCTGAGTGAGTTCACTCTCGGATAATCGGAACGATCGATTTGAGTCAAGCTTCATCGGAGTTAGTTGGTTCCATTGCCAACTGACGCCATAGGCACTCGCCAGCGTGTTCAGATCTGTTCGCACCGATGCCCAGTCATTCTTGACCCGAGGATTTAAGGTATTTTGGGTCATGAAGCTGTTGATGGGCGACGCCTTTTGCAGAATGCTCTCAACGTCAGACGCAACCGCAAGCCTCCGAGTGAACTGATCCCTGAACTGCTTAATAGCGAGCTCAAAGCCAGCCTGGAAGGTGCTGATGTCATTTCGAGGCTGCGTTTGGTCGACGCTCCGCTGGACCAATTCCACATTGAGACTGTTGCGGAACCTGCTCGAGCTTCGTTCAAGTCGTTGCAACATGTTGCCGACCTGACGGGTGTTATTACGGTTAGGCTGCGGCTGAGCCTGTACGTTCAGGCCGATGATGATTGGAAACAGTAACAGGATAAAAACAGGAGTGATCCTTTTCATAATATTCATTTTCTTCTTTCCGCTTCGCTAGCCTCTTCCATGGTTTCTAAGCACACGTCGCAATTCAGGAATTGCACCCGAGAATCCCAAGCTGAAATAAATGGAGTGTTGTGGACGCGGCGATCACAACTCTTCTTTCAGCTTCTTTGAAAACTACAAGCGGCTCAAGAAGAAGGTTGCTAGCCCGATCCCGGATGTCGAAAAGTATTTTCTAAAGGAACCCGCGAACTTATAGCAGTTGAGGTAGGGAAGATCCGTGCGCTAACACACATACCCAAAAATAGGAAGACGTTCTGCAGTTTGTGTCAGAGATCTTCCGGGGTTGGTTTCGCAGGCTCGACTGTGAAGCCCATGGATTTGAACAGTGTGAAAAGTTGCAACATCGCAGATCGGATCCCGTCCTCCACTGCCGCGGCGGACTGTCCAAGTTCCTTTGCGATTTCAAAATTGGTCATCCCGGAGAAGAATGCGAGTTCAATCATTCGGTGCTGCAGGGGCGGGATTGCATCCAGCGCTGCTCGAACTAGTCGCCGTTGTTGTGTGATGTTGATTGAGGAAGTCAATTTGGTTTTGTTTGCGCTTTTCCGCAACATCTCGCTATTCGTGGTGAGTTGCCTGCAAAGACGCTCGATGGCATGCCGGTGCGCCATAAGGATAAGCCAGGTCAGCGGCCTTTCATTCTGTTTGCCGAACTGGGCGGCTCTCCGTCGTACTTCTTGGTAGAGTTCAGCCAAGACTTCTTCGGCCGTTTGAGTGTGCCCCAAAATACGCAACAAGAGACCGAAGAGCAGGCCGTTCATAGCCTCAAAAAAGATACGGTAGGCAGTTTCATCGCCTCTCGCTACCCATGGGAGCAGCATTCCCACCCGATCGGCTGTCGAGTGCTGACGGCTTACCAAAGAAAGTACTGGTTTTCGCGATGACTGCACGGCGCGTTCCTTCAACCAACGAATAGCTAATTTTGGGGAAACGCAATTCTAGGATGGTAGCGGGATGACCGTATGTGCGTTTTCACACATATAATAAGTTTCTCGAATAGAAGGTTTGGCTGCGTTGCTTTTCAGTTGCAGGTTAATTTACTCATTCGTAGTTAAGGGTTTATGAAGGTTGTTTTCACTCAAGCCGCTTTGGGAATCCTGTGCAGCAATCGCGAGAGAAGGCTTCTCAACTGATTGAAGTTATCAGGGCGGGTGACATGTACGTTTTCGCCGATCGCTATTTCATCACCCTGAGCGATTTCGTCGATGCAGAAGACAACAACGGGCACACCCTCTCCTATCGCGGCGCTTTCTCGAATACGGCGGGCGGAAAGAATCACCTCGCGTGGTAACCCGGCCAGACTCACGAGAATCAGGTCGGGCCGCTGTCGTCGGGCGCTCTCTATTCCATCTTGTTCATCTCTGGCTAGTGCTATGCGATAGCCATCCACCAGTAGCAGCTTTTTAATGCCCTCGCGGGTCTCCTGCACATCCTCCACTACCAAAATGATCTGGTTCATGTCGTTCTTCTTATCCATTCAAACCTCAGGTCGTTACCTCTCTGCTCGGCCCAACTCCA
>Ga0111538_10002592_pt1 | contig 25367 bp, 21 predicted proteins | sample SoiMethybrSBSTD1_FD_79669 | JGI IMG/M metagenome (GOLD analysis project Ga0111538, IMG submission 79669) | Bulk soil microbial communities from a Populus tree surrounding site in Tennessee, USA - Soil MetaG P. TD hybrid SBSTD1 (version 2)... | ecosystem: Environmental > Terrestrial > Soil >...
CACGGGATTCAGCGCGGTCATCGGTTCCTGGAAGACCATCGCGATCCGGTTGCCCCGCAACTGGCGGATGCCTTCCTCATCGAGCGAGAGCAGGTCGCGACCCTCGAACTCGATGCGCGAGCCTGATTCGATGCGTCCGGGTGGGTCGACGAGACGTAGCAGCGACAGCGCGGTCACGGACTTGCCGCAGCCCGATTCGCCGACCATTCCCACGGTTTCGCCCGCGCGAATGTCGAACGAAACGCCGTCCACGGCGCGCGCCAGGGCGCCGCCCAGATGGAAATACGTGCGCAGGTTGTGCACGCGCAGCAGCGGCTCGCCGGCAGCTGGCCGGCCCGGCATGGTCATGGGTCGTGAAGCTGCTGCCCGCCCAACGCGCTGCGCAAGCGGTCGTGAAGCACGTTGACGGCGAGCACCGTGGTGGCGAGCGCAAGTCCCGGGAAAGCGGACATCCACCAGGCCGTTCCGAGCACGTCCCGGCCGTCGCGGATGAGGGTTCCCCAACTCACGTCCGGCGGCGCGACGCCAAACCCGAGAAACGAGAGGCCGGCCTCGATGACGATCACCTGCCCGACGCCAAGCGTGGCGGCCACGAGCATCGGTGTCAGCGCATGAGGGAGAACGTGCCTGACGAGTACGCGGAATGGCGAGCCGCCGGTGGCACGGGCCGCCGTCGCGAAATCACGATTGCGGGTCGCGCGCACCTCCGCGCGCACGAAGCGGCTCACACCGAACCAACTCGTGAGCCCGAGCAGCAAGACGAGTGAGGACATCGAAAGCCCGCCCCACAGCGCGACGATTCCCAGCAGGAGCAGGATGCGCGGAATCGCGAGTCCCGCGTTCACGACGTGCATCATCAGCGTATCGACCCATCCCCCGGCATATCCGGCGACGGCTCCCCATGCCGTCCCCACGATAACGGCCACGGTGACGGCGAGCAGTGAGATGCCGAGGGAAATTCGCGCGCCGTAGAGAAGGCGCGAAAGCAGGTCGCGGCTGAGCTGGTCGGTTCCGAGCCAGTGCGTCGCCGACGGCGGTTGGGCTCCAGCGGAGACATCGAGCGTGAGCGCCGGATCGAAGGGGGCGATCCACGGCGCGAGGAGCGCCGCGACCGCGATAAGGAGCAAGGCCAGGCCTGCGATCGAAACGGCCGGATCGCTCCTCAACAGTGCCAGGAGCCGTCCGGGCGCCCATGGCGCGAGCGGCGCGGGCGCCGCATCGGCGAATGCGACCAGGGATCCGGGAGTGGCGTTAGGCACGCTGGCGCGGATCAGCGGCCGCGTGGGCCAGGTCGGCGGCAGCGGCGCCCAGGATGACGAGCGCGCTGGAGAGCATGACGATGGCCAGGACGAGCGGATAGTCGCGGTCACCGACGGCCTGGACGGCCAGTGAGCCCATCCCTGGCCAGGCAAACGTCACCTCGATGAAGACGGCGCCGCCGAGCAGCGCCGGCACGGCGAGGCCACCATACGTGATGATGGGCAGCAGCGCGTTGCGAAGCGCGTGGCGGAAGACAACGGCGCGCTCACCCACGCCTTTCGCGCGCGCCGTTCGCACCCACGCATTCGGGAGCACATCCATGAGCGATGCCCGTTGATAACGGGACACGGTGGCCGCGACCAGCAGCGCGAGCGTGCCCGCGGGCAGCACGAGATGGCGCAGGACGTCGAGCGCGCGCCGTCCGAACGGCGCCGATGGATCGAGCGTCGGCGTGATGAACCCCTGGATGGGAAGCCAACTGCCCGCGAACAGCAACAACGCCAGCATGGCGAGCCAGAAGTCAGGCAGTGACGCGACCAGTACCGCGGAACCGCCGGTGAGTCGATCGAACCATCCACCTTGTCGCGATCCCTGGAATGCTCCGAGCGCTATCCCCAGGGCAAATCCGAGTACCAGCGCGGTGCCCATGAGGAGAAGCGTGCGCGGCACCGCGTCACCGAGGACATCGACGACCGGCCGTTGATGGGTGAATGACGTTCCGAAGTTTCCCGACGCGATGGAAGTGAGGAACCGGCCGTACTGCTCGATGAGCGGGCGATCGAGGCCGTACCGTTCGCGCCAGGCGGCACGCATTTCCGGCGTGGTTCTCGGATCATCGAGAAGACCGGCGAACGGTTCTCCAGGGGCGGCGTGGATCAGGAAGAAGGTGAGGGTCGTCGTCAGCCAGACGATGAAGAGACCCTGCGCCAGGCGCCTGAGGAGGAAAATCGCCATTGCCGGCCAAGATAGCGGTTGGAGCTGTGATGCGCTGGTTGCTGATTGCTGCACGTCGGAGCTGGTGGTGGTGCTGGCGCTTGCGCTGGACGAGCTCCAACCACGTACTAACCTTCGACCAGCATGTCGACACCGCGACTCGAATTCGCCAGGCCCTCGCGCCGTCCAATGACCGGGCGTTGGCGCACGTTGATCTCTCCGCCGATGTCGGGCGCCGCCAACATGGCCGTGGACCACGCGCTCATGGCGCGCGCGCGACGCACGGGTGAAAGGGTGCTCCGCGTGTACACGTGGTCCACACCAACGCTCTCGCTCGGACGCCACCAGCTGGCGCGCGGTCGCGTCAACGCCGACGCCGCGAAATCGCTGGGTGTCGCACTCGTCAGGCGGCCGACCGGTGGGCGGGCACTTCTGCACCACCGGGAGGTGACCTACAGCGTGACGGCGCCGCTGGGCCGCGACGACTCCGTGCGTGAGTGGTACGCAGCCATCAACGAAATCCTGCTTGGCGCGCTGCGATCACTTGGAGTGAATGCGCAGCCGGCCGCCGTTGAGGGGCGAACTCCGCTGCCAGGATCGGGGTCATGTTTCGTTCGCGCCGACGAGGGGGAGATCAGCGTGGATGGTCGCAAGCTTGTCGGAAGCGCGCTCCTGAGGCAGGAGGACGCGCTGTTGCAGCACGGGTCCATCCTCATCGACGATGACCAGCACCTCCTGGCCGATCTGTTGCCCGCGGGAGAGGCGCCCGAAGTGCGGGCCGGCACATTGCGACAGGCGCTCGGCTTTGCTCCATCGTCGGAGGTCGTTGCCGGGACGCTGATACGCGCACTGTCCGAAGCGGGCGCCGAGCCGACTGTTCTGGACGTCGAAGCGAGGTTCCAGGCCGATGTCGCCCTTGCGGAGCGCATCTACGCCGGCGAGGAGTGGACGTACAAGTACTAGGCCACAGGCCACGGGTCACAGGCCACAGGCCACAGGCCACAGGCCACAGGCCACTGGGGTGAGGGTTTCCTTCCTGTGTCCGGACTAACCGGTAACTATTTTTCGTGATCCACTATGAACGCGCCCAAAGGCGCGCTGAGGCTCGCATGACCACGACGCTCCAACCGGCCAAAACCTCGGCCGACCCTGATACCTTCGTTCGCCGTCACATCGGCCCGTCGGCGGCAGAGATCGAGCAAATGCTGTCGCTGCTGGGCTATTCCTCGCTGGACGAGTTCATCGACGCGACGATCCCCGAAACCATTCGCGCCAAGCGGCCCCTCGGGATCGGAAAGCCGCGCACCGAACACGACGTCCTGAACGAGATTCGCCGGATCGCCGGGAAGAACAAGGTGTTCCGCTCGTACCTCGGTCTCGGTTACCACGACACGCTGGTACCGCCGGTCATACAGCGAAACATCCTCGAGAACCCGGGCTGGTACACGGCGTACACGCCCTACCAGTCGGAGATCGCACAGGGACGGCTCGAAGCGCTCCTGAACTACCAGACCGCGGTGATCGACCTGACCGGGCTGCCCATCGCGAATGCGTCGCTGCTCGACGAAGGAACGGCGGCCGCTGAAGCGGTGCACATGGCGTACGGCGTAAAGGGTAAGGAAGGGAAGGAGACGGTCTTCATCGACAAGGGTTGCCATCCGCAAACGATCGACATCGTGAAGACACGCGCATGGGCGTCCGGTCTCAAGGTCACTGTCGGCGATGCGCGGGCGAAGAAGTTCGGCAAGTCAGTGTTCGCGGTGATCGTGCAGTATCCAACGACCGACGGCGCGGTGGTCGACTGGCGTGATGTGGCTGATCGCGCGCACGAATCGGACGCGCTGCTGATCGCGGCCACCGACCTGCTCGCGCTCACGCTGCTCGCTCCGCCAGGCGAATGGGGTGCGGACGTCGTGGTTGGCAACTCGCAGCGCTTTGGCGTGCCGCTGGGTTTCGGCGGTCCGCACGCGGCGTTCATGACGACGCGCGATGAATACAAGCGGCTCATTCCCGGCCGCCTCATTGGTGTTTCGAAGGATGCACAGGGGAAGATGGCGCTGCGCATGGCACTCGGGACGCGCGAACAGCACATCCGCCGCGAAAAAGCGACGAGCAACATCTGCACGGCGCAGGTGCTGCTGGCCGTCATCGCCGGCATGTATGCCGTGTGGCACGGGCCGGACGGATTGACGCGCATCGCGCGGCGTGTCCATAGAATGGCGGCGCTGCTTGCGGCAGGCGCAACGAAGCTCGGACACACCGTTGCCCACTCCGACTTTTTCGACACTGTGCGCATCGACCTCGCAGGAAGCACGGCGGGGAAGGCGATCGGCGCGGCGAAGAAGCTGGGCATCAACGTCCGCAAAGCCGGCGGCTCCAGCGTGGTCGTCGCGTTCGACGAGACGGTGATGGAGAACGACGTCACCGACGTCCTGGTGTCGCTCAACGGCGGATCGCCGCTCGCCTTCACGGTCGCGTCACTGGCGAGCGAAATCGACCCGCGGTACGACGAGCGGTTCGCGCGCACCAGCTCGTTCCTGACGCATCCCGTCTTCTCCCGTTACCACGCAGAGCATGAACTGCTTCGCTACATGCGGAAGCTCGAGTCGCGCGACCTGTCGCTCGTGCACTCGATGATCTCGCTGGGCTCGTGCACGATGAAGCTGAACGCGACGGCGGAAATGGTGCCGGTGACGTGGCCTGAACTCGGCCGGATCCACCCGTTCGCGCCGGCGGCGCAGACGGAAGGGTATGCCGAATTATTCAAGTCGCTGGAGTCGGACCTGTGCGACATCACCGGCTTCGCGGCGGTCTCGCTGCAGCCTAACGCGGGATCGCAGGGGGAGTACGCCGGCCTCCTCGTGATCCGTTCGTATCACGAATCGCGGAACGAGGGTCATCGGAATGTCTGCCTGATCCCGCAGAGCGCGCACGGCACGAACCCGGCCAGCGCGGCCATGGCGGGCATGAAGATCGTGGTCGTGAAGACGGGCCCGAACGGCGACGTCGACATCGCCGACCTGCGCGCGCGTGCGGAGGAGCACAAGGATGACCTGTCGGCGCTGATGGTGACGTATCCGTCCACGCACGGGGTGTTCGAGGAAGGGATCACCGAGATCTGCCGCATCGTGCACGAGCATGGCGGGCAGGTCTACATGGACGGCGCGAACATGAACGCCATGGTGGGCCTGGCGCGTCCTGGTGACATCGGCGCGGACGTGTGCCACCTGAATCTTCATAAAACGTTCTGCATCCCGCACGGCGGCGGCGGCCCCGGGATGGGACCTATCGGAGTGGCGGCGCACCTCGCCCAATTCCTGCCCGGGCACCCGGTGATACCGCAGGAGGGGCGTACGACGTTAGGCGCCGTCTCTGCGGCCCCGTGGGGAAGCGCGTCGATCCTGCCGATTTCGTGGGTGTACATCCACATGATGGGCGGCAGCGGATTGACCGAGGCGACGAAGGTCGCGATCCTCAACGCGAACTACATGGCGCACCGCCTCGAGGAACATTTCCCGGTGCTGTACCGTGGACGCCATGGACGGGTAGCCCACGAGTGCATCGTCGATCCGCGCGGCGTGAAGGCGTCGAGCGGAGTGGAGGTCGAGGACATCGCGAAGCGGCTGATCGATTACGGATTTCACGCGCCGACCGTGTCCTTCCCGGTTGCGGGAACGCTCATGATCGAGCCGACGGAGAGCGAGTCGAAGGCGGAACTCGATCGCTTCTGCGACGCATTGATTGCGATTCGCGGAGAGATCCGGGCAATCGAGGCCGGCGTGCTCGATAAGGACGACAACCCGCTCAAGCACGCGCCGCACACCGCGGAAGTCGTGATCTCGGATTCGTGGAACCGGGCCTATTCGCGCGAGCAGGCGGCGTTTCCGGCCCCGTGGACTCGCGAGCGCAAGTTCTGGCCGGCGGTCTCGCGGATCGACAACGCGTTTGGCGATCGGAATCTCGTGTGTGCGTGTCCGCCGATCGAGGAGTATACGAACGGGTAGACGGGCAGACGGGTAGACGGGCAAACGAAAGGCGCCACGCGAATCAGTGGCGCCTTTTTCTACCCGATTGCCCGATTGCCCGATTGCCCGATTGCCCGTTGGGCCGTTTACCCGATCTGCTTCTTGTAATCATCGGCAGAAAGAAGTCCCGACTTTTCGCCTTTGACGCGAAGCTTGATCATCCACCCCGAGCCATACGGGTCGGAGTTCACGAGCGCCGGCTCGCCATCGAGACGCGAATTCACGTCGACCACTTCACCGGCCAGCGGGCAGAAGAGCTCCGACACAGCCTTCACCGCTTCGATGGTCCCGAACACATCGTGCGCGCCGAATTGCGCGCCCTTCTTCGGCAGCTCCACGAAGACAACGTCTCCCAACTGATCCTGTGCGTAGTCCGTGATCCCGATCTGCACCACGTTCGAGTCATCGGTGCTTTTCACGTATTCGTGATCGGCGGTGTAGAGCAGGTCGGCGGGAACGTTGGCCACGGCGGTAACCTTTAGAGAAAGAAACGGGGAGGAGGAGCGCGCGAAGTCTAGGGACGATTCGATGGAGGCGAAAGCCCGACGTCAGGGGCTTCCCTGACGCGTGAGGTCGGTCCATGCGCGCGTGACCGCGCGTCTCAGCGTCTCGAGATCCGAGGAGTTTTCGATCACGACGTGGGATCTCGAACGCTTCGTGATCGCCGGCATCTGCGCGTCCATCATCCGGCGCGCCTCGGCGGCATCCATCCCTCCACGCTTCATGAGCCGTGCCTGCCGCACATCGTCGGGGGCGTCCACCAGGATCACCTTGTCGAATTCAGTTTCGAGTCCGGTCTCGAACAGCAACGGGATCACCGCCACAACAGCCGAGTCGCCGCGCGCTTTTGCTTCCGCAATGAGCTGGCTGCGCAGGCGCCGTACCTCGGGATGGACGATCGCATTCAGTGCCTCACGCTCCGCTGGATCGGCAAACACAACGGCGCGCAGGGCGGCGCGATCAAGTGAACCATCCTCCTGCAGCACGTACTTCCCCCACCGTTGCGCGATCGCCGCCAGCGCCGGCATCCCGGGCCTCACCACGTCGCGCGCCAACTCATCGGCATCGATCACAGTCGCGCCGAGTTCGGCGAGCATGCGCGCGGCCTCGGATTTTCCGCTGGCGATGTTGCCTGTGAGCGCTATCAGGAGCACGGCTATCGGGTACCCGGAGGGGAGGACGGACGGAAATGAGCAGGACGACCTCATCGCCGCCAGACTAAGTTGGTTGAAGCTCCGCCCCCGCCCCCCCGGAGCGCGAACCTCCCATCTCAATCTTTCATTCTCATGACCATCGAAACGGGAATCGAAGACGTTGCCGACGCCGGCCGTCGGGCGGAGTTCGAGGAGCTGGTCAGGCGTCAGTTGGAGCTCCTGGGTGAGGACCCGAACCGCGCGGGACTCGTGCGAACACCCTATCGGGTGACCCGAAGCATGGAATGGCTCACGCGTGGTTACGAGATTGACCTCAAGGACGCCGTTGGCGCGGGTGTGTTCGAGGACGAGCACGACAACATGATCATGGTGCGCGACATCGAGATGTATTCGCTCTGTGAGCACCACATGCTGCCCTTCTTCGGCAAGGCGCACGTGGCGTACATCCCCGACGGCAAGGTGCTGGGGCTCTCGAAAGTGCCGCGCATCGTCGACATGTACGCGCGCCGGCTCCAGATCCAGGAGCGCCTGACGAGTGAGATCGCCGAGGCGATCCAGGAGGCCGTGCAACCGCTGGGTGTCGGCGTGGTGATCGAGGCCTCCCACCTCTGCATGATGATGCGCGGGGTGGAGAAGCAGAACTCGATGACGATCACCTCGGCGCTGCTGGGGGAGTTCCGGGAAGACGCCAAGACGCGCGACGAGTTCCTCCGCCTGGCGCACGCCGGGCACAACAACCGTTAGGCCGCAGCCTCCTCTTCGTCGCTGCGCGGGCCGTCCTGCATCAGGCCGGCGATCACGTATTCCGCCCCGCCGCGCTGCCTGAGCTGGGAGGGTGTGCAGTGGAGGTAGCGCTGGCAGGTGTTGCGGAACGCGCTGCCTGACGGGAAGTCGAGCGCGAGCGACACCGCGTCGGCGGAACGGAGCGGATCCTCCAGGAGCTGCGCGGCGACGATCAGCCGTCCCCAGGTGATGAGCCTTCTCGGGGGCGGGAACCCGGCGTCGGACAGCCTGCGAACCAGGGCGCGCCGCCCCAGCGAAAGTGAGCGGGCCAGCACTTCGGGCGTGAGCCGCTCGTGGGCGCGGGTGACCGAGATCAGCACGGCGTCACGCACCAGCGGGTGCATGCCGGCAAAGAGTGCCTTGAGCTTCGAGGCGACGCTGCGGGCCTCGGCCTGCTCGAGCAGGGTCGCGAAACGCTCCGGGGAGTCGTCCCGATCCGCGAGCACCAGTCCGTCGATACCGGCGCGACCGGCGTCGAAGATGTCGCGAACGCGATCCGGGTTGCCGGCCGCTACGTAGGCGACCGTGATGAGCCTCGGGAAGAGCCGCCGGAGCTGACGCACCGGTTCGAGCGCCATCTCCCCTGTGGCAAACAGGTCGAATACTGCCGTGGCAACGGGCTGTGTCTCGCAAAGCCGGTGCAATGCCCCCCAATCGGGGCAGGGTGCTATCTGGTGGCGGCCGCGAATGGCTGACTGCAGGCGGCGAAGCCGGTCCTGGTTTGGAAGCAGGGCCGCAATGATGCTCATGGTCTCGTTATGGGGGGCAGTCTGGCGTGCTGAGCGATGACGTGTGAATCACCTGAAGGGTCACGCGTTGGGCGCCCATCCTCAGAAGGTGACGATCCCAGTCACGCCGGTGCTCGTCCTGAAAGCCCGCCCTGGCGAAGCTGCAGGCCGGAGAATCGTTGCCGATTGCGCCTGACGAGGCATCGCGCAACAGGAGCGGCCGCCGGTGGCTGGGTTCGTGACGAGATGGCCGCATCCGGTGACAACGAGGTTAGAGCCGCTTCGGAATAGAAGTCACAAAAAAGCGGGTCAAACCTATGTGGTGACTGAGTTTGGCCCAGTTACGAAGCGCCTTTGGGTTCGTCGTCAGCGAGAAGCCAACCGTCCCTGAAAAAAGGGCGGCAACAGCCCGGCGCCACTGCGGCGCCAATCACTCGAGAGCCGGGGAGATTTGTGCGTCGTTCGCGCCAGGGGTTCACGCTTACCGAGATGCTCATCGTGGTGGTCATGGTGGGCGCGTTGACGATGTTCGCTCTTCCGAAGTTCTCGAAGCTCGCCGAGAGCAACAAACTCGGCGCGGCCCGCGAGGAGATTTCGTCCATGCTCGCGACGGCCCGCGCGGCCGCCGTGCAGAAGGGACGCACCGCGACGGTCCGGCTCAGCGGGAACAAGATGTGGGTGACCGTCATTCCGGCTCATGGTGGCGCGGCAACGACTGTCGTGCCGATGAAGAACTTCTCGATCTACAACGTCTCGATCGCCGGGACAGACTCTGCGATCACGTTCGACATGCGCGGGTTCGCGAATCCGCGCCTGTCTTCGATGGGTGTCTTCCGCATCGTCGGCGCTTCCAAGCGCGACTCGATCTGCATAACGACGGCTGGACAGATCATGCCGCGAGGTTGCCAGTTATGAAACTGCGTTACCGGAGATCGCGCGCTGCAGGTACGCGCAAGGGCATGACGATCATCGAGGTGATCGTCGCGATGCTCATCCTGACCTTCGGCCTGCTCAGCATGGCCGGGTTCTCGTTGACGATGACGAGGCAGATGAAGTGGTCGGGACGCCAGGAAACCGCCGCACTGCTCGTGCAGTCGCGAATCGACAGCGTCGCGTCGATTCACTGCCAGGATCTCGCGCCCGGAGGCGTGACGCAGAGCGGGACGCTCACCAGGCTGGGTGTGACCGAGACGTGGTACATCTCGGACGGAAACGACATCAAGGTTCTGCTCGATACCGTCACGTTCAAGCCACGCACGGTGCCCCTCGTCTACCGGAGTATCATCCCATGCCGCGACAACTGATGCCAGCGCGCCGGCAAGGCCTGACGCTTCCCGAGCTCCTGATCGCCATCCTGTTGCTGGCGATCGTGGGCGGCGGCATCACGCGCGTGATGATCAAACAGCAGCAGGTCTACAAGGACGCCTCGCGCTCCGCCAGCGCCAAGCGCGAACTGCGACTCGGCGCCAGCCTGTTGCCCATGGAGCTTCGATCGGTCTCGAGCTCCGGCGGTGACATCCTGACCATGGCTGAAGACGAGATGGTCATGAACGCCTACATCGGCTCCGGCGTCATCTGCCAGAGGAACGCGGCGACGAACGCGGACGGGATCTGGATTCCACCCACGAACCTCGCGAATCACACGCTCTCGAATTTTGCCACCAGGCCGCACGCCGGTGACACCGTATTCCTCTTCAACGACAACCTCAAGGAAGGCGCCCAGGACGACCAGTGGGAGAAGCGCGTCATTGTGTCGACGGACCCGGACCCTGCCGCCTGTGTTGGTCCGCCGTACACGGACCTCGTCCAGGATGCCGGAAAGAGCAGGATCTTCATCAAACTGAATGCGGTGATACCGGACTCGGTGAAGGTCGGCGCCGTCGTTCGCTTCACGCGACCTGTGGAGTATTCGATCTACACGGAGTCGAGCGGAAAATCGTATCTCGGGATCCGTGAGTACGGGTCCGGTGCGTGGGGATCCTACGCGCCGCTGGCCGGACCGTTTGCTGCCTTCGCCGCCGGTGACGCCAATCCGAGCGGACTCCAGTTCCGCTATTACGACTCGACAGGCGTGCGCATCACCAACATGGCCAATACGAAGGACGTTGCACGCGTCGACGTTTTCATGCGCACGAACCAGGGCAAGTCAGCCATCACAGAACGCAAGGGGAATTTCGTCCAGGATTCCATCCTGATGCGGGTAGCTATCCGCAATTTCAAGTGAGGTCGTAGATGCCGAACCAAAGTGGAATCGATCCCGTGACGCCGGCCCCCGCGGGCGGCGAGAAACAGCGCGAAGGTATCGCGCTCATCACGGCTCTGTTTGGCGTCGTCGTGCTCGGGGTCATGATGTCGGGCATGTACTTCACGTCGAACCAGGAATACAAGGGCACGCGCAACGCGCTCGTTGAGCAGCGCGGCTTCGCGATCGCCGAGTACGGCCTGAACAGCGAGATCTCCAACTGGGATCGCTTTCGGAACAAGCCGAGCGTGTTCCCGATCGGAAAGATCGATTCCACGCAGGTGTACGTCGCCAACGGCGACACCGCCTGGGTGAAGGTCACGCGGCTGACCGACCGTACGTTCTGGGTGGTCTCAGAGGGCCACGCCAACATCGGTGTCGCGCAGCTCGAGTCGCGCCGCATGACGGGAGCTTACGTGCGGATTGCGTACCCGCAGATCGAGGCCAAGGGTGCGATCACCGCGGCCGGTAACGTGAACTTGCAGGGTAGCGCGCTGGTGGACGGCGATGACGTTAATCCGGCCGGGTGGACCAACTGCGGTGCGCCGGTTCCGACCGTGCCCGCGGTGGTGGTGCCTCCAGCGGCGACCGTCAGCGACAAACCCAGTAATTACGGGTCGTCGCCCACCGTGGTGCACGATTCCGCGGCTGCCGACTCCAACACTTATGTGCGATACGGCTCCGAGTCGTGGGTCACGCTTACCACGAACGCGGACATCGTGCTGCCAGGCGGGCATTACGGAAGCGACATCCAACCAGTGGGCACGGCCACGACCTGCGACAAGTCAGCCGACTACAACTGGGGCGAGCCCAATCGTCCGGGCGCTATCGCAGGCTGCTACAACTATTTCCCGATCATCTACTCGACCAGTGGACTCAAGATCAACGGGAATGGCTACGGGCAGGGTATCCTGTTGATCAACGGCGACCTCGAAATCAACGGCACATTCGAGTTCTACGGCATCGTGATCGTGCGCGACGACATCACGAAGGGCAACGGAACGATGAAGATCCATGGGGCGGCGTTCGCGGCCAACCTCACGCTGGCAGACCCCTTGAGCTGGCTGACCGGTAACCAGGACATCCAGTACTCGAATTGCGCCATCCAGAATGCGCTGGCTGGTTCAGCGATTCTGATCCGTGTGACACAGAGACACTGGGCGCAGATCTACTAAGTGCAGAGTGCAGAGTGCAGAGTGCAGAGTGCAGACCTGAAAGACTGCACTCTGCATTTTGCGTTTCCGTAACTCGTCAGGCGCCGTTCGCGCGGACAGCCTCGCCGGTGCGGAAGAACTCGCGCTGGCCTTCGTTGGCCGGCCTCACGACGTGGCAGGCCCGGCAACGGGCCTCGTAGGCCTCGCGGCCGCCCACCATGATCGTCGGGGAATCCCAGGCCGCCGGCTCGCCGTCGATGAGGCGCTGAGTGCGCGTGGCGGGCGCGCCGCACAGCACGCAGATCGCACTCAACTTGTCCACCGATTCGGCGATCGCCATGAGCTGGGGCATCGGACCGAATGGCTCCCCACGGAAATCCGTGTCGAGGCCTGCCAGGATGACGCGCCGGCCGCGCGCCGCGAGCGACGTCGCCACCTCGATGATGCCGTTGTCGAGGAACTGCGCCTCGTCGATCGCGATCACTTGCGCCGTGGGATCGATGCGCTGCGCCACCTGCGCCGACGAATCGACCGGCACCGCTTCGACTGTGCGGCCGTCGTGGCTCGAGACGGCGAAGAGTCCTGCATAACGACTGTCCAGGTGCGACTTGAACACCTGCACACGCTTGCGGGCGATGAGCGCTCGCCGCACGCGCCGCATCAGTTCTTCCGACTTACCGCTGAACATCACGCCCGCAACGACCTCGATCCACCCGCCGCTGAACTGGCTCGCGCTCATTCGCCGCGCCTCTCGCCACCTCGCGGTCCGCGGCGCGAGTTGCGGAGCCTTTCCCCGCGCTCGCTCCATTCACGCCCTTCGTGCGCGGCACGCGGGAAGCGCTCGATGTCGTCACGGCGTGGGCGACGTTCCGCGCGTTCGTCGCGACCACGTCCCCCGCGCTCGTCGCGGCCGCGTGCACCCCGCTCGCCACCTTCTTCACGACGAAAGCCGTGCGGCTCGCGCCGCGGACGCTCACCCCGGTCGCGGCCCCCGCCGCGGCGCGGATCGTCCTCGCGACCACGAGCACCCCGCGCCAAACCCTCGCGCGGCCTCTTCCCGAAATCGCCCCGCGCGCCTTCCCGACGGTCGCCAAAGGGGCGGGGACGCTCCTCACGCACCGGACGCTCGGACGCGGGCGCGGGCGCCTGCTGCGTGGCGGCTGCACGCCTGGCTTTGCGTCGCTCACGATCGAGCAGCATCAACGCAGCGGCGGCCACTTCAACGGCATCGAGCCCCGAAAGGAGCGGCTCGACGACCGGTATCCAAGGCACGTGCGATCCAGAACCGGCCGTGCCACGGATTTCGTCGCGCAGCGAATCGAAAGTGGACCGTGCCGATGCGAGCGCTCCCGTCCAGCCGAGTGGCGTGACCGCGGCGATTCTCTGGAGGGCGGCGAGTCGTGATGGCCTCACGATCGCCACGAGTTCATCGGTTATCGAAGCGACGGCGGTGAGATCTTCGGCGGACGGCACGTCATCGAAGATGATGCCAAGCCGGTAGCGACTGCTCGGAACCCCGCGACACACATGGACGAGTCCCGTCTCCAATCCAAGAATGGCGGCCGCGTCACCGGCCGCGGATTCGCTGGCGTCGCTGAACGTCAGCAGGACGGCGGATTCCGGATCGAACGCATCGAGTACGCTCAGGAGCGCTCGAAAGCGTTCAGAGGGCACTGCGGTGATGGCGCGCAGCGTGGCTGTGGTGTTGGCGGCAGCGGTGCTGGTGTGCTCAACCGTGCGTGCGCGCCACATCGATCGCTCGAGGAACGCCGAGAGTTCTGTGGAGCGCGCAGCGCAAAGCGCCACGCGCTCCGCGGTGCGCGGCAATTCCGCGATGAGACTCTCGAGGGACTGACGTTGTTGCTCGTCCGCAAGCGTCTCTTCGGGCCACACGAAAACGAGCGTGTGAAGGCTGCTGAGCGACAACTTCGATTCAGCGATGAGCCGGGCGAGATCGGAAGGCGAACCGGCGATGGCTGCATTCCCCGCCGCCAACAAGCGCCGGCCGCGGGCGACCGAAGTCACTGGGCTCAGCGCGCGCGGCTCGCCCTTGCGAAGCATTCGCACGGCTTCGCAGAGACCAAGGACGTCATCCGAATTCGGAAGTACGGCCAGGAAGGCCGGCGCGCCCGGTTCAATCACGGTGCGATCGAGAAGACTCGCGACCAGGCGGGCCGCGCCGTCCTGGTCTCGCTCGATGAAATGCACGATGCTCTGGCTGCGCGCTGTGGCGGCCGTCTCGCGGGTCTCCCGCTCGTCCATGGTCTCGTCCGTTGTCAAAGTGCGCCCGCCGAGACAACCTTAGCGCCGAGCGGGACTCCAATAATAGCGAGGCCGGGAAGGAGCCTCCATTGGCGATTGCCCCTATCATTTTGAGGCGTATGACGTCAGCGCAGTCCGTGTCAGGCAATGTCGCGCAGCTGAAGGAGTCGGCCACCATCGCCGTTTCACAGCGAGCGCGCGCCCTGAAGGCACAGGGGCGTCAGATCATCGACCTCGGCGCGGGCGAACCCGATTTCGACACGCCTGAATTCATCCGGAACGCCGCCAAGAAGGCGCTCGATGAGGGTGCGACCCGCTACACCGCGGTCGAGGGAATCCTGCCGCTGCGCCAGGCGATCGCTGACGTCACGAACGCGCATAACGCGTGCGAGACGGTGACGCCGGCGGAGGTCGTGGTCACCACGGGCTCGAAGCAGGCGCTCTTCAATTCGTGCTTCGCCCTGTTCGGCGAAGATGATGAAGTTCTCGTGCCGACACCGGCGTGGACGAGCTACTACGAGATGATCGACCTTTCTCGCGCGACGGCAGTCCCGGTCGAGGGCCAGGCGTCGCGCGGGTTCAAGGTCACCGCGGACGATCTCGAGCGGCACGCGACCGACAGCACGCGCGGCCTGATGCTGAACTCACCCTGCAATCCAACAGGATCGGTCTACACGCCTGACGAGTTGTCGGACCTGGTGCGGCTCGCGGCGGAGCGGAATTGGTGGGTCATCAGCGACGAGATCTACCGTCGCATTGCGTACGACGGGCCAGCCGCCGGGTTGTTGTCGGTGGCCAGGAATCGTGAGCGGGTCGTCGTCATCGACGGGATGGCGAAGTCCTTCGCTATGACGGGTTGGCGAATCGGCTGGGCAATTGCCAACCCGAACCTGGCCCGCACACTCACCGCCTTCCAGTCGCACACGACATCGAACGCGACCACAGTATCGCAATACGCGGCGCTGGAAGCCCTGAAGAAGAAGGATGACGCCGAAGCGGCGATCGAGGGCATGGTCGGTGAATACCGTCGTCGCCGGGATGCTGCGCTCCAGCTGTTACGCGCGCCCGGCGGGCCAACGGTCGTCCAGCCCGACGGCGCGTTTTACCTGTTCATCGACGTACAGGACACGGATCCGGACTCCGAGGACGCGGGTTCGGCGTTTACCACGCGACTGCTGGAGGAACACGGCGTCGCGGTTGTGCCCGGCATCGCGTTCAGGACTCCTGGCTGGATACGGCTTTCGTATGCCGCCGCCCAGGAATCAGTGGTCGAAGGGGTGAGGCGGATCCTGAAGCTCCGGAATACGCTGATAGGCCGCTAGCGGAACAGCCGGTTTCGACGTTGCGTTCCGGTGATGGCGGTGGCGTGAAGACGATGATGCAGTCCACGTGGCCCATCTTCATTTTGTTGGCCACACGGTGGTCGGAGGGGTCGTGAACATTCCAGTACGAATCGAGCCCGGGACAGCAACGCCGGCACCGGTGGATTATCGATGGGACGAGGACACGGACATCCTCTCGGCGAAGGTTGAGCAGGCCGCTGGTGGGCGTACCTTGAGCGTGGACGTTGAGGGGCGTGACGGTTCGTGGTTGATCCTGGATGTCTCCGACGAGCGTATCCGCGGTGTCGAAGTGGCGGTATGGCCGACTGTCCAGAAACGCGCTGACTTGAAGCCGCCTTCCGTGGCGGAGTTGTCGACGGTGAAGGTGGGAAGGGACGGAGGCGTGCGCGCCGTGTCGGCGGTGGAAGTGGACATTCCGGTGGCAGCTGAATCAGACGATGCTGAGCGCACGATCCATTTCCGACTTGGACACGGCCGCCTGGTCCGCACGGTGCGAATCGCGCGCGATATGCTGCTGGACATCGATGAGCGTGACCGGCTCGCCGGCGTGTGGCTCCTGGACGTACCTCCCTTTCCCATGACTCCGTGATCACTACCATCGTGCTGGTCCGCGCTGATCCGCAGCGCATTCCCGAGACTGCGCGCGCCATCGCCGGGATCGAAGGCGTTCAGGAGGTCTACTCCGTCTCCGGGGAGTGGGATCTCGTCGTCATCGTGAAGGTGCCGGAATACCAGCGCATCGCCGAAGTTGTGACGGAGAAATTCCCGGCGGTGAAAGGCATCGAGCGAACGCAGACGCTGACGGCCTTCCGCGCGTATTCGCGGAGCGACCTCGAACAGGCCTGGGACATTGGTGTCACCTGAGGCATCAGGCATCAGGCAACAGGCATCAGAGGCGATAACACTGCGGGACCTGTCGCGCGCGGTGCGTCAGGCGCTCGCGCACCCGGCTGGCGACGGCGCGCCGCCCGCTTCGCTGGACCTGAGCGGCCTGATACTCGAACCGCCGCGCATCGGCGAGTGTTCGCTGGTTGAAGGGAAGATCCTCTCGGCGATTCCGGTCACGGGTCCACACGCCGCAGGGTTCGACGCATTTCTCGACGGCGTGCAGCGCAGCCACGTGGTGGACTACGCAGGCCCGATACCCATTGTCGGCGGCTGGTCAGCCGCGGTCATCCGCGCGCGCGTGAACCGCCGCATGACGACGTGGTCGAATGGGCACTTGTCGGAATCGCGGCTTTACGCTCCGGTCGCCCTCATCTCTGGGGCGGCGTTTCAGGCGATCGAGGCGAGCGGTGTGGAGATCAGGAACACGCTCGCTGATGCGAAGGAAACGTCCGGACACCCGATCGAGCTTCTGAGGTTCGCCGTGGACGCGGTGAAGCGCGACCGCGAACGCCTGGAGCGGGAACTCGCCGAACTGTGGGTGGGCACGAAGGACACGTCACTGTTTGTCGACGGCGGCTTGCCCACGGGACCATTGGCATCTGCCTCGCACGCCTGTGTAGGCGTCATCAAGAGCCATCACACGATCTACGCGCCCGGGGATTCACTCCCGACCATCCTTGCTATCGCCGAAGAAGAACGGAGCAGCGCGTTCGTGGTGAAAAGGGGAACGTGGGCGCCACCGGTGTTGAGCTGGTACCTCCGGCTTCGTGAACCCCCGTCGCACGATCCTTTCATGGGACTCGTGCGCGTCGAGGTGGCGCGCACCGCGGACGTCGAATCATCGGCAGCGCTGTCGCGACGCGCTGACGAAGTGTCGCGCTGGATCCTGGCCGAACGCGCGCCGCTCGCGCTGCCTGACGCGAGGTGGGACCGGATGGTTTACGGCATCAGGGACTGCGAGGAATACCTTCGGGCAACTGCAAGCTGAGTGCTACAAAGCAGCGACCAGCGACCAGCGACCAGCGACCAGCGACCAGCGATCAGCGATCACCATGCTTTCAAGTCCGGCGCACGCTTCCTTGCTGTCGGCTAGTGCTGGTCGCCGGTCGCTGATCGCTGGTCGCTCAGGGTCAATGCTCGGCGCGGATGACGGGCTTCCCGCTCTCGTACCACGCCTCGACGTACGGCGCGTATTTCTCCTCGATCGCGTTCCGTTTGAGCTTCATCGTCGGCGTGAGGAGCCCGTTCTCCACCGTCCACGGCTCACGGGCGACCACGATCGCCTGCAGTCGCTCGTGGTGATCGAGCGTCGCGTTGACCTGGTCGCGCACGGCGGCGAGCGACCGCAGGACTGAGTCGTTAGGCGTCGTGTTCCTCGAGAGCACGACGATCGCATAGGGCTGCGGCATCGAGGCGCCGGACACGCACGCCTGTTCGATGCCGGGTTGCGCCAGGAGCCGGTTCTCGATGGGGGCAGGAGCGACGTATTTCCCCTTGCTGGTCTTGAACAGCTCCTTCACGCGCCCCGTGATCCTCAGGCGTCCTTCGGCGTCGATCTCGCCACGGTCACCCGTGCGCAGCCACCCGTCGCCGGTGATCACGTCGCGCGTCAGGTCCGGCGCGCGATAGTAGCCGAGCATCATCCCCGGCGTCTTCACCAGCACCTCGCCCTCGCTCGTCAGGCGCTGCTCGACGCCCGGGATGGGCGGACCGACCCAGCCGGGCTTGAGATCTCCCACGCGTCCCATGTGCGAGATGGCCCAGCTTTCCGTCATGCCGTAGATCTCCACGAGCTCGAGGCCGAGCGACCGGTACCAGTCGATCAGCTCCTGCGGACTCGGCGCTGACCCGTAGAACGCGACGCGAGTTTCCGCCAGGCCGAGCCCGTGCAGGACCTTCCGCCTGACGATTCCACTGATCACGGGAAGCCGGAGCAAAATCGTGAGGATCGGCCGTGGCACCTTCTCGAAAACGCCCGCCTGGAACTGCATCCAGAGCCGCGGCACACTGCCGAAGATCGTCGGCCGCGCGCGCTGCACGTCAGGCACGAACGTCTCCAGCTTATCCACGAACCAGATACTGATCCCCTTCAGGTACGAGCTGGTTTGCAACAGTGCGCGCTCAGCCACGTGCGACAAGGGCAGGTACGACACACCGCGATCGCTGGCCGTGATTCCGGCGATGTCGCAGAAGGTCTGCGAAAGATTCATCGTCCGGAACGAGTGCATGACGCCCTTGGGAGTGCCCGTGCTCCCCGAGGTGTACATGATCGTGATGACCTCGTCGGGGTCACGGTCCACGCGACCCGGCAGCGGCGCGCTTCGGCCAATGATGTCGTTCCACGCATCACCCGCATTCGCAGCCGATAGCGGAAATGCGATTCGATCGATGGACGACGGAATGCCCGCCTGCATCTCATCGAAATGATCGAGCTTTCCGAGGGAGACCAGCCGCGCTTCGCTGTGCTCGAGAATTCCTCGCACGCTTTCAGCAGTCAGCGTCGGATACACCGGCACGGAAACGTGGCCGGCCATCCAGATCGCGAGGTCGACCATGAACCACCAGGCGCAGTTCTTCGAGAGGATCGCGATGCGTGAGCCGGGCGGGTAACCACGTTCCTTGAGGTGGGCCGCCATCCGCCGCACTTCGCCCATCGCGTCTTTCCAGGTGAACTCGCGCAGCTCGCCTCCGCCCATTGGCTGCGTGAGCCAGATGCGACTGGCGAGCTTCTCTTCGTGATCGTACACGAACTGCAGGAGTGTCTTCACGGATGGCGATGGAGGAAACGGCCAATCGCAAGGCGCGCCAACTTAAGGTGAGGGCGCTGTCTCGGCCATCCGCGCGGAGGTCGCGCTATGAACGAAGCTTCTTGCCGTAGTAGACGTCAGCGGGAATGCGGTGGTCCGGATAGACCTTCGCCAGGACGGCGAAGAGCTTCGGGTCGTATTTCCTGAGGTCTTCCGGTGACCAGACGGCGTGTTCCACACCGTCGGTCACGAACACTTCCGGATAGTTGCTCCAGAACCACCACTGCGTGCCTTCCGCCCAGTACTCGGCGATCGTGTTCACCGCGTAATGCCGTGTGCCGCGCGCGTTGATGTACATCCGGCGATCGGTCGCCTCCTTGTATGCTGCCTCGAGCTCCCGCTGGAGCGATGAATCCGTGCGAATGACCGCGCCGTGAATGCTGTGCGAGAACTCGTGGACCAGGATGTGTTCACCGAAGTACCGAGTGCCCGGATACCCGAGGACATTCTCCTCGGCGCAGGTCGTGAAGGTGCCGCCCATGCCGCGCGCGCGACGGTCCCAGTACTGCTTGTCGGTCATGGAACCGATGCCACCCGGTTCGTTGTAGCGCGCGCGTTCGCCGTCGGTGAGCCGGCGGTCGTCGAGCGCCGGTTTCTTCCAATCGCGCTGCTCCGGGATGTCGGTGGTCATCTCGGTCACGGCCATCACTCCCACGCGGCCGCCACGCTGGATGATGTTGGCCCTCAGGTCCGGGCGCTTCAGCAACATGTGCCGGATGATGTCGCGCGTGACCAGAAGTGCCTCGTCAGGCACCTTCGCCGACGCGATCACGGGAATCCCGTCGGCGCTCGCAAACTTGGCGTAGAACGTGGTATCGAGGTTGAAGCGCGTGCGAATCGAATCGGGCACTGTCGAGACGCCTGAGCCTCGATACCCCGTGATGAGCGCATCCGGCCGTGGCCGCACCCCCGCCGACGTCGACGCGCACGCACCGGAGGACAGTGCGAGCGCCGTGCCGAGAATGAGCGCCAATCCGCGCATGAGGTTGCGAGGTGGAAGAGGACTGCTTTCCAGCCGGGTCAGAATTGACCGAAGGTGCTGTCGGTCCGCAACGCGTCGTGGATTTGCACGGCTTATGGAAACGCGGATCACGCGAAACACGCGAATTCACGCGGACAAAACAACGGGTGTTTTTCCGCGAGATCCGTGGTTATTCGCGTAATCCGCGTCCAGGATCGTACAGCGTGAATCGCCGTACTCGCGGCGGTTCATGCAGCGCTATTGTCCACGCATCGCCACGAGCGGGTCCACCTTCGCCGCGCGACGCGCAGGCAGCCAGCAGGCCGCCACACCAATCAGGACCATCGCCGTCGCCACGGCGGCCAGTGTGATCGGATCGTTAGGTGTCACGCCGAACAGCAGCCCCTGGATCAGTCGCGTGGCGAGCAGCGAGCCGATCACGCCCAGGACCAGGCCGATCGCCAGCAGCACGCCGCCTTCCATCAACACCATGCGCTGCACCTTGCCGCTGTCCGCGCCAAGGCTCATCCGGATGCCGATCTCGTTCGTCCGCGCGCTCACCGAAAACGCAAGCACGCCCGCGATCCCGACGGCGGCGATCAGCACCGCCAGTGCGCCGAACGACGAAACCAGCGCGGCATTCAGCCGACGCGGCGCCACGCTCTGGTCGCGGATCTGCGACACCGTCAGCACGTTCTCGATCGGGTCCGAGGGCGCCACGCTCCGCACCACGCGCGTCGTCGCGGGGACGAGGCCGACGGCATCGCGATCGGTGCGGATCACCAGGCCGCCAGTGAACGCCATTTCCTGCGCGAAGGGCAGGAACATCACCGGCCCGACCTCCTTGGCATCGAGACCGCCGTCTTTCGTGTTCCCGACGACACCGACCACCGTCCGCCAGTCGCCGCTCACTGGAATGAAACGCAACACGTCGCCCGTCCAGGCCACGCGCTGGTTGATCGGATCCTTGTCGCCGAACAACCGCTTCGCGAGCGCCTCGTTCAGGATGACCACGCGGGCGGCGCTGTCACGATCCAGCGTGGTGAACTCGCGACCTTTCTTGAGCGGAATGCCCGCGGCGCGGAAGTATTCCGGACTCGCCGTGCGGAACTCGGCGCGCGGCATCGCCTCGCCGGTCGCCAGCGGCCGGTTCTCGGCTTTCACCTCGAGCTGGAATCCAGCTTCTCGCAGCGGCATGGTCGAGCCGAGTCCAACCTCGGTGACACCGGGAAGCGCGCCGATCTCGAGCTTCATGCGATCGTAGAGCGCCTTGGTTTCCGCATCGCGTCGCGGACCCGCCGAGAGGGGCACCTCCATCGTGAGTACTTCGGGAGCACGCAGACCTGAGTCGACCTGGGACAGCTCGAGCATCGTGCGCGTCAGGAGACCAGCGCACGTGAGCAGTACGACCGACACCCCTACCTGCGCCACGACGAGACTGCGCTGCAGGCGCTGCCGGCGGAGGTTTCCGCTCACGCGGTTCACCCCGGCCGAAACCCATTGCCCAAGCTGCCCTTCACGCGCCAGGCGCGGCGCGTAGGCGAGCAGGATCGCCACTGCAATCGTCACGGCGACCGTGAAGGACAGGACCAGACCGTCGAGCGAGATCTCGTTGGCTCGGGGCGAGTACCGCTCCGCGAGCTTGACGAGCAACCCGAGCCCGAGCCGGGCCAGGATGAGGCCGAACGCCGCGCCGGCGAAGGCCAGCACCAGGTTCTCGACGAGCAGGAGACGGCGCAGGCGCGCCACGCCGGAGCCTAACGCCGCGCGCACCATCAGCTCGTGTTCGCGCCGCACCGTGCGCATGAGGCTCAGGTTGGCGACGTTCGCCGCCGAGATGATGAGCACGAAAGCCGCGGCGCCCATCAGGAGGTACAGCGTCAGCTTCGCGCGCTCGCCCAGAACAGTGCGGAAGGGGATGACGTTTACGCGGTACCCAGAGCCCGGGTCGTACGCGTCGACGAATTCCTTCTGCACCCGCTGGCGAATCGTCGTGACTTCCGCGCGCGCCTGCTCCACCGTCGCGCCGGGGGCGAGTCGCGCGATCATCTCGGTCATCCGGTGCGTGCGACCGTGCACCATCATGGCGCTGGTGTGGTGCTCGCTGATGACCATGTTCATGATCGCATCCATGCGATTCGGGAACGTCGGCGCCGCCTGCATGACGCCCACCACTTCGACGTTCCTGCCGTCGAGCCGGACCATCTTTCCGACGATCGACGAATCGCCGCCGAAGCGGCGCTGCCAGTACTCGCGAGTCAGGACCATCACCGGCGGTACGGCAGTGCCGTCGTCACGCGAGTTGAGCGTCCGGCCGAGGATCGTCGTCAGGCCCATGATCTGGAAGTAGTTCCCCGTGACCAGGCCTACCGTGATCCGCACGGCGTCATCCTTTCCCTGCAGCGTGTACGCCATCTGCGAGTACTCGGCGATGCCGTTCAGGGTTTTGGCGCCGTCGCGGAAGTCGAGGATCTCCGGGACGGAGAAGAGGATGTTCTCGCCACCAGGTCCGTTGATCGACTGGCGCAGGTAGACGAGTCGATCGCCGTCGCGATGAGGCAGCGGGCGCAGGAGCACTCCACGGACGACGCTGAAGATCGCGGTGTTGGCGCCGATACCGAGTCCGAGGGTGAGGATCACGGCGAGCGCGAACCCGGGAGTCCGCGAAAGCGAGCGAATGGCGTAGCGGAGGTCAGTCAACATGGCGGTTGCGGCTGCTGGTTTTTGATACGCTCACTAGTGCGTCGAACGACCAGGCCCGATTTCGACAGGTTGGGCGTTTTTCGGGCCGATGATTTTGCGGCCGACAGCTCCTAATCTCGCGTTTGTGGCGAACGGGGGCGAGGCGGGGAGCAATGACCGCACGATTCCGTGACACGCCGATTCCGTGGGTCCCGAGCGAAACCGTTCGGGTGCGCTCGCTGTCTCAGAATGGCCCTCACCCAAGGCGCATGTTCAGTCTTCGCAACGCCATCCGCGCCCTGCGCGCGACGCCGCTCGTCACCACGGTTGCGATCCTTTCACTGGCGCTCGGTATCGGCGCCAACTCGGCCATGTTTTCGATCGTGGACGCGCTGGTGCTGCGCTCGCTGCCTGTGCGGCATGCCGATCGCCTTGCCTTGCTGTTCGACGATGTCAGCAAAGCGAGCTACTGGAGCGACCCGATCTGGGAGAGCATCCAGCGACGCCCCGCGCTGAGCGACGGGGCGTTTGTGTTCAGCGGCTTTCGCTTCAACTTGGCCGGCGCCGGCGAGGTGGATCCCGCCGATGGCCTCTATGGGAGCGGCCGGATGTTCGAGGTGATGGGCGTTGATGCCGTTCTTGGCCGGACGTTCACCGAGGCAGACGATGTCCTCGGAGGTGGACTCGACGGACCGGTTGCGGTCATAAGCCACGGGTTCTGGCAGCGCCGGTTCGGTGGTCGTCGTGACGTGATCGGCCAGCGCATCAACATGAACGACGTCGCGTTCACGATCGTCGGCATCACCGGGCCCCGGTTTTTCGGTCCGGAGATTGGTCGGACGTTCGATGTAGCGGTGCCACTCCACACGGAACCGCTCATCAGGCACGGACGAACGAACCTCGGATCTCCTAGCAGCTTTCTTCAGGTGATGTTCCGGCTCGCACCAGGCCAGACGCCTGAGCAGGCCACCGCAGCGTTTCGCGCCGCCCAGCCTCGGATCCTCGAGGAGACCCGGCCTGTCGGACGAAGACCGGACGAACTCGCGAGATACCTGGCCAATCCGTTGACCATCCGGCCCGGCGCGACGGTCATGGGGATCCGCGACCAGTACCAGAAGCCGCTGTTCGCGCTCATGGCCATCGTGGGACTTACGCTGCTGATCGCGTGCGGGAACATCGCCAACCTCCTGCTGGCCCGGGCCACCGCGCGTCGCCATGAGTTCAGCGTGCGTTCCGCGTTAGGCGCGTCCGTGGGACGGCTCGGCCGGCAACTCCTCGCCGAGAGCCTGCTGATGTCAGGGATCGGCGCCGCGTTAGGCGTCCTGGTGGCGATGGCCGGCAGCCGGTTCCTGGTCGCACAGCTGGGGATGACGACGAACACGTTCTTCAATCGCGTGTTCATCGACGTCGGCCTTGACTGGCGGGTGCTCGCGTTCACCGCCGCGGTGGGCATCGCGACGGCGCTCCTGTTCGGCGTGGCGCCGGCGCTCCGGTCGGCGCGAGTGGCACCCATCGAGGCGATGAAGGAGCAGGGGCGCGGGGCCAACTCGGCCCGGGGTGGATTCGCCAGTTCGCTCGTCGTCGTCCAGGTGGCGATGTCCCTCGTCCTGCTCATCGGGGCCGGACTGTTCGTCCGGACGTTCACGACGCTCTCGAACAAGGACCTGGGTCTCGACCGTGATGGCATCGCGGTCATCGATATCTCTTCCGACCGCGCCGCTGTGGATTCGACGGCCCGGAACGCGCTTTACGCGCGGCTCGTGGAAACCGTGCGGAACGTGCCGGGGGTATCAGCGGCTGCGATGTCAACGATTACGCCGGTCAGTGGCAGCAATACCACGCGCCGGATGCTGCGCGTGGATCGGCCGCCTCTTCCTGAAGCGGATCGACGGACATGGGTTAACGAGATCAGCCCCGGATGGTTCGAGACGATGGGAACGCGGTTTGTCGCGGGGCGCGATTTCGATTCGCGTGACCGTCGAGGCGCTGCCAGGGCGGTCATTGTCAACGAGACGTTCGTGAGGAAGCACTTCGGCAATGAGAACGCGCTCGGCCAGCTGATCGTCGAGGAGCCCGCGTCTTTTGCCGATCCTGCGCCGCTGGAGATCGTCGGCATCGTGCAGGACGCGGTATATCGCTCGGTGC
>Ga0111538_10002593_pt1 | contig 25365 bp, 19 predicted proteins | sample SoiMethybrSBSTD1_FD_79669 | JGI IMG/M metagenome (GOLD analysis project Ga0111538, IMG submission 79669) | Bulk soil microbial communities from a Populus tree surrounding site in Tennessee, USA - Soil MetaG P. TD hybrid SBSTD1 (version 2)... | ecosystem: Environmental > Terrestrial > Soil >...
GCCCGCGTTGCGCGAGAAGATGCCGTGGCGGCCGAAGTCACGGACGGTGCCGCGGCGGACCTCGACGTTGTTGCCGAAGATGAAGATGCCGTCGGTGAATGGGGAGTTGGCGCCGAGGATGGCGAAGCCGTTCAGGTCCAGGGTCGCGTCGTTGGTCTCGATCCAGAAGCCGCTCGTGCCGCCGGGAACCTTGAGGTTCTCCGAGAGGCGATAACTCCCGGGTTCGCTGATCGTCACCGGATATCCGGGTCCATCGGCCGGGGTGATACCGCCGGCCAGGACGGCCGCCTCGTCGATGAGCACCACGCCGTCCACGGCGAAGGTGCTCCGGGCCGTGAGCAAGAGAGCGAGAGCGGCGACCGCCCCGCCAATCCGACGCGTCACAAGAGCCATGATCAAACTCCGTTTCCGCCCCGTTCAAAGTTCGTCCAGGGTTGAGGGAGGGACGCCTTCGGAGGACCGTTCTCCTGTGTGCACGATCACGACTCTTTACTTCGGGAAAGGCTGCGGAGGCTGCCCGCGCGCCGGCGCCCGCATCATCAGGTCCTCGATGACGCGGGCCACCTCGGAGGGGGCCATCTTCTCGATGAGGTAGCGGTGGGCCTTGCGCGGCGTCGGGATCCATTCGTCGTATGCGAAGCGCCGGCCCGCGTGCATGAGGGCAAGCCCGGGTTCCGACTCCGTCCAGTAGGAGGCCGCGCCGCGCACGGCGCAGAGCACCGCGGTCTGGTCCCAGCTCTCGCGGTTCTCCAGCCCGTTGAAATGAAGATAGGCCGCGCGCGTCGGGCTCGTCTCGGGGACGGCGCGCAGGGCCCTTCCCGTCATGACGCGCGCCCCGATCTCGAACCCCGAGAAGACGACCGGTGTCGGCCAGTCAGAGAGCGCGCGGACGGCGGCCCGCGTGTCGATGCGCAGGTTGTATTCGCCGCCTCCGTCCTTGAACCGCCCGTCCGGGAACTTCCCGCCCATGCATACCCACAGGCGGACCTTGCGGCGGACGAGGTCTTCGCCACTCTCGGAGCTGATTGCGTCCGGCGGCGTGTCGAGAAGGCCGCGCAGGTTCGTGAGGAACCCGACGGAGACGATCACGACGCTCACGTCCGGCTGCGCGGCCAGGATCTTCCGGTACAGGAGGCCGGCGTCGGGCGCATCGCTGCTGCGGGCGAGCCGATGCGGAAAGGACTTCGCCACCGCGGCCGCGTATTTCGACGCGATCGTCTCCCCCGTGTCCTCCGGGTAGCCGACCTGGATGCCACGCTGGTAGCCGATCGGGATGTCGGGACGTCCGTACCAGGTGTTGATCGCGTCCACGCACGGCCCCACGTCTTCGTTGCGCGAGGAAACGCCCACGGCCAGGATCTCCGCCTCGCCGAGGTCGGCCATGGCGTGGAGTATGGCCAGCGCGCCGACGTCGTCGACGTCGCCCGCCATGTCGGTGTCGAAGATGACCTTGACGGGCGGTCCGGCGGCGAGGGAAGGGCGCGGCGCGAAAGCGGCGATCAGCAGGGCAGCGCGACACAGAGAAGACAGTGGTTTCATGAGACCTCTCGAATACCTTACTCGTTCTGGAACGAGTTGCCGCCCCGCTCGACTCCGGGTTCCCGCAGGTAGACCATCCGGGCCGCCCGCGCGAGTGGTTCCGAAGCGTGTTCGCGCGGGTCGCCCCCCTTGCCTGAGCTTCTCCATGCTCACGTGGGGGAGCCTGTAAGACTTCCTCGAGGGCGCCGGGGCCGTGATGCCGGGGGTGAGACTCGTTCTGGAACGAGTTGTCACGGATATCAGAGTGACAGAGCTATAGGACTGCCCCTTTCGCCTTAACGCGCGCCACGTCAGTTCCGTTTTGATACTTCGTGCTGGCATCGGTCCTATTCTGACCACCACGCACGCTATCTTCCTTCATGACGATGACGCCCCCCACTCAACTCACCGGCATCGCACTGACCTCCGAGCTGACGCGCCTGGCCGGCCGCGAGCGAGAGGCGACGGCAGCCTTGATCGTTCACCTCGCGGAGTTCGACGCGCGACGGCTGTACCGAGGCGCCGGCTTCCCGTCGCTGTTCCAGTACTGCCGGACGGTCCTCCGGTTGTCGGAGGCCGCTGCCTACAATCGGATTGAAGCGGCCCGCGCGGCTCGCCAGCATCCGATGATCGTCGACATGCTGGTGGCCGGCGCGCTCTCCCCTACGACGGTGCGCCTCGTCGCTCGTCATCTGACGGCGGAGAACCACCGGGAACTGCTGGGTGCGGCGTCGGGGAAGGGCACGGAAGAGGTCAAGGAGCTGCTGGCGCAGTGGTCTCCGCAACCCGATGTGGCGGCCCGCGTGCGTGCCTTGCCAACTGTTCCGCCTGTCACGGCCCCTTCACTCTCGATTTCGTGCGAGGGCATGGGCTCCTCCGAGGGGCCTCAGGTCGCGGCGGACGCGGGATCGACGCAGCCCCTGGTGGCGCCGCGTCCCGTCGTGCGCCCGTTGGCGCCGCAGCGATACGAGATCCGATTCACGGCCAGCGCCGAGACACGGGAACGCTTGCGGCGGGCTCAGGATCTGCTCGGGCACGCGGTTCCCAGCGGCGACGTTGCGCAGGTCATCGACCGCGCGCTGATCGTGCTCGTCGCGGAGCTCGAGCGGCGGAAGTTCTCGGCTACGCCGCACCCTCGGCGCAGCGCTGGCCAATCCGACGATTCGCGGAACATCCCGGCCCAGGTGCGGCGCGCAGTGGCGGCTCGCGATGGCGACCGCTGCGCCTTCGTCGCGACGAACGGGCGCCGCTGCGACGCGCGGCGCTTCCTGGAATTCCATCACGTCGTGCCGTATGGGGCCGGCGGGAAGGCGACGGTGGAGAACATCCAGCTCCGCTGTCGCGCGCACAACGGCTACGAGGCGGAACGGTTCTACGGTCCCGGCGTGCGGCGCACTCGTGTCACTCGTTCCGGAACGAGCATCGCGACCAATACGGCGACGAGTACGGCAAAAGGAGGTGCGGCCATACCTGGCCTGTCGCCCTGATCGTGTCGCCTGAGCGCCGGCGGGTAGAGGTGTGGCATCCCACTCCCCCAAAGGTATACTCCCCGCGCTTCGATGGTCCGCACACCGCTGCTGAGCGCACTGCAACGCTCGTTGCGCATCGCGCAATGCTCGTTGGCGACCGGGCGCACGCCCGCCGAGATTCGACAGCGGGGCGAGGAGAGAGCTGCGGAGAGGCACCGCGCGAGGGCTGCGGGGCCGGACGCCGAAAGAGCCGCGGGGCGGGACGCCGAGGCCGCCGCGGGACGCGACATCACCCGCCGCGATTTCCTGGCCGGGGGCGCGGCCGCGGCCGTTTCCGTGTCGCTCCGCGGCCTCGTGCCCGCGGCGGCACCGATCGCCCCCCCGCCTGTCCGCGTGATCGTCGTCGGGGCCGGGATCGCCGGCCTGACCTGCGCGTACCGCCTTCGGGCCGCGGGCGTCGGCGTGCGCATCTTCGAGGCCCAGCACCGCGCGGGTGGCCGCATGTCCTCACTGCGCGGCCATTTCGAGGACGGGCAGGTGGCGGAGCTGGGCGGCGAGCTGATCGACAGCGGGCACACGCACCTGCGCGGGCTGGCGCAGGAGCTCGGCCTCGCCATCGACGACCTGGCCCCCGGCGGCGTGGAGGAGCGCCCCGTGTGGTTTTTCGGCGGCGCGAAGCGCTCGGAAGAGGAAGTCGTCGAGGCCTTCCTGCCCGTGGCCGTCCGGATAGCGGCCGCGCGCGCGCGCCTGGGACAGGACGACGTCACATATCGCAGCGCGGGCGCGGCCCGGGAGCTCGACCGCCTGTCCGTCGCGGAATGGCTCGACCGCATCGAGATCCCGCGCTGGTTCCGCCAGCTGCTGGACGTCGCCTTCACCACGGAGTTCGGCCTGGAGATCGACCGGCAATCCGCGCTCAACTTCCTCACCACCATCGACACGGTGGCGGAGCCCTTCCGCGTGTACGGGGAGAGCGACGAGCGCTTCCACGTACGCGGAGGGAACGACCTCGTTCCCCAGACGCTGGCCCGACGCCTGGGCGGCGCGATCGAGCTCGGCTGCGTGCTGGAGCGGATCCGCCGGCGGCCGGACGGCCTCGTCGAGTGCTCGCTGCGGCGCGGCGGCCGCGCTCTCGTCGCCGCCGCCGATCACGTCGTGGTGACGCTGCCCTTCTCACTGCTCCGCGACGTGGCCATCGAGGCCGACCTCACCCCCGCGAAGCGCCGCGCCATCGCGGAGCTCGGCTACGGGACCAACGCGAAGCTGATGATCGGGTTCCAGCAGCGGACGTGGCGGACCGAATACGGATCGAGCGGGAGCACGCTCACGGACCTGCCCTACCAGCTCACCTGGGAGACGAGCCGGCTGCAGCCCGGGCGCTCCGGCATAATCACGAACTTCACGGGCGGACGCCACGGCCTGGAGCTCGGCACCGGTACCGCGGCCGAGAGAGCGGCCGAGGTCGCGCGGCAGCTCGATGGCGTCTATCCCGGCCTCTCCGCCGCCCGGACGAAGGAAGCGCGATTCCATTGGCCTTCGTTTCCGTACACGCGCGGCAGCTACGCCTGTTATCTCCCCGGCCAGTGGACGGCGCTGCGCGGCGCGGAGGGAGAGACCGCGGGCAACCTGCACTTCGCGGGCGAGCACTGCTCGCTGGCCGCGCAGGGCTTCATGGAAGGTGGATGCGAGACGGGCGAGAGGGCCGCGGCCGAAGTGATGGCCGCCCTTGGCGTGCGCGCCCGTGCGCCCGCGGCCTGAGGCTCACTCGTACCTGAGCGCGATCATCGGATCGACGCGCGTGGCCCGGCGGGCCGGGCACGAAAAGACCTACGGTGCCTTCGCGGGAGCCGTCTTCTCGCGCCACGACGCCGCTTGCTGGGGCTTGCCCCAACGATCGTAGAGCTTGGCGATCTCGGTCACGGTTTCCTGCGTGCGCGAGTCCTTCGGCCCGAGCTTGGCGGCCAGGGCGTCGTAGCTCGGAAGAAGGAGGCGTTCCGCCTCCGCGTGGCGGCCGAGGTTGCTGAGGCAGCTCCCGAGCCGGCTTCGGTACGTCGCGGGCGGGTACCGGCTCTGGAAGGTGGGCCGCTCGGCCACCTCCACCGCGGCGCGCAGGACCTGCTCGCCCTCCGCCTTCTGCTGCTGGCAGAGGAGCTGGCCCAGGCTCGATTGCGAGATGACGGTCTCCGCGTGCTCCGGGCCGAGCACCCGGGTCTTGACCGCGAACGTCTTCCGTCCGAGCTCCTCCGCCTCCGCCACCTTGCCCGCGCGGATCAGCGTGTTCACCAGGTTCGTCATCGCGGCCAGCGTGTCGGGGTGTTCTTCCCCGCGCACGCGGACGGACACGTCCGCCACCTTGCGGAGCACGGTCTCCGCCTCGTCGAGCTTCCCCTGCCGGCGCAGGGCCATGCCGAGGTTGTTCAGGCTCATCATCGTGATTTCGTCGCCCGGCTTGAGCGCGCGCTCGCCGATCTCGCTGATCTCCCGGCAGACCACTTCGGCCTCGGCGAAGCGGCCCTGCCCGAGCAGGATCGCGCTGAGGTTCGACATGGAGCCGAGTGTGTCCGGGTCTTCGGGTCCGGGGGCCCGCTTCTTCCGCTCCACGACCTCGCGGCCGAGCTTCTCCGCTTCCGGGAACCGCCCCTCGCCGATCAGCGCCGCCACGAGGTTGTCCATCGACTTCAAGGTGACGAGCGCGTCGCGCGAGAACGCCTTCTCGTGGAGCACGACCGCCGCCTCCGCCTGCTCGCGGGCCCGATCGTATTTCCCGAGGTAATAGAACGACTCGGAGAGCGTGTCGCGCACGCCCGCTTCGACCTCCGGCTGTCCCTTGAGGCCGGGAGCCACCCGCCCCGCCGCGTCCTCGAGGACGTCGAGGACTTTGGCGTCGCGGCCCATGCGGCGGGGGTCGCCCGAGGCCAGGATGCCCTTCAGGAAGTCCTTGATCGCGGTGGCGCGGGCCGCCTCCGTGTGCGCCTTCTCCTCCGCCGCCCGCGCGCGGTTGCGCTGCACGGTCATGAACACCGCGGCCGTGGAGACGAGGACGAAGGCGCCGGCCACGAAGCCGAAGGCGGCGCGGTGGCGCCGCACGAGCTTGCTGAGCTGATAGACGGTGCTGGGCGCGCGGGCCAGGATGGGCTGGTCGGTCAGGTGCCGCTCGATGTCCTCGGCCAGGGCCAGCGCGCTCTGGTAGCGCCGGGCCGGGTCCTTCTCGAGCGCCTTCAGGATGATGGTCTCGAGGTCGCGCGGGATGCCGCGGCCGGGGGCACGCCCGTCCGCCGTCGTCCTCCGGCGCAGGGGCACCGGCGGCTGGTCGCAGATCATGCGCAGGGCTTCGAGGTGCGGACGGTCGGTCACGTCGTACGGCAGCGCCCCCGAGACGAGCTCGTAGAGGAGGACGCCGAGGGAATACACGTCGGTGCGGAGGTCGATCTCGTCGGGGTTGCCGCGCGCCTGCTCCAGGCTCATGTAGGCCAGCGTTCCCTGCACGGCGCCGGCCTGGGTGTGCAGGGAGGAGACGACATCAGGGTCGGTCACCCGGGCCAGACCGAAGTCGAGGATCTTGACCTCGAGCGGGCCGCCGCCACCGGCGCTCTCCGGGCCCACCCCCACCAGGATGTTGGCGGGCTTGAGGTCGCGATGCACGACGCCGCGCTGATGCGCGTAGTTGACCCCCTCGCAGACCCTCACGAAAAGATGCAGCCGTGACGTGAGCGCGCCCAGGACGGGCGCGGCCGGCCCGCTTCCACGCATGGCTTCGCCCAGGGTGGCGCCGTGGGCGAGCTCCATGGCGAAGAACGGCTGGCCGTCGTCCGTCTGCCCGGCCTGGTAGATGGCGGCGATGGAAGGATGGCGGAGACGGGCCAGGGCCTGCATCTCACGCTCGAACAGGCGTAGGCGGCGCTCGTCGTCCAGACCGCCGCGGATCACCTTGAGGGCGACGCGGCGGCGCGGGTACTCCTGCTCTGCCTCGTAGACGATGCCCATGCCCCCTTCGCCGATGCGGCGGAGGATGCGGTAACCGCCGATGGTGCGCCCGTGCGGACCGTCCGGCTCGGGCGGACTACCGATGTCGGTGGTGGCGAAATGCGGGCCGTGCTCGATGAAGCTCCCGGCCTCGCGATGCGACGAGAGCAGGGCCTGCGCTTCTGTCTGCAGCTCGGAGTCTCCCGCGCAGGCCTCGCCCAGGAAAGCGGAGCGGCGATCCGGCGGTTCCGCGAGCGCGGCCGCGAAGATCTCCCTGACCCGTACCCAGCGTTCGGGTGTCACCGGCGGAACGTCTCCTCACGGCGTACGACCCGAGTGTCCCGCTCACCGCCATCGCCAACGCTGGCGACCGGTCCTACCAAAGGGGCGATCCGCGTCACATGGTACACGACGATGCGAGACCAAGGCCGGTGCGGATTTCGCGCAGAGACGGGAACGATAATTGTTTCCGTCGAGACGAGCCCGGTCACACTTCTGTCGGGGGTCACGTTTTACTCGGGATGAAAGCGGTACCATCCCTGAGACGTTTCCTGGCCGGACGTTCGACGGGTCGTGACGAACACAGGCATCGAGGAGGGGAATGCCGAACGCCCGGGTTCTGGTGTCGCTCCTGACGGACCAGGAAGAGTTCCAGCGTCTTCAGGCCGAAGACGCCAAAGCCACGGCGGCCGTCCACGGCCTCGACGTCGAGATCCTGTTCGCGGAGAACAACGGAGTCGTCCAGATCCAGCAGTTGTTCCGGGCCGTCCATGCCGCGGCCGAAGAGCGGCCCACTGCGATCATCGTCGAGACGGTGACCGGTGAAGGGCTCGAGCGCGTGGCCCGAGGCGCGGTGAAGGCCGGCGTGGGCTGGATCCTCCTGAACCGCCGGGTGCCCTATCTCGCGTCGCTGGCCCAGGGGTCGAAGTCTCCCGTGTCGTCGGTCGGCACCGACCAGATCGAGGTGGGACGCATCCAGGGAAGACAGTTCCGCACGCTGGTACCGAAGGGCGGCCACCTCCTCTACATCCAGGGGCCGCCCGATACGTCCGTCGCGCAGGAGCGCCTGGCCGGAATGCGCTCCGCGATCGAGGGAGCGCACTTCGTGGTGAACCTCGCCAGCGGCCTCTGGACGGAGGCCAGCGGGGCGCAGGCGATCGCCTCCTTCATCCGCCTCAAGACGTGGCAGTCCGCCCCGCCCGACATCGTGGGCTGCCAGAACGACTCCATGGCGGCGGGGGCGTTGAAGGCGTTGCGCGAGTCCAGGGAGAAGGCTTTCGCGCATGTGCCCGTGACCGGCTGCGACGGGCTGAAGGACAGCGGGCAGCGTCTCGTGGACGTGAAGCAGCTCGCGGCCACCGTGATCACGCGCTCCAACACGGGACCGGCCATCGAGCTCCTGGCCCGCCATCTCAAGACGGGACAGCCCATGCCTGCGGAAGTCCTGCTCCCCGCCGTGTCCTACCCCGACGAAGCGCGGCTGGGCGCGGCCGCCCTCCACCGCTAGGCGAACGCCCGGCCGGGACGCGAACTCGTTCCCGAACGAGATCGCGATTGACGGCGATGTTTGTCTGTTGTATACGTACAAAAGACAATCATGGCCACCATCACCATCGACCTCGCCTCTCCCGTACCCGCCTACCGGCAGATCGCGAGCGCGTTGCGCGCGCTCCTGGTGACCGGCGAGCTGGCCCCCGGGACGAGCCTCCCCACCGTGCGCGAGCTGGCCGTCGACCTCGGGGTCCACCACAACACGGTGGCCGAAGCCTATCGGGCTCTGGCCGAAGAGGGATGGCTCGATCTGCGGCGCAAGGTGGGGGCGCGGGTCCTCGACCGCGCCCGTCCGCGCCCGAAGCGCGGCCAGCGCGAGACCTTCGGCCGGCGCCTGCGCGAGCTGGTAGCGGAGGCGCGCGCGGCCGGTCTCTCCGAGGACGACCTGCGGCGTGAAGTCATCGGGCTGAGCCTCGACGCGAAGGCGGGAAGGAGCCGCTGATGCCGACCGACTTGATTCTCTTGCTGACGGTGCAGACGCTGGTGGCCGCCGTCTTCCACTGGATACCGCGTTGGGGCGGCGGCCGGTTCCATTTCTCGGTGGCGGTGGACCCGGCATTCCCGACCTCGGACGAAGGACGCCAGATCGTTGCTTCCTACCGGGCGCGTGTCTGGACGCACTGGGCCCTGTCCCTCGTGCTGGTGACGGCGCTCTACCGATGGGGTTTGCAGGTCGCGGTGATCGGCCTGCTCTGGCTCCCGGTCGGAGTGGAGATCGCGTTCGTTCGCGCGCAGCGCCGCGTGCGCCCGCACGGCGCGCCGCCGTCGTCATTGCGGACGGCGGACCTGGCCCCACGTCCCGCCCTCCCCGGCGGCTGGCTCTGCCAGTCCGGGCCCTTCCTGATCCTGGCCGCCGTCGCGTGGGCGGTCTGGCGCGGCCGTCCGTCCATCGACGCCCTGCAGGCGCACGCCACGCGCACGTTCCATCCTCCCCCGTTCGGAGGGGCGATCGGATTCGTCATCGGTGCCGCGGTCGTCTGCGGCCTCCTCCTGGCCCTGGCCAACGGGATCCGCACGCTCGCGCGCCATCCCACTCCCGCGGGACGCCGCAGCACGCTGCTCACGCTGCTGGCCACGGAGTACCTGCTCGCGGCCATGACGGCGGCCATCTTCGGGCCCGTCTCGATCGCGCGCGGCGAGCAGGACCTGCGGTTCATGCCCTTCGTCCTCCTCGGCCTCGTGCTCGCCTTCCTGGGCGTCGTGGCCCGCCTCAGCGCCGCGGCGGCGGTGGACGCGGCGCGCGCGGACCCGGGCGGCGAAGAACGATGGAAGTGGGGCCTCTTCTACCGGAACGCGGACGACGAGGCCCTCTTCGTGCCCAAGCGCGTGGGCATCGGCTACACGTTGAACTTCGCGCGGCCCGGGGCCTGGGTCCTGTCCGGCGCGCTGCTGCTGTTCCTGGTCGCCTCGATGCTCCTGCCCGTACTCCTCCGGCGCTGACGAGAACGGCTCTTCGCGAAGGGCGAACTCGTTCCGGAACGAGTTCGGGATGCACTGGCAGCGGTTAGAATCCGCTCCGCCATGGCCGTCCAGCGCGTCCGCTCCGACGTCGATCGTACCCGGCTTTTCCTGGGCGTCGTCTTCATCGCCCTGGCCACGGTGCTCATCGTCTGGCTCGCTCGCGCCGTTTTCCTGGCCGGACGGATCCGGGTGGCGGGGCTCGTGTACCTCGCGCTCTTCGGCGGTCTCTTCTACCTGGGCCTGCGCCTCCTCCGCCCCAAGGACGTGTTCGACATCGACGTCGAGCGGCGCGAGTACGTCGTGATCCGCGACGGACGGCGCGCGGGCAACGGGCCGCTCGATGCGCTGGGGCCGCTGGAGGTGCGGCGGATGGTGCGCACCATCGGGACGGACGGCAACAGCAAGACGCGCGTCACGTACGTCGTGCGCCCGGCCGTCCACTCCGACGTGGATCTCTACCTGGCGGGGTCGGCGGCCCGGGCCCGCCGCAAGATGGAGGCGATGGCGCGAGACTGGGGCCTTCCCTGCCGATCGCTGGGCGGGGCCGTCCGCAACGCCGACCAGATCGACATGCCCCTGCACCAGCGCCTGCGCGACGACGCCGAGGCGCGGCGGGAGTCGCCGCTGCGGCCGGAGTGGGGCATCTTCATCGAGCCGCTGTCGCTGGGCTACGCCATGCGCTCCACCTTGCGCTCGTGGGCCCCGCTGCGCACGAGCGCGGGGCTCCTCGCGATCGCGATCTACTTCGCGGCTCGCTCCTCGCCCCTGGAGTTCATCCGCCAGGTGCGCGAGTCGCAGGACCTCCTGTACCAGGTCCTGTTCAGCCTGTTCGGAGTCGTGCTCCTCGTCTTCCTGTGGCTCGTGGTGACGGGCGTGCGTGACGCGTTCTTCCCGGGCACGGTGCGGATCACCGACCGCGGCGTGTCGTACCGGTTCTCGCGCATGGCCTTCCGTGAGATCGAGGAGCTGACGGCGACGTATCCGATCGAGCTGATCGGCGATCGGCGCACGCTCATCCTCGGCGAGACCTTCTGCCGGCCGGGTGCCGCGGAGACGGTCGCCCACGAGCTGCAGCGGCTGATCATCGAGGTCGCGGAAGCGAACCCGCACGCGCGGTAGCGATGGATCCGTGGCTCGTCCTGGCGGTCGTGATGGCGGCCCCGGCCCCCTCGCCGTCGCCGCCGTCACGTCTGCGCCTGGAAGGGCTCGACCGCCTGCACTTCGCGCGCGTCGCCCGACTCCCGGATACGGCGGCCCTCGACGGCGTCTCCGTCCGCGACGTCTCGTTGCCCGTTCCCGGATGGCCGCGGTCCGTCGTCCTGCGTCAGGTGATCGTCCCCGGCGCACGCATCGACGAGCTCTGGCTCGCCCTCTACGACGGCGGCCGGCCCAGCGACGTCTGGCACTTCCAGGCCCGGCCCGATCTCACGGACGGCAAGCTCCTGCCGAACTATTCGGTCGCCGGAGCGCGGGCGAGTGGCGGGGGCACGGTCGTGCTCGATCTCGCCGGATCCATGTACCGGCCGCAGGGGGGCTGGTGGGTCCATGGCAAGGCGGTCACCCTGGCCGTGCGCGGCGGGGCGCTGGTCGTCCAGCACGTGCGCGGCGCGTACGGCTTCATCCACGATTACGACCGCGGCGGGGATGCGGACCCGCCGGCGCTGAGCGTGATGGCCGAGCGCGAGGTCGAAGGGCGGTTCGAGCGCCGCGAGCTCTCCCCGGCGTCGGTCGCGGCCATCAAGGCCTGCGGCGCCCACGTCGAGGACGATCACATCGAGGCCGGCTCGGCCGACCTCGAGACCGTCGCGGCCTGCGTGACTCGGGATCCAAAGACCACGGTCACCTGGCGCCGCCTGGACGAACCCTCGTTCGCGGAGCGCGGGTACAAGCCGCCGAAGTGAGCTCGTTCCAGAAGGAGTTCCCTCTTGACTCTCCCGTCGCTGGAGGCCCTACTCTCTCCCGTGAGAGGAGTCCCAGACAATGCCCGAGCTTCGGTCGCGTCCCCTCTTCCGTGTCGACCTCACCCTGCACCCGTACCAGGAGATCGGCGCCACGCCGTTGGGCCGGCGCCGGATCGCGCCTGTCTCCGGCGGCACGTTCGAGGGGGACCGCCTGCGCGGCATCGTCCTTCCTCACGCGGGCTCGGACTGGCTGCTGCAGCGCGCGGACGATTCGTTCCAGCTCGACGTGCGGTTGACCCTGCAGACCGATGACGGGGCGCTGATCGGGATGAGCTACCGCGGCGTGCGGCATGCCTCGGCGGAAGTCGGGGCCCGTCTCGCCCGTGGCGAGAAGGTGGACCGCAGCGAGTACTACCTGCGCACCACGCCGTTCTTCGAGACCGCGGACAAGCGGTACGCCTGGCTCAACGCGGTCATCGCGGTGGGGATGGGCGACCGGCGCTCGGACGGCGTGACCTACGACGTGTTCGAGATCCTGTAATCGGGGTCGCCGGTTGGTGATGGTGGCTTCGGGGGTGGTGTCCCTCCCGAGCGAAATTTCTGTACTCAGATTGAGCACGCTGCTCGCCCCGTCCGTGCCCCCTACGGCGCGACCTTCGCGGTCAGGACCACGATCTGGTCCTTCCCCGATTCCGTCACGCCCAGACGGCCCAGCACGACCTTCTGCCCGCCGCGCACCTCCACATCGCCGCTGAGACGGCTCCGCGTCGAGTCGGACCAGGTCACGAGATCGATCCCGCGCAGGCGCACCGTGGGCGGCTCGCTCGAGTCCACCTCAACCCGGCCGTTCACCTCATACTTCCCAGCCGTGCGCTCGTTGAACTCCGCGCCGAAGCGGCTGCCATCCGACCCGCGGGCGAGCAGCGTGCGCGCCACGGCGCACCCGGAGTAGTTGAAGGTCTTCTTGAGCTGGACCAGCACTCCCTGCAGATCGGGCGAAAGAGTCCCGGCCTCGCCCGATGTGGTGCATTCGAGGACATAGGCCGTGATCTCCACGCTCTTGATCGGAGGCGGCGGCACGTCGAGGCGCTTGATCGTCTCCTCGATCGCGGCCACGACCGCGGGCGCTGCGGACACGGAGAGAACGCGCCGGTTGTCGCGCTCCATGCCGCTCAGCTCCGCGGGAAAGACGTGGAGGACGCGCACGAGGTCGTTGATGGCGACGTGGTTGACGATGAAGACCTTCTGCACGTCGCCGGGGCGCACACCGCGCGCTTCGGGAGATGGCGCGGCGGACGCCGCGGGCGAGGGGGCAGGCGCCTTGTTCCCCGGATTCTCCTGGGCGGCGGCGATGGTCGCCGCGGACACGATGAGGACGGCGAGAAGGAAATGCATCACTCTCCTCCGCTCGGTTCGAGCTGCCAGTAGATGACGACATCGGGGTCAGCGGTGGCGAGCCGCATCAAGGGCGCCGCGGCCGGCGAGGGCTCGGTCTCGATCGGGGCCTCGTCCACCCTCTCGATGCGCGCGATCGCGACGACCGCGCGCGCGAGCTGATCCGCGTCGTCAGGACTCAGCGCGGGCACGACGGAAGCAGAATCCTCCGGACGGCGTCGCGTCTGTTCCATACGAGGAGATACGGCCCGAGGAGCCGGAATCGTTGACCGCACGGATCGCAGGTCGGTCACACGTGACGCGCCGACCGGCGACGGGATCACCGGCGACGCGATCGTCGCGGCCGGGCTCGGTGGCCGCCACGTCACCGCCGCCGTCCGCACCGCGTCCCTACCCCCGACGAGCGCGACGACAAAGGCGAGAGTCCCGAGCGCCAGGACGATCGCCGCCGCCGCCGCCCAGGCCGGCACCTGTCCGTCGTGGCGAGGCCGCGCCTCGGCTGCGGCCACGATCAACCCCACCCGCACCGCGGCGAGCGCCTCCGCCGGGACATCCTGCGCAGCCAGGTCCTTCACCAGCGCCTGGCTCCCCCGCAGCTCGGCCAGGAACGCCGGGCACGTCGGACAATCGCGGAGGTGCGCCTCGACCGCCGCCGCGTCCGCGTCGGACAGGTCGCGCTCGACGTACAGGGCCAGGTCCGTCTCGTATCGCGTGCACGTCATCGGCGTGTTCCCCCGTGGGCTTCGACGTGACGTTTGATCTTGAGCCGCGCGGTCGAGACCTGCGACCGGACGGTGCCGGCGGACGAGCCGAGCACCCGCGCGACCTCGTCCGTGGGCAGCCCTTCGATGTCGCGCAGCACGATCGCCTCGCGCTCGCGGGTGGGCAGGGTGAGGAGCGCGGCCTGGACGAGGCGGCGCTGCTCGGCCCGGGTCACGGCATCCTCGCGCTCGCGCGCGCCATCGGACGGACTGGCGACGGCGCGCGCTTCCTCGAGCGCGACCAGCCGCGCCCCACCACGACGGCGCGCCACGTCCCGGCAGACGTTCACGACGACCCGGTACAGCCAGGGCCCGAGCTCGCGCGACTCGTCGAACCGCGCGATGTGGCGATGTAGCCGGAGGAATGCGTCCTGGGCGGCGTCCTGGGCCAGGTCGATGCGGCCGAGCAGGCGGAGGGCGGTGCGCAGGACCATCCGCTCGTGCCGCTCGACCAGGACGGCGAAAGCCTGCGCGTCGCCCGCCCGGGCACGGCGCACCCACTCGGCGGCTTCCGTGGCGGCGGGACGGTCGGGCAGGTCGGCGGGCGCCAAGCTCAGGTCTCGCGTCGAAGCCTCCGGGCGTCTAGAGAAGATACGCGGCCCGCGCCCGAACCGTTGACCGGTTACCCGCCTGTCCCCTCCCACCCCTACGATGGATCCATGAGCGAACCACGGACAGTCGGCCCCCGCCTCGCGGTCTTCGCGGCCCTGGTCCTCGCGTCCGCCACCTCGACGCTGCTCGTGGCGGCGCGCGTGGTGCATACGCGCCGGCTCGCCTACGTATTCCTGGTCTACAACCTCGTCCTCGCCTGGATTCCCTTGGGCCTGTCCGTCCTGGTCCAGGCGCTGGATGGCCTGCGCCCCCGCACAGCACGTATCGCCGCCGCCGCCGGCTTCGCCGCCTGGCTCGCGTTCTTCCCGAACGCGCCCTACTTGATGACGGACCTCCTGCACCTGAAGGTCCAGGGCAACCGGCTCCTCTGGCTCGACCTGATCGCGCTCCAGGCCTTTGCCTGGACGGGCCTCGCCCTGGGCTTCGTCTCGCTGGACATCGTGCAGCGCGTGGTGGCCCGGCACGTGGGGCGCGTGGCGTCCTGGGTGTTCGCGGCGGCGGTGATGGGGCTCAGCGCGTTCGGGATCTACCTCGGAAGGTTCCAGCGCTGGAACAGCTGGGACGTCGTGCGCGATCCGCTCGGCCTCTTCTCCGACGTGGCCCACATGGTGCTGCACCCGTTCGCGCATATGCACGTCGTTGCGTTCTCGGCCGTGCTCGGGGTGTTCCTGCTGACGGCGTACCTCGTCGTGCAGAGCCTCGCCTGGCATCCGTCGCGGAACGGATAAGCGCCGCCCGCCGTCGTAATATCACGGGCGACCAGCCAGGAGGTTGCGATGAGCTTCCCCGACATGGGCCAGGACCTGCGCAACGGGCTGCGCCAGCTCGCCCACTCCCCCGGGTTCACGGCCGTGGCCGTCCTCTCCCTGGCCCTCGGGATCGGCGCGAACACGGCCATGTTCAGCCTGGTGGACGACATCCTCCTGCGCTCGCTCCCCGTCCGCGATCCCGATCGGCTCGTCCTCCTCCGCCTCACCCAGGCCGCGAACGGGAGCCTGGTGAGGGCGGGCGAGAACAACGGCTCCCTCGACCCCGCGACCGGGCGCCAGTCGAGCACGTCGTTCTCACTGGTCGCGTTCGACGCCTTCAAGGCCCATCACCCCGGCCTTTCCGACGTGTTCGCCTTCGCGCCCTTCAATCAGATCAACCTGCTCGTGGACGGCGTCCCCGAGACCGAGGTCCTGGGCCAGCTCGCATCCGGCGGGTATCACGCGGGCCTGGGCGTGGCCACCGTCCTCGGTCGGCCCCTGACCGAAGACGACGACCGGCTCTCGGCGCCGCCCGTCGCCGTCATCTCCTGGCGCTTCTGGCAGCGGCGATTCGACGGCGACCCGGCCGTCATCGGCAAGACGGTGCAGGTCAACCGGGTGCCCACCGTCATCGTCGGCGTCACCGCGCGCGGGTTCGCGGGCGCGATGCAGATCGGTGAGTCCGTGGACGTGACCCTGCCGCTGGCCCTGCACGCGCGCTTCCAGCCCGACCGCGGCGCGAATCGCGCCCAGCCCTGGTACTGGTGGGTGCGGGTGATGGGACGCCTGGCCCCGTCCGCGACGCCGGCCCAGATCACGGCCGGCCTGGAGCCCGCTCTCCAGGAGACGGTGCGCCAGGGCTGGCTCGCCGCGCAGTCGCTGGGCGCCGCCTCCGGCGGCCCGATGCCCGAGCCTCCGACGCTCGCCGCCGACCCCGGCGGCCAGGGGGAGAACAACAGCCGGCTCCGGTACCGCCAATCGCTGAACGTCTTGATGGGCCTCGTCGGGCTCGTGCTCCTCGCCGCCTGCGCGAACGTGGCGACTCTGCTCCTCGCCCGCGGCGCCGCCCGCCAGCCGGAGGTCGCGGTGCGTCTCGCCCTGGGCGCGAGCCGGACGCGGATCGTGCGTCAGCTTCTCGTGGAGAGCCTGGTCCTGTCCGGCCTGGCCACCATCCTCGGCATGGCCTTCGCCTTCTGGGGCCGCGGCCTGCTCGTCGCGCTCCGGCAGTTCAGCCCGTACGAGGTCGTGCTCGAGCCGTCCATCGACGCGCGCGTGCTGTTCTTCACGGTCGCGGTGTCCGTCGGCACGGCGTTGCTGTTCGGACTGGCTCCCGCGGTGCGCGCGAGCCGCGTCGATCTCGCCCCGGCGTTCCAGGGCGGCGCGCGCTCGGTGGGACGCCGATCGCGATCCCTGGGCCGCCGCGCGCTCGTCGTCGTGCAGATCGCGGTCTCTCTGGTCCTGCTCGTGGGCACGGGCCTCTTCATCCGCACGCTGCGCAACCTGCAGGACGTGGACCCCGGGTTCAACGCGCGCGGGCTCGCGCTGTTCCGCGTCCAGGCGCATACCGCCGGGTACGCACCCGAGCAGTTCGCCGCCCTCCACGCGCGGATCCAGGAGCGCCTCGCCGCCATTCCCGGCGTGCGCGCGGCGACATTCTCGAACGTTCCGCTTCTGGCCGGCGTGCGCAGCAACCGCCGGATGTCGGTGGCGGGAGCCGCGCCGGCGGCGGGACCGCCGCCCGTCTTCAACGTCAACGGCCTGGCCCCGAATTTCCTCGAGGCGATGGAGATCCCGCTGCTCGTGGGCCGGCCGTTCACCAGCCAGGACATCGCGGGCGCGCCGCGTGTCGCGATCGTCAACGAGACCTTCCGCCGCGAGGTCTTCGGCGCCGAGAGTCCCATCGGCCGCCACCTCGTGTTCGGGTCGTCTCCGATGGGCGGCGGCGAAGACGTCGAGATCGTAGGCGTCTCGCGGGATGCGAAGTACACGACCGTCCGCCAGCCCGCGCCGGCGACGGTGTACCTGCCCGCGGCCCAGCAGAAGAACGGCGAGGCGAACTACTGCGTGCGCGCCGCCGGCCATCCTGCCGCCGTGTTCGGCGCCATCCGCGCCGCCGTGCGCGAGGTCGATCCGACACTGGCCGTGCTCGACCTCCGCACCCAGGACGACCAGCTCGCGCGCATGAGCGCGCAGGAGCGGCTGTTCGCGCGCGTGTCCGGGTTCTTCGGAGTCGTGGCCCTGGCCCTCGCGGGCGTGGGCCTCTACGGCCTGACGTCGTACATGGTCGTCCGGCGCACCGGCGAGTTCGGCGTGCGCATGGCGCTGGGCGCGCTCCCCCGGCAGGTCCTGGCCCTGGTCCTGCGCGAGTCGCTCTCGCTGGTCGCGGCCGGAATCGTTCTCGGCCTGACCGCGGCCTACGCGGCGAGCGGAGTCGTCGCCGCGATGCTGTTCGGCCTCTCGCCGGTGGACCTGGTCACGTATTCGGCGGTCCCGCTCGTCCTGCTGGCCGTCGCGCTGGCCGCTTCCCTCCTGCCGGCGCGACGCGCCACGCAGGTGAATCCGGTGGTGGCGCTCCGCGCGGAGTAGGGCCCGCTCATCCGTCCTGCCGCGCTAGGGCAGCACCTTCCCCGTCTTGGCGCGCCACGCGGCGGCCTTCTCCGGCTTCTTCCAGTTCCCGTAGAGCCGCACGAGGTGCGCGATGACCTGCTGCGTCCACGCGTGCTGATCCCCGAACTTGCCGGCGAAGTTGTCGTACGACGCGAGCAGCAGCTTCTCCCCTTCCGGAAACTTCCCCAGCTCTCCGAGGCACCAGCCGAGCCGGTCGCGATACCAGATGGGCGGGTAGCGGCTCTGGAAGGTCGGCTGGTCGACGATCGGGAAGAGGCTCCGGAAGACGGCCTCGCCCTCCGGCTTCTTCTGCCGGCAGAGGATGGTGGCCAGGCTCGACTGGGAGATGACGGTCTCGGCGTGGTCGCGGCCCAGCACCCGCGTCTTGATCTCCAGCGTCTTCCGCGCGATCGCTTCCGCCTCCGGCAGCTTGCCGGCCGCGCTCAGGACGTTCGCGAGGTTCGTCATCACCGCCAGCGTCTCCGGATGCGTCTCCGAGCGCACCCGCGTCGATTCGTCCACGACCCGGCGCAGGATGCGCTCCGCCTCCTCGTACTTCTCCTGCCGCCGCAGCGCGAGGGCGAGGTCGCTGGAAAGGTCGAAGCGCGCGTCGTCCGCCGGGGCGAGGACGCCCTCCGCGACCGCGAGCGCCTTTCGGCACACCGCCTCCGCCTCCGCGTTGCGGTCCAACCCGAGCAGGAGCGCGCTCAGGGTGCTCATGGAGTGGAGCGTCTCGGCGTTGGACAGGCCGAGGGTCCGCTGCTTGCGGTCCACGACGTCGCGCGCCACCGCCTCCGCTTCCTTGTACCGCCCCTCACCGATCAGCGCCCGCGTCACGTTGTCGAGCGACTTCAGCGTGGGCAACCCGTCGCGCGAGAGCGCTTGCTCGTGAATCCGCGCCGCCATGCGCGCCTGCGCCTCCGCGCGGTCGTACCGGCCGAGGTAGTAGTACGCCTCCGAAAGCGTGTCGCGTACGCCCGCCTCGACCTCGGGCTGTCCCTGGAGGCCGGTGGCCACGCGCCCGGAAGCGTCCTCGAGCACGTCGAGGACGCGCGCCTCCCGGCCCATGCGGCGCGGGTCGCCCGAGGCCAGGATGCCTTTCAAGAAGTCCTTGATCGCGTTGGCGCGGGCCGCTTCGCGGCGCGCGATCTCTTCCGCCGCCCGCGCGCGGTTGCGCTGCACGGTCATCAGCACCGCGGACGTGGTGGCCAGCACGAACGTGCCGGCCAGGAAGGCGAAGGCGGCCCGATGGCGCCGCACGAGCTTGCCGAGCTGGTACGCCGCGCTCGGACCGCGCGCGAGGATGGGCTGGTCGCTGAGGTGCCGCTCGATGTCCTCGGCCAGGGCGAGCGCGCTCTGGTAGCGCCGGCCCGGCTCCTTCTCGAGCGCCTTGCGGATGATCGTCTCCAGGTCGCGCGCGACCGCGGGGCCGGCGGGGCGCCGGTCCGCGCTCGGACGTCCGTGCAGGGGGACGGGGGCGTGGTCGCAGATCATCCGGATGGCATCGAGGGGGGCGCGATCGGTGATGTCGTAGGGCAGCGCGCCCGAGACCATCTCGTACAGGATCACGCCCAGCGAATACACGTCCGTCCGTAGATCGATCTCGTCGGGGTTGCCGCGCGCCTGCTCCGGGCTCATGTAGGCCAGCGTTCCCTGCACCGCTCCCATCTGGGTGACGCGCGAGGACGCGAGGTCGGAGTCGGCGACGCGGGCGAGGCCGAAGTCCAGGATCTTCACCTCGACCGGTCCGGCGCCGCCGGCGCTGTCGGGCCCGGGCGCGACGAGGATGTTGGCGGGCTTGAGGTCGCGATGCACGACGCCGCGCTGATGCGCGTAGTTCACCGCCTCGCAGACGGTGACGAAGAGCCGCAGCCGCGCCGGGAGCGACGCGAGGGCGGCCGCGGCCGGCCCGCTCCCGCGCATGGCCTCGCTCAAGGTCGTGCCCGGGGCCAGCTCCATCGCGAAGAAGGGCTCGCCGTCGTTGCTCTGGCCCGCCTCGTAGATGGCGGCGATGGCGGGATGGCGCAGGCGGGCCAGGGCCTGGACCTCGCGCTGGAAGAGGCGGAGACGACGCGCGTCCGCGTGATCGCCGCGGATGACCTTGAGGGCGACGAGCCGCCGCGGGTTCTCCTGCTCGGCCTCGTACACGATGCCCATCCCGCCTTCGCCGATGCGGCGGAGGATCCGGTAGGCGCCGATGGCGTGTGCGTCCGCGGGACTTGCCGTGGGCTCGCCGCTGGGGATGCCGGGATCGGTCGCGTCGAGCTGCGGGCCATGCTCGATGAAGCTGCCGGCCTCGCGATGCGACGAGAGGAGGGCCTCGGCTTCGGCCGCCAGCTCGGGATCGCCGGCGCAGGCCGTGGCCAGGAACGCCGAGCGCCGATCGGGCGACTCCACGAGGGCGGCCGCAAAGACCTCCCTCACCCGCAGCCAGCGTTCGGGCGTCACCGGCGATACGTCTCCTAGGGACGTCTCGGGGCGACTCGCCGCCATCGCCCAGGCGGGCGAAGAGGCCATACGGGGTGTTCGTCGCGGAGATGGTACCCGAGGACCGTGGGCCTCGCCAGGTGATGGTCTGTCCAAACTCTCCTGAACTCCGGGTCCTTCGGCTGCGTTCCCTCTATCGAGTCCCAACGACAGGAAGAGGTCCCTCGATGTCCCAGCTCGCCGCCGACGTACGGTTCGCGCTCCGCTCGATCGCCAAGAATCCCGGGGTCAGCCTCCTCATGATCGGGACCTTGGCGGTGGGTCTCGCCGCCAACGGCATCATCTTCAACGTCCTGGACGCCATGGTGTTGCGGCCGTTCGCGTACCCCAACACGTCGCGGCTCGTCCGCCTCTACGAGACGGGTCCGGGCACCGACAGCATCGACCGCGAGAACGTGTCGCCGGCCAACCTCCTCGACTGGCGGGCCCAGGCGAAGGGCGCAGTGGCGGAGATGATCGCCATCGACGAGTGGGAGACGAGCCTCCGCACCGACGGCGCCTCGGTGCACGTCGAGCTCGCCGCCGTTTCCCCCGGCTTCTTCGAGGCGATCGGCGTGGCCCCCGCCGCCGGGCGCGCGTTCGTTCCGGAGGAAGCGCAGAAAGGGCAGGACCGCCGCCTCATCCTCAGTGACGCGCTGTGGCGGCGCAGCTTCGGCGGTCAGCCGATGGTGGGCCGCACGGTCACTCTGAACACGGAGCCGTACGAAGTGGTCGGCATCGCCCCGCCGCGGTTCCAGTTCCCCAACGGCGCGCAGGGCTGGGTCCCGCTGGTCTTGCCCGCGGCCTCCGAGGCCCGGCGCGACCAGCACGGCCTGGCCGTCCTGGGCCGCCTGGCCGACGGAGGCACCGCGGCCCAGGCGCGGGCGGAGCTGGCCGTCGCCGCCGGCCGGATCGAGAAGGAGCACCCGCAGACCAACACCGGCCGCGGCGTCGCCGTCGCCTCCTTCAACCTCGGATTCGGCGATCCGGTGCTGCCCGACATCCTGGCCATCTGGCAAGCGGCGGCCGTCCTCGTGATGCTGATCGCCTCCGTCAACGTCGCGAACCTCATCCTGGCGCGCGGCGCCGAGCGGCAGCGCGAGATGGCACTGCGCCTGGCCCTCGGCGCCGGCCGCGGCCGGATCCTGCGCCAGCTCCTGACCGAGGGCGTCGTGACGGCCATGGCGGCGGCCGCGCTGTCCGTGCCCCTGGTCGCGCTCGGCTCGCGCGCGATGCGCGACCCCATGCCCGCCGAGCTGCTGCGCTACCTGCCCGGCTGGGACCACCTCGGGGCGGACTGGCGCACGTTCGCTTTCACCGCCGTCCTCGCCGTCCTCGCCGCCGCCGTCTTCAGCATGATTCCTGCGCGCCGCGCCTGGGCTGCTTCGCTGAGCGACGTCCTGCACGACGGAGGGCGCGGCACGACCGTGGGCGGGCCGCGCCAGCGCGGGCGCAACGCGCTCGTCGTCTTCCAGATGGCGGCCGCGCTCGTGCTGATGGCGACGGCCGGCCTCGCCGTGCGCTCCGCCCGGGACTTGCTCCGCGGGCCCCAGGGATACGACCCGGACCGCCTGCTGACCTTCGAGGTCCGGCTCTCCGACCATACGTACGCCGAACCCGCGCGGCGCCTCACCTTCGTGCGCGACGTCCGGGAACGCCTCGGCCGGCTGCCCGGCGTCACCGACGTCACCACCGCCAACGTCCTGCCCGCGCGCAACGGGAACAACTGGCAGGGTGTCGAGGTCGAGGGCCAGCCGCTGGCCAAGAACGCGGACCCGCCTTCGGTGGATGCGCGCTGGGTCGAGCCCAACTACTTCGCGACGATGCGCCTGCCCGTCCTGCAGGGACGAGGGATCGAAGAGGCGGACGTCGAGACCTCCCAGCCCGTCGTCGTCGTCAGCCGGTCGTTCGCGCAGAAGTTCTGGCCGGGCCAGGACGCGATCGGACGGCGCTTCCGCACCGTGGATCCCGCGAGCGAGACGCCGTGGCTGACCGTGGTCGGGATCTCGGGCGACGTCGTGCACCAGTGGGTCATGCGGCGCAACCATCCGACGATCTACCGTCCCATGCGCCAGGAGCCGCGCCTCCGGCTGGCCTTCGCCATGCGCACCACGGGAGACCCGGACGCTCTCATCCCGGCCGTGGGCCGCGCGCTGAAGGACGTGGATCCCGACCAGCCCGCCGACGACGTCATGAGCATGCGCCGCGCGATCGCGCGCGGCACGATCGGAATCCAATACGTGGCCGGGATCATGTCCGCCTTCGGTGTCCTCGCGCTGGTGCTGGCGCTCAGCGGCGTCTACGGCATCCTCTCGTACCGCGTCAGCCTGCGCACGACCGAGATCGGCGTGCGCATGGCCCTGGGCGCGACGCGGCGCGACGTGCTGGCCCTCACGCTCGGCCAGGCGGCGCGCCTGTCCGCGATCGGGCTGGCCGCGGGCGCAGCGCTCGCGTTCGCGATGGCGCGCGTGTTGTCGTCCGCCCTCCGGGGCGCCGTCGCCTCGGATCCGGCGATGGTCGCGATGACGACGGTGGTCCTCGCCTTCGCGGCCCTGGTGGCAGCCTGGATCCCGTCCCGGCGCGCGATCGCCATCGAGCCCGCGATGGCGCTGCGCTCGGAATAGGCGCGTTCCTCCGTCAGCGTCCATTTCGCCGGACACGGAGTCCTCGGTACGGGCCAGGGCCGGTCGAGGCCACGCGCCGGGAACCGATTCCCACGCAGGCGGTTAGCGCGATCGCGCCCGGGGCATGCGGATTGCAAAATGCTCGCTCGCGGGAAGGTGCGTGCACGCTTCCCAGGAGGTCATAGACGATGCGTGGGGCAATCCTTGCGGTCGGTGTCGCCGTGCTGTGCGGTGGGACGGCGTGGGCGGAGGAGCGCAGTCCGTACCCGACCTCGTTCTCCGTGGTCGGCGGCCTCACGGCGGGCACGTCGCAGACGGTGGGACGGCAGCTCTTCGGCCTGGGTGACGCGGGCGAGGGCTCCGGCTTCGCCGTGGGCGGCGACATCGCCCACGACCTTTCCCCGCGGCTCACGTACGAGCTGACCGGGCTCTACATGGACCGCAGCTCCAGCGCGTGGAGCGTCGACACGGGACTTCGGCTCAACTTCCGGCCGACCTCGGAGTCCGTGGTGCCGTACTTCGCGGTCAGCGGCGGCGTGTACAGCGAGCGCGTGCAGACCAACTTCGGCGCCCTCGTCGACGGCGCGGAGAACATCGAGCCGGTGATCGATGCCCTTGCACGCTTCATCCCGCAGGTCGCCAACCTCTACGGGATCGTGGAGACGACCGGGAGGTCCTTGCCGTTCGACCAGCACAAGACGCACACCAGCGGCCTGCTCACCTTCGGGGGCGGCGTCAACATCGCGTCCGGCGAGCACGTCTTCGTGCGTCCGGACGCGCGCGCCCAGGTCCTGTTCGGCGGCGACACCCACGTGCTGGGCCGGTTCACGGTGAACGTCGGCTATCGGTTCTGACCGCGACCACTTCAGGGTCCGCGCCGGCGGAGGGTGCGCGTCCGCGGGCGGCGAGGTGCGGAGGATAGCCGCCGCCGCTCGCGCGCGGGTCCCGCGACTGCAAGCGGCGGCGGCAGAGGGTACAGGCGCGGCTCGCGCCTCCCGCTCAGCGAGTCATCGCGATCGCGGACGGGAACAGGCCCGAGGCGAACGGCGAGCCGGGCAGCGTGGTGAGGCCGCCGTCCTCGCCGATCGCGAATCCCGTCACGGTGTCGGAGACGCGGTCGACGGTGTAGAGGAACTGGCTGCTGGGATGGACGGCCAGGCCGTTGGGGAACGCCCCGGCGAAGAAGGGGCCACCCGGCACCGCGTCGAGCGCGCCCGAGGAGCGGTCCAGCGCGTACGCGGACACGGTGCCGTCGAGGGCGTTCGTGACGTAGACGAAGCGTGCCGACGGCGTGATGGCCAAGGCGGTCGGACCGTTGCCCGCGGCCGTGTTGCCGAGCCAAGTCGGGAAACCGGTAGCCCGATCGACCGAGAAGCGGGAGACGTCGTTGCTGCCGAGGTTCGCAACCAGGAGGTATCGGCCGGTGCGGTCCACGGCGCTGTCGGATGGTCGCTCCCCGACGGACACCGGCGTGCCGGCGATGCGCGACAGCGCGCCGGTCGAGGCCTTGACCGTGTAGCCGGAGAGGCCGTCGCCCCCGAGAAACGCGCCGGCATACGCGAACCGGCCCGAGGGATGGACGGTCATCGCGTCCCCGTTGTTGCCGAGGGGGAAGCCGGATCCGGACATCAGGGCGGGCGCGCCGGTCACGGGGTCGAGAGCGTATCCACGGATCTTCTCGTTCAGCGCGTCGGTGGCGTACAGGAAGCGGCCCGAATGATCCACGGCGGCCGACGTGAAGTCCCCGAAGCCGGCCGGCACGGCCGCGAATGGAGAGCCGGGCAGCGGGGTCAAGGCTCCGCCCGCCCCGATGCGGTAGGCCGTCAGCTTCGTCCCGTCCCCGTGCACGACGTAGACGTAGCGATTCGTCGGGTCCACGACGACGTCGTTCGGGTTCGGCTCGGTCGCGTACGGCGAGCCGTCGATCTCGGTCAGCGCGCCGGTCGACCCATCGACACGGTACGCGGAGATCGTGGCGTCTCCGTAGTTGGTCACGTACGCGTATTCGGCGGGACGGCAACGGCTGGCCGTGGCGTGGCCCGCCAGCGGTGCGGCAAGGGCGGCGATAGCACCCAGGGCGGCGAGAATCGGTCTCATGTCTCCTCCTTCGACCTTGCGGCGGTCTCGGAGGGCAACCCTGAGACTCGGGGCTGTCGGCGGTCTCAAACGAAAGATTAGCAATTTCCAAAGGGCGGGCAAGCGGCCTGTCGATCTCCCCAACCTAGCCTGCTCTATCGTCCTGACCGCGACCACCGCTCCCTTCAGCCGTCCGCGCGCAGGGCGACGAC
>Ga0111538_10002594_pt1 | contig 25356 bp, 19 predicted proteins | sample SoiMethybrSBSTD1_FD_79669 | JGI IMG/M metagenome (GOLD analysis project Ga0111538, IMG submission 79669) | Bulk soil microbial communities from a Populus tree surrounding site in Tennessee, USA - Soil MetaG P. TD hybrid SBSTD1 (version 2)... | ecosystem: Environmental > Terrestrial > Soil >...
GTCCGCACACCGTCCGGCGCGTCCGGGGCGTGGCGTCCGGAGGGCCGGACACTGTCCGGCGCGTCCGGGGCGTGGCGTCCGGAGGGCCGGGGCGTGGCGTCCGGAGGGCCGGACACTGTCCGGCGCGTCCGGGGCGTGACGTCCGGAGGGCCGGACACCGGCACCCATGAGAGCAACTGGCCCCGGGGCCCCCGGGGCCAGTTCCGCCGGCACGAGAGGCGCGCGTTCGGAAACGGGCCGCGGGGCCGGTTCCGCCTGCGGACGTGGGCCACGTGCTTCGCCGGGGCGATTCCGGTTCCATCGAACTGCGTCGATGCGGAAGGGGATCGGGCTCAGGAGTGGGTGCCGGGGAATTCCTCGAAGAAGCGGTGGATGTGCTCGCTCGAGCCGGTGACGTAGAGGAAGTCCTTCTCCTTGACCTCGAAGTCGGCGCCGAACTCGAGGATGACCTCCTCGCCGCGCTCGACCGCGACGATGGAGCATTCGGTTCGTTCGCGGATGCGCGCCGCAATCAGCTGGCTCCCGGCCAGCTCGCCGGCCGCGGTCCTGACCAGGCGGATCTCCCCCTCGAGCGCCACCACCTCCTCGCCCAGCAGCTGGTAGGCGAGCACCTGGCCGGCGACCTGGCCGACCGAGAGCGCGAAGTCGGCGCCGGCGCGCCGGATGCGGGCCACGTTCTCGGCCCGGCGGGCAGCCGCCACCACCGTCGACTCGGGCGCCAGGTCGCGCACCAGCGCGGCGGCGAACAGCGTCTCGCCGTCGGTGTCGAGCGCGAGGATGACCGCGCGGGCCTCCTTCACGCCGGCCTCCTCCAGGATGCTCGGGTCGAGCGGATCGCCGACCATCGCCGAACCGGCGGTCACCGGTGACAGGCGCTTGACCTCCTCCTCGGCCAGGATCAGGAACTCTGCCACTTTCGACGCCACCTCGTCGTGACCGATGACCAGGATCGGCCCCCGCCGGGTGACCGGGGTGGCCAGCCGACCGAGCTTCTCGATCCCGGCGTCGCTGCCGGCGGCGACCAGGATGGCCCCGAGCTCGAGCTTTTCCTTGGGGCCCGGAGGCGGCTTGAGCTCGCCGTCGCGCCACCAGCCGACGATGGTGGTGCCGGTCTTGCCGCGCAGATTCGACTCGACCAGGGTCTTGCCGACCAGCTGGCTGCCGCGGTCGACTCGCACCTCGGCGATCTGCAGGTGGCGGCCCAGGGTCTGGGCCCCCGAGACTCGAGGGTTGATCTTGTGGCTGGCGCGCGCCGCCAGCGCGGCGGCCAGGATGTGGCTGGGAGTGAAGACGGCGGTGGCGCCGGCGCGCTGCATGGCGGCGCGCCGGGCCGGGCTGGCGACCAGGACCGCGATGGGGCCGGAGAAGCCCTGCTGGCGGGCCGCCAGGGTGAGGACCGCGTTGGCCGGATCGTCGCCGGCCGCGACGATGCCGCGCGCCTTGCCCAGCCGCCCGAAATCGAGCTCCTCCTCCTCGAGCTGCGCGTTCACCACCGTCTTGCCGCGGTCGTGCAGGCGGCGCGCGCTGGCCAGGTTCTCCTCGACCACCACCACCGGCACCTCCAGCTGCTCGAGGCGCTCGACCAGCGGCGCGACCGCCGGCCCCCAGTGGTAGACCAGGATGGCGCCGTCGAGCTCCGGCAGGCTCTGGCGCAGCCGCGACTCGAAGCGCTCCTCGATGAACGGCACCACGAAGACCGGGAAGATGAGGATGGTGATGGCCAGGCCGACGAACTGGACGAACACCACGAAGGCCTGCGCCAGCGGCTGGTTCCACTTCGAGTCGGCGCCGTAGCCGGTCGAGGTCAGCGACTCGGAGATGAACTCGACCGCGTGTCCGAAGGTGCGCGGCGAGCCCTCGACGTGCTCCATGACCAGCATGTAGATCCAGGCGAACAGGAACAGGAGCGCCGGGACGGTGGCGAGAAGGACCAAGAGCCGCCGGGTCGACCGCCGCATGGTCAGGCGAGCGTCACGCGGTTGCGGCCGGACCGCTTCGACTCGTAGAGGGCGGCGTCGGCGGCGGCGACGACGGCGTCTGCCTGCTGGTCGTGCGCGAGGCGCGCGGCGCCGACCGAGATGGTGACCCGGGGCAAGTCGGTGCCGTCCTTGGCGCGCACGTCCTCCCGGCTCACCGCCATGCGCAGGCGCTCGGCCACCGTCATCGCGATGGCCTCGTCGGCGTTGGCCAGGATCACCATGAACTCCTCGCCGCCGTAGCGGGCGACGAAGTCGCCGGGGCGCACGTTGTGGCGCAGGCAGTGGGCGACCGCGATGAGGACCGCGTCGCCGGCCGGGTGTCCGTGGGTGTCGTTGAAGTGCTTGAAGTGATCGACGTCGATGAGGAGGACCGAGAGCGGGCGGGCGTCGCGCGAGAAGCGGGTCACGTAGCGCGGCAGCGCCTCCTCGAGCCAGCGGCGGTTGTACAGGGAGGTGAGCCCGTCGATCATCGCGCTCTGCCGGTACTCGCGCTGGAGGCGCATGTTCTCGCTGACCGCGGTGTTGTTGCTGCGCAGCCGGTGCGCCATCAGCATGAGCAGGTTCATCGAGAACTCGTGGGACGCGCTCACCAGGTCCCAGAAGCGGAACTCGTCCACCTCGATGAGCCGGCTCGGCTCCACCGCGCGGACGAAGGCCGAGGCCGGCCGCTCATCCAGGACCGACAGCTCGCCGACCGTCTCGCCGGCGGCCAGAAAAGCGACCGGCTCGCTCGATTCCGAGTCCAGGTGAACGGACAGCCGGCCGGTCAGGATCATGAACATGTGCCGGTTCTTCTCGCCCTGGCGGAGCAGGACGTCGCCGGCGGCCAGCTGCCTGACCGGGCAGGTCTCGAGCAGCCCCTCGACCGCGGGGGCGTCCACCCCCGACAGGATCTTCATGCCGTAGAGCTCCGCCTGACCGGGCGATGTCGCGTCCAGGGTCCCCACTCGGGCGCAGTGTATCACCGGGACGGTCGCGGGCTGCGGCGCGGCCCCTCCAGTGGCCACCGGCAACTGGACCGGCCGGTCAGTCCCCGCGCATCGGCCGATCACGCGTCCCTGTCTCACCCTTTCCTCCCGCGCTTCTACCCCTCTGGGCTGCTTTTCTCCCGCCCGCGGTGCGCTGCGCCGTGGCGCCCGGCTTGCAGCGTGCGTCACGCGGGAGGTTCCACCTCGATGACCCAAGCGCGCTCGGCAGCCCTCGTGATCGGACTCCTGTCCGGATGCACCGGCACGATCACGCGCGAGGGGATGGACCCGGACGACCACCTGCCGCCGACCGTCGAGGTGACCACCCCCGAGCGCGGGACGGTGACCGGGGACGCCTCGGTCACGGTCAGCGGACGGGCCAGCGACGCCGAATCGGCCGTGCTCCAGGTGACGGTCAACGGCACCCTGGCGACCCTGGCGGATGACGGGTCGTTCCAGGCCAGCATCACGCTCGGCGAGGGCATCACCCTCATCGAGACGGTGGCGACCGACGGCGGGGGCAACACGGCGAGCGACGCCCGGGCCATCCTGGCGGGCAGCCTGGTCGACCAGAACACCGCGGTGGCGCAGGCGGTCGCGGCGTTCGTCAGCCCGCAGGCGATGGTCGGGCTGGCCGACCTGGTGAACTCCTACGCCGGCGGCATCGACCTGACCGCGCTGGCCAAGTCCTACAACCCGGTGGTCAACACCGGCGGCAGCTGCAACGACTACCAGGCCTACGTCGACTCGGTGTCGCGCGGCCCGGTCGAGGTCGGCGCCGAGGCGGCGAACGGCGGCATCCAGGGCAAGGTCACCATCCGCGAGCTGGTCATCCACGGCCACCTGAACTTCCGGGCGGTCTGCATCAGCGGCAGCGCCAACTTCACCATCACCGCCGAAGCCTACGACGCCGGCGGGCTCATCGCGCCCGGGCTGGCGGACGGAAACCTCTCGATCGCCCTCCAGGGCGTGACCTCCGGCTTCCGCGGCTTCAATGTCGACGTGGGCGGGATCCCCGGCTTCATCGAGGACCGCTTCGAGGACGACGTGCGCGACAAGGTCGCCTCGGTCCTGCGCGACAAGATCGTGAGCATCGTGCCGCCGCTGGCCAGCCAGTTCCTCGACGGGTTCGTTTCCAAGACCTACGAGGTGAGCCTGCTCGGGCAGACCATCCAGTTCTCCTTCTGGCCGTCGGCGATGAGCTGGACCGAAGCGGGCGGTTCGCTGGTGCTCGACAGCACCAGCACGGTGATGGGGATCGAGGGGCGCTACCTGTCGACGCCGAGCGAGCGGCCTTCGGACGCCGACCTGGCGTCCAACGGGCTGCGCATCGCGCTGGCCGACGACGTCTTCAACCAGCTCCTGGCGTCGGTCTGGTCGAGCGGGGCGCTCGAGGACACGCTGCTTCCGGGCGAGAACGAAGGCCTGAGCGGCGCGCTGGGCGCCGAGGTAGACAGCGCGACCGTGACCATGATGCTGCCGCCGGTCGCCAGCTTCGACACCACCACCGGCACCGCCCGCCTGGCGATCGGCGACCTGGTGGTCGACGCCTACTCGGTGGACGGCGGCACGCTAGCCTCGTTCGCGGTGTCGGCGCAGATCGACCTGGCGGTGACGACCGGGGCCAGCGGACAGGTGCAGGTGGTGACCGGCAACCCGCGCATCCTGGCGCAGGTGCTCGAGCAGTCGAGCTCGCTCCTGACGCCGCTCGACAGCGCCAAGGCGGCGGCGATCGCCGAGCTGGCGATCAAGGCGCTGTCGCTCAAGGCCGATGACCTGCTCGATGACATCCCGGTCCCCGGCCTGGCCAACGGCACCATCGCCTCGCCCACCTTCCAGCCGGTCAGCGGCTACTTGATGATGGGCGGCGAGCTCCAGTTCGAGTGAGCCGGCCCGGCGGCCGCCACATGCAATGATGCAGCGGTGAGCGATTCGGACCTCTCCGCGCGCGCCCTGCGGGCCGGTCTCGACGACGGCTCGCTGCCGGCCGAGCGGGCGATCGATCCGCTGGCGCGCCTGGCGCGCGGCGCGGCGGTCAGGGCGCAGCGGCTCGAGGCCTGCCGGCTGCTCGGCGACATCGCGGGGCGCGCCTTCGGCGCCGGGTGGGAGCCGGCCGAGCGCGCCGCCTTCGAGCTCCTCTCGCTCGCACGCCAGGCGGACGCGCCGCAGGACCGGCGCGGGGTGGTGAGCGCGATGGGCCGCGGCTTCCGCAACGTGTGGCTGGTGCCGTTCGTCCACCGCCGGCTGTCCGATCGAGACCCGACCGTGGTGGCCGCGGCGATCAACGCGGCCGGCGGGCTGGGGTTCCCGGCGCTCGAGGAGGCGATCGCGGCCTTCCTCGCAAACGCCGCCGACCAAGCGCCGTCACCGTCGACTGCAGCGTCGGCCCGGGCGCTGCGGCTGGCGGCGATCGCAGCGCTCGGACGGATGGGGGCCATGAGCGCGGTCGACCGGATCGTGGCAGTGCTCGCCGGCGACGACACGCGCGAGGCCGCGGCGGCCCTGGCGGCGCTGACCGAGATGCGGAGTGCGGCGGGGGCGGCGGCGGCGGCCGAGCTGCTCGAGCGCGAGCCGGAGCGCGAGGTCCTGTTCGCCAGCGTCCGCTACCTCGCCTCGCTCGGCAGCCCGGCGGTGGTGCCGGCGCTGCGCCGGCTGGCGCGCGACGACGACCCGGACCTGCGCCTCCTGGCCCGCTCGGCGTCGCTGGCGCACCAGGCGGAGCGCGACCATGACACCGGCGAGAGATTCCTGGTGGCGCTGACCGAGCCGGATCGCGCGGTGCGGGCGGCGCTGGCCCGGCGGCTGCGCACCCGTCCGGTGGCCGAGGTGCTCGAGCAGGCCGAGGTGCTGGTGGCCGACGACGCCACCGGCGTGGTGCAGGTGCTGGGCGAGCTACGCGAGCCGGAGGTGACGCGCTACCTCCTGGCGCTGGCCGCACGCACCGACCTCGACCTCCTGGTGCGGGTGCGCGCGGTGGCCGCGATCGAGGCGGACCTGGCGTGGGAACGCGAGGCGCTGGCGGCGCTCGCCTGCTCGGACGCCCCGGCTACGGTGCGGGCGGCGGCGGCGCAGACGCTCGGCGCCTTCGCCTCGCCGGACGAGCTGTTCGACCGGATCGGGGCGCTGGCCGCTGCGAGCGAGGCGGAGCTGCGCGGAGCCTTTCTCTGGGCGCTCCAGCTCGCGGTGCGCCCGGGCACCGCCCCGGCGGGCGCGCGGGCCCGCGCAGTGAGCGCCGTCGAGCCCCTGCTCGCCGACCCGGACCTGACGACCCGGCGCCGCGCCGCCTACGTGACGGGCAACCTCGGGCTCGACGAGCTGGCGCCGGCGCTGGTGGCACTGGCCCGGCGCGAGGCCCGCGCCGACGTCAGGCTGGCGGCGCTGGTCGCGCTCGCCGAGCTGGCACCGCCCGCCGTCTTCCGCGATCTCGGCGCCATCGCAAAGTCCGAGAAGGACCCGGCGGCCTTCGCTGCGGCGAGCCGGGCGCTGGCCGCCATCGCCCTGGCCGATCGAGCGCGCGACGCCGGAGCGCTGGCCGGTCGGATCGAGGAGCTCATCGAGTCGCCGGAGCCGCTCGTGCGCGAGGCGGCGATGCGACTGGCGGGAATCGCCGGCGGGCGGGTGACGGCGGCTGCCATCGCCCGGCTTGCGACCGATCCGGTGCCGGCCGTGCGCGCCGAGGCACTGACCGCGCTCGGCCGCCTGGCGGAGGTGGCCGATACCTTGACCTCGCCCGGCCGGGCCGCGGTGCCCGCCGAGGGGGAAAGCGCCCTGGTGGCGGCGTTCCAGGATCCCGACCCGGCGCTCCACGAGCGGGCTGCCGCCGCGCTGCTCGCGGTCGGCGGACGGCGCGCGCTCGAGCAGGTGCTCGAGTTCGTGGCCGGCGAAGGAGACGGCGAGTCGCGCGCCGCCATCGCGCCGCGCATCGTCATCCCGCCGACAGAGGTCGGCCACTTCCTCCCGCGGGTCGACGCCGCGCTCGAGAGGATCGGCCCGAGCGATCCGGTCTACGAGCCGCTCCTCACGCTCAAGGTCGATCTGCTCGAGGCGGGGCGCGGCGGCGGCAGCAACGATCCAGCGGCGCTCGACGCGGGGATCGCGGAGGTCTTTCCATCCTTCGCCCACATGGTCCAGCTCGCTGGCTTCGACTCGCTGGTCCGGTCGATGCGGACCGCGGAGTCGCTCTACCGCGGCGTGGTCGTCCAGGGAGAAGCCGACCTGTCGCCGCCGATCGTCCTCTGGATGAAGGTGCTGGAGAACTACGTCCACGCCTGGCTGGGGACGCGGCTGAGCGGCCTGCAGCGCGATCCGGTCCCGCTGTTCGCCCACGTCGACCAGCTGGTGGTCCACGCCTGGCCGGCGTATCAGCGGTACGTGAGCGAGCGCTGGACCGATCCGGTGCAGGTCGGCAACGCGACGGTCGACGTGCCGGTGCGCGCCCTGCCCAACGCGCTGCGCGAGCTGCAGGAGCGGCGGCGCAAGCGCCTCGACTCGGTCCTGTCGGTCACCGAGTGGGCGCGCCTGATGGTCTTCTTCGCGGTCGATCACCCGTCCGGGATCAAGAACCTGTTTCGCCTGCCGGTGAAGTCGGCCGACCAGTCGGTGCGGCTGGCGCACCGCCTGCACACGCTGGCCGCGGTCCGCAACCTCGTCGCCCACCGCGCGGCCGCGTCGGCACCGACCCTCGAGGCGTTCCGGCGGACCTATTACGGCGCGTTCGAGGAGCTGGCAAAGATGGCATGACGAACCGCGACCTCTACCTGTTCGTCGCCGATCTGGTCGAGCGCAAGAAGGACTCGGAGCAGTCCCTCGAGGACTATCTGCGCTGCTTCCTCCGCCTGGTGGGCGCGCACCGCAACGCGCCCGGGCTCGCGCCGGAGGTGTTCGCCACCATCCTCGAGCGCTCGTTCGATGACCCGCCCGGCGACGGCGCCGAGGACCGCGCCGGAGGCGCGCAGGGGTTCGGCCAGCTGGTGGCGGTCCTCGCGCAGCAGATCTGCGACCTCCGCGAGATGGACGAGGCCGGCACGCTGCGCGACGAGATGCGCTACTTCGGGAAGAACGCGCCGAGCGGCAGCCGCTGGTACAACTTCGACCCCTGCACCTTCATCGAGTGCGCCACCGCCGGCACCTTCCGCGGATGGCGGGAGGGAGACCCGACCTCGCGCGAATACGTCCCCGGCGAGGTGGCGGTCCCCGGCGAGGACGGCTCGATCGAGGCGGTCGACCCGCGCAGCATCGAGGATCCGGTCGAGGACCTCGGGCTGCTCGACTGGGACCGGATCGTCCACTTCATCGAGATGGGCCAGTTCTACGAGTGATCGGAGATGTAGTCGGGCGGCACCTGCTCGGTGAGCCAGATGCCGTTGTCGGCCCGGTGAAAGACGTGGCCGTCGCGGTGCATCGCGCCGGCCGCGATGCGCAGCACCAGCGGCTGGCCGCGGCGCCGCCCGACGATGCGCGCGGTCTCCGGGTCGGGCGAGAGATGGACGTGGTGCCGGCTCATGCGGCGCAGCCCCTCGGCGCGGATCGCAGGCAGGCTGCGCGCCACCGTCCCGTGGAAGAGGAGCTCGGGCGGCTCGAGCGCGGGCAGCTCGAGGTCCACCGCGACCGAATGGCCCTGGCTGGCCCGGATCATCGCCCCGTCCTGGCTGATGGCGAACCGGCGCTTGCCGCCGCCGCCGGATACCAGCGCGGCGAGCTCGTCGCTCGTGATCGTCCGGCCCGCCGACTGGCATCTGGCGAGCAGCTCGTCGATGGGGACCCAGCCGCCGGCGCCCAGCGACAGCCCGATCGATCCCGGGTCGTGCCGCAGGACGTAGCTCAGGAACTTGCTCTGCCCGGTCCGCCGGTCGGCCACACCTCCCTGTAGCACGGCGGCTGTCGGGTTTCCCTCCAGCGGTGCATGGCACGCGCTCTGCACCGGATGCGTTCTGCCGTCCGGGGAGTGCTCATGCTGTGGAGGATCGCGGCGCTGGCCGCAGGGTTCGCCGGTTTCGCCTGCTCGGGTCCTGCCGTGCTCGCCGACGTGCCGTACGACACGCGGTTCGGCGACGCGGCGACCATGGACATCTACATCCCGGATGGGCCGGCCCCGGCCGCCGGCCGACCGGCGGTCATGCTCATCCACGGCGGCGCCTGGCGCTTCGGCTCCAAGGACGACTACGACGCGGCGGCCGAGCGGCTGGCGCGCGCCGGTTTCGTCGCCGCCACGATCAACTACCGGCTGGTTCCTGCCGGCATCTACCCGGCCGCGGTGCAGGACTGCCTGTGCGCGCTCTCCTTTCTGCGCGCCAACGCCGCCACATACGATATCGACCCGGAGCGCATCGCCGTGTCCGGCTACTCGGCGGGCGGCCACCTCTCCTCGCTCATCGGCGTCGCGGCCGAGCTGTCGATCCACGCGCCCGACTGCGAGTGGGGTCCGACCGGCCCGCCCGCCGCCGTCATCCCGGGCGCCACCAGCCACACCATGCTCGACTCGCAGAACGACCTCATCATCGATTTCATGGGCGGCAGCGAGGAGGACTTGCCCGAGCTCTACGCCACCGCGTCGCCCATCGAGCAGGTCCATCCGGGAGCCCCGCCCTACCTGGTCATCCACGGGCAGGACGACGTCGTCGAGGTCGAGGGCGCCATCGCCATGGTCGACGCCCTGCGCGCAGCCGGCAACCAGGTCTTCTTCCTCGAGCTGCGCGGCGCCGGCCACGTCCTCAGCCCGAGCACCGACTCGAGCCAGATCGCGGTCGAGGCCGCCACCGACATGCCGGAGGCGTGGGCGGCCACCATCGACTTCCTCGACCGCACCCTGGGGGAGCCGTGACCATGACCCGCTCTGCCCGCCGAGCCGTCGCGCGCGTCTTCCTGGCGATGAGCCTCGCCCTGAGCGCTTCGCCGGCCCTCGGCGACGAGCCGGAGGCCCGGGTCGCGCAGCCGGCGAACGAACAGCCACGCACGGCGGTGTCGATCTCGGTCGCCGCGCTGTCCAGCTCGGCGTTCGCCGCCGAGGTCGAACGTGACCTCGGCCGACGCAAGCTGAGCGCCGCGCTCGGCATCGGCCTCCGCTCGGCCGCCATGGGCGACTACGGATCCATCACCATCGGAGGAAGCGCCGAGCTGCGCCGCTGGCTCCGCACGCCGATGCGCGGCTGGTTCGCCGCGTTGCGGCTTGAGGTGGCGCGCACCTCCATGGAGCAAGAGACCGAGGACCGCAGCATCGGCGCGCTCCTCACCACATCGCTCGCCCTCTCCGCCGGCTACCGCTTCGTGCCCTACCGCGGCCTGCAGCTCACGCCGTCGATCGGCGCCGCTGTCATCCGCGAGTCCGGCCTCGACGGTCGCTCGCCCGCTTCCACCCGCGGCGCCCCGGTCCTCGGACTCACGGTCGGCTGGATGTTCTAGCCGAGGCTGTCACACCCCCCACATAAGGTAAGCGTGATTCGAGGACGATCGCGCGCGCGGGCGCTCCTCAGACGTCGATCAGCGGCGCGGCGGGAACCGAGAGAGCGCGCGCTGCGGCGCGGTGCGCGGCGGCGAGGGCCGCGCGCCCGGCGGCGAGACGGAAGGGGTGGACGCGCGGCAGGCCGGCGATGCGCAGCGAGATGGTCGCGGGCCGGATCGGGATCGCCAGGCTGGGGCTGCCCGGCCGGCGCCAGGGCGAACGCGAGGCCAGGTGATGGTGCAGCGTGCGCTCGCCGGGTGGCTGAGCGGACAGGCCGGCGAGCCCGGAGCGGTCGCCGATGCCACCGTCGTACAGTGTGCGGCCGCCGCGGCGCACCGGGTGGAGCAGGCCGGGAAAGGCACACGACGCGCAGATGGCCGACGCCAGGTCGCCGCGATCGAGCACCACCGTCCGGCGCGCCGCGACGTCGAAGGCCGACATGGCGATCGGGACCCGGCAGCTCTCGAGGCGAGCCGACGACACCAGCTCTTCGACGCGCCGCCGGAACAGGGCGCCGCGCAGGAGCCCGAAGCCCGGTGCGGGATCCCAGAAGTCGACCCGCTCGAGCGCCAGGAGCTCGTCGGCCAGCGCTCGCGCCGGGACCCCGGCGGCCCACAGGCCGGCGACCAGAGCGCCGGCGCTGGATCCCGACAGGCGGGCCGGCGCCAGGCCGGCCTCCTCGAGCGCCAGGAGCATGCCGGCGTGGGCGTAGAAGCCGAAGAAGCCGGACGACAGCGCGAGCGCGAAGGGGCGCTCGGCCAGGTGCTCGCCGAGCGAGGCGGCGACGACCCGCCGGCGGGAGGCGGTCACAGCGGCTTGCTCATGAGGACGAAGTGGGCGGCCTGGGTGAGGCTGTCGTCGACGAACGGCTCAGTTCCGATCTCGCTGTAGCCGAGCGCCCGGTAGTAGGGCGGCAGCTCGCTCCGCAGGTGGACGATCTTGATGTCGACCGCCTCGCAGCCGGCGTCGCGAAAGAACGCCTCGGTGCGCTCGACCAGGAGCCGCCCGATGCCAGCCTTCTGGCGCGACGGGCTGACCGACAGCATCCCGAAATATCCGCGCGGCCCGCGCACCTCGAGGTAGAGGCAGCCGACCAGCTCTTCCTCCACCTCGGCGCACAGGAAACCGCCCCGCTCCATCAGCCGGAGCACCTCCCCCTCGTCGGTGCGGTCGCCGGCGACGAAGAAGCGCTCGACCGAGAACGCCTGGTTGACCAGCGCCGCGATCGCGCCCGCGTCCGACGGCTGCGCGTTTCGCAGCCGGATGTCCCGCACCGCCGCTGCCATCCGGGTCATAGTACCGCCCTATCGATGCGCCTCCCGGTCGAATCGCCGATCGATCCGATGCTCGCCAAGGCCCAGCCAGAGCTGCCCTCCGGCGACGGCTGGCTCTACGAGCCGAAATGGGACGGATTTCGCACCATCGTCTTCCGCGACGGCGACGAGTGGCTGCTGCAGAGCCGCGACTCCAAGCCGATGAACCGCTACTTCCCGGAGCTCGGCGCGCCCGTCCTCGAGCAGCTGCCGCCGCGCGTCGTGCTCGACGGCGAGGTGGTGATCGCCGGACCCAACGGACTCGACTTCGACGCCCTCCTCCTCCGCATCCACCCGGCCGCCTCGCGCGTCAAGATGCTGGCCGGCGAGACCCCGGCTTCCCTGGTGGTCTGGGACCTCATCGCCCTCGGCGACGAGGACCTGCGCGACCGGCCGCTCGAGGAGCGGCGCGCGCGGCTGGCCGAGGCGCTCCACGCCGTGCGCCCGCCCATTCACCTCACCCCCGCCACCCGCGATCGCGCGGTCGCCGCCGACTGGTTCGATCGCTTCGAGGGCGCCGGGCTCGACGGCGTCATCGCCAAGCGCCTGGCCGATCCCTATCGCCCTGGCGAGCGCAGCATGGTCAAGGTGAAGCACGCGCGCACGGCCGACTGCGTGGTCGCCGGCTTTCGCTGGCACAAGAACGGCCGCGGTACGGCGGTCGGCTCTCTTCTCCTCGGGCTGTACGACGCGGACGGCACGCTGCACCACGTCGGCGTGGCCTCGGCCTTCTCGGCGGCGAATCGGGTGAAGCTGGCGCAGGAGCTGGAGCCGCTGCGCGCCGGCGCGCTCGAGGGCCACCCGTGGCGGGACTGGGCCGAGGTGATGGCGGAGAGCCCGCAGCGGATGCCGGGCGCCACCAGCCGGTGGAACCGCGGCAAGGACCTCTCGTGGGAGCCGCTGCGCATCGAGCGGGTCGTCGAGGTGGCCTACGATCACATGCAGGGCGATCGTTTCCGCCACCCGGCGCAGTTCCGCCGTTGGCGCCCCGACAAGCCGCCGGCCGACTGTCGCTACGATCAGCTCGAGGCGACCGCTCCCTACGAGCTCAGGCAGATCTTCAATCCCGATGCCACGGATCGTAGTCGGGATCCGGCGGCTCCTCCGCCGGGCGCTCTGCCTCGGGAACGTGGCGGAGATTGACCCGGATCCGGGTCCAGGTGGTGTGGCGCCCGCGCATCGAGTCGACCAGGATGTCGGCCGGCTCGAGGTGTGCGGCGGCCTCCGGGTGGCGCAGCTTCCAGCGCTCGAGCCCGGCTTGCGCGTCCGCCTCCTTCGCCGCCTTCGACACCACCACCAGCGGATGGATCGGCTGCCGCCGCCGCGACGGGTTCACCCGCGGCGGCTCGTTGGCCTGCTTCTCGTAGTGGGGCGGCCACGGCGCGTCCCCCTGGGTCTCCTCCTGCTCGGCGGCCAGCGCGAGGAGCGACTCGAGCGAGCCGGGCGCGCCGTCGATCCCGGCGGCCGGATCGCCGCGCTCGGCGAGCATGTTCGGGACCGTCGCCAGGGTGAAGGCCGACGGGTCGGAGCCGGCGACCTCGTCCCAGCCGAGCGGCATCGACACGCGGGCGTCGGCCACCGGACGCACCGACCAGGCGGACGCCACCGTGCGGTCCTTGGCGTTCTGGTTGTAGTCGAGGAAGATGCCCTGCCGCTCCTCCTTCCACCAGCGGCTGGTGGCCAGCCCCGGGGCGCGGCGCTCCACCTCGCGCGCGATCGCCAGCGCCGCGCGGCGCACGTCGTCGAAGCCCCAGCGCGGCTCGAGCCTGACGTTGACGTGCATCCCGCGTGACCCGGAGGTCTTCGGCCAGCCGGTCAGGCCGTGCTCCGTGAGCACCGCGCGCACGATCATCGCCACCTGGCAGATCTCGCTCCAGCCGAAGCCGGTGCCCGGGTCGAGGTCGACCCGGAGCTCGTCCGGGTGATCGAGGTCCTCGGCCCGCACCGGGTGCGGATGCAGATCGATCGTGGCCAGGTTCACGATCCAGAGCAGCTGGGCGGCATCGCGCAGGACGATCTCGTGGGCGGTGCGACCGGAAGGGAACTTGAGCTCGACGGTCTCGATCCAGTCGGGCCGCTTCTCCGGGGCCCGCTTCTGGTAGAAGAACTCCTGATCGATCCCGTTCACGTAGCGCTTGAGCACGAGCGGTCGGCCGCCCGCCCCGGCGAGCGCCGGTCCGGCGACCGCCAGGTAGTAGCGCGCCAGATCGAGCTTGCTGTGTCCGGCGGCCGGGAACAGGACCTTGTCCGGGTTGGTGATCGCCACCTCACGCCCGGCAGCCTCGAGGACGGTCTGCTTGGACCTGGCCACACCCGACTTTCACCTCGCCCGACAGCCGAGTCCAGTCCGGCAAACTCTGGCTGACGCCCGTGAACCTCGCGTGAAGCGCCTGGCCGCCCCGATGGAAGCATGCTCCAGTGAGCGATCGATGAAGCTGCCAGCCGTGTTCCCCCTCCTGTTGGCTCTGGCTGGCGCCGCTCCGGCCGGGTGTGACAAGAACGGCGCCTCGCGCCCCAATCCGGGCGGGCGGCCCACCGCGACCTCCGCCGAGCAGCCGGCCATCGACGCACTGGTGCGCGGCGACTTCGCGGCCGCCGGCAAGGCAGCCGACGAGGTGCTGAAGCGCGAGCCGGAGGCCGCCCGCGCCGCGGCCGTGCGCGCCGCCGCCCGCTACCAGGCGGCCGGGATCGCCCTCGCCGCGCGCCTCGAGCGACTGAGCGATTCCTTCGACAAGCAAGGCGATCTGTCCCGGCTGGGCCCCGAGCTCCGCAGCGCCCTGCTCGAGGCCGACGCCCAGATGGCCGCGGCCGACGCCGATCTGGCGATCGCCGAGGCGGATCCCAGCTTCGCCCTCGAGGTCTGCATGGCGTGCTGGGACTACGACTGGACCGGCGACCGGGAGATCAGCGAGCGCGACCGGCGCATGCTCGAGATCGAGTACGACGCCAGCGGTGCCGAGCTGCCCGAGGGCGATCCCCGGCGGCGCCCCACCTTCCGCCTCGACCACGGCGACGTGATGTGGGCCCGCGCCATGCTCGCCTTCCAGCGCTCCCTCATCCACCTCGCAGTCGCCTACGACTGGTCGGGACTCGCCAGCATGCGGAACGGCGACGTCGGGCACCTGCGGATCAAGCTGACCCACCCCGAGGACATCGCGCGATCGCGCGAGCTGGCGCTGGCGGCCCTCGACCACGCCGAGCGCTGCCGGCAGGCCTACCTGGCCGAGACCGACGACGACCGCGAATGGGTGCCGAACCCGCGCCAGAGGAACCACCCGGTGCCGCTCGAGGTCGACCAGCGCCTGTACGACGTGTGGGGCGGCGTGCTGTCGGATCTGCGCGGGCTGGTCCGCGGCGAGACCGGCGTCCCGCTCGGCGAGGTCTTCGCGCTCATCCCGGAGTACCGCGGTCCGACCGAGCTCGGCTACGTCGATGTCGGACGGATCTTCTCGGAGCCGCGCGACATCGTGATCGACACCGAGGTGGTGGAGAAGCTCGACGACGCCTGGCGCGGCGACCCGAAGCCGATCCTGCGCGACTTCTTCGGTGGCCTGTGGCGCGAGAAGATGCGGCCCTCGCCCATCGTCGGCCGCGCGCGCGCGGCCCGCGATTCGCTCATGCGCGGCGAGCAGACCCTCGACCGCAAGCTGCGCTACCTCTTCTGGTTCAACTGACCAGGCGCGTCGCGATCTCGAAGGTGCCGGTCAGCGTCCGGTGCACAGGGCACTTGTCGGCGATGGCCAGCAGGCTGGCCCGCTGCTGGTCGTCGAGCGGGCCGACCAGGCGGATCTCGCGATCGATCCGCTCGATGCGGCGCGGCGCCTCCTCGCAGCCCTCGCAGTCTTCGAGGTAGACCCGCCGGTGCTGGAGGCGGACGGTGACCTCCTCGAGCGGCCACTTCTTGCGCCGGGCGTAGACCCCGAGGGTCATCGAGGTGCAGGAGCCGAGAGCAGCGAGCAGCAGTGCGTAGGGGTCGGGACCGGTGTCGGTGCCGCCGGCGGCCACCGGCTCGTCCGCACGCAGGTGATGAGCGCCGGTCGCGATGTCCTGCGCGAAGCCGTCGGCCTTCCCGGTGACCACCACCGTGAATGCCTCTGCCATGGCGAGAGCCTACTCGAGATCCCGGGTTCGCGCGGATGGGCCCGTGCGCCGGCGCTCGCAGCGCGCCGTAACGCGCGGCCGCAGCTCGCCCGCTCACCGAAAAAAATGGGGCACGAAGGAGCCTGCTCTCCATATCTCCCGCACTTGTCTAGTTGTTGACTCCTGCCGATGACGGCATTCGCCGACGGTGACGCGTGCTTGAAGTTACGTGGCGACTCGTTCGTGCCTCACCATTCCGTCTTGCGAGCGCCGTGCCAGGCACCGTCGGGGTGAAGTAGGATGCGGCCTTCGCGCCGGTCGCGCGGGGGGGATGGACGCATGGAGACCAGGCTCCAGAGTCACGACGGAAACCAGTTCAGCGTGGTCGAGGTGGCGGCCGACGGCCTCGAGGTGCGGATCCGGCGCGGCGCGCAGTGGGACGCGCTCGGCGAGCCGGAGACCACCCGACACGAGAGCGAGCAAGCGGCGCGCGAGCACGCCGAGAGCGTGGCCGCCGACCTGAGGAAGACAGGCGCGGTCGAGCCCTTCCGTCCCGACCCCGAGCACGCGCGCTTCTACCGCGAGGACTTCTTCTCCATGCTCGAGCGAGACCGGGGCGTCGTCGCGACCGGCGACTCGCGGCAGCTGCGCGCGCGGCTCGAGGAGTACCACGGTCACCGGCTGCCGCCCGATCTCGAGCTCATGTACCGGATGCGCGAGGAGCGGCGCTTCGGCTACTGCAACTACGGCGAGTGGCGCATGTGGGACGAGGACGCCTGGTCGCCCGAACCGGAGCGCGGCAACCTGTGCGAGCAGCTGATCCTGATGGATCAGAAGAACTACCTCGGCACCGCCCTGCGCGAGTACCTGGTCGGCCTGGTGCCGATCGGCACCGCCGGGAACGGGGACGTCTATCTCTCCTTCCTCGATCTCGTCCACCCGGAGAACACCGAGGTGTTCCTGTGGGATCACGAGGAGCGCGACCTCAATGCCTTCGCCGACTCCATCCCCTCGCTCGCCGAGCTCAACCGGCTGTACGAGCTCGACAGGGGCGGCGGGGAGGAAGGCGGCGGCGACGTCCTCGACGAGCTGAAGCGCGGCATGAAGCGGCTCGAACACCGCGTCTCGCCCTCCTGGCACTACAGCGACGTCGTCGAGCACGGCGAGGTCGAGCCGGCCTGGAAGAGCAGCTCGGGCGCCGGCTTCCTCTTCTACCGCGGAGCCTGGCTCGACACCCTGCTCAGGCAGGATTCGGTGCGCAAGCTCGACGCGGTGGCGAGCTGGTTCAAGCACTTCATCCCGTACCACGGCCAGTACCCGTTCGATCGGGTGAAGGACTTCGCGACCCTCTTGTTGCCGTCGCGGGCCATCTACTGGCTGTTCTACCTGTTCTTCTTCGACCGCGAGAGAGAGCTCGGCGAGTGCATCGATCGCGTCTCCCGGTCGAGCTCGCCGGTGGCGCGCGACGCCGCCGCGCTGGTCGACCAGCTGGCGGGCGGCCGCAAGGAGCTCGGCGTCATCCGCGACCTCGGCGAGCTCAGGCGGCGCTTCATCGCTCTCGATCTCGACCCGGCGCGAGAGGAGGCGCGCAAGAGCGAGGCAGCGGCACGCGCCGCGGCGAAGGAGGCGGCCGACCAGGCCGACCGCGAGCGCGCCGAGGAGCTGGCCCGCTCCGAGTCGGTCGGCGAGCTGGTCGATGCCGCCTGGAGAGAGGTGGGCAACCCGAACGTGGTGCCGCGCCTGTACCAGCGCCTGCGCGAGCTGGCGCCGGAGCTCGGTATCGACATCGATCGGATCGCGTTCGTCGCGGAGAACCAGCACGTCCGCGACAACCGGGTCTACGAGGTCGAGCGCGAGGACGTCATCGAGGCGCTCGGCGAGGCCAGCCCGGCGGTGGTGCCGCTCATGCTGACCGTCGGCGGATACCCTCTGTGGCTGGCGGCGGCCCGGAAAGAGCCGGAGCGGGTGCGCCCGCTCTTCGCCGAGCGCGTGACCAGCACGAATGTGTGGGAGCGGGCGGCGGCGATCGAGGCGGCTGGAGAGGCCGGCACGATGACGGCGGACGAGGTCGGGCGGCTCATCGACCGGTGGAGCTGGACCGAGGACAAGCGAGGACGCGACGACGAGGAGGAAGAGGACGCGGCAGCGGATGCCGCTTTCGCCAGCACGCTCGGGCCGCTCGCTCCGGGTAACGCCGGGTTCGAGGAGGAGCCGGCACCGGACGGGGACGAGGCCCACGCCCAGGACGAGGACGAGGACGAGGACGAGGACGAGGACGAGGACGACGAGGACGACGAGGACGAGGACGACGACGACGACGAGGATGAGGAGGCCTCGAGCGACGAGGACGAGGACGAGGACGACGAGGACGACGAGGACGAGGACGACGACGACGACGACGACGACGACGACGAGGACGAGGAAGCCTCGAGCGAGGACGACGAGGGCGGGGGCGGGGGCGGGGGCGGGGGCGAGGACGACGACGACCTGGTCGAGAAGCCTTCCTACATCCGCGCCATCGAGAACAAGGAAGCGCTGCTCGCCGCCGTTCGCGCGCTCGGCTCGCTCGGCGATCCGGCTGCGGTTCCCATTCTGGCCCGCGTCATCGCCACCGGTCCGGCGCCGGCCCGCGCCCCCGCTGTCGTCGCGCTCGGTCGACTGGGCGCGGCCGCCCGCCCGCACCTGGAGGCGCTGCTCGGCGGACCGCTCGAGCGCCCGGCCCTCTACGCGCTGGCGCTCCTGCGCGATCCCGCCGCGCTGCCGGCGCTGGACGCCCGGCTGGGCTCGCTCGCCGGCCACCCGATGCGCCTCATCTACGAGCAGATCATGCACGCCGCCGTCGCCGAGGCCGCCGGCCGGCCGGTCGACCCGGATCTCGTCCGGCTCGCGCTCGACACCGTCATGGACAACAAGTTCGAGGCGGTCGAGCTGCACGAGGTCGCGCTCGATCTCCTGTCGCGCACCGCTGCCGCGTCCGACGTGATCGCGCTGGCGCGCCCGTTCATCGACGCCGAGCAGCCGGCCGTGCGGCGCGCCGCCCTGCGCGCACTGGAGCGGGCGGGACAGCCGGTGACACCGCGCCGCCTCGACCGCCCGGTGGTGGACGCGCTGTTCGAACGCGGCGGCGCCGCCGCCCTGCGCGAGGCGCTGGTCGATCCCGCCGCGGTCCACCGCTACAACGTCGTCCGCAAGTCGGTGGACGCCGGCTGCGCCGGCGAGCTGTCCGCCGAGGCGACCCGCGTCGTCGAGGAGCTGGCTCGCTTCGAGCACTACGCCCACACCTACGTGCGCGCCGAGCTCAAGCGCATGGAGTACGCCGTCGAGGCGCTGGCCCACTTCCCTCCGGCGGTCGACGAGGCACTGGATCGCCTGCGCCGCCACCCGAGCGTCCTGGTGCGCGACGTCGACACCTTCAAGTACGACCGCGACGACATCGGTGCGCGGCTCGAGCGCTTCGGCGCCCCGAGCGAGCGTCCGACGCGGCGCTCGCTCGGCCACCCGGCTCCGCGCAGCGTCGCGGTCGAGCCGCTGTCCTTCGCCCGCTACCAGGTGGGCGCCGACGTCCACGGCCTGTGCGTGGCGGGCGACCGACTGGTCGCGGTCAGCGGCGGCGCCTGCACAATCTTCGACCGCGATGGAGCCCCGCTCCCCGAGGGCGCGGGCCTGGCCAGCGGCTGGGCCTTCGACGTCGATCTCGATCCGTCCGGGCGGCTGCTCGCCATCGGCTACTCGCACAGCCACTTCCACCTGCACGACGCGGCCACCGGCGCCCGCCTCCGCGAGCTCAAGGGCCACGGCGGCGGAGTGCGCAAGGTCGTCTTCTCCCCCTCGGGGGGCCTCATCGCCTCGGCCTCCGACGACCGCACGCTCCGGGTCTGGGATCCGACGACCGGGGCCGAGCGCTTCGCCCACCAGGAGCCATACGATGTCAACACCGTCGCCTGGCTCGACGAGGGCACGCTTGCCTTCGGCACCGATCAGCACGTCGGCGTGATTTCATTTTCTGACTCGTCGCGGGTGCTGCCCCAAGAACGCGAGCTGCGCTCGCCTGCCCCGCGACTGGGCGGCGGCGCCGAACCGCGCCGCTTCGCCTCCGGCCCGGTCGCCGAGGTGCAGATCCTGGACGGCCTCATCGTCGCCGGCACCCGGCAGCACGGCATCGTCTTCCTCGAACCATCGACGTTCGAGATCCGCCGCGCGCTGCCGCCGCGCGGAGTGGCTCGCCTGCGCCGCTCGCCCGATGGCCGCCACCTCTGGGTCGCCTGCTGGGAGGGGGAGCACGTCGGCCTGTCGCGCTGGGATCTCGCCAGCGGGGACGGGCAGCAACTCGACGGCGAGGTGCTCTTCGGTCTCGCGGTCGACGCCGCCGGCCGCTGCTACGCCGGCGGCAAGCGGCAGCGGGTCAGCGTCTTCGAGGCAGACGGACGCCCGGCGCCGGCCGGCGGGCTCGAGCACAGCGCCCGGATCGTCGCGATCCGGCCGGTCGCCGGCGGCGTCTGGGCGCTCGACGGCTCGGGCCAGTTCCTCCGCTGGTCCTTGGCCGAGCGGCGGGCGACCGCGCGGCTGGCGCCCCCGCGCCCGCTGCCGAGCGCCGACGACGGCCTCGTCGCGCCCGACTCCGCCATCGCCTTCCTCGCCGGGGACACCCGGGTGGCGGCCATCGGCGACGGCCGCGCGCTCTGGTCGCGGGCGACCCAGCGCATCGAGAAGATCGCTCTGGTCGGCGGCGAGCTCATCGTCGGCTCCGGGCGCCACCTCTGCTGGCTCGATCCGGACAGCGGTGAGGTGCGCCACGAGGCGGACGCCGGCACCGCCAGCACCTGGATCAACACCATCCTGCCGGCCGGCGGCGACCTCCTGTTCGTCGCCGGCTACGATGACCCCCGCTTCCAGGTCTGGAGCTCGCGCCAGCGGACCCGCCTGCGCGAGATGCGCGCCGATCGCCGGCACGAGGACGGCCGATTCTCACGGTCGTACGGCATGACGCTCACCCCGCGCACCCGGCGCCTGCTGGTCTCCTACTGGAACGACACCCTCGAGCTCATCGACCTCGAGCGGATGGAGGTGCTCCGCACGCTGCGCACCTGGCACGCCTACGAGTACCTGGCGGTGAACGACGACGAGACCATCGCGGCAGCCGGCAACGACGGCGGCGTGACCCTGCTCGACCTCGCCAGCGGGCTCGCCCTCGCCGAGGTGGAGGTGCCGGGCAAGATGACCGCGATGGCCTTCGCCGCCCCGGACCGGCTGGTCTGCGGCTACGCCGACGGCACGCTGCGCTCGCTGCGCCTGTAGCCAGCGTTCTAGAGATCGACGTCGAAGGCGGCGCGCAGCCCGATCTTGAGGCTGTACTGGGGCGCGCCCGCCTCCGGGAACGTCCGCTCCCAGCTGGCGCCGATCGCCGCGCCGGGGAAGAGGAAGCGGGTGCGCAGCGCGCGCCCGCCGAACGCGGCGCCCAGGTGGATCCCGTGCTCGAGGTCGGTGTCGTCCTCGGTGCCGGTGCCGAGCCAGCCGCCCTCGAGCTCGAAGTACGAGTTGACCAAGGTATGGCGATAGACCAGCGGCACCACGGCGTCGTAGCCGATGACCAGCGAGCCTCGCTCGCCCTCCTCGTTGCGCGGGAAGGCGCCGCTGCCGCCGAGCTCGAGACCGGTGTAGAGCGCCGCCCGCGAGCCGAACGTGCGGCCGATGAGCAGCCGTCCGGCCCCGCCGAAGCGGAGGTCGCCGCTGCCGCCCTGGCGGGCGTAGATGCCCTTGCCGCCGCCGCCCAGGCTGATCTGCCAGCGGTCGTCGGAGATCTGCCGCCCGTCGAACGCCGGCGACGGCTCCATCCAGAACGGACAGTCGGCCGGCGCCACTGCCACCGCGCGGGCGAGCAGGAGCCGGATCCGGGTCAAGGTCAGGAGATCCCTCACCTGGTCGAGCGAGCGCCCGCGCGCCTGGAACGCGCGCTCGACTGGACCGCCGGCCGCCGCGATCCGGTGGTCGAGCCAGCCGACCAGGCCGGCGCGCTCGCCCGGGCTGACCCGGCAGGTCGACTCGAGCGCCTCCGACAGGACCGCGTCGACCTCGAGGCGATCGACCTGCCAGCCGGCCGCCTCGGCGATGGTGACGATGCGCTCGAGGTCGCGGTAGAGCGAGGCCGCCGGCCGGGTCGGCGGCACCTGGCGCGCGCATGCCGCGGCGGCGACCAGGACAGCCAGAGCGATCCCGGCGCTCCGCACGCGGCCAGCATAGCCGACTCAGGTGCCGAGGATGACCGTCGTGCGCTCGCAGAAGGCGACCGGGCGGCCGTTCTGCCACAGCGGCCGGTAGCGGTCCGCCAGCATCTCGCGGGCGACGTAGTTATCGACCGCGTCGACCCCGGTGCCCTCGATGACCCGCACCTCGTCCGGCTTCCCGGCGGTGTTCACGCACACCTCGATCCGCATCGGGACCCGCTCGCGTTCGTCCAGTCCCAGGCTGACCGCGGCGTTGTGCGGCAACCGGATGCCCGCGTCGCCGATTCGCCGCCCGCTGGTCAGGATGGTCCGCTGGCCGGTGGGCAGGGCGCGGTACGGGTGGCCGCGCAGTCCGCCCTCGCCGCGGCGGGCGTTCGGCCCTCCGGCGAGATCACGCGCGGCGAATCCACCCGTGCCGTCCACTCCGTCGAGATCGGCCCAGCCGTCCCAGAACGAGCGGCCGCGGCGATCGCCGAGGTTGCCGTCGCTCGCCGGATCCCGCAGGCCCCGGGCCGCCGCCAGCTCGGCCGCGGCGCGCGACCAGGCGTCCCAGCCGTCAGAGGAGCCCCATGCGTCCCAGCCCGGTGTGCGCGCGCGCTCCGGCGGGCCCAGCCGCGCGACCATGCGGGTGATGGGTGAGGCGGCCGCAGCGTCGTCGGCGGTGCGCTGCGCGACCGGCCCGTCGTGCAACGTCTCGTAAACGGTCCAGGTGAGGACTGCTCCGCCCGCGAGCGATGCCGCGAGCAGCGCGAGCTTTCTTCCGGTCATCGAAGCCCTCCTTGATGCAGGTGGTTCACCTGCATTTCCCGCACCCGCCGAATCGGCTACAGGAGGAGAGACAGCCTCCGCCGGTAGTCGTCGGCGAGCGGGCTTCGGACGCCGATCAGCGAGAAGATGGTCAGCATGGCGCGGCGGGCCGCCTCGTCGCGCCAGCGACGATCGCGCGCGACCAGCGCCAGGAGCTCGTCGAGCGCCGCCGCCGGGTCGCCGTCGAGCAGCAGGTGGACGGCGAGGGCGAAGACGTCGGCCACCTCCCCCGGTGGGCTCGACGCGATGCGCGCGCGCAAGGTCGCGGGATCGCCGGCCAGGACCGCCTCGCGCCCGAGCTCGGCTGCGGCGGCGATGGCCTGCGCCGTGTCCCACTCGCCGGCCGACGCAGCGATGGCCTGCGCGTGCGCGACCGCCCCGTCGAAGTCGCGCGCGCCGAGGGCGACGCGCGCCAGCACCAGGTCGGCGGCGGGAGCCGGTCCCGCCGCCAGGGCGGCGAGCGCGGCCTCGCGCGCCCCCTCGGCGTCCCCGGCGTCCAGGCGCTCGACCGCGCGGGCCGCCTGGATGGCGGCCTGCGACGGGATGTGCTCCTCGAGGAACGCGCGGATCCGCGACTCCGGCAGCGCGCCGACGAACTCGCCGGCGACCTTGCCGCCGCGGAACAGCTTGACCGCCGGGATGCCCTGGATGCGGAAGCGGGCCGCGCTGATCGGGTTGTCGTCCACGTTCAGCTTGACCAGCTCGAGCTGGCCGGCCATGTCCTCGGCGATGCGCTCGAGGATCGGTCCGATGACCCGGCACGGCCCGCACCAGGGTGCCCAGAAATCGACCAGCACGGGAACCTCGCGGGATCGCTCGAGCACCAGCTGATCGAAGTCGTCATCGCCGACGTTGCCCATCGCGTTCAGAGTAACCGAAGGCGGTCCACTCCGCGCGCATGTCATGCTCGATGGGTTGCGGTCAGTCATCTACCTCGTGCGGTTCGCCGAGTCGGGCCGGGACGCGCAGCCCGAACGCCAGGGTCTGCGGCGCGACCTGGCCGGTGTGGTGGCGGCCGCGCTGCCCCACGCGCGCATCGAGACCGCCAGTGGTCGCCTCATCGTGGAGAGCGAGCCCGGCGCCGACGAGGTCCTGTCCGACCTGCCGGGCGTGGCCTCCTTCTCTCCTTGTCGCCGGGTCGCCCGCGAGGAGCTCTGCGCCGCCGCGCTGGCGGCCGCCGCCGAGGCGCTGCCGCACGGCGGATCCTTCTGCGTGCGGGTCAAGCAGGTCGGCGAGCAGCGCTTCCGCTCGCGCGAGCTGGCGATCGAGATCGGACGCGCCATCTCGACGGCACGGCCCGATCTCGCGGTCGACCTGCGCCAGCCCGACGCCGTCATCGGGATCGAGGTGCGCGGCGGCGACTTCTACGTCTATCACCGGGTGGTCCCCGGCCTCGATCGTCTCCCGGGCGCGCCGCCGCCGACCACCGGCGAGCCCCGCTTCCTGGCGGATCAGATGCTCGGCCGGCTCGCGGTCTGGCTGCGCCTGATCGGCTACGACACCGCCCAGCCGCTCGATAGGCCAGATTCCTGGCTGCTGCGCCTGGCCCGCGAGGAGGAGCGCATCCTGCTCACCCAGGACGCGCCGCTCGCGCGCGCCAACTCCGCCCGCATCCACTATGTGCGAGCCCGCTCCTTCGATGAGCAGCTGATCGAGGTGGTCCGCGCCTTCGACCTGGTGGTCGATCCGGCGCGCCTGCTCACCCGCTGCACGCGGTGCAACAGTCCGGTCGACCAGCTCGCGGCCGAGACCGCGCGCCCGCTGGTCCCGCCCGCCGTGCGCGACAGCCACCAGGTGTTCTTCGCCTGCCCCTCGTGCCGGCGGGTCTACTGGCGCGGCGACCACTGCCACCGCATCCTCGACCGCCTGGCCGGCATGAACCTGGCCGGATAGCTCAGTCCTCGAGGCGCAGCGAGCGGCGGAGGATCCCGCGGCGCACGCCGGCCATCGTCTCGGTCATCATGCGGCGGGTCGGGCCGATCCGATTGGCGAGCGGAAGCAGCCGGTCGCGCAGCCATCCGGCCAGGCGCGAGTCGGACTGGAACAGCGGGGTGAGCCAGCGGGCGGCGAACTGGTAGTAGCGCAGGTGGGCGCGGCGCGTCCGGCTGTACTCGGCGAGCTCGCCGCCGGCGCCCAGCGTGTCGGCCAGGATCATCGCGTCCCACAGAGCCAGGTTGGCCCCCTGCCCCAGCTGCGGACTGGTGGCGTGGGCGGCATCGCCGAGCACCACCGCGCCGGGCGCGTGCCAGCGGCGCATGCGGACATCGCGATAGCCGGCGAAGATCAGGTCAGAGCAAGCCGCGATCTGCGCCACCACCGGCGCGGCCGCCGGCGCCATCGCGACCAGTTCCTGCTTCCAGCCAGGCAGGTCGCCCGCCCGCCACTCCTCGACCCGGTCGGCGCGGATGCTCCAGAACAGGCTGACGATCGGCTCCTCGCCGTGCGGACCGAGCCCGGTGGGCAAGAGGCCGAGCATGCGGCGCGCGCCGTCGACCACCTGAAAGAGCCGGCCGTCGAAGGAGCGCTCCGGGTCGCGAGCGACGAGCCACA
>Ga0111538_10002598_pt1 | contig 25339 bp, 17 predicted proteins | sample SoiMethybrSBSTD1_FD_79669 | JGI IMG/M metagenome (GOLD analysis project Ga0111538, IMG submission 79669) | Bulk soil microbial communities from a Populus tree surrounding site in Tennessee, USA - Soil MetaG P. TD hybrid SBSTD1 (version 2)... | ecosystem: Environmental > Terrestrial > Soil >...
AAATCGCGACCGGTTTCATGATCGTCGTCTTCGGCTTTTTCTTTGTCACCGTGTCGTCGCGCATCGTCGGCGTCATCGGGACGAGCTCGAATCCGGTGTCCGGCATGACGATCGCGACGCTCATGGCGACGTGCCTCATCTTCGTGGGGCTCGGTTGGACGGGGGACGCGTACCAGCCCATGGCGCTCTGCGTGGGGGGCATGGTGTGCATCGCCGCCGCCAACGCCGGCGCGACGAGCCAGGACCTCAAGACCGGCTACATCGTCGGCGCGACGCCCCGCCATCAGCAGGTAGGTCTCATGATCGGCGCGGTCGCCGCGGCGATCGTCATCGGCGTCACCATGAAGGTGCTCGACAATCCGAGCGTCGATCCCGCGACCGGCGCCATTCACCACGCCATCGGCTCGGAAAAGTTCCCCGCCCCGCAGGGGACGCTCATGGCGACCCTCATCAAGGGGCTCCTCGCGCATAACCTCGATTGGCAATACGTGCTGGTCGGCGTGTTCCTCTCCTGCACGATTCAGCTGTGCGGCGTCTCCGCGCTTTCCTTTGCCGTGGGTGCCTACCTGCCGCTCTCGACGACGCTCCCCATCTTCATCGGCGGTCTCATTCGCGGCTTCGCCGATCGCAAAAAGGGCGGCGCTCCTTCGCACGAAGACGACCTCGGCCCGGGCAACCTCTTCTCGACGGGGCTCGTCGCGGGGGGCTCGCTCGCCGGCGTGCTCGTCGCGTTCCTCGTGGCCGGCGCCGACAAATTGAAAGAATCGGGCAGCCCGGGGCTGACGCAATTCATGGAAGGGGTCAACTTCCACCACGCGATGCACAGCACGCTCGGCGCCGAGGGCTACGCGCTGCTCGGCGTGGCGTGTTTCGTGGGCATGGGGACGGTGCTTTACAAAGTCGCGCTGAAGCCGACTCGAGCCTGAGCGAACCCCCGAGGCGAGATGAACAGCTCGTTTGCTAAGCTGTCCATCGGACGACCGCGCGCCGTCGTTGCGGCCATGGCTCTTTGCGCGCTGGCCGCACTCGCCGGCTGCGCTCACGAAGCGACCACTCCGGTGCAAAACGCGCCGGGGGCGACGAACGGCGCAACCGCCACTTCGACAGGGGTTGCTCCGTCGGACACTCCGCCGGAGATGGCCCCCACTCCATATACGGCCGCGCAGATCCGCGATTCCAATCGCCCGGGCACCGTGTACCGCTTCAAGCTCGAGGCTGCGGGCCAACCGGCGCAGATCAAAGTGCTGGAGTTCACGAGCGGCACCAACGTCGACCGCGCCGAGGTGAAGAGCGTCACACTCGACGAAACCGGCAAAGCGAAGGCCGCCCCGGAGGTCGAGCACACCCGCTGGGACGATCTTCGCAAGCACGCCGAATTCCCGCGCGCCGCGCTCAAGGTCGAACCGGGATCGATCGAGGTCCCCGCCGGAAAATTCGAGGCGATGGTCTACACGGTGACCGCGCCGAACGGCGAGACGGCGAAGTTCTATTTCGCGAAGAGCTACGCCGGGCCCCCCGTTCTCATGGTGAAAGAACGTGGGGGGGCGCGGGTGATGACGATGACGTTGATGGAGCGTAAGGCGGCGCCCTAGCGACTCTGGCACCACCTTCCTTTCTCAGTTGCCTCCCAGCGCTCCGGTGCATGACACGCCATCGCCGTGCACGCGCCCCGGCACGGCGGCCGCGCCCAGAACTTCGGCCGATGACGGAACTTTGAGAATGCTCGCCGCGAACTATGGATTGAGAACGTATGCGAACGAAAAGTCGCCGATGGTGACCGGGGGTCCCCCGTTGGCCGGTTGGGGCGTCGCCGGTGCCGAGCAAGTCCCGGTGCCGCTGAGGAGGTAGTACGTCTGCCCTAAGTACATCCAGCACACGTTGCTTGTCAGGGTCACGCTGCACGCGGTCGGCGGAGTCGTCCACGTGACCCATACTCCACTGGTTGGTCGAGTCTGGATGGACACGGAAGCGACGAGGTTCGAAGCAGTCATGCCGCGCACGAAGGGCTGCGCAAAGCGGATCTGAAGTTCGTCGCTGCCGACACCTGCGCTGTAGTAGATCGTCGATGTGCTGGAGGAGTTGTAGCAAGCTTGTGGCGCCGACGAGAGCCCGCCGCTCACCGGCATCAAGAGGATGCATTCAGGACGCGCGGTCACGAAGCCTCCATCGGGGCAACCCGATGCGCCGCCGAACGGATCCACCCAACGTGGGGCATCAGAGCCGATATCGGGGGACGCTTCGCGCGCGTCGGCGTCAATGAGAGGGGGCGCCTTTGCGTCGAGCGCGGTCGTATCGCCCGCGTCGACATCATCGCCGGCGCCGTCTGCGGGATTCGCCCCCGCATCGGCCTCTGCATCACTCGAAGCAGGGGGCGGGTCGGACGTCGAGCAGGCTGCATTGAGACACACCGTCGCGCCGAGCGACGACGCCAAGGCGATAACCAGCGAGGAGTTCATGCGTTACTCCGGCTATGCGTTACTCCGGCTATCGGCCACGCCAAGCGAAAGGCGTCGCGTGTTCGGCTGGAGCCGTGGAATGGTCCGAAGGTAACACGGTCCCTATCCAGCGGCTGCCCGTGCACTTAACGCGGCACACAGTGGCACCGATGGATCGCGTCGCACACGTCCGCCGAGAGACGGTGTGGTGACGAGTGGGAGGTGAGCCGCTGGGCAGTCGCGCGGTACTAAATCACCGACGGCCGCGGCGCGCGCGCCGCCAGCTTCTCTTCCACCATGATGTCGGCGATCTTGTACGTCGGCGCGTTGAGTCGTTTGCTGCGCTCGGCGATCTCGTAGATCGTGTTGTAAATCTCCATCGTATTCTCGCGCGCTGCCTTCTCGTCGTACCCGATGACTTCTTGGGCGACGTTGATGAGGCCGCCAGCGTTGATCGCGTAATCCGGCGCGTACAAGATGCCGCGCGCGTGCAAATCGTCACCGTGACGCGGCTCTGCCAATTGGTTGTTGGCGGCCCCTGCGACGATCTTCGCTTTGAGCTCGGGAATCGACTTGTCATTCAATGCAGAACCGAGCGCGCAGGGGGCGATGACATCGCAATTGACCTCGAAGATGCCGTCTAGGGGGACGATCGCTGCGCCGAACTCGCGGTGGGCTCGCTCGGCCTTGAGCGGATCGACGTCGGCGACTGACAGCTTGGCCCCCGCGCCGTGGAGCTCTTTGCAGAGGTGGTAGCCGACGTGGCCGACGCCTTGCACTGCGATGTGCAGGCCGCTGAGCGTCGATTTGCCCAGCGCGAACTTGACGCACGCTTCGATGCCGCGGCGGACACCGAGGGCGGTGAAGGGCGAAGGGTCCCCCGAGCCGCCGTGTTTGACGTCGACGCCGGTCACGTGCTTGGTGACGGTACGGATGACCTCCATGTCTTCGAGCCCGGTCCCGCTGTCCTCGGCGGTGATGTAGTGACCGCGCAGGTCATCGATGGCGCGGCCGAAGGCGCGGAAGAGGGCGACGCGGTCGAAGCGCCCCGGCGGACGGATGATGACGCTCTTTCCGCCGCCGTGGGCAAGGCCGGCCAAGGCGGCCTTGTACGTCATGCCGCGCGCTAGCCGCAGTGCGTCGATGACCGCCGCCTCGTCGGTGTCGTAGGGGAGGAAACGGCACCCGCCCAGGGCGGGACCGAGCCGCGTGTCGTGAATGGCAATGATCGAGCGCAGGCCCGTGGCCTTGTCGAGTCGGAAATGAACTTCGCCGTAGTCGTAGGTTTGGAGGTGTCCGAAGAGGTCCATTTCCTTGTTTTTTCTCAGATTTCTTTCTCGATCATCCCGTCATTCGAAGGAGTACGAGAACGCGTTGTTCTTGGCGGTGACGGCGACCTTTTGCGGCGGTTTGCCGTCGAGGGTGCGTAGGAGTAGCTCGCGGCTGACTTCGGGCAAGAGCGTATTGGTGAGGACCGCGTCGATCATGCGACCGCCGCTCTCCGTTTCGGTGCAGCGGCTTACCACGAGATCGACCACCGCTTGATCATAAACGAAGGGCACCTCGTAGCGTTCCGTGACGCGCTTGGCAACGCGCCCGAGCTGTAGCTTTACGATGCTGCCGATCATCTCGTCGCTGAGCGGCCGGTAGGGGATGGTCACCATGCGGCCGAGCAGCGCCGCGGGGAACACCTGCAAGAGGGGAGCGCGGAGAGCCTCCGTCATCTTCGCTTGATCGGACTCGGCCGCGAAGCTCATGAGCACATCGCTGCCGACGTTCGACGTAAGAAGGATGATCGTGTTCTTGAAGTCGACGCGCGTCCCCTGGCCGTCTTCCATCCATCCCTTGTCGAACACCTGGAAGAAGATCTCGTGCACGTCGGGGTGCGCTTTTTCGACTTCGTCCAAGAGAACCACGCTGTAGGGGCGACGGCGCACGGCTTCCGTGAGCACGCCCCCTTCGCCGTAACCGACGTAACCGGGGGGCGCCCCTTTCAACGTCGAGACGGTGTGCGCCTCTTGGAATTCGCTCATGTTGATGGTGATGACGTTTTGCTCGCCGCCATAGAGCGATTCGGCGAGCGCGAGAGCGGTCTCCGTTTTGCCGACGCCCGAGGGGCCCGCCAAAAGGAACACGCCGATCGGCTTGCTCGGGTTCTCGAGTCCCGCGCGCGCGGTGTGGATGCGGCGCGCGATCATCTCGAGGGCGTGCTTTTGCCCGATGACGCGCTGGCTCAAGACGTCGGCGAGCTTCAAGATCGTCTCGATCTCGTTCTTCACCATCCGCCCCGCGGGGATGCCGGTCCAATCCGAGACCACGGCGGCAATCGCCTGCTCGTCGACCGTCGGTAAAATGAGCGGCGCGTCCCCTTGCAGCTGCGCGAGCTCGGCTTGCAGCCCCTTCAGCTCTTTCAAAAGAGCCTCTCGATCGATCGAACTCCCCGCCTCCCCGCCTCCCTGTGAATTCTTCGGCTCGGTCTTAGGCGCGGCGTCGCGCCGCAGATCGGCGCGAATGGCGAGCACACGGTCGACCAGCGCTTTCTCCGATTTCCAGCGCGCTTCGACCTCGCCCAATTTCTTCTTCTCGAGGGCGAGCGCGGCGTCGACATCCGCGGCGCGGTCCTTCACCTCGATGCCGATGGCCTTCTCGCGCTCGATGATGGCGCGCTCGTCTTCGAGCGCCTCGATGCGGCGGCGGCTGTTTTCGACGTCCGGTGGAACGGCGTGCTGGCTGATGGCGACGCGCGCACACGCGGTGTCGAGCAAGCTCACCGACTTGTCGGGCAATTGGCGATCGGGGATGTACCGTTTGGAGAGCTTGACCGACGCGGCGAGCGCTTCGTCGAGTAGCTCGACGCGGTGGTGCTTTTCCAAGATGCCGGCGATGCCGCGCATCATGAGCACGGCGCGGTCTTCGGCCGGTTCGTCGACCTTGACGACCTGAAAGCGCCGCGTGAGCGCCGGATCACCCTCGATGTGCTTTTTGTATTCCGCCCACGTCGTGGCGGCGATCGTGCGGAGCTTTCCGCGCGCCAGCGCGGGCTTCAAAAGGTTGGCGGCATCGCCCGTCCCTGCGGCTCCCCCGGCGCCGATCAAGGTGTGCGCCTCGTCGATGAAGAGGATGATCGGCTTGGGTGACGCTTGCACCTCGTCGATGACTTGGCGCAGGCGATTCTCGAATTCGCCCTTCATGCTCGCCCCGGCTTGTAAGAGACCGATGTCGAGCGCGCGTAGCGTCACGTCCTTGAGATGCGGGGGAACGTCTCCGGCTGCGATGCGCAGCGCGAATCCCTCGACGACGGCCGTTTTACCGACGCCCGCTTCGCCCGTGAGAATGGGGTTGTTCTGCCGGCGCCGCAGAAGGACGTGCACGATCTGGCGGATCTCTTCGTCGCGTCCGACGATGGGATCGATTTCGCCTTTGCGCGCTCGCTCCGTGAGATCGACGGAGAAGCGGCCGAGCGCCTCTTGTTTGCCGAGCGCGGCGGGGGCCATGTCGCCCCCCGCACCGGTGCCAGCTCCGTCGTGCCCCTCCACCGCCGAGATCGCGGCGGACATCTTGGCCTCGGGGGAGCCGTCGCAGATCGCTTGGAACTGTTCGCTGAGATCGTCGACCTTGATCTTGCCGAACTCTTTGGAGATGGCATTCAAGACATTGCGCAAGCTCCCTGTCTTGAGCCCGCCGATGACGAGGTGCCCGGTGCGCACCTTCGATTCGTTGAAAAGAAGCGAGCCGTAGACCCAGCCCCGCTCCACCGCCTCTTCGACGTGAATCGAAAGATCGGAGACGGAAGTCGCCCCGCGCGGCAGCCGATCCAAAGCCTCGGTGAGGTCGCGCGCGAGCCGCGCGGCATCGAGCTGGTAGTGGCGGACGATGCGATGCAGGTCGGAGTCCGATGCCTGCAGGATCTGGTGAATCCAGTGGGAGAGCTCGACGTAAGGATTGCCACGCATCTTGCAAAACGTGGTCGCGCTCTCGATGGCTTGGTACGCGAGCGCGTTGAGCTTTCCGAAGAGTGCGACGCGGCTGATCTCTGACATTTCTCGCTCCTTGGTCTCTCGTTCGGATTCTCTTCTATCGGATTATCGTCAATGCGCTGCAATATCGACTTTACAAAGGATCTTCAGGCCGCGGACGAAGGCGCCGAGCGCGCGCGGTCCATGCGCTGCGTGCGCCCCGAGGCGGGATGCACGATGAGATCTTCGTTTTTGGGGCCGCCGCGACGGCCGACGTGCGTGTTCCAGCCGAGCCGCGTCCCCCCTCCGAGGCGGAGCTGGAGACTTTCGCCTTCGGCGAGCATGAGCCGCATTTCCCAGTCGAGCTCATCGCCGACGTATGCGCGGACCAAGGACGCCAGCGTGGCCAAGCTCTCCGAGCCGGGGAGCATGGCGTGGAACTGGTCGCGCGTCAGCGGCCCGAGAACGATGCGGAACTTGTGCTCGCATTGCCAAACGCGCGCGCCGAGGATCGTCGAGCTCCCGAGCGTGCTCGTGTCGCGCGAATAGCCGAGCCGCCAGCGGCCGTCGGGGGGAAGCGCGATCCACTCGCCGATGAACGGCTGGACCACGGCACGTACGCCGAAATAGTCGGAGACCATGGCTTCGAGCCCCTCGGCGTTGCGCGCGGGCGCGGCGAGGCGCGACGCATAATGGAGCTTCACCCGATCGGGGATGCGGTCCCGCTCCACCGCCGCGCGAAGCCCCAGGCCGAACAGCGCCCCGACATAAAGGTTGAAGCGGTTGCTCTCGGGGCGGTCCTGACAAGCGGTGGGCTGCGCGGCTGCCCACGCGCGATGAAACAGGACGAGCATGCGATGATGAAAGATGTCGACGAAGCGCGCGAACGTCGCGTCCCCCGCATTCCTCATGCGATCGCGCGCGTATTCGGTCAGGTGCAGCGGCAGCGCGCCGCGCGGGCCGAACATGCCCATGAAGGCGACGGTGAGCCGCGCGGCCATACCCTCTTTCGGCCGCTGAAAGCCGGAAATGGCCGAAGGAGCGAAGGCGGTCGATGGATCTTGTCCGATGCGAACCGGCTCATCGGCGGGGCGCATCCCTTCGCCGAGCCGCGGGCGCAACGAATAAAGGCTTTCCAGGCGTCGCAGCGCGAGATGGAAATCGGCGTCGAAGGGGCGCTGTTCGAGCTCGAGTAGCCAGGGGGGCTCTTTGGTGGCGGTCCCTTCGCTCATGACCCTTGCGTCCTCACGTTGCCCTCAGAGGATCGGCCGCCGTCCGGGCTGCGCGGGCCAGCGCATGATTTCGCCGCGCTGGGTCGTGCGAAGCACGGTTTCGGTGAAGGAGTTGATCGACACGTACTTGGCGAAGAAGCGCTCGAGGACGGAGCCAAGGAGAAACACGCTCGTCCCCTCGAACGCCGCCTCGTCGCAGGAGACGGTCACTTCGAGGCCGCGTCCGAAACAGGCAGGTCCGTCGGTGGGGACGCGCCGCACGATGGGGACGCTCTTGATCGATCGCACGCCGTCGATCTGGCGACGGGTCCCCGGATCGGCGAGATCGCCGTAAAGGTGGAGCAGCTCGCGCAGCGCGGCGGCGCCTTGGCCATCGCTCGAATCCGCGAGCGAGAGGTAATTGAGCGACAGATGTCCGACGAGGCGCCACGCGACGTCGCCCCACGCGTGCGAAGGGTGGGGCGCCGAAGGGCCCGCCACGCAGCGTACGGCTTCGACGGGGGCGCCCGATTCCAGCTGAAAATCGGTGCGCCCTTCGCCCAGCGTGACCTCGAGCGGAAGATCGCGGTTGGTGCAGAGGGTGTTCACCGAGAGCTGACGCAGATCGGAGTGGTACGGTCCCTCGCGGCCGTCGACGAGCGAAAGGAAGATCTCGCTCCCTCCGTACGTAGAGCGCGAACCGTCGCGGCGCTGGCGCGTCGAAGCCACGCGCGGCTCGCGGCGCACGGTATAGAACGCGGGCTCGTCGGCAAATGTCGTGCGTTCGTTACAAGCGTAGAAGGGCAAGAATTCGCGGCGGATGTCGGCGCTCGTGCCGAAGCCCGTGACCTCGGTCACGGTGTGCACCTCGAAGTCCATGGGGCGCGTGCGGTCGGCCACCACGTGGTACTCGTTCACCCGATCGCTCAAGTGGATGCGATCGGCGCGGCGCGGGAAGAGGTTGATGGCGGGGGTGCAAAAGGGCGCCAAGTGCGCGGCGCTGACCGCGCCTTCCACGACGGGATCATGCCGATCGAGCAGAACGACGATGTCGAGGTCCTGACCGGTGCAACGTTTGACGGCAGGGCCGAGCCCCCGGAGATTCACGAACTGAAAACGGCTCGGCAGCGCGAAGTACTCGTGCAATAGCCGATACCCGTGAAACGAGCGGGGGCCGGCGGGGAGGAGCGCCTCGTCATCGGAGAATCCGAGCGGCAAGACCGGGCGATCGTCCGAGACCTCCGACCACTTTGCCTGTGGGGAGCGCGCGACGATGGCCACCGACGCCGCGAGCAAGAGCTCGTAGAGCCGCTGCGCGACCTGATCTTGCCCGCGCACGAAGAGCGGCAGATGATCGAGCGAGAGCTGCTGAAATTGCAGCTCGCCCACCGTGCGGAGCTTGATGCGAAGAGCGGCCTTGAGCGGGCGCTTGGTCGTCAGCCTGACGTCGCCGATGTCGCCGAGGTACGTCGAATGGGTGACGCTCACCACTTCGACGGGCCAGAGCTCGAGCTCGTGGCCGGTGCGGTATTCGCACGCCGTCGGCTCGCCTTTTCCGATGTTGCCCCGCAGCACCGTGCCGGCGGGGACGACGAATCCATCGGTGAGCACCCCTTGCCGATGGTTGGGCTGCATCTGAACGACGGCCATCGACGGCGTCGGCGCGAGGTAGTGCGGGTACACCATCTCGAGCATCTGGCTCGTGAAACGCGGAAACTCGGCGTCGATCTTGAGCTTTACGCGGGCGGCGAGAAAGGCGAACCCTTCGAGCAGCCGCTCGACGTAGGGATCCGCGCACTCGAACGCGTCGAGCCCGAGGCGCCCCGCGATCTTCGGGAATTGCCGCGCGAACTCGCCACCGAGCTCGCGCAGGTACGAGAGCTCGCGGTTGTAGTAGTCGAGCAGGCGCTGGTCCATTAGGGCTCGTCCCCCATCGCCATTTCGGAGACGTTCACTTCGCCGGTTTCGAGATCGAGATCGGTGCGCAAAAAGAGCCGCAGTGGCAGCGGCTGGGCCCACAGCTCGGCCTCGATGGCGAAGCACATGGCGTTGTGGCTCATCTTGTCGGGGTCGATGATGAGCTTGACCCGGACGGCGCTGCGCGTGAGACGCGGCTCGAAATCCCACACCGCCCGTCGCAAGAGCCGCTCGAGCGCCAGCTTGTCGACGCTGGACGCAGTGCGCCCCGCGAGATCGGGGAGCCCGAAGTTGAGCGTCGATTTCTCGACCTCGGGATAGTCGTCGAGCGGTTGCGTCGCCGCCAGATTGACGGTGTTGAAAAGCCAGCTGAGATCGCGCCGCACGCTCTCGCGCAACCGGGAAGGGGAGAGCACGCGCTTGTCGCGCGACTCCTGCCGCTTCTCGGGCTCGTCGTCGGTGAGGCGATCGAGCAGCGAGGGCTGCAGTTTCTCTTTGGGCGTCAGCTCGGCCATGGATCCTTCTTTAGCCGACGCCGGACGGCCCCGCGCGGTGCTTTCGCGCGCGGGGCCGCGACGCCTGATCGCGCCTTAGCCCGCCTTGGCCGACGGCACCTTGGAGACGAGGCGCAGCGAAACGGTGAGCCCTTCCAGCTGGTAATGCGGACGGAGGAAGAACTTGGAGTTGTAGTAACCGGGGTTGCCCTCCACCGGTTCGAGCTGCACTTCGGCCGCGGCGAGCGGTTTGCGCGCCTTGGTCTCTTCGCTGGAATGGGCGGGATCGCCGTCGACGTACTGCGTGATCCACGACTGGAGCCAGCCTTGCATGTCGTCACGCTCGCGGAAGCTTCCAATCTTGTCGCGCACGATGCACTTCAAATAGTGCGCGAAGCGACAGGTCGCGAACAGATACGGCAGCCGCGCGGCGAGGTTGGCGTTGGCCGTCGCGTCGGGGTCGTCGTAGGTGCCCGGCTTGTGCAGCGACTGCGCCCCGATGAACGCCGCAAAATCGGAGTTCTTCTTGTGGATGAGCGGCATGAAACCGGCCTTGGCCAGCTCCGCCTCGCGGCGATCGCTGATGCCGATGTCCGTCGGACACGTCATGTCCACGCCGCCGTCGTCAGTGGGGAAGGTATGCGTGGGGAGCCCTTCGATCGCGCCGCCCGACTCGATGCCGCGGATGCGCGAGCACCAGCCGTACATCTTGAAGGAGCGGTTGATGTTGACGGCCATTCCGTAGGCGGCGTTGGCCCACGTGTACTTGGACGCGTCGGAGCCGCCGGACTGCTCTTCGAAGTCGAACTCTTCGACCGGATCGGACTTCGCGCCGTACGGGCGCCGCGCGAGAAAGCGCGGCATGGCGATACCGACGTAGCGCGCCTCGTCGGATTCGCGCAGCGAGCGCCACCCGGCGTATTCCGGCGTCTGGAAGATCTTGCCGATGTCGCGCGGGTTGGAGAGCTCTTGCCAGCTTTCCATTTGGAACAGCGACGGCGCCGCGGAGGTGATGAACGGCGCGTGGATGGCCGAGGAGATCTTGGCCATCTCGCCGACGAGCTCGACGTCCATCGGGCTGTGATCGACGTAAAAATCGCCGACCAGGCAGCCGTACGGCTCGCCACCGAGCTGCCCGTACTCCTCTTCGTACAGCTTCTTGAAGACGGGGCTCTGGTCCCACGCTGCGCCTTTGAACTTCTTCAGGGTCTTGTGCAGATCCTTCTTGGAGATGTTCATGACGCGGATCTTCAACATCGAGTCGGTCTCGGTGTTGTTGACGAGGTAATGAAGACCGCGCCACGACCCTTCGAGCTGCTGGAAATCCTGGTGGTGGATGATCTCGTTGACTTGATCGCTGAGCTTCTTGTCGATTTCGGCGATGATCGCTTCGATCGAGGCGACCGCGTCCGACGAAACCTTGACCGTGGTGGAAAGGGCCTGCTGGGCCAGCGTCTGGACGGCCGTCTCGATCTCTTCGCGCGCCCGATCGGTCTGAGGTTTGAAATTCCTTTTGAGGAGCGACGCGAACTCGCCGGTTTCGACGGTCGCCGTTTCGCCGCCAGACTTTTTGGCTTCTTTTTCCGTGGCCATGGCTTCTTACTCGCCCTTCTTGGCGTCGGGGTTGGGGGCCGCTCCGAGCGACGACATCAGCCCCTTGTCGTTCAGGACCTTGGCAATGAGCTCTTCGGCGCCCGTCTTGCCGTCCATGTACGTGATGAGGTTGGCGAGCTGCGTGCGCGCCTCGAGCAGCTTTTGCAGGGCGGGGACCTTCTTGGCGACCGCGCCGGGCCCGAAGTCGGCCAGGTTCTCGAAGGTCATGTCGACCTTGATGTTGCCTTCGCCCGTGAGCTTGTTCGGGACTTCGACGGCGACGCGGGGCTCCATGGCCTTCAAGCGGTCATCGAAGTTGTCGACCGAGATCTCGACGAATTTTCGCTCAGCTACGGCCGGCAAGGGCTTGGCGGGGTTGCCGGAGAGGTCCGACATGACGCCCATTACGAACGGCAGTTGGACTTTCTTTTCCGCGCCGTAGAGCTCGACGTCGTATTCGATCTGGACGCGCGGTGCCCGATTGCGGGCGATGAACTTTTGGCTCATTGGCTAACTCTCTCCTTACTTACGCAAACCCCTCGATCCGTTGACCATCTCGTCACTCTTCGCGCTTGCCTGCGATCAGCTCGACCTGGGAAAGGCCGTCGGGGACCATCTCGCGAACGATCTCGAGGAAGCTCATGGTCGCAAGTCGCTTGCACCGCTGCAAAAGAAGCGGCAGCGGGCTCGAAGGTTCATTCCGGGCATAGTAGTCGCAGATCTTGTCGAGGGCCCGTACAACGTCATCGCGCGAGTTGATGTCGCCGCTCAACGCGACGCGGGTCATTGTTCCGTTGGTGTGCACGTCGCCCTCCGCGCTGCCCGCCGCCGTGGCCCCTGCGGCCGCCTTGCGCCGCTCGAGGCGAGGTGCGACGGCGCGATTGGCTTGGTTCAAGAGCTGGGTAAGAGCCGTCACGTCCGGGCCCGAGACCCCCGCCGACGCCGAGAATGCGGCCTCGATGCGGCGCAGGTTTTCGACGGAGCGCGTGATGGCCGTGGCCGTCGCTTCGAGCGACTCGTCGCTCACGTCTTGAAACGCCGCTTCGACGGCGGTCATTTCCATTTTCGGCGCGTCCGCTGCCGGGGCAATTTCGCCAGTGGCTACGGCGATATCCCGCAGGCTTACCGAGCCGAACGCGCGCGACTGCACGAGCGGCGCCGAACGGAGCGCCGACAGCAGTTGGGAGTCGGAAAGGAGGGCCAATGCGCTGATACGAATAGTCGGGTCATGTTGGTCATCTGGATCGAGCTGCGGATGGAGCGGCGCCCAGTAGCGCTCGAGCAACCCCCCCACGACCGCCAGCCCCTCGGATAAACCGATGAATCCATGCCGGTGCAGCAGCGCCCGGACCAGGTGGCTCACGATCCGGAGGTCCTTGCTGCGCCCGAGGAGCGCCGCGGCCTGCTCGTGAACCGCTTTCCAGTCGGGGGGCTCGCCCGGGACGATCGTCTCGCCAATCTGCTGCTCGGGCTTGCCCTGAGCGGTGCGCTCGAGCCCGGCAAACGCGGCGTCGTACTCTAGATTCGTGCCGGTTGGCTCATCGCCGGCAATGGGCTGGAGGAGGTTCTCCGTGTCGATCAACGGCATGGATCGTCGCTTCGAGGGCCGGCCCCCGGCGAGCCCTTCTTCGGACCCGGAGCGAGCGCAAAAACAGGCCAGCGCCGGTCGGCTCGGGGGTGGCGTTCAGGTTTGGTGGTGTCCCGAATCCCGACCATAGATTAGAAAGCCGCCCCCTTGTCAACTCTGAATCCCGATTGTTAATTGAACGCCATTTTCGCGCCCGAAGGCAGCCTCATCACTGCCGTTTTGGGCCATTTTTCGGGCCCCTCCAGGATACGGCCGTTCCGCTCAGCTGGATTGCGATCGGACGCAGCGCCGTTCTGTGGGGTCTTGCCGTGTTCGTGCTAATTCAGTCTTCGTGAGCGACCCAGTTGGTGTCGGGGGGGGCTGGTTCCCGCCTGGGCATGAGCGCGCAAAGCTCGTCGCCGAGTTGGGGCGCTACCTCGCGCTTTGGGAAGCGCGCCTGCGCAACCCCGCCGCCTCAGCGACCGATCTGGAACAGCTCCGGCAGTGGTCGGCCGATCTTCAAGCGCGGGCTCGCGCCGTCGGGTTCGGCGGGGTCGCCCATCACCTTTCCCGCTGCCTGGCGCTGCTCAACGTGGCGCTGGCCGGCGGAGCCACCTCCGGTGCGGCGCTCGACGTCCCGTCGCTCAGCGCCGCTTTGAAGGACCTATCGGAGCTCGCTTGGCAGGCCAAGCAAGAGCTGCCCCCCGCGGAACGCGCGCTGGTCGATCGCGCGCTCGAGCAGCCGCCGGGCGCGCCCGAGGGCGCCCCCGCGTCGTCGCTCGTACCCCCTCCGATGCTGACCGTGCACCCTGGCGTGCGTCGCGATCCCCCCGCGGTGCACGCTTCCGAGCCCCCGGGCATTCCTGCACCCCCGCGCATCATCAGCCCCCTCCCCCCCGCTCCTCCGGGGGTCCGTGCTCCTGCGGTCGGCCCGAACAGCGCGTTCCACATTTCGGGGTCCGAGCAGCGGGCTGCACAGCCGGTACCGGCGGGTCCCCCCGCGGAGCAGCGTCCCGCGCCGGAACCGGCCGTCGACCGTGCCCGCCCCAACTTGGCCGTGCGCACGATGTTTCGGCTGCGCGCGTTCGGGCAGGGGGGCGCGCCACCACCCGCGGAACCTCCGCGCGCACCATCCGTCGCGCCGCCACCTGCTGCGCATTCGCCGATCCTCGGGCTTCGCGGATTTTCGAACCCTCCGCCCGCACCGGGACTCCCCCCGATGCCGGCCGCGCCCCCTCCCGGGCCTGCCTTGCCGCAAGGGACACCCCCTGGCTGGTCGAGTGCCGGCGTGGGGCGCACGCCGGGATCCCCGGACGCGGCCCATCCGCGTTTTCTTTCGAATAGCTTGCCCCCGCTGCCGAACGCGGGCGAAGCCCGGACACCGACGCCGGCCGACGGGGAAATGGCCGACTTGCTCGGGCGGATGAACGCAAAACGCGACACCTCGGGGCGGGGGCGTCGCGAGGGAAACGCCGCCAAAGGGCGGCGTCGCCGTGAAATGCCCGGTTCGTCGTTCCCTTGGTGGCTCGGGATCCTCGCCGCGGCGGTCGCCGGCGTGCTCGCGCTCATCGTCGTGCTCTCGTGGAATCGCCTTCGTCAATCGCCCGATCGAACGCCGCGCGCGGCCGCGTCGACGGCGAGCAGCGCGGTCGCATCGTCCGCCCCCGTGTCGAACGGCGTTGCTTCGCCGGCGCTTGCCGCCACCAAGCCTCGCACCCCTGCGACCGAAGTCATCGAGGACATTCGCCAAAAGACGAACGGGCGCGGTGCCAAAGAATCCCCCGAGCTAAAAGCGTGGGTCGACCACCAGGCGGCGCTCCAGGTGAAGCTCCTCGAGACGGGGAAATGCGAGGGGAGCGCCGCGGCGTGCGCCATTCTCTACCGCTCCGGCGAGCAAACGACGGTCCCGCGCGGCAGGATCGTGCCGAAGCAGACCCCCGCGGCGGGCACGGGGCGATCGCGCTGGCTCGCGGGGCTTCGTATGCCGTCCATCCCCGTCGCCGACGACGTGCGCGTGCAGCGCATCTTCGAGCGGTACACCGACACCGTCATGGGTCGCGAGCAGTTCCAACAGATGCTGTTTCGATGCGGCGCCTACCGCGACAACATTCAAGCGACGCTCATTCGTTACGATCTGCCCCCGAGCATCCTCGCCGTCGTGTTCGCCGAAAGCGCGTGCAACCCGACGATTCGCTCGCCGGTCGGCGCGGAAGGGCTCTGGCAATTCATGCCCGAAGCGGGCAGGGCGTACCACCTGCACATCACCGAGGACGTGCTCGACGAGCGCCACAGTCCCCCCAAAGCGACGGAAGCGGCCGTGCATTTCCTGGCCGACCTCTACGCCAAGTTCGGCTCTTGGGACCTGGCCTTTGCCGCGTACAACATGGGGCCCTACGGCCTTGCCGCACGCATTCACCACGCCGGGGGAGACGCCAGCTTTTGGGACCTGCTCGACAACGATCTCTTGCCGAGCGAAACGTCCAACTACGTGCCGATCATCGAGGCCTTCGCCTTGATCTTGGAGAACCTCCAAAAGCTCAAGTTCGCGGGCACCCAGATGCGCGCCCCGGAAGTCACCGCCGACCTCGACGCCCCTCCGGGCACGCGCCTCGGCCTGGTCGCGCGCGCCGCCGCCACGAGCGTCAATCAGATCCGCTCGCTCAACCTCGACCTCAAAGCCGACGTCATTCCGACGATCCCCGGTCAGCGCTTCATGATTCAGGTCCCGAAAGAGTCCGTCTGGCAAGCCCGCGACGCCCTCGACGATCTCCGCGCGCAAGCCGCCTACGAAGACCAATGCGTGCCCGACACCTTCGACTGGGGCAAACAGCGCTTCACCCCCGAGATGAAAGACGAGTGCCGCCGAAGACTCGGAGCAGCGACGCGGTCACCGCTCTCACCGTAGGGCTTCTCAGTGCGCATCAGTAAAACTGCGGAGGGCGTCGCTGCACGGGGGAAGAATTCACAGGGAGATCAGGAGATCAGGAGAAAAAAAGGAGAAAAGAAATGGTTGATTACCCCATTTCTCCCTTCTTCCTCCTGATCTCCTGATCTCCCTGTAAATCCCTCCGGAACGCGCCGCGGGATGCAGGGCGGGTACAAAGCCGGGTACAAAGCGAAGAAGCCAGCCCTCGGGGGCTGGCTTCCTCTGCGCTGCGAATTGCTTAAAGGCTCAATGCCATTCTTTGTTCTTCGCGATGTCCCAGCCCTGGATGATGCTGGCTCCGCCGGCGCCCTTGGCGGTTTGGGGCGTGTACTCCATCTTTACGCGGGCGAAGTTCAGTGTGATGTTTTCGGTCAGCTTGTCTTGTCCGCCGCTGCCGCCGGTGGTGACCGACGAGACGATCGCTTCTTCGGCGAAGATCTTGATGTACTCGAGCGCCGTGCCGCCCGCTTTGCGAATGGTGAGCAGCACCTTGTCGATGTGGGTGCCGTCGCAGCACATCTTGAAGATCGGCGGGCTCGAACTGTCGATGTACTTGGTGATCGTCAAGTCCTGCATCTGGACTTTGCCCGCGCCCCCGCCGCCGCCGATACCGGCCGTGCCGGTCTGCGTGGCGCCCAAACTCCACGACAGCACTTCGATCTCGCCCTTGTGCTTGTCGTCCGTGGCTTCGCCTTTAACGTCGCCAATCTTGATGAACATGTCGACGGCCATTGCTCGCTCCTTTGGTAAGAGGCGCCGTCTGCATACCGGCACCCAGGGTCGAAGAACTTGGTGTAAGTAGACCCACTGTCAATCTTACGCAACCGAGTTAGGTACGTAAGAGACTTCTACGCGGATCTGCGCTTTCGTAGAATGAAGACGACGTTCGGTCAAGGAACGTTACTTTACGTTGGGCGCTGCTCAAGCTGTTGCGGCGCCTCCGGGTTGCGTTGGTATTCGCCTTGCTCTCGTTGGTGCACCCCCTCCGGACCGCGTTGCGTGTTCGCTTTCTTGTTGGCGGCAGTCGATCTCGATCGGTGTATAAGCTAGGGCGCCGATGAAACGGGAAGGCACGGCCATGTTGTTAAGTTTGCCCAGGCTTCGGGTGGGGCGTCGCGCGCTTTTGCGTTCGTCGCCGCTCTTGCTCGTTGGGGTCATGGGTTGCTCGTCGCGGGCCCCCGCCGCCAAAGAGCCCCAGGCGGCCTGTACGCTGCCAAACCCTCTTTTGACGATCACCGCCAGCGATCGAGTCAATGCAAACGCCGGTCAGGGTCGCCCCGTCCAGATCCGCCTCTACCAACTGAAGAGCGACGCGCGGCTGCAGAGTGCAAAGTTCGAGGATGTTTGGCAAAACGACCAGGCAACGCTCGCGACCGACCTCGTCAAGGTCGATGAGTACACGGTTTTTCCGGGGGAGACGAAATCGGTCAAGGTGACGCGCAGCCCCGACGCGCTGAACCTCGCGGCCGTCGCGCTTTTCCGCGAACCGCAAGGAAAGAGCTGGTTTCTCACGTACGAGCTCGCGCCCCCTAAGAAAGAGGCTCCCTGCCCGCCGAGCGAGCCACATCTGTCGGTCTGGATCGACCGTATGCAAATCGAAGACGGACAGGGGCGGGGAGGGGAAGCCCCCGCGGCCGAGCCTTCACCGTCCGAACGTGGGAAAGAAGGCGCGAAGGGCAACTGAAATGCCGAACAAGCCCATTTGGACCGAAGGGCTCCTCATCAGCCAACACCACTTCCAGCAGCAGGATCGCTACCACGAGGCCTTGCTGCGCGATCGTCTCTCGGCGGTCGTGCATTACAGCTGGGGGATCACCGATCTCGAAATCGACGAGCGCGCGCTCGTCTCGGGCAACTTCCGACTCAAGCGTTTCGCCGCGATATGGCCCGACGGAGAATCGGTTCGTTGCGGCGAAGGCACCGACGAGCCGGCCCCCGCGCCGCGGCCATTCGAAGGGCATTTTGCAGCGGACGCCTCCAAGCTCGAGATCTTCGTCGCGCTCGCCCACGAGAGCGACGCGGCGGGCAACGTCACAGCCGGCGAAGACACCGCGGGGCGCCGTTACACGCGCGTCGCCCGCACCGTGTCCGACGTGAACGCAGGGGGCTCACCGCAAGAGGTCGAGACGGCACGCCCCAACGTGCGCATCTTTTTCGGCAACGAGCGGCACGAAGGCTTCTCCACGATCCGCCTCGCCGAGCTCGTGCGCCGCGCCAACGGGCAGCCCATGGTGCGGGACAACTACGTGCCGCCGGTGCTGCATTTGAGCGCGGCCCCGTTTTTACATAGCGGTCTTCATCGCGTGCTATCGGCAATCACCGCGCGCCAGCGGCAGCTCGTGCAAGAGCGCAAACAGCGCCAAGCGGGGAGCGTGGATTTCCACGCCACCGACACGCGCAAGTTCTGGCTTTTGCACACGCTGAACGGCGCGATCCCGCTGCTCACGCATTTGCTCGAAACGCCGCGCGTGCACCCGGAAGAGGCGTACCTCCTTTTGGCGGGGCTCATTGGACAGCTGTCGAGCTTTGCCGCCGACGCCGATCCGACGAGCCTACCCAAGTTCAACTACCTCGAGCTCGGCGACGCGTTCGAGGTGATGTTCGCGCGCGTGTTGTCGCTTCTGTCGGGGAGCATCGAGCAGCACTACACCGAGATCCCGCTCGAGCATCGCGCCGACGGCATGTTCATCGGCAAGGTGCCCGACCCCAAGCTGCTTTCGCACGAGTTCTTCGTGGCGGTGAAGGCGAGCCTCGCCGACGCGCTCGTGCGCGAGCGTTTCCCGCAGGTCATGAAGATGGCCGGGTGGAACCACATCTACGACGTGGTGAAGCAAGCGCGGCACGGCGTGCGCGTCGAAATCGAGTGGACGCCGTCGGGGGCGCTCCCGGTGAAACCGGGCATCCTCTTTTTCCGCGTGCGGCGCGAGGGTCCGTTCTGGGACGAGATCACCAAGACGTCGACCATCGCCCTCTACGTGCCGGCCGAGCCCGATTGGCGCGACGCGACGGTGTCCGTCTACGTCGTGGATCCGGCGCATCTCAGGTGAAAGTGCGATGAGCGACGCGATCTACTGGCCGTCCGCCCCCGCGTTGATCCTCGCGACGCAGCTCCCGATGGCGGGCAACCTTCCGCCGCCGCACGACTTGCGTCAGCGCATCATCGACGTGCTCGACCGCATGGTGGGGGCGGCGCGCGCGGCCCGCGTGCCGGAAGCGGAGATCGCCGAGGCGCGTTACGCGCTCGTCGCCTTCATGGACGAGCAAGTCCTGAAATCGAGCTGGCCCGGGCGCGTCGAATGGATGAACCAACCGCTGCAGCTGACGCTGTATCGCGAGGTCACCGCGGGGGAGAATTTCTTCGCCCGCATGCGCGCGCTCTTGAACCACGGAGGGCACGAAGATGCGCTCGAGATCTACTACCTCTGTCTCGCGCTCGGTTTTCGCGGCGCCTTCGGATTGACCGGCAACGCAGCCGGGCTTCAGAGCTTCACCGACGCCGGGCGCGAGCGCATCGCGCAGCGTCTCCCTTCGGCCGTCAAGCTGAGCCCCAACGCGTCGCCGCGCGATCGAGCGAGCGAGGTGCGCGGCAATCGCGGCGCGCTCATCGCCTTCCTCGTGGGCTGCGCGGTCGTCGTGCTCGCGGTCTTCATCGGTCTCAGGGTGTCGCTGTCGGCGAGCATCCGCGACGCCCTTCAGGCCATGCCGGCCAAAACCGCCCCCGCGGCGCCCTGACGCGCGAGACGACCGTGCTGCTCGCCGCCATCCTCATTGCCATCTTCCTCGTCGCGGGGAGTTGGCTCACCGTGCTCCTCTTGCCGCTGCCCATTTGGGTCGGCATCGCGGTGACGGCCGTCGCCCTCTTGATCGTGATCGGCGTCATCGTTTTCCGGCGTCTGCGCGCGGTGGCGCGCGCCTCGGCCTTGGAACGCGAGCTCATGCGCCAGGCCGCGCAGCACGCCGAGCAAGCGCGCCCCGATCGGCGCGCCGAAGTGTTGGCCCTGCAGGCCAACATGAAGCAAGCCATCGAGGCGCTGAAGCGCAGCAAGCTCGCCAAGAAAAAGGGGGGCAGGACCGCGCTCTACGCGCTCCCCTGGTACGTCATCGTCGGGCCCCCCGCGGCCGGCAAGACGACGGCGCTCGAGCAGTCGGGGCTCGCCTTCAGCTCACCTATCGCCAATGCGCCGAAGATCAAAGGTACCGCCGGCACGCGCAACTGCGACTGGTGGTTTTCGCAAGAGGCCATCCTGCTCGATACTGCGGGCCGCTTCGCGACCGACGACGACGATCGTGAGGAGTGGATCGCTTTTCTCGAGACCATCAAGCGCTTTCGCTCCGAGCGGCCGCTCGACGGCGTCGTGGTCGCGCTCAGCACGTCCGATTTGGCCGGCGCCAGCGACGCGCAGCTCGAGGACCTCGCCGCCAAGCTCCGCGCCCGCGTCGACGAGATCACCGAGCGGCTCGAGATGGTGGTCCCCATCTACGTGATGTTCACCAAGGCCGACCTCGTCGCCGGGTTCGTGGAGTTCTTCGGCGATCTCGGCAAGCAGCAGCGCGGGCAGCCCTGGGGCGCCACCTTCAAGGTGGACGATGACCGGCTCAACGACGCGGGGCGCGCGGTGGACGCCGAATTCGACGTGCTCATCAAAGCGCTGCACGCGCGCATGATCGATCGGCTGGCGCGCGAGCCGATGCCCGAGGTGCGCGCGCGAGTGCTGCAATTCCCGGTCGAGCTTTCGACGCTGCGCGCGCCGATCGTGCACTTCATCGAGCAGCTGGTGCAGTCGAATCCGTACCAAGAGACCCCGATCTTGCGCGGCTTTTACTTCACGAGCGGCACGCAGGTGGGGCGCCCGATGGACCGCGTGCTCGCCAACATGGCCCGCGGTTTCGATCTCGGTCAGCTGCCGGCGCTGGGTCAGGCGGCCCCCGCGCAGCCGGTCAGCTATTTCGTGACCGATCTGTTCCGAGGAATCGTTTTTCCCGACCGGCACCTGGCCGTGCGGTCGACGAGTCTGCTGCAGCGGTACGCGCGGCGGCAGGTGCTCTACGGAGCAGCGGCGCTCTTTCTCACGATGATCCTCGTCTTGCCAGCGGCCATCACTTATCTGAACGACAGCGATCTCGTGCGCGCCACCGCGCGCGACGTCGACGAGGTGACGCGCATCGAAAAGGCCAAAGGGCGAGGCTCGGCCGCGGTCACCGAAGCGCTCGGCGTGCTTTCCGAGCGCATCAAGATTCTCGAGCAAGCCAAGTCCGGTTTTCGTCTCCCCGGCTTGATCGGCTCGGCGGCCGCGGGAAAGCTCTACGAGCCGGTGCGGGCCCTCTACGCCTCGCGCGTGCGCGAGATCGTCGACGGAGCGGTACGCAAACAAGTGCGTGAAGACGTCCGCGCCATCGGCGAATCGACGCGCGCCGACGCCGACAGCTTTCAGAGCTCGTACGAGATGCTCAAGCTCTACGTGATGATGACCTCGCCCGAACACCTCGACGTGGACTGGGCGACGACGCACCTCGCCGACAAGTGGGTGCGCGCGCTGCGTGGCGAGGCGCAGCTCGACGCGGACAAGCTCGCCGCTCCGGCGCGTTTTTACGTAGAAAGCCTGGCCGCCGATCGCAGCTGGGTCTGGCCGAGCGACGAATCGATCCTCGGCCGCGCGCGCAGCCGGCTCTCGCGGCTACCTTTCGTCGAGCTGCAATACGGCTGGCTCCTGAGCAGCGCGGAAGGGGTCGCGCCCATCCGGCCGGAGAAGATCTTCTACGGGCCCGCCGATCAGTTCATCAGCGCGCGCAGCCGCGACGTCGAGGTACCCGGGGCCTACACCGCGGCGGGGTGGGACAAGATCCGCGGCATGCTCGACGGTTCGAGCCCGCGTCTGGTGCTCGAGCCGTGGGTCATCGGCGGCGTGATGCGCGACTCCGACGACGCGCAGAAGATGAGCACCGAGCAGCTGCGCGAGATGTACTTTCGACGCTACCAACAAGCTTGGTCGGATTTTCTCGGCGGCATCGTCGTGCAGACGCCGAGCGAGATCAACATGGCCATCGACGAGCTGACGGCGCTCTCGGAGACCGAAGGCCCGTACACGCGCTTGTTCCGCACCATTTCGGAGAACGTGCGCCTCGACATGGAGCCGCCGACCTTGACGGGCAAGCTGCTCGAAAAAGGGAAGGATCTCGTCACCGGCGCGGCCGACAAGGCGATGGGCAAGGACGCCGAGGCGCCCGGGGAGCGCAAGCAATCGCCGGTCGAGCGCTATTTCAAATCGCTGCTTCGCTTCGGTTCCGGCGAAGGCAGCGGGGGAAAAGCGGATCTGGCACCGACGGGCCTGTCGCAATACCTCGGGCAGGTGTCGAACCTCGCCATCGCGCTGCGGCAGCTCTCCGAATCGAAGGCCCAGGCGACCACGGAATTCCAGGCCGAGCTCGCGCGCACCGCGGGCGGCGTGGAAAGGCTGCTCAACGGCGTCGACGCGCAAACGCGCCTCTTGCTCGATCCACTGCTCATGAACCCCATCCGCGGCAGCAAGCAGGGGGTCATCACGACCGGCAACGCGATCCTGCAAGAAAAGTGGCAAAAAGAGGTGTACGAGCTGTGGAGCGGCAAGCTCGCCGGGCGCTATCCATTCGCCGACGGCGCGGCGGAGGAGGTGTCGCTCGCCGAGTTCTCCGATTTCTTCCGCCCCACTGCAGGCGCGCTGTGGAAGTTCTACGACAAGAACCTGACCGAGTACCTCGAGCGCACGGGCAACACCTTCGCCCTGAAGCCCACGGTCGAGCCCGGATCCTTTCGACCGGACTTTTTGCGCTGTTTGAACCAGGCGGCAGAGATCACGGACGCGCTTTACGGCACAGCCCCCGAGCCGCTCGTGTCGTTCGGCCTCCGCATGCATTCGGTGGGGGCGCAGGTGAGCGAGATCACCTTCCGCGTCGACGGCCAAGCCACGGTCTACCGCAACGAGCCCGAACGCTGGGTCGGCGCGCAATGGCCCGGTAAAGGCACCCCCCGCGCGGCGTCGATTCAGGTCAAAGGGGCAGGATTCACCGACGAAACCGCGCGCAGCGGCGACTTCGGCTTTTTCCGGCTGCTCGCCGCGGGGGGCGGTCTGAAATCGGGGAGCGGCGATGGATCGCTCGTCGCGAGCTTCGGCCTGACGCGCCCGGGGCTTTCTGCGGTGCCGGTGGATTTTCGCCCCGCCAAAGCGGTGCACCCGTTTCACGCCGATTTTTTCCGTCGCCTCAAGTGCCCCGCCGAAGTGCTGCAAGGGGGGCAACCCGAACCGGCGCCGTCGCGACCGCGCCGAGGGCATGCCCGATGATGGACCTCGCCCGGGCGGCGATGGGCGTCTTCGGCAAAGCGCCTTGGCGCGCCGAATACATCAAGATGCGTTGGGACGGCGAGCCTTTCGTAAGCTTCGACGCCTGGGTCACCGACAACGTCGAATGGGCCGCGCGGCACGCGGGGCCCGCGTTTGCGCAGGCGTCGCAAGGGGGCAGCGTGAATGCCTTCGTCTTTCGACCCAAGAACGCGCCGGGGGCGCTCGTCGGCGCGATCGCGGCGAGCGCCGACAGCGCGGGGCGAAGCTACCCCCTCGTCGTCGCGGCACCGTTGGCCGGCGGGGGGGTCGACATCGCTGCTCGCCCCGAAGTTCTCCCGCTCGTTCTCGAGGATTTTTGGCAACTCTCGAGCGAAGTCGCGGTCGCGGTGCAGGGGGCGGGAACCGTCGATCGCGCCGCCAGCGTCGCTCCCGGCGACTTCGCTTGGCCCCTCGCCGCGTCACAAGCCGCCGACGCGTACGCCGAATGGGCTGCGTCGCTCCCGCTCGGCGATCTGTGTAGCCTCGTGTACGGCGCCGAAGGTCTCGCCATCGCGGCCGATGCGGTGCGCTTCATCGTGGAAGCGGTGCGGCCGATGCGCGGGGTCGAACGACCGCGCACCCCCCTCACGTTGCGCCTTCCCCTCGGCGCGGCCGGAGGGGCAGCCGTGTGCTTCTGGGTCGACCTCGTCCGGCGCGCGGCAGCGTGGCGCTCCACGATTCCCAGCTTCTTTTGGTCCCACGACGGCGCGACCGGGACGATGCTGCTTCACCTCGGAGACGCCCCCCGCAACACCCTGGCCGATCTTTGGATCCCCGGGGCCGACCGCGCCGAGCTCTGCGACCTCACGCGCCCCCTCTCGGAGGCCGCGCTCAGCGCCGTCCCCGACCTTTCCCCCACGCTGGCCCGATGCTTCGGCGGTGACTGCCGCGTAGCCGACCTCGTCGCTGCAGCCGCCGCATAGCCGTCCCCGCATGGTGCTAGTATCGAACGAGTGCCTCGCGGATATATTTTGCATCTTCAGACGCTCGATAACGCCCCGATGGGTGAACGTAGAGCGCCTGCATTGCCCATACGCATCGGGCGCAATCCGCTGAACGACTGTCAGGTCAGCCAAAACTTCATCTCCGATTTCCACGCCATCATCGAAGAGGTGAGCGGCCGCATCTCGGTGCGCGATCTCAACAGCAAAAATGGCGTCTTCGTTCGCACGTCGAAGAGCGGCGCGCCGACGCGCGTGGCGTCGCAGGCTCCCGTCGATCTCGCCGCGTACGACTACGAGTTCTTCGTGGGGCCCTTTTTGCGCGTGAAGCTCGAGTTCACCGAGAGCGACTCCGATTTTCCGCGCGATCCGCGCTCGGTGGGCCCCAACGTGCTCGGCCGCATGCTCGACGTCGGCCTGGGGACGCCGCCGAACTTGTCCTCCGCTCCGCCGTTCGCGCAAGGCACGCCGCCGCATGCTTCTTCGCCGCCCCCTTTTGCGCCCGGAGCTCCTCCGCCCGCCCCTTTCGGGCCGGGCGGGGCGTCGAACTTCGCCCCATTTGGCGGCAACACGCCCCCCGGTGTGCCGGCGCTCGGTAGCATGCCTGCGCCCCCTCAAGTCGGCGCGCTGCCCCCGCTCGATTCGCGCGGGCGGGCGAGCGTGCCGCCGATCAACGGCCCCCCTGGATACACGCCACCCGGTCAGGCGGCGTCACCCGGGCCGCCCCCGTACGGGCCAGCGGCGTACGTTCCTCCGGGCGCGCCACCCGCTGCGCCGGGATATGGCGCACAGCCCTATTCGCCTTACGGCGCGCAACCGTCGCCGCCTATGGCATCCCCCTTGTCGCCCCCCGCGGCGCTCGCTGGTTCCTCCGCGGCTTTTTCTGGCACGGGGCACATCGCGCTCGGTCTCGAAGCGCTGGCACTTCAGGGTCTGCGCGAGCT
>Ga0111538_10002599_pt1 | contig 25326 bp, 18 predicted proteins | sample SoiMethybrSBSTD1_FD_79669 | JGI IMG/M metagenome (GOLD analysis project Ga0111538, IMG submission 79669) | Bulk soil microbial communities from a Populus tree surrounding site in Tennessee, USA - Soil MetaG P. TD hybrid SBSTD1 (version 2)... | ecosystem: Environmental > Terrestrial > Soil >...
ACCGCAATCTGATGAAGCTCTCCACCGCCGGCTTCCTCGAGGGGTACTACTACCGGCCGCGCATCGACCGGGAGGTGCTCGGCCGGTACGCCGGGGGCCTCATCGCCACCTCCACCTGCCTCGGGGGGGAGATCCCGCAGGCGGTCCTCGCCGGGGACCGGAAGCGCGCCGAGGAGACCGCCTGCGAGTACCGGGAGATCTTCGGCGCGGAGAACTTCTTCTTCGAGATCCAGGATCAGGGGATCCCGGAGGAGAAGGCCCTCAACGAGGTCCTGATCGAGATGGGGCGGCGCCTGAAGATCCCGCTCCTGGCGACGAACGACTGCCACTTCCTCCGCAAGGAGGACCACTTCGCGCACGACGTGCTCATCTGCATCCAGACCGGGCGGACCGTGAAGGACGCCGACCGGATGCGCTTCACGAGCGAGCACTACCTCAAGTCGGCGGCCGAGATGCGGGCGCTCTTCCAGGATCTCCCCGAGGCGGTGGAGAACACCCTGCGGGTCGCCGAGCGCTGCAACGTCACGATCGACAAGGGGGGGCTCTTCCTGCCCCACTTCCAGGTGCCGGAGGGGACGACGATCGAGGCGTACTTCCGGCAGGTGACGCTCGCCGGGTTCGAGGCGCGGCTGGAGTCGTGGCGGCGGCTCGGAGCGCGCGGGGCGCGGCGCGCGCCGATGGAGGCGTACCGCGAGCGGCTCGAGTTCGAGATCGACATGATCGGGCGGATGGGATTCCCGGGCTACTTCCTGATCGTCTGGGACTTCATCAAGCACGCCCGCGACCACGGCATCCCGGTCGGCCCCGGGCGCGGCTCCGCCGCGGGGTCGCTGGTCGCCTACTGCCTGCGGATCACCGACATCGATCCGCTCGAATACGACCTCCTCTTCGAGCGCTTCCTCAATCCCGAGCGCGTCACGATGCCCGACATCGACATCGACTTCTGCATCCGCGGGCGCGGCCGCGTCATCGACTACGTGCGCGACAAGTACGGGCGCGACAACGTGGCGCAGATCATCACCTTCGCCACCATGGGGGCGAAGGCGGTGATCCGCGACGCCGGACGGGGCCTCGACATCCCGTTCGGGGACTGCGACAAGATCGCCAAGATGGTGCCGGCCGCCCTCGACATGACCATCGACCGGGCGCTCGAGGAGTCGCCGCCGCTCAAGGCGCTCTACGACAAGGACGACCGCATCCGGCAGCTCCTCGACGTGTCGAAGCGGCTCGAGGGGCTGACGCGGCACGCCTCGGTGCACGCCGCCGGAGTCGTCATCTCCCCGCGCCCGATCGTCGAGTTCTCGCCGCTCGGCCGCACCAAGGACAACGAGATCGTCACGCAGTACGCCATGGACGAGATCGGCGCCATCGGCCTGCTCAAGATGGACTTCCTCGGGCTCAAGACGCTGACGCTGCTCTCCGACTGCGCCGCGGCCCTGAAGCGGGACACGGGGAGCGCCCCCGACATCGAGGCCCTGCCCCTCGACGACCCGGAGACCTACGCGCTGTTCGCCGCCGCGAAGACCGACGGCGTGTTCCAGTTCGAGTCGTCGGGGATGAAGGACATCCTGCGCAAGCTGAAGCCGGACCGCTTCGAGGACCTGATCGCCCTGAACGCGCTGTTCCGCCCGGGGCCGATCGGCTCCGGGATGATCGACGACTTCATCGAGCGGCGCCACGGCCGCAAGCCGATCGAATACGCCGTGCCGCAGCTCCAGGGGATCCTCGGCGTCACCTACGGCGTCATCGTCTACCAGGAGCAGGTGATGCAGATCGCCTCGCAGCTCGCCGGCTTCACCCTGGGCGAGGCCGATCTCCTGCGCCGCGCCATGGGGAAGAAGAAGCGCGACGTCATGGCGGCGCAGCGCGACAAGTTCGTCGCCGGGGCGAAAGGGCGCGGCATCGGCGAGAAGGACGCGAAAAAGATCTTCGAGCTGATGGAGTACTTCGCCGGGTACGGGTTCAACCGGTCGCACTCGACCGCCTACGCGCTCGTCGCCTACCAGACCGCCTGGCTCAAGGTGCACCACCCGCGCCATTTCATGGCGGCCCTGCTGACGGCGGAAAAGGAGAACACCGACAACATCGTCAAGTACATCGGCGCCTGCCGCGCCATGGCGATCCCGGTCCTGCCGCCCGATCTCAACCGCTCCGAGCTCGACTTCACGGTGGAGGACGACGGGTTGCGCTTCGGCCTCGGAGCGGTGAAGAACGTCGGCGAGACGGCGGTGACGACGATCCTCGAGGCGCGCCGCCGGCTCGGACGCATCGGCTCGGTCGCCGGGCTCTGCCGCGAGGTGGACGGCCGGGTGCTCAACAAACGGGTCGTCGAGTCGCTCATCAAGGCGGGGGCGCTCGACAGCCTCGGCCCGTCCCGCGCCGTCCTCGCCGCCGGCGTCGATCGGGCGATGGACGCGGCGCAGAAGGCGCGCAGCGATCGCGAGAGCGGTCAGGGAGGGCTGTTCGGCGGGACGGCCTCGCCGCCGGTGGAGGAGCCGCTGGGGGCGGCGGAGGAGTGGCCGCGCGCCACCCTCCTGGCGTACGAGAAGGAGACGCTCGGCTTCTATCTCTCCGGGCACCCCCTTCAGGATGAGAGCGCGCGCTTCCGGGGCCTCGTGTCGCACACGACCGCGAGCCTCGCCGACGTGCAGCGCCCGGGCCCCGCGACCCTCGCCGGCATGGTCTCGGCGCTCAAGAAGCGTCGCACGAAGAAGGGGGACGCGATGGCGGTGTTCAACCTCGCCGACCTCGAGGGGAGCGTCGAGGTGATCGTCTTCCCCGACGCGTTCGCCCGGCAGCGGTCGCTCGTGGAGGAGGACGCCGCCCTGCTGGTGACCGGGACGATCGAGGTGGACGAGGATCGGCGCCGGCTCATCGCCGAGACCCTCCTGCCGCTGCAGCAGGCGGAGGAGAAGAAGGCCCGGGAGGTCGTCCTGAGCCTGCCGGAGGAGGGGCTCGAGCCGGGAGCGGCGGAGCGGCTCCGGACGCTGCTGTCGGACAGCCCGGGGCCCTGCCCGGTCTTCCTGGAGGTGACCCGGCCGGAGGGGTTCCGCGCCACCCTGAAGGCGGCCGGGGCGCTCAAGGTCGCGCCGAATCGCGACCTGACCCTGGCGCTGGAGGGGGTGCTGGGCAAGGGGTCCGTCCGTTTTCGTTGACTTGGCGGCGCGGCCTCGAATATCCTGACGTTCTTTGCCAGACGGGGAGGGGATTCGCATGGGCCAGGGCAGACATCTGTTCACGTCCGAGTCGGTGACCGAGGGGCACCCCGACAAAATCGCCGATCAGATCTCGGATGCCCTTCTCGACGAAGTCCTGAAGAACGACCCGAAGGCGCGCGTGGCCATCGAGACGATGGTCACCACCGGCCTCGCCGTCGTCGCGGGCGAAATGACCACCACCACGTACGTGGATGTCGCGGCCGTCGTGCGCGACACCATCCGGCGGGTCGGGTACACCCGCGCCAAGTACGGCTTCGACGGCGAGACCTGCGGCATCCTGACCGCCATCGACAAGCAGTCCCCGGACATCGCCATGGGGGTGGACACCGGCGGCGCCGGCGACCAGGGGATGATGTTCGGCTTCGCCTGCCGCGAGACCCCCGAGCTGATGCCGCTGCCGATCCAGACCGCGCACCGCCTGGCACAGCGCCTGTCGGAGGTGCGGCGGGACGGCACGCTCCCGTACCTGCGCCCGGACGGCAAGACCCAGGTGACGGTGGAGTACGAGGGGATCAAGCCGATCCGCGTGGACGCCGTCGTCATTTCGACGCAGCACGCTCCGGAGATCAAGACCGAGGATCTCCGCCGCGACATCGAGGCGCAGGTCATCCGGCCGGTGATTCCGGAGGGCATGCGCGACGGCAGGACCGCCATCCACATCAATCCCACCGGACGTTTCGTGGTCGGCGGCCCGCAGGGGGATACCGGTCTGACGGGGCGCAAGATCATCGTCGACACCTACGGCGGCTACGCGCCCCACGGCGGCGGCGCCTTCTCCGGCAAGGATCCGACGAAGGTGGACCGCTCGGCCGCCTACATGGCCCGCTACATCGCCAAGAACCTGGTGGCGGCGGAGCTGGCGGAGCGGGTCGAGGTGCAGATCGCCTACGCCATCGGGGTCGCCGACCCCGTCTCGATCATGGTGGATTCGTACGGCACCGGCCGCATCCCGGACGAGACGATGACCCGGCTGGTGCGCGAGCACTTCGGTCTCAAGCCGAAGGAGATCATCGAGTCGCTCGATCTGCGCCGGCCGATCTACCTGCCGACGGCGGCGTACGGCCACTTCGGCCGCAGCGGGCCGGGATTCACCTGGGAAAAGACCGACAAAGCCGAGACGCTCAAGCGCGCCGCCGGCGTCGGCGCGGCCTCGGCCGTCGCCGGCTAGACATCCGAAACGCCGCCCCGAGGCGGCCCGAACCCAGTCTCAGGAACGAGGAGGAGTCGTGGCGCGCACGGCCGACAGCGAAGTCCGGGATCTCCAGCAGGCGACGAAGGGAAAGAGCAGGGTCGAGTGGGCCGACGCGCAGATGCCGGTCCTCCGGGCCATCCGCGAGCGCTTCGAGCGGGAGAAGCCGCTCAAGGGGATGCGCATCGCGGCCTGCCTGCACGTCACCTCCGAGACCGCCAACCTCATGCGCGCGCTCGCCGCCGGCGGCGCCGAGGCGCGCCTGTGCGCCAGCAACCCGCTCTCCACCCAGGACGAGGTCGCCGCGGCGCTCGCCGCCGAGTACGGCATCCCGACCTTCGCCATCAAGGGGGAGGACAACGACACCTACTACAAGCACATCGCCGCGACGCTCGACCCGGCCCCCCAGGTCACCATGGACGACGGGGCGGACCTGGTGAACGTGCTCCACAGCAAGCGGCGGGATCTCCTCGCGGGCGTCTTCGCCGGCACGGAGGAGACGACGACCGGCGTCATCCGCCTCACCAGCATGGCGAACGACGGCGTCCTGTCGTACCCCATCATCGCGGTCAACGACGCGATGACGAAGCATTTCTTCGACAACCGCTACGGCACCGGCCAGAGCACCATCGACGGGATCATCCGGGCCACCAACCTCCTGATCGCCGGGCTCAAGGTCGTCGTGGTCGGCTACGGCTGGTGCGGGCGCGGCGTGGCGCAGCGTGCCGCCGGACTCGGCGGGCAGGTGATCGTCGCCGAGGTCGAGCCGGTGAAGGCGCTCGAGGCGGTGATGGACGGCTTCCAGGTGATGCCGATGAAGGAGGCCGTGAAGGTCGGCGACATCTTCCTGACTCTCACCGGGAACAAGCACGTCCTGCGCAGCGAGCACTTCCAGGCGATGAAGGACGGCGCGGTGATCGCCAACTCCGGCCATTTCAACGTCGAGATCGACATCCCGGCGCTCGAGGCGCTGGCGGGTGGAAAGAAGGAGCGGATCCGCGATTACGTGGACCAGTACCGGATGAAGGACGGCCGGAAGCTCAACCTGCTCGGCGAGGGACGCCTCATCAACCTCGCCGCGGCCGAGGGACACCCGGCCGCCGTCATGGACATGTCGTTCGCCAACCAGGCCCTTTCGGTCGAGTACCTGGCCAAGGAGGGCAAGACGCTGGCGAAGAAGGTCCACCCGGTCCCGATGGTGATCGACCGGGAGATCGCCCGCCTGAAGCTGGCGTCGATGGGGGTGACCATCGACGCCCTGACCGACGAGCAGAACACTTATCTGTCCTCCTGGTCCGAAGGGACCTAAGATCTCCCCGCGGCGGGGAGGGGGAGCCCCCTCCACGCCGCGCCGCATGGAGATCCGACTCTCTCGACGCCGGCGCGCCGCCGCCGGGCTGGTCCTGCTCGCGGCGGCCGTGTGGCTGCTCTGCGGGCTGCGCCGGGTCCCGGAGGAGGACGGGCGCGCGGCGGTCCTGGACTCTCCCCTCGGGGTGGTCGAGCCGTCCCGCGCCGCCCCCGGGTGGCACCTCGTTCCGCCCGGGCTTTTGCGCCTGTCCTTCTACCCGGTCCGCTCCGCCACCCTGACCGTCGGCATCGGAACCGGGGAGCCGCTCGTGACGAGCGACGGCAGCCTCGTGGACGCCGAGCTCCTCCTGCGTTACCGCGTGGACGACGACCGGCTGCTCGACCTGCACCGCCGCCTCGGGCCGCGCTTCGAGCGGGAGGCGGTGTCCCGCTGGGCCGGCGAGGCGCTGCGCCAGAGCGTGGGGGAGTCGGCCTATTCGGAGATCTCCGGCACCCGCAGCAGCGGGCTCCAGGACACCCTGGCGCGACAGCTCGGCGAGCGGCTGCGCGCCTCCGGGATGGTGCTGCAGGCCTGCGAGGTGGGACGGATCCGACTGAGGAGCGGCGCCGGCGGCGAGGCCGCGGTGGCCGCGGCGCTGCCCGCCGGCCGGATCCTGCTCGTCGGGCTCGACGGCGCCGACTGGAACATCGTCGATCCTCTGCGGCAGGCGGGAAAGATGCCGCACCTCGACCGGCTCGTGCGGCAGGGAGTGCGCGCCCGGCTGCGGACGATCGCGCCGATGCTCTCGCCGGTCCTGTGGACCAGCATGGCCACCGGCGTCGTGCCGCAGCGCCACGGCATCCTGGACTTCGTCACCGGCACCGGCGACGAGCAGGTCCCGGTGAGCGCGCGGCAGCGCCGCGTCAAGGCGTTCTGGAACATCCTGAGCGAGCGCGGGCTCTCGGTCGGCGTGGCCGGCTGGTGGGCGACCTGGCCGGCGGAGCACGTCAACGGCTTCATCATCTCCGACCGGGTGGCGTACCAGCTCCTCGGCGTGCGGCCGGTCGAGGAGCGCAACCGCGATGGCAAGGTCTTCCCTGCGTCGGAGGACGAGCGGGTGATCGCCGCGACCGTGGCGCCGGAGGCGATCGGCCCGGCCGATCTGCAGCCGTTCCTCCGGCTCCCGCCCGATCCGGCGGTGCTGCCGGAGAAGGAAAGCCGGCTCATCGACGATCTGCGCACGGTGATCGCCTCGGGACGGACCTACACGGCGGCCACCCTGGCCCTGGCCGGCCGGCGCCCCCCCGACCTGACCGCCGTCTACCTCGAGGGGACCGATACGGTCGCGCACCTGTTCATGCCGTACGCGCCGCCGCCGCTCCAGGGGGTCGATGCGGGGGCGCAGCGCCGCTTCGGCCGGGCGGTCGACGCGTACTACGAGGAGGCGGATCGCCTGCTCGGCCGGCTCATCGACGGTCTCGACCCGGCGACGGTCGTCGTCCTGTCGGACCACGGCTTCCGCACCGGGGACAACCGGCCGCGCACCGACTCCCGCCCGGGATACGGCGTCGCCGCCGACTGGCACCGCCATTACGGCATCGCCGTCTTCAGCGGCCCCGCCTTCCGGCGCGGGGCGGAGCTCGACGAGGTGTCGCTCCTGGACGTGGCCCCGACGCTGCTGCGCCTCGCGGGGCTGCCGATCGGGGAGGACATGGACGGCCGGCCAATCGCCGAGGCGTTCGACCCGGCCTGGCGAACGGCGCACCCGGAGCGCTACATCGCCACATGGGAGGGGATCGCGCCGGCGCCTGCCGTGGTCGCGGCCGCCTCCGGCCCGCGGGATCGTCCCGCGCCGGCCGGCGACGCTGCGCCGCGCCAGGGTGGGGCGGGGGAGCCCGTCTCATCCGCCGGCGCCGCCTCCGGCGCGGGTGACGTTGCGCCGGAGGGAGCGTCGGCCGACGCCGCCGGGGACGCCGAGCGGATCTCCCGGCTGCAGTCGCTCGGATACATCGCCGCCGGCGGGATGCCCAACGGCCACAACAACCGCGGTGCGACCCTGCTGTTCCAGGGGCGCGCCGCGGAGGCGCTCAAGGAGTTCGAGCAGGCGATCGCCTCCGGGGAGGACAAGACGATCGCCCGCCTCAACATGGCGCGCGCCCGCATTGACCTGAAAGACTACGACGGTGCTCTGGCCGACATCGAGCTGCACACCAAGACGCAGCCCCGTTCGCGCGATGCGGAGTACCTGCGCGGGCGGATCGCCGAGCGCCGCGGGCAGACCCCGGAGGCGGAGCGTCTCTACCTGGCGTCGCTGCAGATCGACCCGAATTTCACCGAGGCGCGCAACGATCTGGGCCTGCTCCAGGAGCGGCAGGGACGGCACGACGAGGCGCTGGCCGAATTCCGGCGCGTCGTCGAGATCGACCCGGAGTTCGGCGAGGCGTTCAACAACATCGGGATCGTCCTCCGGGGGCGGGGCCGCGCCGACGAGGCGGCCGAAGCGTTCCGCCGCGCCATCCGGGCGAGCCCGGAGTTCGCCGGGGCCTACAGCAACCTCGCCCTCCTGCTCGAGGACCGGAAGGAGTACGGCGAGGCGGAGACGCTTTTGCGCCAGGCAGTGAAGCGGGCCCCCTCGGACGCCGATATCCGCAGCAACCTGGGGGCGCTGCTGCACCTCGTCGGCCGGGACGAAGAGGCGGTGCGGGAGCTGGAGCGGGCGACCGCCCTCGACCCGCGCTCGGCCTCGGCGTTCAACAACCTCGGGACCGCCCTCGGGCGGCTCGGCCGCACCGCCGAGGAGGTCGCCGCCTACCGCCGCGCCCTGTCGCTCGATTCCTCCTCCGCGGAGGTGCACTACAACCTCGGACGGGCGCTCCTGCGCGCCGGGCAGGCGACCGAAGGCCGGGGCGAGGTGGAGGCGGCGCGCCGGCTGCGGCCGGGCGACCAGGATCTGGTGCGCCGGATCGACGAGACGCTCCAGGAGGCCGATGGAGCGGCCGCCCCGGAGCCCGCCGCTGCACCGGAGACGCCGGCGGAAGGAGGGGGCCGGTGATGCGCGCCGGGGTCGCCATCGTTTCCGTGCTCCTCGCCCAGGCGGCGGTCCGGGAGTCGATCCCGCTAAGCCTGTATCAGCTCCTGGCCCGGGCGCCGATCGTCATCCATGGCCGCATCACGCACGGGGCCGGGCGCCTGGCAGAGGTGAAAGTTATGGAAAACTTCCGCGGGACCGCTCCCGGCGAGACGATCCGGCTGGATTTCCGCGAAATGAACCTCGATCGCGGCATGAAGGACCAGGTGGCCTTCCTCGACGGCGAGGAGTACATCTTCTTCCTCGAGCACCCGAACTGGCGCAAACCCAAGAAAAAGAAGGAGGACATCCTCGGTCTCTACCACGGCGCCGAGGGGTACCGCCGCCTCCCCGAGGAAGGGGCGGCGGTGGAGATCGAGGCGATCCGGCAGCTCGCCGCGGTGATGGCCCTTCCTCCGGGGGAGCAGGCGACGGCGCTCCGGCAGAAGGCGCAGCAGCGCAATGCCGTCCTGCAGACCAACGCCATCGACGAATTGCTGCGGCTGCAGGAAGGGGAGCGGAACGACCTCGACTGGCTGCAGCGGACGGTGCGCGATCCCGATCCCGGAGTCCGGTCGCGCGCCGCGCTCCTCATGGCCCGGGTCTTCGCCGACGTGCCGGCGGATTCCGCCGAGCAGGACCGCAGCGCCCTCGAGTCGATCCGGGAGCGGGCGCACGGCGATCCGGACACCGCGGTGCGCGCGGCCTCGACGCGCGCCCTCGGAGCGTGGCCGAACCGGGACCAGGTCGTGCCCGACCTGCAGGCGATCGGATCGTCGGATGCCTCGCAGGACGTCCGCTACGAGGCCCGCAAGCTCCTGTTCCTCTGGGGAAAGCCGGCGCTCTGAGGTGCCGGATCAGGTCCCGGTGCGCAGCAGGAGATAGGCGCCAGCGCCGATGAACAGGATGTTCGGAGCCCACGCCGCCAGGAACGCCGGCATCAGACCAGTCCCGCCCAGGGCGCTCGTCGCGGAGAAGAGCAGGAAGTAGATCCCCGCCAGGACGATCGCGATGGCGACGCCGTAGAGCGAACCGTGCCGTCCGAGCCGGAAGCAGAAGGGGAGACCGAGGAACACCAGCGTCAGCGGCACGAGCGGGAACGAGGTCTTGGAGTACAGATCGACCATCAGCTCCTGGGCGTCGTAGCCCCGCATTTTCAGATCCCGGATGAGGCGACGCAGCTCCGTGAAGTTCATCTGCTCCGGTTTCTTCCACTCCTTGACGAAGAAGCCCTCGTTCTCAGGGAACTCGAACGCCTTCTCCCGGAACCGCTCGAACACCTCGCCGCTCTTTCCGAACTCGCGCACCCATCCATCCCGGAGCTGCCATCCGGATTCGTTGCGGATCGCCGTCCGGGCGTAGAGCCGGCCGCGCATCTCGAAGGACGATGGGTCGAGCAGGTAGACCGAGAACCCCTCGAAGACCCCTCCGGTGGAGGCGGGGAGGGAGGGGAGTGCCGGGGCGACATAGTTGCGGAAGTTGAACAGCCTCCCCTCTTCGCCGAACACCCAGCGACGGTCGCCGATCGCATACGAGCGCGGGCTCCGCCCGCGGATGGCATCCTTGAGGCGGATGTACTCCTGGTTCGAGAACGGCACGACGTAGTCGTAGTTGACGTAGGCGAGGACGCTGATGACGAGCGTGGCGAGGAGCACCGGCACCGAGAGGCGGTAGATGCTCGTCCCGGCCGCCTTGACCGCCGTGACCTCGTTGAAGCGCGACATCAGCCCGTACGTCAGGAGCGCCGCCATCAGGCAGGACATCGGCGTCACCTGCGACAGGATCCACGGGATCCGATATGCGAGGTAGGCCAGCGCCATGGTCGGCGGCTGGTGCCGCTCGACCAGGTCGTCGAGGATCTGGACGAACTCGTAGACCATGAAGATGGTGAAGAACGACAGGACGCAGCCGGCGAGGATCAGCAGGAACCGCTTGAGGATGTCCCGGTCGAGCGTCGTGCTGAACGAGACGATCAGGATGAGCAGCAGCAGGCCGACCGCCAGGAACGGCGTGAGCACCACGGCCCCGAGCCCGATCGTGAAGGTCAGGAGCCCCACCACCAGCCGCCAGATCTTCGACCCGAGCGGGCGTTGCGAGAAGGTCTGTTCGGTTGCTTCACGGAGCGGAGCGCCCCGCATGCGGAAGAGCCGGCGGACGCCCGGCGGGATCAGCACCGCCGGGTTCAGCCCCTCGCTCCGCTCCCGCGCCATGAAGAGGACCACGCCGAGCGAGATGAGGACCGCGTGCGGCCCCCAGCTTCCGATCCACGGAGACAGGTGCCCTTCACGCACCATCTGCTGCGCCGAGGTGGACAGCAGCCAGTAGGCGATCACGATCACCAGGCTGAGGCTGAACCCGGATCCCTTGCCGCCGCGCCGGTTGGCGATGCCGAGCGGCAGCCCGAGGAAGGCGAGGGTGATGCAGGCGAAGGGGAGCGACCAGCGTCGGTGCATCTCCGCCCGGATGGTGCCGATGACGCGGTCCTGCGTCGGGCCGGTCATGAGCGAGCCGGCCTGCGCGGCGGAGGTCTTCAATTCCGTGATGCTCTGCTCGGAGTAGTTCCGCGGCGACGGGCGGGACAGGATCCCCATCTTCATGCGGAAGGTGTCGTCCGGGCCACGGACGACCCGCTGCCGGTCGAAGTGGCTGATCTGGTAGCTCTCCGGCTCACCCGGGCTCATGGTGTGGTTCGTCCCGGACTCGAGCAGGAACTCCACCACGCCGCCCTTGCGGTCGTACTCGATCTGGGCGCGCCGGGCCAGCGTCACCACCTCGCGTCCCTCGGCATCCGTCTGATGCAGGAAGACGCGACCGAGGAAGTCTCCCTCCTGGTAGACGTCGTCGGCGTAGATCAGGAGCCCCGGCACCTGCTCGAAGAAGACCCGCGGCTTGATCTCGCGGCGGAGGTCGGAGGAGTAGAGCTGCTCGCTGTAGAGGCGGCGCTGCATGTAGCGGGCCTGCGGCTCGACGAAGAGCGTCAGCACCAGGCTGGCCGCGAAGCACAGCCCCGCGAGCGTCATCACCGGCATGAGGATTCGGCGGTAGCTGACCCCCGAGGCGCGCAGCGCCACGAGCTCGCTGTCCGCCGACAGGCGCCCGATGCCGATCAGGATCCCGAGCAGCAGCGCCATCGGAATGGCCATCTCGAAGATGGGGGGCATCAGGTAGGCGAGCAGCTTGACGACGACGTGGACCGGGATGTCTTTCTTGATCACCAGCTCCGCCATGTCGAAGAGCGCGTTGATCAGGAAGACGAGGATATAGAGGATGAGCCCCAGGACGGTGGGGCTCAGGACCTCCCGGAAGACGTACCTCTGCAGGCGGAGCGGCAAGAATCGCACGACGGGTTGGCATCCTAGGCCGCCCCAGCCGGGTCGTCAACGGCCCGCGCGGCGGCTTCTTCCTCCGCCATCCACATCGACGGAAACACACCATCCACAGCCCATCCACAGGCCGGGAGGCCGCCCACGATGAGGCTTCCGCTGCCCCGCCTTCCAGCGTCCGATAAGATGTCTTATGTAAAGCTGTGGATGGGCGCGATCGCGATTTTGCTCGGGAAACTCTCGATTAGCTCGGAACGGCCCTGCGCGAGCCTGTGGTCCCGTTCGTCCGCAACAGATCTGCGTATCGGCCTACGCGGCGCCAGCCGCGCTACGGATTTTCAACAGCGCCAATCCTGCGGCCAGCCATCTCGGCCCTGGTCCCATCCATCGAGGCGATGCGCGACCTCATGCCGGTCTGCAGCCACCTGCACCTGCCGGCGCAGTCGGGTTCCGATCGCGTCCCGCGGCGCACGCGGCGCGGCTGCCACCCGCGCCAGATACCCCGCGAAGATTGACTGGCTGCGCGCCGCGGTGCCTTCAGCACCGACCTAATCGTCGGGTTCCCGTGGGCGACCGAGGACGACTTCGCGGCCACCATCGCGCTGGTCCGCAAGGTCACCACCGCCAGGCGAACGGCGGACAAAGGTGAAAATGTCGGCGCGCCGACATTCGGTGGGATCCACGATCCAGAGCGCGCCAGAGCCATCACGGCAGTGGCGCGGCGGGTGGCCACAACGCGCACGGATCGGTGCAGCAGCGCCCACCGTCAAGTGGCCCGGTAGACGCGGTGCGATCTGCTCGACGATCGGGGCACAAGCCGATCGCGTCGTCCTTCGGCCTCAAGGGAACCGAGCGGGAGTCGCGGACGAAGGACCTGCCTGGCGTGGTTGACTAGGACTTCTGAAGTTGATCGATCAGATCCCGAAGGGTCTGGATGATGTCGTCCTTCGAGACCTCGGAACGGCGGAATCGGATATTGAGGAAGAACTTGCTGTCGGAAGGCTTGAAGCGGAAGAGGAAACCCTTCGGTCTCCCCGCCTGCTGCTTGTCCTTGTCCTTCATCCGGCGCACATCGTCGCGCGTCAGGCCGGAGCGCCGAATCTCGGTAATCATTGCGGCCATCGCCTCGGGCGAAGCCAGCCTTGCAACTTGAAGCAGCGTCGATCGCGTCGAGATGCCGGCCTCGCGGCACAGCCCGCGCAGCTCCACCGGGATGTTGTTCAGGCTGAGGGTCTCGGTGATCGAGGTGCGCGACTTGCCGAGCTTCTTGGCGATCTCCTCATGCGTGTAGAGGAACTTCTCGCTCAGCTTCTGCAGGCCGTCCGCTTCCTCGAAGGGATCCAGGTCGAGGCGCTGGAGGTTCTCGATCAGGCTGATCTCGAGCACGCCGCGGTCGTCGACGTCGAGCTCGATGCACGGAACCTGCGACAGGCCGGCCTGGAGCGAGGCGCGGTAGCGGCGCTCCCCCGCGATGATCTGGAACTTCTCACCCGCCGGACGGACGAGCACCGGCTCGAGGATCCCCTTCTCCTTGATCGACGAAACGAGGTCCGCGATGTCCCCGAACATCTTGCGCGGCTGGTCCGGATTCGGGATGAGCTGATCGATCGGGATCATCCGCCCGATGCTGTCGTTCGGGGCGGAGACCAGGTTATCCACGAAGTGCTGATCGTGCCGCATCCGGCGGTTGGTGGGCAGGCCGCGCTGCTTAGACACGTCCAATGACCTCCTCGGAAAGCTTGTAGTACTCGAGCGCGCCTGACGAGTGTGGCGCGAAGGTGAAGATCGGCTCCTTGTACGCCGGGCTCTCCTCGAGCCGGACGCTCCTGGAGATGATGGTCCTGAAGACCTTCTTGCCGAACACCTCGTTGATGTGGTTGCGGATGTCGCGGCCCAGGATGGTCCGCTTGTCATGGATGGTGATCACCACACCGAGGAACTCGAGGCCCGGGTTGGCGCGCGCCCGAATCTTCTCGACCGTCTCGAGGAGATCGTCGGTCCCCTCCAGGGCGAAGTACGAGGACTGGATCGGCACCAGGAGGTGCGTCGACGCGACCAGCGAGTTCACGGTCATGAGGCCGAGGGTCGGCGGTGTGTCGATGATGATGTACTTGTAGTCCTTGACGACGCTCTTGAGGCGGTCCTTCAGCCGGAAGTGGCTGTCGATGTCCCCGAGGAGCTTGCTCTCGAACTTCGCCAGGTTGATGCGCGCCGGGACCACGGAGAGGTGCTTGTAGGCGGTCTTGGCGACGGCGTCCTTGATGGTCCTGTCGTCCTCGGTGAGGACCTCGTAGACGGAGGTCTGGATCTGCTCGGGGTCGAGGAACGACAGCGTGGCGTTTCCCTGGGGGTCGAGATCGACGAGAAGGGTCTCGTACCCCTTCTGCGCCAGCGCGGCGGCAAGGTTGATCGAGGTCGTGGTCTTGCCGACGCCGCCTTTCTGGTTGGCGATGGCGAGGATCACTCTGGGAGGGCTCCCGGGTGCCGGATGCGAAGCTGTTAGGGTGTACTCGGCTGTAAGTCTTGTATTTTCAATAACTTACATCTTATACTTGCCGAGCTCATCCGGATCGAGGCTATCGAGCCACTTCCGGATGCGCTCGGATTCGCCCGCATCCCGGGTCATGTCGGTGTTCTTCGCCTTGTCGATCACCTCGGCGTTCACGAAGATCGGCGAGCCGGTACGCAGCGCGAGCGCGATGGCGTCGCTCGGCCGCGAGTCGATCGGCATCATCTTCCCCTGGTGCTTGAGGTAGATGAGGGCGTAGAACGTGTTCTCCTTCAGGTCGGTGATGAGCACCTTCTCGACCGACGCCTCGAGCCCCACGATGGCGCTCTTGAGGAGGTCGTGCGTCATCGGGCGGGGCGTCGCGATCTTCTCGATCTGCAGCGCGATGGCGTTCGCCTCGAAGATGCCGACCCAGATCGGCAGCACCGCCGACCCGTTCGGATCGCGCAGGATGATGATCGGCATGTTGGTGATCGGATCGATCATCAATCCCTTGATCTTCATCTCGAGTTCCATCGGATCCTTTCGATCAGGGTCGATCGGGACGCGGATCGCCGCGGAGCGGGCCTTTTATAGCCCGCGGCTCCGGGCGAGTCAAGCGGCGCTGGGCGACGCGACCGGCTCCCCCGTGAGGGAGTGTGCGTGGACGCGGAGGATCCGGGCCGTGAGGAAGCCGCGCGCGGCGGGCGGATTCGCGGGCAGGTGGACGATCCGGTTGCAGCGCGTGCGCCCTTTCACGACACCTTCGTCGAGGCGGCTCGGGCCGTCGAGCAGGACCTCGAAGGTGCGGCCCAGGAGGGACGCGTTGACGCGCGCCGTGATCTCTTCCTGGACGGCCAGGAGCCGCTGCAGCCGCTCCGACTGCACTTCGGCGGGGACCGTGTCGGGGGCGGTCGCGGCCTCGGTGCCGGGCCGCCGCGAGTACGCGAAGGCGTAGATCTGCGCGAAGCCCCCCGCGCGGACCAGCGCGAGCGTGGCCTCGAAGTCCTCCTCGGTCTCCCCCGGGAATCCAACGATCAGGTCGGTGCTGAACGCCATGTCGGGCACCGCGGCGCGCAGCCAGTCGATCTTCGCGAGGTACCTGGCGCGGGTGTAGCCGCGCCGCATGCGCCGGAGGACGCGATCGGAACCCGACTGCGCCGGCAGGTGCAGGTGGTTGCAGACCGACGGGAGATCGCGCATCGCCTCCATGATGCTCCGGCTCAGGTGTCCCGGGTGCGACGTCGTGAAGCGCAGCCGCCGCACCCCCGGGAGCCGATCGATCTGGTGGAGCAGGGACGCCAGGTCGTCCGGGCCGTGGTGCCAGGCGTTGACGTTCTGGCCGAGCAGCTCGATCTCCGGGTGGCCGTCCGCCGCGAGGGCGCGCGCCTCCGCGACGATCGCCTCCGCGTCCCGGTACACCTCGCGGCCACGCGTCTGCGGGACGATGCAGAAGGCGCAGCGCTTGTTGCATCCCTCCATGACCGTGACGTACGCCTTGGGCCCGGGGGCCCGCGCCGCCGTGCCGCTCGGGAAGACGATCGGGTCGTCGTCGCGCGCCAGGCTCAAGGACCGGCCGTCGCGGCGCGCCCGCTCGAGGAGATCCCCGAGCTGCGCGAGATTGCGCGGCCCCATCACCAGGTCCACCCAGGGGGCGCGGCGGAAGATGGTCTCCCCTTCCACCTGCGCGACGCAGCCGCAGACCCCGAGGACCATCGAGGGGCGCGCGCGCTTCAGGCGCCGGAGCGCCCCGAGGCGCGAGAAGACCTTGGCCGCCGCCTTCTCGCGCACGCTGCAGGTGTTCAGGAGCACGAGGTCCGCCTCGGCCGCCGACGCCGCCGGCTCGTAGCCGCAGCCGCGCAGGATCCCGGCCATCTTCTCGGAGTCGTGCACGTTCATCTGGCAGCCCCAGGTCTCGATGACGAAGCGCTTCATCCGCGCACCCGCTTCGGCGCCGGCCGGGCCCGGCGGGGCGGCCGCTTCGCCTGCAGGCGCCCGCGGCGCGCTTCGACGGCCGGCCCGGCGTTCAGGAGCGGCCGGAGCCGCCGCCAGGCGGTCCCCAGCGCCTCGGGAATCACCCGGGTGGCGTGCACGACGCTCATGAAGTTGGTGTCGCCGTTCCAGCGCGGCACGAGGTGCAGGTGGTAGTGCCCGGTGATGCCGGCGCCGGCGCTCCGGCCGAGGTTCATGCCGAGGTTGATCCCCTCCGGACGGTAGGCGCGGCGCAGCGCCTCCTCGGCGCGGACCACGAGCCCCATCATCTCGAGGAGGGCTTCCGGCTCGGACTCCGCGGGCGAGGACAGGTGGGCCCGCGGCACGACCATCAGGTGGCCGTTGCTGTACGGGTACTTGTTCAGGATGACGAAGTGGGTCCGGCCGCGATGCAGCACCAGGCTGGCGCGGTCGTCCTTCGATCGAATGGCGCGGCAGAAGACGCAGCCGGCGGGCGGCTTCGCCGCTGCCACGTACCGGAGGCGCCAGGGACTGAAGAGCCGCTCCATGCGCAGGTGGTCCCGCGGGCCGGTGGAGCTGGGCTCCTAGGAGGCCTCGCTCCCCGACCGGCCGGCCGGGAGCGCGTCGCCGCCGGCGGCGTTGATGAGCTCCTTCAGCTCCTTGCCCGGCTTGAAGTACGGGATGCGCTTGGCCGGCACGTCCACCTTGTCGCCGGTCTTCGGGTTGCGCCCCTGCCGCGAGCGGCGCTGCCGGATGCGGAAGGAGCCGAAGCCGCGCAGCTCGATCTTGTCGTCGCGCTGCAGCGCCTGGACGATGGAGTCGAAGACGGTGTTGACGATCGCCTCGGAGTGCTTCTTGGTCACCTCCGAGACGCGCGCCACCTCCTCGACGAGGTCGGCCTTGGTCATACGCGGATCCTAGTCGTCCTCGCCTTCGTCTTCGGCGATGTCGGGCCGGCGCCGCTTCTCGCGGCGCTTGCCGGAGTGCCCTGCGACCTCGCCGAGGTTGGCGCCGCCGGTCCCCTGGGTGCGCATGTAGGAACGATAGTCCTCGCGATGCGCGTCCTGGGCGGCCGCCTTGATCGACAGACCGATTTTCTGCTCGGCGATGTCCATCTTGATGATCTTGGCGGTCACCATGCCGTCGAGCGCCAGGCGATCGGCCGGTTTCTCCACGCGCTCGTCGGCGATCTCGGAGACGTGCACCAGCCCCTCGATCCCTTCCTGGATCTCGATGAAGGCGCCGAAGTCGGTCAGCCGCACCACCCGGCCGCTCACGACGTCGCCGATGACGTGGTTCTTGAAGAACTCCTCCCAGATGTTCGGCTGCAGCTGCTTGACGCCGAGCGACAGCCGCTGGTTCTCGGTGTCGATCTTGAGGATGACCGCCTCGACGTCGTCCCCCTTCTTGAGCATCTCGGAGGGGTGCTTGAGGCGCTTGGTCCAGGACATGTCGGAGATGTGGACCAGGCCGTCGATCCCCTCCTCGACCTCGATGAAGGCGCCGAAGTCCGTGAGGTTCCGCACCTTGCCGGTGATCCGGTCCCCCTCGTGGTAGCGCTCGGTGATCGTCTGCCACGGGTTCGGCTCGGTCTGCCGCAGGCCGAGCGACAGGCGCCGCGCGGTCTTGTCGACGTCGAGCACCACCGCCTCGACCGTGTCGGCGAGGGTCAGGACCTTCGACGGGTGCTTCACCCGCTTGGTCCAGGACATCTCGGAGATGTGGATCAGCCCCTCCACCCCCGCCTCGAGCTCGACGAAGGCGCCGTAGTCGGTCAGGCTGACCACCTTGCCGTGCACGCGCGACTCGCGCGGGTACTTGGCGTCGACGTTCTCCCACGGATCGGCGGAGCGCTGCTTGTGGCCGAGCGACACCCGCTCCTTGTCCGGGTCGAACTTGAGGATGACGACGTCCACCTCGTCGCCGACGTTGAACATCTCGGACGGGTGGTTGATGCGGCCCCACGACATGTCGGTCTTGTGCAGCAGCCCGTCGATGCCGCCGAGGTCCACGAAGGCGCCGTACTCGGTGATGTTCTTGATGACGCCGCGGACCATCTTCCCTTCGGTGAGCCCTTCGAGGGTGCGCTTCTTCTTGCTGCTGTTCTCCTCCTCGAGGATCGCCTTGCGCGACAGGACGATGTTGCCGCGCTTGCGGTTCACCTTGATGACCCGCATCTGCAGCTCTTTGCCCTTCAGGGCGTCGAGGTTGCGCACCGGGCGGACGTCCACCAGCGAGCCGGGCAGGAAGGCGCGGACGCCGATGTCGACCGCCAGACCCCCCTTGATCCGCTCCTTGACGATGCCGGTGACCGGGCGGCCGTCGGTGTAGGCCCGCTCGATCTCCTCCCACACCTTCATCTTCTCGGCCTTCTCCTTGGAGAGGACCACGTAGCCGTCGCGGTTCTCGGTCTTCTCCAGGAGGACGTCGATCTCGTCACCGACGGTGACGTGCGTCTTGCCGTCCGGGCCGGTGAACTCGTCGAGGTCGATGATCCCCTCGGACTTGTAGCCGACGTCGACGATCACGCCGTTCGGACCGACGCGCAGCACCCGGCCGCGCACCACCTCCCCCTCCGCCAGGGTGCGGAGCGACTGGTCGTACATCTCCATGAGCGCTTTGAATTCGTCGCCGCCCGGCTCTTCATCCGTGGCCGTGTGCATCAGCCGCAGGGGCTCGCGCTTCTTCGGAGGTCGTGAGGGGGAAACGCTGGGGGGTGGGGAATCGAGTCCGGTGGGGTCGTCGTTCGTGTTCTGCAAGTCCATGCGCCGTGCATCCTCCTTGATCATTTCGTCTCGTGGCCCGGCATCTCGCCTGCCTCTCTTCGTGATGGTCCCGGCTCCGGCGCGTTGCCGGGCGTCTCCCGGGCGCAACTTTGGAGCGCACCACACGGGAGTCGCCCAAGGCTGGCCAAGGATTGGGCGATCATACGGAGCGACCCAGGACCTGTCAAGTGGAAAAACGGTCTGTTTTCAGGGGATTACGAAGGCTCCGAGCGGCGCACCCCCCGGGGACGCCGGCGCCGCACCCCGAGGACCTGGTCGAGCGACCGCAGGAAACGCTCGTTGTCTTCGTGCCGGCCGATGGAGACACGAACCGCATCCTTGTAACCGTACGCCTCCATCGGGCGGACGATGACCCCCTCGCGGAGCAGCCGCTGGTGCAGCTCCTCCCCTCCCAGCCCGGTCCGCACCAGGATGAAGTTGGCGGAGGTCGGAACGAAATCGAGGCCGCGCTTCTGGAGCGCCGCCTCCAGGAACTTGGTCTCGCGCGTGTTGCCGGCGCGCGAGCGGGCGACGTGGCGGCGGTCCTTGAGGGCCGCGAGCGCCGCCGCCTGGGCGACGGCCGAGGTGTTGAAGGGCGAGCGCACCGCCTCGAGGGCGCGCGCCACGTCCGGGGAGGTCATCCCGTAGCCGATCCGCAGCCCTGCCAGGCCGTGGATCTTCGAGAACGTCCTGAGGACCACCACATGCCGGCCGGCGCGCAGGAAGTCGAGCCCGTCGGGATAGTTCTTCGCCTCGACGTAGTCGCAGTAGGCCTCGTCGATCACCGTCAGGACGTGCGCCGGGACGCGGGCGAAGTAGCGGTCGAAGTCGCCGCGCCCGACGTAGGTGCCGGTCGGGTTGTTGGGATTGCCGATGTAGACGAGGCCGGTGCGTCGCGTGCAGGAGGCGGCCATCGACTCGAGGTCGTGGCGATCGTCGCGCAGCGGCACCGACACCAGGGACGCGTTCATCGCCAGGACGGCGATGCGGTACATGATGAACGCCGGGTCCCCGACCACCGCGTTGCGCCGGTCGTGCAGGAAGGTCTTGGCGAGGATCTCGACCAGCTCGGTCGAGCCGTTGCCGAGCACCACCTGCGACGGCGACAGACCGTGGCGCACCGCCAGGGCGCTGCGCAGGGCGTAGCCGCTGCCGTCCGGATAGCGGTGGGCCTCGGCCGCCGCCGCCCGGATCGCCTGGAGGGCGCGGGGGGAGGGGCCGATCGGGTTCTCGTTGCTCGCCAGCTTGACGACGTCGCCGCGGCCGGTCTCGCGCTGCGCCTCCTCAATCGGCTTGCCCGGGATGTAGGGGGCGATGCGCAGAACGTGGTCGGGGATGCGCGGGCTCACCGGTATCCCCGCAGGACCCGGATCTCGGCGGGCGTCAGCGGCCGCCACTCCCCCGGCTTCAGATCGCGGTCCGCGAGCGCGCCGATGGCGGTGCGCCGCAGCTTCAGGACGGGGTGGCCGAGGCGCTCGAAGATGCGCCGGATCTGGTTCTTCCGCCCTTCGAACAGGACGACCTCGAGCCAGGTGTTGGACTGCGACGAGATCCGCTTCACCGGCGCCGGCATCGTCTTCCGGCCGTCGAGGAACAGACCGTGCCGCACCTGCTCGAGCGTCGGGCGGCCGACCAGGCCCTTGACCTTCACCCGATAGGTCTTCGGGACGTGGTTGCTCGGGTGGGTCAGGCGCTGCGCCAGGTCGCCGTCGTTGGTGAGCAGGAGCAGCCCCTCGCTGTTCCAGTCCAGACGCCCGACCGGGAAGAGGCGCGCCGGCACCCCGCGCACCAGGTCGAGCACGGTGGGTCGGCCGCGCGGATCGTGCGCCGTGGACAGCACCCCCTTCGGCTTGTGCAGCAGGACGGTGACCGCCTGCTCGGCGCGCCCGACCGGGGCGCCGTCCACGCGGATCCGGTCGGCCTGCGTGTCGACGCGGGTGCCGAGGGTCGTCACCACCTGGCCGTTCACCTCGACCCGGCCGGACTGGATGAGCCGCTCCGCCTCGCGCCGCGAGGCGATGCCGGCCGCCGCCAGGACCTTCTGGAGGCGGATGCCGCGCTGCTCAGGAGTCGTCCCCGTCGTCGTCGCGCTCGCTGTCGCTTTCTGTCGCATCTTCGAATTCTTCGTCCGCATGTCCCGAGCCTTCCCCGTCGTCTTCCTCCTCGAAGGCGCCGGTGGAGGTGGGGGCCTCCTGGACCAGCGGCAGCCCGAGGGTGGTGGCCAGCGCCCCGAACTCCTCGAGGGTCGGGAGGTCGGCCAGCGTGTTGAGTCCGAAATGAGTCAGGAACTCCGGCGTCGTCCCATAGAGCATCGGCTTTCCCACCACCTTCTTGCGCCCGACCACTTTGAGGAGCCGGCGGTCCAGCAGGGTCTGCAGGACGCCGGCGGGGTCGGTGCCGCGCAGCACCTGGATCTCCGGCGTCGTGATCGGCTGGCGGTAGGCGACGATCGCCAGGGTCTCGAGGGCCGCCCCCGAGAGGCGGCGGCGGTTGCGCGCGCGGAACAGGGCGCGGACCCACTCGCCCAGATCGGGGCGGGTGGTCAGCCGGTAGCCCCCCGCGACGCGCAGCACCTGGAGCCCTCGCTCGCCGCCGTCCCACTGGGCGGCGACCGCGTCGAGCGCCTCCTGCAAGGTGTCCTTCGGGGCGCCCGGGAACAGCTCCTCGAGATCGGCGAGAGTGAGCGGCTCCTCGGCCGCGAAGATCAGCGCCTCCAGGATGGAGCGCAGCTTCGTGGCTTCGGGGAGCGCGGTGATCGTCTCAGGCATGCGATTCCTCCGTGGGGGCGCCGGCCGGACCCGGTTCCGGGGCGGCGGGCGCGCCGGCCTCTTCGGGCGCCTCGTTCAGGATGACGACGAGATCCTCGCGGTCGTGGCTCGACCAGGCCCGCGCCACCCGGAGGCGGAGCACCTCCAGGAGGGCGAGAAACGTCAGGATGCAGGCGAGCCGGTCTCCGATCCCCTCGAACAGGGCGCGGAACTGCACCCGGCGCTCGCGCTGCAGCAGGTCGATGAGCCAGGTGACCCGTTCCATCAGGCTCATCGACTCGCGGGAGATCCGCCTGGATTCGCGCTCCGTCGCCCCGAGGCGCGACAGGATCCCCTGGAACGCGTGGACGAGCGCGTACAGGTCCGCCTCGATCCCCTCCTCGGCGGCGAACTCCGCGACCACCGTCGCCGGGCGCGTGTACACCAGCTCCATCGCCGCCTCCCTTTCCTGAAGCTGCTCGGCGGCGTGGCGCAGCTCCTGCACGAGGCCGGCGAGGCGGGAAGGGATCTCCTCCCCCTCCTCCGCGGCGATGGTCTCGATCGGCTCGGCCGGCAGCAGCATCCGCGACTTGAGGTGCACGAGGGTCGCCGCCATCACGAGATGATCCCCCGCCGCCTCGAGGTCGGCCGCCTCGAGGGTGCGGACCCACGCGTCGCACTGGCGCGCCACCTCGAGGAGGGGCACCCCGCGCAGGTCGATCCCGCCGGACCGCGCCAGGTGCAGCAGCACGTCGATCGGCCCCTGGAACTGGTCGAGCCGGATCGGCGCCAGGCCGGACGCGTCGGCGGACGACAACGGCGGCGGGATCACGAGGCGCTCCGCGGGGTGAGGTGCATCGCCTGCCGCACCCGCTCCATGGTGCGCCGCGCCTCGGCCCGGGCGCGACGGGCGCCGTCCGCCAGCAGGAGCTGGATGCGGCCCCGATCCCCGTCGAGCGCACGGCGGCGCTCCTGCACCGGGGCCAGCGCCGGTTCGAGATGGCCGAGGAGCATCTTCTTGCAGTCGATGCAGCCGATGCCGGCGCTCCGGCAACCTGCCGCGGCCTCCTGCTGCGTCGCCGGGCTGCTGAACGCCTTGTGCAGGTCGAAGACCGGGCAGACGTCCGGGTTGCCCGGATCGCTCCGGCGTTTGCGCGCCGGGTCGGTGACCATCGTCAGGATCTTGCTGCGGATCTCCTCCGGCGTGTCCGACAGGCTGATGGCGTTGCCGTACGACTTGCTCATCTTGCGCCCGTCGGTGCCGGGGATGCGCGGCGTCGGGGTCAGGAGCGCCTGCGGCTCCGGGAAGACCTCGCCGTAGAGATTGTTGAAGCGGCGGGCGATTTCCCGCGACAGCTCGAGGTGCGCCACCTGGTCCTCCCCCACCGGCACGAAGTTCGCGCGGTACATGAGGATATCGGCGGTCTGCAGCACCGGGTAGCCGAGGAAGCCGTAGTTCTGGAGGTCGCGATGGGCGATCTGCTCCTGCTGCTCCTTGTAGGTCGGGACCCGCTCCAGCCATGACAGCGGCACGATCATCGACAGGAGCAGGTGCAGCTCGGCGTGCTCCGGTACGTGCGACTGCACGAAGATCACCGAGCGCTCCGGGTCGAGCCCGGCCGCCAGCCAGTCGAGCCCCATCTGCTCGATGTTCTCCTGCAGGCGGGCCGGGTCGGCGTACTCGCTCGTCAGCGCGTGCCAGTCGGCGATGGCGAAGAAGCACTCGTGCGTGTCCTGCAGCCGCACCCAGTTCTCGATCGCCCCCTTCAGGTGGCCGATGTGCATGGGCCCCGTGGGCCGGAAGCCGGAGAGGACGCGCGGCCGGCTCATGACCCCGCCTTGTAGACCAGCGCCACCATCCCGACGGCGATCCGATCCCCCCCCTGCAGCACCTGAGGTTGGCCGGGGACGAGCCGCTTGCCGTTCACCAGGGTGCCGTTGAGCGCTCCGACCTCCTCCGACAGGTAGAAGGCGCCGTCCTGGTGCTGCAGCCGGGCGTGCCGGCGCGACACCGAACGGTTGATGTCCACCTGGGTGAGGTCGATCTCGGGGCGCTGCCCGGTCACCGGGTCATACCGGCCGATGACGGCGGCGGCGGCGATGATCGGGAACGTCTTTCCGCCCCCTTCGAGGATCAGCATCCCGAGCGCCCCCGCGGGGACCGGGAGGTCCGGGACCGCGGCCTTCGGGAGCGCTCCGGTGGCGGCGCCGGGCGCGGGACGTCCGGCGGCGGGGACCGCCGGGACGGGTGCCGCCGGAGGGGGCGGCGGCTGCGGCTCGGGCGGGGCGTCCATGTCCACGGAGATCGCCGCCTGCGGCCTCTCGCCGGTGTCCCCCGCGGCGAGTTGCTCGAGCTTGTGCGTCGCTTCCTGCAGCCGGTTGCTGAGCTTGCGGAGCATGCGGACGGCGATCTCGATGTTCGCCCGGATCATCCGGTCGAACGTCGTGCTGTTGATCTCGATGAGCTCGGCGTTGCTCAGCGCCTCGGCGGAGGAGGTTCGGGGGAGCCCTTCGAGGACCGCCAGCTCGCCGAAGAAGTCCCCTTTCTCCATGACCGCGAGCTCCTGCTTGACCCCGTCCCGCACCCGGAAGAGGCGCACCTCGCCCGACTGGACGACGTACATCTCGCTCCCGAGGTCCCCCTCGGTGAACACGGTCTCGCCGGCTTTGCGGCGAACGGTGAGATTCTTGAAAGGGTCCTGGGCCATCGGCGATTGGTCTGAAGGGCGCGCGGCGCCTCCCGACGCGACGCGCGCGGATAATACCAGACCCGCCGGACGCCGGATAGAATCGTGCGCCATGAGGCTCGAAGCGGATCCGGGGCACCGTCCCGGACGGATCGGGGCGATCGCCATGCTCGCGGGCGCGCTCGTTGCCGGTCTCCCGGCGGCGGCCCCGGCCATCGCGCCCGCGAAGGCGTCCGGGCTCCTGTGGCCGCTCGACCGGCCGAAGGAGATCGTTTCCACGTTCGGCGAGTACCGCTACGACCGCCTGCATGCCGGCCTCGATCTCTCGACCGACGGGGCCGTCGGCCTCCCGGTGAAGGCGGTCGGCGACGGCGAGATCTATCGCCTCAAGGTGGAGTGGCGCGGATACGGCAGAGCGCTTTATCTCCGGCTGCGGGACGGCCGGCGGATCGTCTACGGCCACCTCGAGCGCTACGAGGACAAGGCGCTGGGGCTCGAGAAGCGGGTGGCGCGCCGGCGCGAGGAGAGCGGCAACCGCTTCCCCGGCGACCTTTTTCTCGAGCCGGGGATCCCGGTCCGGCGCGGGCAGGTCGTCGCCTAC
>Ga0111538_10002601_pt1 | contig 25312 bp, 19 predicted proteins | sample SoiMethybrSBSTD1_FD_79669 | JGI IMG/M metagenome (GOLD analysis project Ga0111538, IMG submission 79669) | Bulk soil microbial communities from a Populus tree surrounding site in Tennessee, USA - Soil MetaG P. TD hybrid SBSTD1 (version 2)... | ecosystem: Environmental > Terrestrial > Soil >...
CCGCCCACTGAAGAACAGATCGAGCAAACAGTAGCGCGTCGCCTGCTGAATGGTTTGCAGCAGACGCTTCCGATGATCGATCAGTATCTGCCTTCAAAGGCACCCATGGTCCGGCAGAAACTGACGGAGATGGGCATGTCGAACAATTCCATGGCGAATCTTGCCCAGACGTTCAGCGCGCTGCAAGGTAATCCAACCGCGGACGCTCTTCTCCAGGCGGCCCAGGTTGCACCGCAGCAAATGCAATCGCGTCTCTACCAACAGGCGGCATACAAAGCGATTGACGAAGGCGACACCGAGCGAGCGCGCCAGATTGCCAACGACCACCTGCAAAACAATGCGCGCGACGTCGTGATGCAGCGCATCGATTTTAAGGAAATGACCAAGAAAGCCGAGGGCGCACGCATCGAGGAGATCCGGCAAACTGTTTCGCGACTGCAAACGGACAATGAAAAGCTCGACATGTTGATACAGGTGGCCGGCGACGTGCAGAAAACTAATCAGAAGCTGGCGCTCCAAGTACTGGAAGACGCCAGGCAGATTGTTAACCGCCGGGCGACCAGTTACGAGCAGTTTGAGCAACAGCTAAAAGTAGCGCACGCATTTTCGTCAATCGATCTATCAAGAAGTTTTGAGGTGTTGGATCCGGCGATCAGTCAATTGAATGAATTGCTCTCAGCCGCCGCAGTGTTGAGTGGATTCGAGATCAACATGTTTCGCGATGGCGAAATGTCGATTCAAAACGGAAACGGTTTGACGTCGACCATCAATCGATTCGGCCAGGAACTGGCGGTGCTCGCGAAAAGCGACTTCGAACGTTCGGAAACACTGGCGGGAAGATTTCAGTTTGCTGAACCGAGGATCATGACGAGATTGTCAATCGTACAGGGATTGCTCGGACTGAAACCCGCGGGCGGACCACGGGTCTTGTTCGGAAATGCAGGCAGTAGTGACACTATCGTGATTAGACAGGATTAGTATCGGCTTCTCTGTGAGACTATTTCGAGTCTGAACGAACAAGGGGAATTCATTGCAGCACTTGGACGAGAAGCCGGACATTCCAACAACACCGTACGACCCAAACGATCCGGCGCAAACGCCGGGTTCAATTCCATTGCCTCCGGACTCTAATCCGCAACCGCAGGCTCCGGTTCGCGAGCCTGATCAGCCTCCGCCAATCACGGAACCCTCTACGCCTGAACCCACCAGACTGTAAAAGAGGATTCTTCGATTGCCGGTACTGTTGCGTTCTTTCTTTACGATTGCAGCCACAAGATGGATCTTTCGATTCTTTAGAAGGCTCGGACTGCTCGGTCTCTTCCTGATGAGTGCGCTTGACTCGTCGTTTCTCGTACTCCCCTTCGGAAACGATCTGCTGCTGATTGCACTTGTGAGCTCTAATAGAAATAGCTGGATTTGGATCGGCTACGTGATTGTTTCGGCACTCGGATCTGTTGTCGGCGTTTTGATTGTCGACCTGATCATGCGGAAGGCCGGTGAGAAAGGATTGGAGCGTTTCGTTAGCGCAAATCGGGTCGAGAAATTGAAACAAAAACTCGAAAACAAAGCGGGCATCACCGTCTTCATTGCGACGCTGATTCCGCCGCCATTTCCATTCACGCCAGTGGTGATGACTGCGTCGGCTTTACAGTCGCCGCGCGGCGAAATGTTGATTGCTGTCTTCCTCGGACGTCTCGTGCGTTTCGGCATCGAAGCAGTGCTCGCGCTGTATTTTGGGCGTCAGATGATAGCGTTTCTGAACTCCGACGTGGTGACTTACATTGTGTATGCACTAATCGGAATCGCGGTGGTGCTGAGCACGCTGTCGCTCCTCCGCTGGATAAAGCGAAATTAGCCACAAAGAGGCACAAAACTTATCAATCAGATGTCTGAATTTTTTGTGCTTTTTGTGGCCTACGTGTAAAATCCCGAGTCGAAAATAAACCTCCTGAAGGGAGCCCGCAGGCATGCCAGAGACACGGGGCGTCCAAGCCACCGAAGAAGTAAAAGCAGAATGGTCCACGGCGTACAAGTATTACCTCAGAGCGCCTGGTGACCGGTTCGATAAGAAAAAGGATCGGACCCAGCGAATCGATTACGTAGCCCAGGAAATGAAGCTGACTCGCAAACAGGCCAAGCGCCGCATTCGAAATTACGAAGCGTGGCAGCGAAACATCAAAAAGGGCATCGTGCGCCCGTAACGGTCCGAATTTTCAAGCTGTAAGACTGGACCTCACCCAGTCCTTCAATCTCCGCCCTTACTCTGCCAATCAATCTGTGTAATCTGGGGATAGGTTTGATATATTGTTGGCTCCCAATCCCCTTCTCGAAAACAAATGACTTGCCAGGAGGTTAACGGTGAGATTCACTCGTCATGGCCGCCAATTGTGGCTGGGCCTCTTCTTTCTTCTTAGCATTGGACTAGCGCTTATGTCCTGTACTGATAATCCAAATTCACTTTCTTCGTCTGGTACAAATGATGCCGACAAGTTCCTCGCTGACGCCGAAAAACGTCTCATGGATCTCAGCATCAAAGCAAGCCGCGCCGATTGGGTGAAAAGCACCTTTGTCACTGACGACACGGAAACGATGGCCGCGGAAGCAAACGAGAACTTGATCGCGGCGACGACTGAACTCGCCGAACAAGCGCGTCGATTCGACAATGTCAATCTCTCTCCGGAAGCCAAACGTAAGCTCAAACTGCTGAAACTCTCGCTCACTCTGCCGGCGCCAAAAGATCCTGCTCTGCGCAGCGAACTCACAAAGATCGCGGCATCAATGGAAGGCGACTACGGCAAGGGTAAATACTGTCCCGATGGCGATAAAGGAAAATGTTTGAGTCTGCCTGATCTGGAACAGATCATCGGCAGCAGTCGCGATCCTGAGGAACTGAAGAAAGCGTGGCTGGGCTGGCATCAAATTGCCGTGCCGATTCGAAAAGACTACGTGCGGTTTGTCGAACTGAGTAACAAGGGCGCTCAGGAGATGGGCTTCAAAGATACGGGCGCGATGTGGCGTTCGAAGTACGACATGGAGCCTGACGAGTTTGCGGCTGAGATGGAACGCTTGTGGCAACAGGTTAAGCCGCTTTACGACTCGCTCTACACCTACACGCGTCACAAGCTGTCTGAGAAATACGGTAAAGACGTCGTTAGTGAAGACAAACCGATACCCGCGCACCTGCTCGGAAACATGTGGGCACAGACGTGGGGAAATATCTACCCGCTGCTCGCGCCTGCAAATGCCGATCGCGGTTACGACCTGACACAAATACTCAAGTCGAAGAATACAGACGCGAAGCAGATGGTTCGCTATGGCGAAGGGTTCTTCACGTCAATCGGTTTCGACGCGCTTCCGCCCACTTTCTGGGACCGGTCGCTGTTTTTGAAACCCGCCGATCGCGAAGTCGTCTGCCACGCGAGTGCGTGGGATATCGACTTTGAAAAAGATGTGCGACTGAAGATGTGTGTCCAGATCAACGAGGAAGACTTCTCCACCGTGCATCACGAGTTGGGCCACAATTATTATCAGATGGCCTACTCCACTAAGCCTTTTCTATTTCGCGACAGCGCGAACGATGCGTTTCACGAAGCGATTGGCGACACGATTGCTTTATCGGTGACGCCGCCGTATCTGAAGCAACTGGGTTTCATCGATAAGGTTCCGGACCAAAGCGCAGATATCGGCTTTTTGCTGAACCGCGCGCTCGACAAGGTCGCGTTTTTGCCGTTTGGTTATCTGGTGGACCAGTGGCGCTGGAAAGTCTTCTCAAATGAAGTCAAGCCGGATGGATACAACAAAGCGTGGTGGGATTTGCGTGAGAAGTATCAGGGCATCGCGCCGCCAGTGCCGCGCACTGAACAGGACTTCGATCCGGGTGCGAAGTATCACGTGCCTGCAAACACGCCTTACGCGCGCTACTTCCTCGCTGCGATTCTGCAGTTTCAGTTTCACCGCGCACTGTGTCGGGAAGCCGGATTCAGTGGTCCGCTTTGCCAGTGCTCGATCTACGGAAACAAGAAGGCCGGCGAGAAGCTGAAAGCGATGCTGGCGATGGGTTTAAGTCAACCGTGGCCCGAAGCATTAAAGGCGATGACCGGCGAAGACAAAATGGACGCGACTGCGATTATCGATTACTTCGCACCGTTGAAAACGTGGCTCGACGAGCAGAACAAGCAGCAAGCCACGTCTTCGACGCAATAAGCCTTATCGAGCGACTCGCGTGATGCTGCTGTCGCGAAGCACGTAGTGCTGGGTTTGTAGTTCGGTGATGATTTCAGCGGTTTGAAATGCTCGCAGAACTTCAGGCGGCCACACGCGATGCGATCTTCCTTCGCGAACGGTAGCATTGTTGACGCGCATAAACTCGTCGGTCGAAGGCACTGAGGTTCGCGGCTTCACCAGTGAATACCTGAGCGGGCGACGCCGGGTGAAGGGAAACTGTATCGAGAGGATTTGATTTGTTTGGGCTAATGCTTTCATAGACACCTTGTTGAACTGGGATAACGCCTGTCCAACATAAAACAACTCTCAATGAACCTCTGATTCCAATTTTTTGTGCCTTATGTGCCTTTTTGTGGCTAATTATGCTGGTCGTTGCAGGTAGGAACGGAGCTCGGGTCGGGTGGCTTTGCGTACCAGGGCGGCCTTGGCTTTCCATTCCATAGTGCGGCTCAGTTCCACGAGAAAGCGTGTTTCTCCGGATTCGAGGGAAGCAATGGGAGCGCCATCCTGGTAGAGAATTCTGTTACTCGTATGCGCTGTGATTCGACTCCCGGGAACAATGATTCCGACGAGGTTCAGAGGGTCGGCAGCACTGATTGAAATCAAACTCTCCTGCGGGCCGGCGCGACGAATCGCACGCAACATTCCGATCGCTTCCGGGAGTGCAAACTGTTCACCCGAAATGCCTGCCACGAAGCGACCACCACGAATATCTCCACGTGCCTCGAGACGATGATAAAAGCGCAGGAGTACACGCCACGGTAACGCTATACCCTCACGCTCGAGTAGACGTTTGAAAACCACGCCATAGCGTTTGAGTAGCGCCCAGGCAACTTCTTCAGTCAGCGACTGGTCGTTCAGGTCCGGTGTTGCGTTGCGTTGCAGGATGGACCAGCGACCGGCACTCGACATCTCATAAACCGGCTGCCGGTGTTTCCGGCGCGACGCTGCCTGCGTTTTACGACTTCCAGGCGTGAGCAAAGCGCGCAAACCGGCAAAGCTGTCTGAAACAACGATGCCATTAGCGACCAGTTCCGCGAGTGCCTCTTCAACCTGGCTACGCAAGAGCTTCGTGTTGTCAACGATGTCCGTGAAGAATGAAGCCCCACGTGTCATCAGGTACTCGTAGACCGTCTGCGTGGTGGTTGAAAACTCAGAGGAGCTTGCCGGCGCCGGTTGCGGAAACACAGAGCTCCAGAGCACAAAATTCTTTCGTCGCAGAAGCGCGATTGGGGTGTTTCGAACCGGACCAGAGCCGCGTGATCTCTCGCCGTTCTCGACGGCTGCCGAACGTGTCAGTGGAGTGAGTCGCGCCCAAACCACCTCACCCGACAAGCACAAAGCATCGAGCCACGCCGGATCGTATTCCACCATTCGCGCCGGTAGTAGTTCGCCTTCCCACGCTGCCGCGGGTGCTTCCACACCCTCCAATTGCTCGATAATCGCTTTGAGACTTTCCGGACCTTCCATCTGATGGTCCGGCGTAACCTTTTGCCAGGCCAGCAGGAACCGGATGAAGTCGCTGCTGGCGACGGGTTCAATCTCCTGTCGTAAACGATTCAGCGTGTAGCTGTGGATGCGAGCCAGCAGCCGACGCGCGCTCCATTCAGTTTCCGTTGTGCCGGGTGTGAACTTGCCGCGAATCACGAATCCTTCTGCTTCGAGTCTCAGCAGAGCAGTTTCGATTTCCAACTTGCTGAGCCCGGAAGAGTCGATCAACTGTTCGACAGTAACGGGTCCCAATCCTTCCAAACGTCCGCGAATGATCTCGACCAGGGCGTCTTCAGGAGTCCATGCCATGCGAGAGACACTCTCGGGCGCGACAATCGGCGGCTCCAGTTGTGCCTCAGGGTAATTGGCCTGGAGTTGCGGCAGGCGTTCGGCGGCAACCCACAATTTCTTACCTGGGCCCACAGTCATCACTGCCGCACGACGATCAGCATTCAACTCCGCAAAGAATTCCTGCCACGCGGCACCCTCAGCTTCGGTCAGAAACCCGAGCTCGACAAGCGCATCGTGAAGTTCGTCCGCATTGCGTGGCTCCGGCCAAACTTCATCGCGCACTCGATCGATTGCAGATTGATCGAGTTTGCCCATATCGCTGGCTGTTTCCGGATCGAGCCAGCGACGTTGAAACACGGCTCGCGTGCGACGTTCCTCGAGCGGTGCGTCGTCCAGATAAGCGTATGGTCGAGCGTTGAGTATTTCCTGAGAAAGGGGCGAAGCCTCAATCACGTCGCGAGCGAAAAGGTTCTTTTCGTTTCGCTCGATCGACGTCAGCAGACGCTCGAGACCATCGATGTCCATCGCCTCTTCGAGGCAGTCTTTGACTGTTTGATCGACGAGCGGATGCGATGGTATCTCTCGTTCGCCGGTGAGGTTTTCAGCGCACGCCACCTGATCCGGGAAAATCGCTGTCAGGAGATCTTCCGCGTCCATGCGCTGCAACTGCGGTGGAATCTTGCGGCCGCCACGACGCCGCAATACCGCAAGGGAACGAGTCACATTCCAGCGCCACCGAATATTCCACATTGGCGCATCAAGCAAAGCCTGACACAGAAGCTGGCGCACTGTTTTGGAGTTCAGGTAGTGGAAAACGTCGTCGAGCGGGAAACTGTGCGTTGGCCCAAGTGAGAGCACGATCGCATCTTCCGTCGCCGCCGCCTGCAGTTCAAAGTTGAACTTCCGACAAAACCTCTTACGCAACGCCAACCCCCACGCCCGGTTGATACGACTGCCGAACGGCGAATGAAGTACCAACTGCATGCTGCCGCTGTCATCAAAGAACCTCTCCAGGACTAAGTTTTCCTGCGACGGCATCACACCCAGCACAATCTTCGCCCCGGCCAGATAGTCAACAATCTGCTCCGCCGCGGATTGAGATACTCCCACCTCATCCTTGAGCCAGCTCAAGGCCCCATCAAGCCTAACCCCCGATCCATCTTCATCCGCGTTAACCCGTGTCCCAACTTCTTCTCTTAATCGCGATACAGATACGGATAATTCAGAAGTCCGCGCAGGTGCCTCCCCCAACCAGAAAGGAATCGACGGCGGTTGTCCATGCGCGTCCTCGACTCGAACCTTCCCCTGCTCCACCCGGAGCACGCGCCACGAAGTATTTCCGAGTTGAAAGATGTCGCCCTGCAAACTCTCGATCGCGAAGTCTTCATTTACAGATCCGATCACCAGTTCACTGGGCTCGAGCACGACAGCGTAGTCAGCCGTATCTGGAATGGCACCGCCGGAAGTGATAGCAGCCAGTCGCGCGCCTCTGCGCCCGCGAATTCGCTGGTTGACGGCGTCGTGATGCAGGTAAGTCGATCGCCGGCCGCGCTTGGTGGTGAATCCTTCTGCGAGCATGCGCACGATCGCATCGAACCGCTCGCGTTCCAGATTGCGGTAGGGATACGCGCGTCGGACAGTTCGGAACAGATCGTCTTCAGACCACTCTTCCGCAGCGACCGCGGCCACGATCTGCTGCGCCAGAATGTCGAGAGGTTTTTCGGGAATCTCCAAGCGATCCAATTCTCCACGACGAACCGAATCGATAATCGCTGTGCACTCAACCAACTCGTCGCGCGAGAGGGGAAAGATGCGGCCTTTCGGGAACCCCGCGACGGTGTGGTTCGACCGGCCGACGCGTTGCAGAAAGCTGGCTATGGAACGAGTTGAACCAAGCTGACAAACGAGATTCACATCGCCGATATCGATTCCCAGTTCCAATGATGCAGTGGCAACAAGCGCGCTCAGCTCGCCTGACTTCAGGCGTTGCTCGGCCACCAGACGTTGTTCACGAGCAAGGCTTCCGTGGTGCGCAGCGATGTTCTCTTCGCCGATTCTTTCACCGAGGTGACGTGCGACTCGTTCAGCAAGCCGGCGTGTGTTAACGAAGACGAGTGTGGTGTGGTGCTGGCGAATCAGTTGTGCGATTCGATCGTAAACCTCATCCCAGACCTCGCCCGACATCACCGCCTGCAAAGGAGACTCGGGCAATTCAATGGCGATGTCGAGTTTTCTAGCGTGGCCACTATCGATAATGGTGCAGTTGGGAGTGTTGTTGGCGTCGACGTTCTCAGTGCCGACGAGGAATCGCGCGACTTCTTCAATCGGACGCTGCGTCGCGGAAAGGCCGATGCGAACGAGCGAATGAGAATGTTGGGAAACTAGCTGTTCCAATCGCTCGATGGAAAGTGCCAGGTGCGAACCGCGCTTGTCGCCGACGACCGCGTGAATCTCGTCGAGAATCAGCGTTCGCGCGGTCTCCAGCATGCGTCGCCCGCCGTCGCTGGTCAACAGAATGTAGAGTGATTCCGGAGTCGTGACGACGATGTGCGGCGGACGCTTCGTCATCGCGGTGCGTTCGGAAGCCGGCGTATCGCCAGTGCGAACGAGAGTGCGAATGTTGACCGTAGGCTGGCCGAGCGCTTTCAACTCCTCCTGAATTCCTTCCAGCGGGACCTGGAGATTGCGCTGCACGTCGTTGCTGAGAGCTTTCAGCGGTGAGACGTAGATTACGTGTGTGGAATCGTCTAGCTGGCCTTCCAAACCAAGTCGCACCAGATCATCGATTGCCGATAGAAAGGCTGCGAGAGTTTTTCCGGATCCGGTTGGTGCGGCAATCAGGGTGTGCCGGTGTTTCTTAATTTCAGGCCAGGCCCGCAATTGCGGCTCGGTGGCTGCGGGAAAGCTGCGCGCAAACCAGCGCGCCACTGCCGGATGGAAAATCTCGAGATTCATAAGGGACGAGCATTATACCATCCACAGATTACACAGATTAAATTACAAATCTGCGTAATCTGTGGATGGCTTTTTATTCGAATTGTTTTCTGAACTGGTCGAATTGTTCCTTCAGTTTCTCGACTTCGGCAGTCAAGGCTTCGACCTTTTCTTCGAGGCTCGTGCGTCGCGGTGGGCTCGGCGGAGTTTGCTCGATGGCCTGGAGATCAATCTCGCCTGACAGTAAGTGAGCAAAGCGGCCGTCCTTCTGTCCCGGTTGACGAGGGAGCCGTGCGACCAGCGGATCGGGATCTCTCGTGATGAGTTTGTTAAGAGTCTCCTCAACTTCCTCCAGGCTTGAAAACTCGTATAAACGTGAACCATTGCCACGCAACTCACCGAGCGTCTGCGCTCCGCGCAGCATCAGGACGCACATCAACGCCATCTCCGGATGACTCAGGTGCATGACCTCCGGCATCACGTGCTTGTACTTCGGCACTCGACTCGTGCTGCCATAAAACACGTAAGCGAGATTCTTCTCGCGCAGGCTTTCCAGTGCATCTGCTACCTGGTTTTCAGAATAGGAAGTGACCGGATTGCGGTTGTTCTTCTGATTGCACGCGAGCGTAAGTGCGTTGAGCGTTAAAGGATAGTATTCCGGCGTGGTCACTTGCTTCTCGATCAGCGACCCCAGCACACGCGTTTCGATTTCGGAGAGCATTGTTTCCATTGCTTAAAAAAAAGGTCCTATTGGGCCTATAGGACCTATATTTTGACCGATGTTTACGATTCTATTGATCGTCGCCGTCAGCCGTGCTCGGTCGCTGTCCTTGCCCGCGGCCTTCGGAGCGGCCGACACTGAGGTTGTCGTAGTTCAGTGCCGCATTAAATATTAGGAAGAACTCGCCCTGCGTTTGATGTCGCCACATCGGATTTGTGGCAAACATCACCACGTGACCACGGCCGACGGGCACATCAACGATCGCGGGTTTGTTCGCAAGTTCGTTGCCACCCGCGAGCATGCCACTTACAAGCAGGTTCTTCTCATCATTCGCAAACCGCAGCACGACGCGTGGTCTTAGCTGTGGCGGCGTGAAAAATGGACTCTCGCGCAGGTCAGCATCCGGATCGGGCCGGTTATTAGGATCGAGAGGCCGTGGTTGTGGCATTGCCTGAATCACGTCCGGATCAGTAACGCCACCACGTCCCGAAGCACGCGAGGCACCACCACCACCGCCCTGACCGCCGCCACCGCCACCGCCAAACCCGCCGCCTCCGCCGGCCTGAACCTGAAAGAGGGGCGACTGGCTGAAGTAAATAGGTAATCCTGAATCGTAGCCATAAGCAATCGGACTCTTCCGATCCGAGAAGGTGGAGTTGTAAATCGATCCACGCGCCTGGAGTTTATCTGCCTGTTGGATCGAAACACCGTTCGTAATGCCGTAATCGATGGGTACCTGAGCGACACCGCCGATGGTAATAAACAATCCGCCGTCCTCGATGAACTTTTGCAAATTGGCGACACCGGCCACATTCATTCCGCCGCGCATGTCGTCAGTCTGGTCCGGCGAGTTGGCAAAGTTTGGCGTTACTGTCGATGCCTTCCACGGGATCGGATCGCCACGCTTCGGCATGCCATTGACAATCGTCTGCGCAGAACCGCCAACAGGCGGGAAGATCAACACGTCAAACTTCTCACGAAGATTCGGCGTGTTGCGAATCACGTGATCGGAAATGTACGTGTAAGGGATCTTAAACTTGTCGAACTCGATCCGATACCAGCCTTCGTTTTGCGTGTTAGTCCAGGTATGAACAATCGCGATGCGGGGCACTGCCAGCTCGTGAGTTTTCACCTCCGGCATTTTTTCCACGCCGACTGCTTTGAGACCGAGCTCAGTTACAGCCGACTCCAATCGCGAGCGCAAGTCCGCCGGATTGCCATCCTTCTTCAGGATGAACGAGCCGGTGTTGAACTGCTGATCGCCGATCTTGAATGAATCTTCCGCAGCACTCATCTTCACGTCTTTCAACCTGAAGCGCAGCGTTGCGAGTGTGTTATCGGTGTTGTGATTGATTATGTACGCAACCGCGGAAGCAGGACCGCTAAGCTGTCCGGTTACCTTCGCGTCTTCCGTGAGCAATGTCCCCGGCGCATCGAGCACGCTCTTGTCGACAACTCGAACGGTCTTGACGTTACGCATAGCGCCCATGGTCCAGCCGGTGTCGTCGTACGGAGCCGGATCGCTGACGTTGTAATACTGCGTGTCGAGCAGCATGTCGGCCATGCGTGAATACGGCTGGTCCATCCTGACGATGTAAGAGCCGGCCGGGTATTTCTGATCCTTCACACTGAACTCTTTCGCCGCGCGGTGCACTTCGACTCCCTGCAGGCGCAACAGGTTCACCATGTCCGCAGCTTCAACCGGACGCGGCGTGTCGCCGGGAATGATGTACGCGGCCGGTCCTTCATTCGAAGCTTTCGCGATCGAGCGTTTACTCTTCAGATAAAAGTTATTCAGAAAGCGCTCTTTTTCTTTGGCAACAAAGTTCATGGCAAACAGGATTGCCGATTGTTGCATGTTGACGTTGTTGCGCATGGACCAGTTCACACGCGGGAACGGCGGGTTGGGCCGGTACCAAACGCGCGACGTTTGATTGGATTGGAGAGTTCGCTCGCGCGTGTCGGCGCCACCATTGCCAAAGGTCTCGTAGAAGCGCCCGATCGCGTTGTGACCGGTGGCGATGTAGAGCATGTAATTGGGCGCCCAGCCATCGTAGAAACCGTGCGTCCAAACACCCGGGACACCGCGCTTCGTCATTTCCTCGATCTCGTGATACGCGAGCAATTGGAATTCGTCGATTGCAAGCGGGTCGAGCCACGCGTTGTACGGTCCCGTGCCCGTCATCGTGTAGAGATACGGCACCGACTCGTGCAGATCGTGAAGCACGGTCGGGTGGTAATCGAGGAACGTCCGCATCTGGTTGCGCGTGAGCGCGAGGGCGAGCCCCAGACCGTCACGATTGTTGTCGTGTGCGACGTACTTGCCCCAATAGAGTAGTGGCGGCGTCGGTTTGCCGAGGTTGGCTCTGTGATAGTTGTAGAGATCGACCATCCGATCGCGACCATCGACTTCAAGCGCCGGGGTGATCATGATGATCATGTTCTTGCGAATGTCTTCGATGAAGGGCGAATCCTCGACGGCGAGACGGTAAGCCATCTCCATCAGCATTTCCGGCGAGCCGGTTTCGGGCGAGTGGATCGAGCCGGACGCCCAGTAGAACGGTTTTCCTTCGGAGATCAGCGTGTGGGCTTCGGTGTCGGTGATCTTTCTCGGATCGGCCAGCTTAGCGGTGATCTCCTTGTAACGATCGAGCTTGGCGAGATTTTCCTCGTCACTAATGATCACCAGCATTTGCTCGCGTCCTTCTTCGCTCTTTTCCGGCGCAGTTAACACGCGCACGCGCGGCGACGCTTTGGCGAGCTCGCGATAGTAGCGGTAGAGATCTTTTGTGTAAGTGAGCTTGTTTGGAGTTCCGACCGCGTATCCCAGAACCTTGTCCGGAGAAGGCACCTTGTCAGACAGCGGCAGGTGATCGACGAGTTCTGTCATGAAGTACTTTTCCGTGGTGTACTCGGCGATCTTCGCACCGTAAGCTGTGTCGAGTGGCGACTTTGGTGTCGTGTACTTCGGATTGATCGGCGCATTTTTCACGGGAGTTGCCGGACTACTTGCACCTCCTGCCTCAGTGCCGCCGCGCGATTCGTTCTGCGCAAAAACGGACGCGGTTACAAACACCACAAGGACACAACAGAAGAATAGTCTTCGAAGTACTGGGGACATGATGTTTCTCCTTTGTTAAGGCAGGCCTATCCGCGTAGATCTTTCTTCAGATCCGTTAAATCTGTGGCTAACCGAAATCCCGACGTCATCCAGCGCTCATGGGCGTGAAAGAAGTTTCGGTATGTAGCTCGGATGTGCAATTGCGGCGTGGCAAACGAGCCGCCGCGCAAAACCTTCTGGTTGACGAACCACTTGTCGTTGTATTCGTCAAACTCGGACTTGAATCCGGGATACGGCACGTAGTCGGAAGTGGTCCACTCCCAAACGTCGCCAATCATCTGCTGGCAGCCGTACGCATTCGCGCCTTCCGGAAAGGCGCCGACGGGCGCAACTGACCAGAGACCGTTCTCAAACAGGTTTGTGTTGCCGCTGCTGGGGTCAGTATCGCCCCACGGAAATGCCGTCCTGACTTTGCGACGCGCATCATAGCACGCCGCCTTCTCCCATTCCGCCTCAGTAGGCAGTCTCTTGCCGGCCCACTTCGCGAATGCAGACGCTTCGAAGTAACTGACGTGACAAACCGGCTCATCTTTTCGACTCGCAGCCGATTGAAGACCTGAAAAGTCGCGAATCATCCATTCCGCGTCGTGCAATTCCCAGTAAAGCGGGGCACGCCATTGTTCGCGGTTCACGGCTTCCCAACCTTCTGAGAACCACCAGCGGAAGTTCTGATAGCCGCCGTCGTTAATGAATTCAAGAAAGCCGCCATTGCTGACCGGAGCTTTGTCGAGCGCGTAGTCCTGAAGGAAGACTTGATGACGGGGCTTCTCGTTGTCGAACGCAAACGCTTTGGAACCTGGCGGCCTTGCGCCGCTTTGGTCTGCTCCAAATCCAAGCCAGAACAGTCCGCCTTCGATCTCAGCCATTCCCTCAACCTTCGACACAGGTTTCGGCAATGGTTTGATGGACGCGTCAAACTGATCGCACAGTAGATGCTTGATGTCGTAGACAAGCAGTTCCTGGTGCTGCATCTCGTGTTCGAGCCCGAGCCTCACGAGCGACAGCACTGTTTCTGCGTCGCGCAAGCTGTCCAGCGATTCCAGCACTGAAAGCACCTGCTCGTCGATGTGCTTCCGGTAAGCGACGGTTTCTTTCACAGTCGGTCGCGACTTGGTACCGCGTTTCGGCCGTTCGATTCGTTCGCCGAATCCTTCGTAATACGAGTTGAAGTAGAAGAGAAAATCTTCTGAGTAGACGCGGTAACCGGGTTTGTAAGCCTGCAGAACGGTTTCGAAGAACCAAGACGTGTGGCCGATGTGCCACCGTGGCGGGCTCATGAATTCGGCCGTTTGGATTACGTAATCCTCGATTTCGAGCGGCGTGACGATTTCTATCGTGCGCGCTCGCACCTGCTTGTAGAGATCCGCAATTGAAACGGTATCCGGCCCTGAAATCTCACGAAACGTTGAAGCCATGGTTTGAGGGCAATAATAACTCCTCGCAAGGCAAAACAATAATGGGCGTCTCCTTGGAGTGCGGCGGCCTGACGCCGCTTTGGCCTCGAGCCGGCGTGATCGATAACAAAGCGGCGTCAGGCCGCCGCACTCCAAAGTGGCGCTCAACTCTCTATGCAGATTCGATGTAGCGGCGAGCGTTGAACTTCTTCGCCATGCTTCGCGACGTCATGTAGCGGATGGTGCCGAAGATTTCACGCTCAAACCACGGCCGGTCGTGCTTGCCGAAACACCAGAGAATGCCGGCGTAGGAATTCGGATCGCGCCCATCCAGGGCGTACTTGTTGTTCAAATGCACGAGGAGCTCGAACGCCATTTCATACGTTCGCTGCCATTCGATTACGCGTTTGCCCCAAAGCATACGCACGTAATTGTGCAACAGTCCGGTGTCGACCAATTCCCGCTGGGCGGCGTTCCACAGTTCGTCGTGGGTTTCAGCAGCCTCGATTGTTTCTTCGTCAATCAGTTCGGGATGTGGATCGTCAGCGTGTTCGCGCATCGTCTGTTGAGCCCAGGGCGGCAGCGATTTCAATGAGTCGTAGTGAGAATTGTGTCGCGTCAGGTTAAACGAAAGCTCGCGCCGGACGATTGCCTGTTCGAGAAATGCATCCTTTGTCGCTTTCGGGGCTTTCGCTTGTTCCACCGCCGCTACGATTTCCTGAATCGACAAAAAGCCAAAGTGGAGATACGGGCTCAGACGTGAGACGCCATCGACTGACGGTTCGTTATGCGTCTTGTCGTAGTGAGGAAGAATATCGTGCACAAAGTGTTTGAGACGTTTGCGCCCGGCGGTGGTGCCACCGTGATACAGGCTGGACGGTTTGACGCTGTGATCGATGTCACATTGTGCGACCAGTTCTGCGATATTGTCGGCAGTCACAGTCGTCTCAGGACACTCAACCGTGAGCATCGGCTTCTTCACATCTAAGTGAGGTGTGATGATGGTGCGAGGAAGCTCAGGAAGCAGGCGCTGGATCTTGGGACGAATCGTGTAAGCCGCATATTCCTCTTTCGGCAGTGCTGAAAGCGGAACCATGCCGTTGGCGTCCACCCTATAGACCGGAAGATTCAAATGGGCAACGCGTTCGTTATGGTCGGGAATTATGAAACAGGGATAGTCGTCGGTAACGAGCAGCGCGGCCTCACGCGCGAGTTCCGCAACAATGTGCTTCGGATCGCGGTCGTTTTTCTGCAGATAAAAAATGTAACGGATCCCACGTTCTGAAAACTCTGCCTGTTTCTCAGTGACGCCCTCGAGTATAAACGTGTGTAGCCGATCGTTTGCCCACGGGTAATAGAACTTCAGTCCCTCGTAGACGACGAGCGGAAGCCTGTGGTCGTTCGCCGTCTGGCTAGCGAAATTGAGCGCGTAGTTGTGACTGGCGCGCTTGAACATCTGCATCCAGTAAAGTACGTAACGACCTTTAGTGTTTACTTTGGAGTCGTTGAGTTTCGTAACCCTGCTGGAAAGATCCATTTCACCCGCTTGCGTTGACGATAATCGAACTGGAGGCGGGAGGAAGCACGCGACCGATGATGCGTGCGTGGGGATAATTTTTCTTGAGCGCGGCCAGGAGCGCTGCGCTTTTGGCTTCCGCGATGGCGATTAGCATCCCGCCTGCGGTTTGAGGATCAAATAGCAGCTTCACGAGATTTTCATCGACAGACGGATCGATCTCCACATCACTACCGACATACTCGCGATTTGTTTTGTCACCGCTGGTCAGCATTCCGGCAGACGCCAGTTCCAGCGCACCTTCGAGAAGAGGAACTGCCGGGGCATCGATCTCAATCGTGACTTTACTGGCACAAGCCATTTCCCAAGTATGTCCCATCAGCGCAAAACCAGTAACGTCCGTGGCGCCTTTGACACCAAACTCGCGCATCGCTTCGGCTGCGTACTTGCCGGGCGTCAGCATCGTCTCGACCGAACCCGCAACAATCGAATCTGCCGCGCGCGCTTTCTTGATTCCTGTGGAGATAACTCCCGTTCCAATCGGTTTCGTGAGAATGATCACATCGCCAGGCCGCGCGCCTGAGTTCGTCGCAACTTTGTTAGGGTCGATGACTCCGGTTACCGAGTAACCAAACATGATCTGCTCGTTATCCACACTGTGACCGCCAATCAGCGTGACGCCATATTTGTTTATCGTTTCCAACCCGCCACGCATGATCTCGCCCAGAATCGCGGGGTCAACGCCCTTCTTTGGAAAGCAGGTAATCGCCATCGCCGTGATCGGAGTTCCGGCCATGGCCCAGACGTCGTTAATGGAGTTCAGGGCCGAGATACGACCATAGTCGTACGGGTCGTCGACGATCGGAGTGAAGAAATCGAGCGTCTGCACGATTGCGAGGTCGTCTCGAAGGCGGTATACACCCGCGTCGTCGGCTGTATCAAAGCCGACAATCAGATTTGGATCGGCAGGTTGTTTGGGTAGCCCGCTCAAAACCTGAGCGAGTAGGCTCGGGCTAAGCTTCGCCGCTCAACCGGAACACGAAACCATCTCAGTCAGACGCATGCGTTTCACCTCCCTTCAAAAATTCGGTAACACGAGCAGACTTCAGGTGCAGATCCACCACCTGCTACTGCTTACTATTCCTGCCAACTTCATGTTAATCCTGTCAAATGGATTGCTTTCTGGCAAACGCGTCACTATAAGAAACGTGTAATGCCGAAACAAATTGTTCGCATCGGTCCCGCGGGTTGGTCTTACAAGGACTGGGAAAACGTGGTCTATCCTCATAAACCGGGACAGTCGTTCGACCCACTCGAATACTTGTCCCGGTTTTTCAATACGATCGAAATCAACAGCAGTTTTTACCGGCCGCCGGCAGTTTCGACAACGAAATCCTGGGCTAATCGGGTGACGGCGAACAAGGAGTTTGCTTTTACCGCCAAGCTGAATCGTATCTTCACACATGAACGCGGGAAAGCGACAAAGAAGGACGAAAAAGAGTTTCGGCAGGGAATGGATGTGCTTGTGAAAGCGGGCAAACTCGGCGCCCTGCTCCTCCAGTTTCCGTGGTCTTTCAAAAACACTGCTGACGAGCGCGTCTATCTCGCGAAACTGCTGGAACGCTTTTCTGATTATCCGCTGGTGCTGGAAGTAAGACATACGTCGTGGAACACTCCGGAGGTGTATGAATGGCTCGAGGAGCGCGGGGTTGGAATCTGCAACATCGATCAACCAGTGTTTAAGAAATCGATTCGGCCGGCGGCGTTAACGACGTCGCCTGTAGGTTATGTCAGGATGCACGGCAGGAATTATCAGAACTGGTTTCGGGATAAAGCGCCGCGCGACGAGCGTTACAACTACCTTTATTCGATTGATGAGTTGGAACCGTGGCTGGTAAGAATCAAGGAGGTCGCGAAGCAGACTCGCGAAACCTATGTGGTCACGAACAATCACTTCCGCGGGCAGGCGGTAGTTAATGCGATAGAGATCAAAGCGGCTCTGAAGGAGGAACAGGTTCCCGCCCCAGAACCGCTGTTCAAGGTTTATCCGAGGTTGAAGGATTCCGCGACGCCGGATGAAGGGGAGAGTGGCCTGCTTTTCGAGTGATGGTTTACAGGATTAACAAGATTTTCAAGATGAAGAAGATTCATCCTGTAAATCCTGTCTCCTTATTAATCCTGTAAAATTGTTAATCCTGTAAAAGTTGCGCGAAGGAGACAGGCAAACCATCCGGATCGATCGCAACGGCGAGCTTGATCCCCTCGCCTTCCCGCTGCATTGGCGGCATCACAAACGTGATTCCCCGCGCTTTCAACTCCTCGTAAGTCTTGTCAACATCGTCAACATTAAAGCCAATGGAACACGCGCCTGCGACCTTTGACGGATCGCCTGCCGGCGGCTGCGTACTGGCGACGCCGCCTCCATGAAGTGCGAGCGTTGTTGTTCCCGTCGCAAACTCGGTCCAGTCAGGCGATTGAAACTTCATCGGAATCCCCAGTTTGTCCCGATAGAACTCAACCGAACGCTGCATATCAGAAACAACAATCATCGTGTAGTCGAGCTGTTTGAACATTTCCTAACCTCCGTTACTGCCGTTTGCGCGTTTTGCTGCTTCCCATAGCGACGATCACGTCAAATTCATCCTTTGTCAAAGGCATCACTGAGAGTTGCGACTGCCGAATGAGGGGCAGTTGACTGAGTCGTTTGTCGTATCTGATAGCCGCCAATTGAACTGAATTCGCCAGTGGCTTAACAGGTTTGAGGTCAACTGCGACCCATTGCGGATCGTCCGCGGTTGGATCAGCGTACGCGCCTTTCACAACTTCCGCTATGCCCACAACTTCCTTTCCCTTGCCGGAATGATAAAAAAGCACTTTGTCTCCGGGTTGCATCGTGCGCAGATTGTTACGGGCTTGATAGTTTCGCACACCAGACCAGTCGGTGCTGCCGTCCTTTACGAAATCATCCCAGGAGTAGGTTTCGGGTTCCTGTTTCACCATCCAGTAGTTGTGCTTATTTTTTGTGGTAGCTTTCATGAAAGTCACCTTGATCCTCTACAATTCGGCTATTAGACCATCTCGAACTTAAAGGACGAAACATGCTCAAAGAGGGATCGACTGCACCCGCATTCAAAACTAACGACGCCAACGGCGAAACTGTCAGCCTGAAAGACCTCCGCGGACAGAAAGTGGTGCTTTATTTCTATCCGAAGGACGACACGCCCGGCTGTACAAAAGAGGCCTGTTCGTTTCGCGATGCATTTTCCAAGTTCAAAAAACAGGGTATTACCGTGTTGGGTGTTTCCCCAGATAGCGAAAAGTCGCACCAGAAGTTCGCGACCAAATACAGTCTTCCCTTCACACTTTTAGCCGACACGGATCGAAAGATCGTAGAGGCTTACGGTGTTTGGGGAGAGAAGAAGTTTATGGGACGAACGTACATGGGTGTTCATCGAACGACCTTCTTGATCGATGAAAAGGGCAAGATCAAAAAGATTTTCGAGAAGGTAAAGCCCGAAGACCACGCCAGTGAGGTACTCCAGGCGTTTTCGTAACACAGACAAACGCGGATAAAGAACGGATTTATCAGGAGGCTAGGCTGCCACCCAGCCTCCGATTTTTTCGGGTTCACCTTCCGGGTTTCTTCCAGGCATCAATCCCTGCAAACAACTGAACGAGCTCGGCACGTCCCGCTTTCTTGCCGGGAGACGTGGCTCGTCGTCCAACGTTGCAGTCTCGGCAGTATCGTTAAGGAAATAGAGCCGAGTGTTATCTACAACCTGCGTTCTGATCTCGTGAGTCCAAAGCAGAAGATTGGCTAATGCGTCTCCTATTTCGTCCTTTCCGAGTTTTGTTTCCTGGGCGATCTCTCGCTGCGTTCGCGAGCCGCGTCTAATCGCATCGCGCACACGCTCGATGGGAGACAACTTGCTCATGGCTTTCGCGTGATAATGACCGTTACTGGACGAATCACCGGAAAGCAATTCCGCAATTTCAACCTGCTGCGAAATGTATTTCTTGCGGGCAGTTTTGTATTCCTTCAAAGCGCGCCGGCTCTGGGTGACCTTTTGACGAATGCAACTCTTGCAGTAGAGATTGCGGCCGTCTTTGCGCGCGCGACAAATTCCAAATTCAGATATCGGAAGTTCTTTGGAACAGATTGGACAATTTTTTACTTGGGGGGGTAACTGTATCTCAGTCATCACACAACTCCGGCTGGGCATCAAGACCTAACTTGCAATCCGTAAACGGACAACACTACACCTTCGCCCGGCACTTAACTCCTCCGGCAAAGACACCGATTTGGGGTTTATTTTCTTGGCGAAGATCCCACTGGGCGATCGCCTAGATTGCCTTGCGCAACTCACAAAGAGTCACGCCCCAACATTTACCTGACTTACTGAGGTTGAAGGTCTCCGGGCAATTGCGAGAAAAAGATGAGAGCTAGTTAACCTTCACACGATCATTCAACAGGCCGCTGATCTAACTTGTAAATGGCAATCAATATGTCAGCGAGGGAATCGCATTATAGTGATCGAAACTTTTTTTGCAATACCTTTTTCAGATTTGTTTCGACTCAAAATCAACTCCAATTTTTTGGCGATCGATCTGCGAACCAATGTTACTTTCAAGTTACGCAAACGTCTCTCGAATGAGAGGATAGAAGATCACATGACTCACTCGAAGCGAATGTTTTCTGTTTCTGATTGTCGCAAGCTCATCTGAGAGACATACCTTTTTCTTAGAGAATTTGAATGCAATTACGTACGCCAAAAACTGTTCGCCGAATGTTTGGCGCAACTAAATCGTATTTATTTTTAGTGGTCCTACAATTAGTGGGAAGATGAAAAGAAGCATGGACCAGGGAGCAAATGTCACCGATGAGCGTCCTGTCTGTTAGGGGTTAAGACGTTCATCTGCAAAGCTTTTCGCGCACGCCGCTCACGTGTGCAAAGTGTTCTAAGTGTGCGCTTGTAACAGCTTTGTAAAACTCAGCACCAGGTTTTCCACAAAGATTTCCTCAGGATCTGTGGATAACTATCGTTTCTTGTTGAGAGATGGTCGATCCTTGAGGCGATACACAAACTTGAGTCCTGACCAGGTGTCGTCAACTGCGCAGATCTTAACATCAACGAGTCCGGCATCGAGACCGATCCTCTGTACGCGTTCGAAGGAAAGATCAGTTCCGACTCCTGAGCTTTTCTTCGGCCATGCGATCCAGATCATTCCGTTTGCAGTGAGTCTTGCGGCGAGTTTGCTGAAGTCTTTGGCGAGTGCTCGTTCAGTTGTAACGAAAAATAGAATGATGTCGAGCGATTTGGCGGACTGTTTTAGAAACTCGACGTTGGCAGGCAGGTCTTTCGGTGGGAATTGGAAGTCTTTCGGCGCGTTTACCAACGCGATTCGAGTACCTTCCTTGATTCCGATCTTCTTTGCGAGCGGGGTTCCGGAATATCCTGCCATGTTTGGTTACCACAGTCTGAGAACTTTCCACCAAGTGAAACCGACCAGGCTCCAGATGGAGATAGTTATAAACGAAGTTATTAATCCAACCGCCCACCAGGTTCGTTGAGTTGTGTAGCCGGCGCCAAAGTAGATCGGTGCGGGTGTCGTACCGTAGTGAGTTAAGGCTGCTGCCAGATTCGAGAAGTAGGCCAGCGATAGCACGGCAAGATACGGCGGCGCTCCTGCGGCAAGTATAACGATGAGGAACGGTGTAAACATCGCGGTCACGTGTGCTGTGATGCTGGCGAAGACGTAGTGTGCATAGAAATAGATCAGCAGTAACGAGGCGAGTGCGAGCCACCATTTCCAACCAGTAGTCAAACTGGCCGATGCTTCGGCAAATCGTTTGGTGGTTCCTGTTTGGCCCAGGGCTTCGGCCATGCGAATAAGTCCGCCATACCAGATGAATACTCCCCAGGCTGCCTTTTCGCTCACAATATCTTCCCAGTCGAGTACGCCTGAAATCAGCAACACACTGATTCCGAGTAGTGCTACCACGGCGTAGTCGATTCCATGGAGTTTAGTGGTCATCCAAAGGGTCGCGACCAGGAAAAAAACCAGCAGCATCATCCATTCGGTCCACTTCATCGGACCCATGGCTTTCAACTCTGTTGAAGCCAGTTCACTCGCAGCGGGCGTGTGTTTCACTTCAGGCGGAAAGAGGCGATAAAGAACCCACGGCACGAGCAAAAGACTTACCAGTCCGGGAACGATCGCGCCGATGGCCCAACGCGCGTAGGTGATGTCTATCGCGGTTGCTTCCTTTGCGAAGCGTGCAATGATTGGATTTGACGCCTGTCCCGTGAGGAACATCGCACAAACGATCACATTGCACTGGTAAACACTCGTCATGAGAAAGCCGCCGAGGCGACGAGCGGTTGGTCCGGGGCGAGATTCGTAAGCCTCAGCAAGGCTCTTGGCAATCGGAAAGATGATTCCACCCGAGCGAGCACCGGTGGATGGAATCACCGTAGCCAGGACCGCCTCCGTGGAGCCGAGGGCATAAGCGAGTCCGAGCGAATGTTTGCCGATGGCCTTGATGAACAGAAAGGCGATACGGCGGCCCAACCCTGTCTTGATCATGCCGCGGGAAATAAAGAAAGCGGCCAGCACCAGCCAAACGACGGGATCCGCGTAGCCGGTGAGGGCTTCGTTGATCGTCATTACTCTGAAAAGCGGCAGCGCGGTGACCCCCAACAAGACCACTGCCGCACCGGGAATCGGACGAACGATCGAACCCGTTATCGTGGCAGCGAAAATCGCAAGCAATCGCCACGATTGAGGAGTAATGCCCGCGGGAACCGGAATCAGAAGAATGCCGGCTGCCACGAACAAAACGATTCCCCAGCGGATTAGTCTGCTGCGAAGTCCAAAGTTGTCGGTGGGTTCGTTGGCGGTTGTATTGGAAGCTAACGCTGATGGTTGTGCCACGCAATCGTCCTTAGACAGGGCGGGTGCTCAAGATCGTGCGTGATGTTAGTCTCTTGTAAGCTACTTACTCAAGACTTTTGATTTTTCAATCCAACGGTCACTTGCAAACCGTAAGTATTTGGCGAACCGAACGACTACTAGAGGTATTCTAAAGAGTAAGGTTTCAAAATGGCGGAAAACTCGGAAAAAGTCACAGATAAGAACGTTTACCTAAACCGCAGACGGTTCATCCAGGCTGCAGTGATGGCCGGAACAGCTACGGCCAGTACGCTGCTCTATCGTCGTCTCAATCCGCCTCCGGCCGAACGAGTCGAGGGAGACAAGATTCAGGCAGTCGCCAAATCCCCTTCCGCCGAAGGTCTCAAGGAAGGTTTCAAAGTCAGCGATCAGCTAACGCCGTTAGACGCGATCACCAACTACAACAACTTCTATGAGTTTGATACGTCGAAGAGCGGCGTTGCTTATGCGGCAAAAGGGTTTGTTACACGACCGTGGGCAGTTTCGGTCGAAGGTCTGGTAAACAAACCCACGGTTTTCGATATTGATGAGTTACTGAAGTTTCCACTCGAAGAACGCATTTACCGTTTGCGCTGTGTCGAAGGCTGGTCGATGGTAATTCCGTGGATCGGTTTTCCCTTGCAGAAGTTGCTCGAGAAGGTCGAACCAACTTCTCAGGCACGTTATGTGGCGTTTCAGACGTTGCTTGATCCACAACGGATGCCAAATCAACGAACAGGCGTTCTCGATTGGCCTTACGTGGAGGGATTGCGTCTCGACGAGGCGATGCACCCGCTGACGATCATGGCTACGGGAATGTATGACGAAACGCTGCCGCCGCAGGATGGGGCGCCGATCAGGCTGGTCGTGCCCTGGAAGTATGGTTTCAAGAGTATCAAGTCTGTGGTGAAGATTAGTCTGGTTGCCGATGAACCTCCGACGACGTGGAATATACAGGCTCCGGACGAATATGGCTTCTACTCGAACGTGAATCCAAATGTTCCGCATCCACGTTGGAGCCAGGCGACAGAACGAAGAATCGGCGAATACAGCCGCCGCGATACGCTTCTGTTCAACGGCTATGCGGAACAGGTTGCACATTTGTATCAGGGGATGGACCTGGTGAAGAACTTCTGATGGTCCTTCGTATTTTATGACCTTTCCTAAAGTTGTTGTTTTAACCAACGCCCTTATCCCACTCGTGCTGCTTTTGTGGGATCTTTACCACAAACGAGTTGGTCCGAATCCGCTTGAGTTTGCCACCAGAACCACAGGAATGCTGACGCTGGTGTTTCTCAGCTTAACGGTCGCTGTCACGCCGGTCCGGAAAATCTTCGGTATCAATTCGCTGGTTAAGGTGCGACGCATGTTGGGCCTGTTTGCATTCTTTTATGGGGCCCTTCACTTGCTCACTTATGTTTGGTTCGATCGGCTCTTCAATCTGATTAGCGTCGTGCAGGATGTCGGCAAGCGCCCCTTCATCCTCGTCGGTATGACCGCCTTCGCACTGATGGTGCCACTGGCGATTACGTCGACAAATAAGATGGTCAAGCGGATTGGTGGTAAACGATGGGCGACTCTGCATCGTCTGGTTTATCTTGCGGCGATCGCGGGCGTGATCCACTTCTGGATGCTAGTAAAATCTGACACCCGTCTACCCCTCACATTCGGATTTATTCTGCTTTTTCTGCTCGGATATCGACTGTTTGCCAAGTATGCTCCCGCAAATTCACCCAACACGAGTCTCTTCACTCGTGACTAAGTCTTAATAGTCACTGTTGCACAGCATAGTTTAGAATGGCTGAACGCCATTTGGCGTGCAGCTTGCTGACGTAGGGGATCCTCATATGTCCAACGAACGAAGAAGTAGCCAGCGAAAACGGCTCCTTCTCGAGGCGAAGTGGGAAAGTATGTCACGTACTCACGAGGCTCGAGTTGACGACGTCAGTCTGAGCGGCTGCTTTGTAAACACCTACGGGCGAGTTGAATCAAATGAGGAAATTGACTTGCAGATAGAACTTCCTTCCGGCGAGTGGCTGTCTCTAAGCGGCCGGGTTGCGTCGTATCAGCCAGGGGTTGGATTTGGAATGGCTTTCACTTCACTGAGTAAAGAGAAATTGGCGAAGCTGGAAGAGATGATTGCTACATCGGAAGAACGCCGGATTTAGTGTTTGGGACGTCGCTTCTCGTCGTAGAACAGAATACTGAAGACGAGCCCGAGACCAGCCGCCGCGGCAAGCAAAAAGAAAATCATCGCCAACCCGGGATAACCAAAGATTCGAAACGACGTTTCTACTCTCATCAGCATGGCTGCGCCTACGATTAACGCAGCGACGACGAGGCCCAGTGTGATTCGATTCGCGACTTTTTGAAGACCCTCCAGTACAACTTTTTCGTCAATCGCATCGACCTTGAATCGTAGCTCGTTGTTTCCAGCGGCATCTAGAATCCTGTTTACTCTTGGTGGCAGCTTTTCTACGAACTCTTTTAGATCGACAACACCAGACAAAAGATTGTTTGGGGCGACGCTCTTCAGAATGTTGCGTTGCAGGATGTCGTTCGCGCGTTCGCGAATGATGATGTTTGGATCGAAGTTCGGATCGAGCGCGTAAACGACGCGGTCCAAGTTTAGTAAAGCCTTGGCAATCATCGTGAATTCTGCCGGCAATCGGAACCAGCAATCAGCA